>ERZ842401.4116-NODE-4116-length-17261-cov-4.618331_pt1 | contig 17261 bp, 11 predicted proteins | sample MGYA00521270_ERZ842401 | MGnify/ENA primary metagenome ERZ842401 (study PRJEB31892, sample SAMEA3878208) | bioreactor metagenome | biome: Moose rumen | place: Sweden | collected 2011-10 | study: EMG produced TPA metagenomics assembly of the PRJEB12797 data set...
CTGTGGATCGGCACGTATGGCGGCCTTGTGCGATTTGACGGAGTGGAATTCGTAGTCTTTAACCGCAATGTTGACAGCAAGTATGATTTTTCCTCTGTACGCGCTCTTCTTTCTGATTCAAAGGGAAACCTGTGGGTGGGACACAACGAGGAAGGCGTTACCTGCATAAAGTCGGACGGCAGCCTTGTCAGATATACCGTGGATAACGGGCTTCCGAACAACAACATCGTTGCGATATGCGAGGACAAGGATGGCAACATCTGGTTTGGCACCAACTCCGGTATTCGTTACCTCACGCCCGAAGGCAGGCTCGTCTTCCCTGACGGTCTTGCAGGACTTGGTGCAGATAAAATCTCCGTGGTCAAAATGCTCTGCGACAGCGCCGGCAGAATCTGGGTGACAACAGGCAGCGAGAACGAGCTTTTCCTGTATAGCGGAGGAAAATTCGAGCGCTACAGGGGCATCACAAAAATTGAAAATCCTGCCGTGCGGGGCATCCTGCAGGACAGGAGCGGCGCATTTTGGTTTGGCGTCGATCCATATTATGCGGTCAGAATCAAGGACGGGGAAGAAAGCGTCTTTGACATTTCCCACGAACGCATTGACGGCACCGCGGTTGACAGGATTTCGCAGGACTCCAAGGGCAATATCTGGTTTTCCACAGATGGAGGCCTTACCATTTTGCACGACGGGATGTTTGCCTACTATGATAAAAATACGGGCAGCCCCGATAACGGAGTGAACGAGGTTCTTGAGGACAACGAGGGCAATTTCTGGATTCCCTATAATCGGGGCGGGCTTGAAAAGCTAAGCGACGGCAAATTCCGCACGGTGCAGATGGCTGTTACCGTGAACGCAATCTGCGAAGACAAGAGGCGGGGGCTCACGTGGATTGCCGCTGATGACGGACTTCACGCCTACAAAGAAAATCAGTTTGTGGAAAATGCCATCACCGAAGCGCTGCAGGGTGCGCGTGTGCGCCATGTCGGCATTACGGATGAAGGCGAACTGCTCATATCCTCGTATTCTGATAAGATTCCACAGGTCCTTGTCACGGCTGATGATAAAATCAAGGTCTGGGCGGAGGGAAACGGTTTTGCCCAGCGGAAGTGCCGCGTTGCAATCAAGGCAAAAAACGGAGACTACTATGCGGGAACCACGCACGGCCTGTGCATTCTGAAGCATGAGGACGGGGAAATCATAACGCTTGCAAGGGCAGACGGTTTTGAAAATGAATACATCATGTGCCTTCACGAGGATAAAGACGGGCAGATATGGATCGGCACAAATGGCGGCGGTGTGTACATCCTCAAAGACAGAAAGATTGTAAGGCACTACGGCATGGATGAAGGGCTTTCCGGCAGCGTTATCTTCAAAATCAGCGCCATCGGAAAGGATATCTGGATTGCAACGGCGCTGGGGCTTTCCAAGTATATCGAAGAAAAAGATTCATTTTTTACCTTTGATTCTGCGGTCGGTCTTGCGGGGGACAGCATCTTCCAAATCCTTACCGATTACACGCAGACCGCGTGGATGACCACGAATGCGGGGATTTTCTCTGTAAAGCTTGCCGATGTGCTTGCCGTAGCGGATGGCAGCCATGACAGTCTGGGCATAAAGTATTACGGGGCTTCTGATGGCCTTGTGACAAGCGGCGTTACGGGCGTTTCTCTTGGCACCGTGGATTCCCGCGGGCGGGTATGGTTTGCGCTGGTGGACGGCTTTGCCATCTATGACCCTGCGAAGTCCGGCAAAAACGGGATTGCGCCAAAGATTGAAATACAGGGCTATTCTATTGACAGTGAAAATTATGACTACCATGGGGAAAAAATCGTCATTCCCGCAGGGGCAAAGCGCCTTTCCATAAAATATACGGGGCTGAGCTTCATATCATCTGAAAACATTCGCTTTAAGTTCAAGCTGGAAGGCTTTGAGGATGATTACTCCGATTGGTCCCTGCAGCGCATTGTTTCTTACACGAACTTAAAGCATGGCAGCTATAAATTTACAGTGATGTCCCAGAACAGCGACGGCATTTCGGGCGAGGCGATTGAGCCTATTGCGGTCATCAAAGAGCCGTACCTCTGGGAGCTTGAATGGTTCTGGGCGTTGGTTGGTGCTGCGTTTGTGCTGATAATTGCGCTCTTGATTCTGCACAAAATCCGCGCGATGCAGCGCTATCAGAAAAAGCTTGAACAGGAGGTTGATGAGCGGACTTACGAGCTGCGCATTGCAAACGAAAAGGCGGAAAATCTTCTGCTGAATATCCTTCCCGCAAACATAGCCGCTGAGCTCACCGAGCATCCCGGGCGGACTATTGCAAAGAAGTACCCGAACGCGACCGTGCTCTTTACGGACATCGTTGGCTTTACCAAGATGAGCGACAAGATGAGCGCGGAAAACGTTGTCGCTATGTTGAACAAGATGATTTCCCGTTTTGATGAGCGGGCAAAACATGACGGCATTGAAAAGATAAAGACCATCGGAGACGCATATATGGCTGCCTGCGGGCTGACGGAGCAGCCTTCAAGAACTGATGCTGTGCGGATGGTGTATTTTGCCCAAGGCTTGCTGCGTGACGTGAAGGCATTCAACGAGCATTACAAGACGAATGTGAAAATCCGCGTGGGGATAAATACGGGAAATCTCGTCGCGGGTGTTATAGGCAAGAGCAAGTTCATCTATGATGTCTGGGGAGACACCGTGAATGTGGCAAGCCGCATGGAAAGCACGGGTGAGGCAATGCGCATCCACGTGAGCGAATCGACCTTTAGGCAGACAAATGACAGATTTACCTACAGCGACAAAGTTGAAATCTCCGTCAAAGGCAAAGGCGAGATGAATACGTATTTTTTGTAGCGGCTAGCATGAGTGGAAATATTGTCGGGCGCTTTGCTCCCAGTCCGAGCGGAAGGATGCATTTTGGCAACGTGTATGCGGCGCTGCTCTCATGGCTTTCGGCACGGAAAGCGGGGGGACGCTGGCTTGTGCGTATTGAAGATATAGACCGTCAGCGCTGCAAGGACGTATATGCCCGCCAGATACTTGATGACCTTCAGTGGCTGGGGCTTGACTGGGATGGCGCTGTCATGTATCAGTCGGAGCGGGACGAGGCGTATCGCGAGGCATTCGCTGCCCTCCGTGCGGCGGGGCTGTTGTATCCGTGTTTTTGCCGCCGTGCCGACCTTCACGCCGCAAGCGCACCCCATAGCTCAGATGGTGTTCCTGTCTATGCGGGAACCTGCCGTTTGCTCAGTGCGAACCGTATCGCCGAGCTTTCAAAAAGCCGTCCTCCCGCATGGCGTGTGCGCGTGTCGGGGCAGTCATCATTTGTGGATGGGCATTATGGGGAACAGAAAATAGACCTTGAGCGGGAGGCCGGAGATTTTATTGTGCGCCGTGCGGACGGAAATTTTGCCTATCAGCTTGCTGTTGCCGTGGATGATGCGGAACAAGGAGTAACGGAGGTGGTGCGGGGACGAGATCTTTTGCTTTCAGCCCATCAGCAGCTTTTTCTTTATAAAAGCCTCGCGCTTCCGCCGCCAAGCTTTTCGCATATTCCCCTGCTTGTTGCGGCAGATGGCAGACGGCTTTCTAAACGGGAGCGCGATGTGGATATGGACTTCCTCCGCAGTGCGTTCAGCCCAAACGAAGTCATTGGACGGCTTATGTGCCTGTGCGGTTTTCTTCCAGAGCAGTGCGAGGTGACGCTCGCTGAAGCCATCGACTTGTTTGACTGGGAGCGTCTTCCTCGGAAGGATATCGGTAATTTCAGCTGTCCACAAAGAGGATAAGGTTCAGCCCGTCTTTGTTCAGCTTGACATCGTGCTCATTGCCGTCCTTGAATTCCTCCGGGCTAAGGGGAACGACCTTCTTTATTGTCTTCTTGTCTATCTTCTCCATCCAATCGGTGAACTTGATGGCTCCGTAGTAAACCAGAATTTTCTTTGACTTGTTGTAGACATACAGGTTCACCAGCAGGTTCTCAATCTTGTTATGAGAGGCAACGAAGACATTGTCGTTGTCGCTTTCTTTGATTTCATCGCCGTCGAAGATATAGGTCAAGGCAGATGCCTCATAGATGGAGGAGGCAGTGCCAGTGTTGCTAGCGGACACATCCATCCCCGCATCGTAGATGTAGAAGTTGAGGTTTGCGCGCAACTGGTCGCTGATAATCTTGTACTTGTTGTCCTTCGGCTTATTTATCTTGATGGCAAAGTAGCGGTAATGGGTGTAGTCTATGCCTTTATACCAAGGGTGGAAGAGCTTGGGCATGGGGCTCCAGCGATCCATCCTGATGGGGCTTATGAGATGCCATTCTTCCTTGAAGCGTCCGCCCCAGCCATAGACTTCAGCCTCGACTTTTTTATCATTGGTACGGTTGTAGACTTGCACGCCGATGGTAAATCTTCCCTCGTCTTCGTCCGGACCGCTGTCAACTACGAGATATGTTGCCCCCTCGCTGTCGAAGGCGGGGAGGTCTGTTTGGGGTACGATATAGACTTTGGGAGGCTCCTCGACTTTTTCCTTAGCCTCCGAATCCTTATCACCTTTTGCATTTCCGCGTGCAAAAAGCGGGAGGCTGCAAGAGAATATGGCTATCGCTACAAGTATTAAATACCTTTTCATATATTTCATTTGTCGGAAAACGGCGCGAGAACTTTATAGAAGAAAAACGCCTGGATGTTTTTTTGCATATAAGCCTGTGTGCCCGGTCTGCGGTCTGAGCGCGGCACGGGAAATTAGGCATAGTTGACATTTTTGTAGGATGTGCTATCGTTTGTCAAGACGAAATGCATTTATAATCAGATTTACAGTATAAATATTCTAAGGAGTTTTTATGAAAAATGAAGTGTTTAATCCCTACCTCCCGTCGTGGGAATACATCCCTGACGGCGAGCCGCATGTCTTTGGCAACCGCGTCTATGTCTACGGTTCCCACGATTTGGCGCACGGGTGGGTTTTCTGCCTGGGGGACTATGTGTGCTGGTCCGCGCCTGTGGATGATTTAAGCGACTGGCGCTACGAGGGAGTAATTTACCGAAGGACTGCCGACCCCGCAAATGCCGACGGGCGGATGGTGCTCTATGCGCCTGACGTGACGCAGGGACCGGACGGACGCTTCTACCTCTACTACGTCTTTGACAAGGTGGGCTTTGTCTCCGTGGCTGTCTGCGACACTCCCGCAGGAAACTACCAGTTCTACGGCTACGTGCATTACAAGGACGGCACCCGTCTGGGCGACAGGGAAGGCGATATGCCGCAGTTTGACCCCGCCGTCATCACCGAGGGGGCAAAGACGTATATGTACACGGCTTTCTGCGGCAACAAGATGAAAGAGCGCATCGGCGCTATGGCAACGGTGTTGGGGAAAGATATGCTCACCGTGGAAGAAGAGCCCGCCGTCATCGTACCGGGGGACTGCTATGCGCAAGAAGAAAAAGCCGCCCTTGCCGCCGTCAAGGAAAATGCCGCCGCTGCGGCTTGTCCCTACAGGCTTTCTTCCGTACAGAACTGGGCTGGCTTTAAGGGGCACGAGTTCTTTGAAGCGTCCTCCATACGGAAAATAGGGGATGTCTATTACTTTGTCTATTCCTCAGCCGTCATGCACGAGCTGTGCTATGCGACGAGCAAATCCCCGACAGACGGCTTTGTGTACGGCGGCGTCATCGTGAGCAACTGCGACCTGCACATAGACAGCTACAAGCCCGCAGATATGCCCGCCGCTTACGGGGCAAACAACCACGGCGGCATAGAAAACATAAACGGCAGCTGGTATATCTTCTACCACCGTCACACAAACGGAACATGGTTCTCCCGCCAAGGCTGTGCGGAAAAGATAAGGCTCCTGCCCGACGGCAAAATCCCTCAGGTGGAAATCACCTCTTGCGGCTTAAATGGCGGCGCGCTGAAGGGCGTGGGAGAGTATCCTGCATACATCGCCTGCAATATCTTTACCGATAAACCTTCCCTCTACGTGGGGAGCGAGTACCCCCGCGTAAGCCAAGACAGCCGCGACCTCGCCGACGGCACCCCCGCAGAAAAAGCGGACACGAGCTACATCACTGGGATTGTCAAAAATACCACCATAGGCTTCAAGTATTTCGATTTCAAGGGCATCAAAAGCGTAGCCCTGCGCACAAGAGGCTATATCCACGGTGACTTCGAGCTCCGCTGCACATGGAACGGTCCCGTCCTCGGAAAAGTAACCGTAGACGCCTCAAACTTCTGGCAGTCCCACAGCGCCGCCATCCCCATCCCCGACGGCATAAGCGCATTCTACTTAACCTTCATCGGTACAGGAACGGGACAGCTGAAAGCAATCACCTTTATGCAGTAAAACTATAAAACCAATCAGTTCAAATAATCGACTGAATAAGATTGATGAGCGGCGACTCCTTTGCCTGCACCTTGAAGCTCTCCTTCAGAGACTCGCGCTCTGCCACCTCGGCGGCTTCTGTCGCGGGCTCGCCGTTGGCATCAGCCGCGGGACGGGTATCCGTGACGGCGTTGCCTTCCACGCTCTGACCGCTTTCGGGAAGATGGTCAAGGATGATCTCATCGTCAATGTTGAGCGTGTCATAAAAGCCCCGCTTCTTGTACACGCCCTGAGAAATCTCCTCATCCACAGTGGTAACGGTGAAGGTGCCAAGCACATCGTTGGCGTTATACGTCACGCCTACGCCTGTGTCCACCGTGCGGACGCGCCCCTTCTTGATGACATTGAACACCGCGCCCTCAACAATGCCGTCGCTCTTGCCGAGGTCAACGAGCAGCGTATTTGAAGCATCGTTGAGCACCTTGCCACGGATTGGCAGCATATCCAGAGCAGCCTGACGCAGGCGGCGCAAGGTCTTTGCTATGCGGTCATTGCCCGTGCGGTAGACATGTATATCGGTGGTCTTTGTCCCGGTGCGGCCTGAGTAAACCTCGGCATCCAGAGAGAAAGTCCGTTCGGTTTCGTCAGCCTTCAAGAGGATAAAATAATCGCGCCCGGAAGTGCGAGCCTGCCGGTACGCCTCACCATAGCCAGACACCGCCGTGGTGCGCACGTCCACAGAAGCGGCAGGCACCCCGTTAAAGATGTCCTTCGCCGCGACGGCTACCACCTCGTTCACATCAGCATGGATAAGCTGCACGGAATCCTGCACAAAGTAAATGCCAATGCTCCAGCGGGTCTTGTCAAGATAGAAGGGCTCTACATTCCAGCGCTTGGAAAGATTGTCCGACATGAGGCTTTCAAGCGCCTCAATAGTGTCATCGTTCTTTATTTCCTGATCCGTCCTCGTGTCAACCTTGGCGGGAGTGTTTTCATTCCGCTGGATTACCGGAGCAGAAGCAGCCTTTACAGTGCTCTTGTTGTTCTTGATAAACTTAAGCTGCTGCAGATACAGCTCGTAGAAGCCGTCCCTGCGGAGCATTTCCGCAAACGCCTGCCGTGCCGTGTTGTCAAGCGGGTTGATAGCAAGCGCCTTCTGATATTCGTAGCGTTCACTCGGTCCATCATAGTTACGCTTGTATTCCCGCGCCTTGTCCAAGTGATAGGCAGCCCATCCGCTCCGGCGGCTGTCCTCAACGGCAAGTGTACTGTCCACCAGCTGCTCCAGAGCAAAGCGCATCAGCTCGTCTTGGGGATTGATGGAAAGCCCTGTGTTGAACGACGCGATGGCGGCTTCGCTGTTGCCAAGCCGCTTCTGGGACAGACCTTTCAAATACCACGCCCCCGTCACGTCGCGATTGCGCCCGATGCGGAAATCGCAGAGGTCTATGACTTCATTATAGCGCTGCTGAGAATATAAAATAGAAGAAAGCAGTTCATACGCCCTGTCATAGTTCGCATTTATCTGGATGGAACTGCGGACAAGCCGTTCCGCAGCCACATAGTCATTGCGCTTGGTTGCCAGATAGGAGGCAAGGTAATAGACCTCCGCATCCCCGTTGTGGAATTCAATCGCCTGATTGACATAGCGCTCCGCCACATCCATCTTGCCGTCTTCCGCGCTTACCAGCGCAAGGCTCAGCAGTGCCTTGCGGTTGTGGTTATCACGCTTGAGGGCATCGAGGTAGAGGCTCTCCGCAGAACTCAGACTGCCCTTGTAGAGATTCAGCTCTGCAAGACCAAAGCGGGCATCGATATCATTGGGATATTTCTTTAAGACTTCGTCAAAGACAGCGCGGGCATCTTCCAGCCTGCCGAGGGAGATAAGCGCCATGCCTTTGAGGTTCTTGATATCGCTCACATCCCTCGCATAGCGGGCGGCGTTGTCCGCATACTCCACACAGAGATCGTATTCGCCAAGATTATAAGTACAGGTGGCAAGGTTGAACCAGGCAAGCCCCCACTGAGGGTTAAGCTGCAATGCTTCTCGGTAAGACTCAACTGCGCCGTAGTAATCGCCATTCTGTTGCAATCCGTAAGCCTGATCATACAGCGACAGTGCGCTGCGAGTCTGGGCAGCAGAAACACAAAAACCTGCCGCGGACAGGCACAGCACACAGAGAGTCTTTTTCAGTTTACTTAAACAGCATTTCATGTTACCTCCCATCTTTACCCTTTATCATCGTCATTATTGTGTTTATCTTTACGAAATATCACTTTTATAACGTCAACTTTGTGCCCTTCCATCTCCTGCACGATGAAATCGTACTGGTTCCAGGAGACTTTTTCAAATTTAACGGGAATGCGCCCGAACAGGTCAAAGACAAAGCCGCCGAGCGTGTCAAAATCATCGGTGGGGAAAGATGCCTGTATTGTTTCGTTCAGGTGGTCCAAGTCCACGCGGGCATCGCAGAGCCATACGTTGTCTCCAAGCGGCAGGATATCTTCGCGCTCGTTATCGAATTCATCCTGAATATCGCCGACAATTTCTTCTATTATATCCTCCATGCACACGATGCCGCTGATGCCGCCGTACTCATCAATGGCGATGGCAATGTGGATGTGCCGCCGCTTGAATTCGCGCAAGAGGCTGTCTATGCGCTTGCTCTCAGGCACGAAATAGGCTTTGCGGATAATCTTCTCCAATTCAAGCTCTTCGTGGCGGGCAATGGAAGCGATGAGGTCTTTTACGTAGAGCACCCCCACAACGTTGTCGATGGAGGTCGAATAGACGGGAAAGCGGGAATGACCGCTCTGGGTTATCTTCTGGAGCAGCTCTTCCGGCAGGGTTTCAATCGAAAGGAAATCAACATCGATGCGGGGAACCATCACTTCCTTCACCGTGGTCTGGGACAGGTCCTCCACCCCCTGTATCATATCTTTTTTCTCTTCCGTCAGCTCCCGTTGGGCGGCATCGCTCCCCGCCCCCTGTTGCTGCTCTTTTTTCTCTTTTTTTCCAAATCCAAATAAGCCCATGACTGTATCCTACTTTGGTTTAACCTCTTCTCCTGCCAGCGCCGCCAGCAGTAACTTCTGTTTTTTGAGCATCTCGCACTGCGGCTCCACGTCTTTTTGCACATGCTCTTCTCCGTGATCATAGCCATGCAGGTGGAGCACGCCGTGGACGAGCAGCCTCTTTAGCTCCTCGTCTTCGGGAACCTCAAAATATGCGGCGTTCTTGGGCAGCATATCGAGACTGATGGCTATGTCCCCTATGGACAGCCACGTATTGCCGTCTTCGTCCTTGTAGCTGTCCCCGCTCTCAAAACTTAAAACATCTGTCGCTTCATCAATGTTACGGTATTCTCTGTTTAAATTCTGTATATACGCATCCGAGCAGAAAAACACAGAACATTCCTCGCCATCATACGCGCAGAGCGCAAAGAGCTTCTGAAGGAATGGTTCCACGTTTTCTATCCATGGCGGCACAGGGCAGGATTCTTCAACGTCAACGAGTATCCTATTTGCCATCAGCCTTCTTTTCCTTGCCGCCGCCTTTGCCTTTCTTGGCTGGCTGCTCAGCATTGCCTGTCTCTGCCTCCGCTTCTGCGGGAGCTTCCGGCGTTTTTTCCGCTTTTGTCTCGTCAGCGGCAGGGGCAGCTTCCGCTTCTGCGGCCGGCTTGCCTGTATCGGGGTCTTTCTGGTCGGGATATTTTACCCGCGAGTGATTTGCCGTCGCCAAGGTTTCCACAAAGACATCTTTGACCGTGGTCAGATCCCTGAACGTGAGCCCGCAGTCGTCAAGCTGGTGCTCTTCGATTTTGTCCGCCACCAAGGTCTGGATGAACTTTTCCAGACGGGAAACAGAGGGATTCTCCAGACTGCGGCTGGCAGCTTCCACCGTGTCAGCAAGCATCACCACGCCGCTTTCCCTCGTTGTGGGCGGGGTGCCCGTGTATGAATAGTCTTCCTCGCTCACATTCGGGTCAACTTTTTTTGCTTCTTTAAAGAAATACTTGATTACCTGATTGCCGTGGTGCTCTTTGATGATGTTCACCACCTGCGGGGGCAGACGCAGTTCCCGCGCTTTGTCCACGCCCTTCTTCACATGGCTCCTGATGATGCTGACAGACAGCGAAGGATTGATTTCATCGTGCTTGTTCTCCCCGTTCCGCTGATTTTCCGTAAAATACTCAGGATTATCTATTTTTCCAATATCGTGATAGTAGCCGCCTACGCGCGCAATGAGCGGATTAGCGCCGATGGCACGGCAGGCGGTCTCCGCCAAATTTGCCACCATGACGGAATGACTGAACGTTCCGCTCGCCTGCTTCTGCATATCCTTCATGATGACGCTGTTCAAATCGCTCAAATCCATCAAACGGAAAACGGAAGCCGTGTTCAGCAGATATTCAAGCGGCGTCAAAAATCCAAGGCAGAGGATGCCAGAGATAAAGCCGTTAAAAGTCACCCCCACAATGGAGATGAGCCCGTCATCTATGAACAGAGTGCCATTGAACACAATCTTAAAGACAAGTAAAAACGCCGCGCACAGTATTCCCTGCAGGAGGGAGGCAAAGACTAAATCTATGCGGTGCTCGATCTTGCAGACAACCCGCGAAGCTGTCAGCATAATGCACAGGGTATAGAGCGCGGGAACAAGCAGGTAGCCGGAAGCATTGAGCACCCCAAACGCCGTGATGAACGAAAAAAATACCGCATCAAGATGACCAAAGAGGATAGTCATAAGGAAGGTAAAGAAGACAGCGGGCAGTATAACCGGCAGTGTAAATGCCGAGGAAAACAGCACCGTCTTTGTGGCAAGCACCGCCGTCGCATAGGTGAGTATGAAAAAGACATTCTCCGTCACTATTTCCTTGAATTCGCAGTCCTTGCCAAGGCAGGTCCTGCTGAAGAGGAAGAAATAGAGCGCGGTCAGCAGCATGAGGTAAATCACCGAGTTGGCAAAGGCGCGGTAATCGAGGTAGGCGCGGGATTCCGCCATCCGTTTGAGCTTTGCGTAGCCCTCCTCCGTAATCGGGAAGCCTTTCCGCATCACCTTCTCGCCTTTTTCCACCGAAACGGGATTTTCGTAGTCCGCGGGGAGCGTCTTGTTTGCCACGATGGTTATATCCGCAATCTGCCCCACCTCATAATCGTTTATATTATAGGAAGAAATTGTGTTCGTCGTAGCTATGCGGAAGAACGACAGGAGGCACGCAAGCAGAAAGGTGAGGATAGAAGAAATAAGCTTGGGAAAATTCTTCTTGACATACTCGCCCATCAATGCAAACAGCATTCCAGAGGCAGTCTTTCTAGTACTCGTTCTCTCTTTTTTCATGTTCATACGCCTGAATTATTTTTTTGACAAGTCCGCTCCTTACGACATCTTCGGCTGAGAGACGGTTTATGCTTATGCCTGAAATATTTTTCAAGATTTTCAGGGCATGAGCAAGGCCGGACACGACATGGTGAGGCAGGTCAATCTGGCTGAGGTCGCCGGTAACAAAGACTTTCGAGTTTTCGCCCATACGGGTCAGGAACATTTTCATCTGTTCTACGGTCGTGTTCTGCGCTTCGTCCAAGATAATGACGCTGTCATTCAACGTTCTGCCCCTCATGTAGGCGAGGGGGGCTATTTCGATAATGCCGCTTTCCGAGAGCCTTTTCACGGTCTCGCGCGGCAGCACGGCATGCATGGAATCATACAGAGGCCGGATGTAGGGATTTACTTTTTCCTGCAGGTCTCCCGGCAGGTAGCCGAGACTTTCTCCCGCTTCCACCACCGGACGGGTAAGCACAATGCTGCTTTTTTCATGGGAAAGCACGAGCCTGAGCGCCTCTGCAACGGCAAGGAAGGTCTTTCCTGAACCTGCGGGTCCTTCGGCAAAGACCATATCCGCTTCCCGCATTCCCTGCACCAGAGCGCACTGCCCCTCCGTGCGGGGATACACCTTGCGTATGCCGCCCGGCACCGTTATATGGTATTTTTTGGAAAAGCCCTGTGTATCCGTGCGGAGGACTGAGCGCAGTAAATCTGCGTCGGAAATTTCAGAGCCGCCCTCCGCTATTTCGTCTAGCAGACGGTCTATGATAAAGCGGAATTCCTGCTCCGTTCCGGGGCTGTCCGCCTCTACGGAAATCTCGTTTCCGCGGGCAAAGACCGGCACGCCCAAAAACGACTCGATGAGTTTCACATTGCTGTCATTCGTTCCACACACTCGCTGCAAAACACTGGTATCAGGAACAATTACGGTATACAGTGACATTGAAAATTTATTCTAATACAGTATGCAAAAATCGTCAATGGAGGGCTTTAGACAATTATTTTGGCTCAGAGCATTTGATTTTTACCTCGCCATTGTATATACTGGTATCATTGCGGAGAAACAAGGAAATGCCATGCCACAGATAGTTGTCAACCAGTATTCGCATTACCGCACGGGCGAAAAAATCCAGGACGGACAGGAAGAGAGGATAAGCCGGGGCACCATTCTGTTCCCCATTCAATATTACCTCAACAATACCGCAGACCCGCGCTATGACCTGCCCGTGATGTGGCACACTGATTTTGAAATAATCCATATACTTTCAGGCAGCTATAAGGCTTTTATCTGTGACAGGGAATTTCTGCTTGAAAAAGGCGATATTGCCATCATTCCGAGCAGGCAGCTGCACGGCGACGGCAGGGGCAAGGGGCAGTCGCTCTATGAGTCCATCGTCTTTGACCCCGAAATGATACGCCTGCACAGCTATGCGCCGGACAGCTTTCTTTCCGGCATTCTGAACGGCACCATCATCCTGACGAACTTCATCCCTCACACAAACGGGGCAATCCAGGCCATTGCGCGGCAGCTTTTCGATGCGATAAAGATACAGCAGGAAGGCTACGAATTTGTCGTAACAGGCTCCCTGCTCTTGTTCTTTGGCGAGATAAAAAGGCAGCAGCTCTATATCTGGAAAAAATCGCTCTCGCCGGGCAAACGCAAGCAGACGGAGCAAATCGAACAGGTTCTGGAATTCATCAAGCAAAACTACAACAAAAATCTCTCGCTTGAAGACCTTGCCGCCACAACGAGGCTTTCTCCCAAGTATTTCTGCCGCCTTTTCCGCGAAATCATCGGGCACTCTCCCATAGAATATCTCAACTGGTTCCGCGTGAACATGGCATGCTCTGCCCTGCGCAGCAGCGAGGACAAGCTCTCAGATATCGCCAGCGACTGCGGTTTTAATGATTTCAGCTACTTTATAAAAACCTTCCGCCGCTACAAGAACGTGACGCCGCTTGTCTACCGCAATATGAATGTGCGGCAAAGCGAAGCAAGCGGGCTTTAAACAGCTTTGACAAATTCAATGCAAACAGCTACTATGGAAATATGATTCACAAGACAATAGAGCTTCCCGTGCAGTACCGGTCACGGGGCATTGAAAACAATGACTTTACCCCGCGCCTTAGCACATATTTTCCAGAAAACAGCGAGGAATTGGACAGCAAAAGAAAGCACCCGCTTGTGCTCATCTGTCCGGGCGGCGGCTATGCGATGAAGGCTTTCCGCGAAGCAGAGCCTGTCGCGCTCAAGCTGAATGCGCTCGGCTTCCACACCTGCGTGCTGGACTACTCGGTAGCACCGATGGACTTTCCTGCGGCATTCCTTGACCTCTGCGAGGCAATGCACTATGTGCGGAGTCATGCGGAGGAATCCCACATTGCGGCAGAGGACATCACCGTAGCGGGTTTTTCCGCGGGCGGGCACCTTGCGGCGAGCCTCGGCGTCTGGTGGAATTCGGGGCTTGCACAGCAGTACCTGCCGTATGCGGCGCAGGAACTCAAACCCAACAGGCTTCTGCTCTGTTACCCCGTCATCAGCTCCGGCAAGTACCGGCACGACGGCTCCATCGCCAATGTGCTTGGACCGCGGCACGACACGGCTGAAAACAGGGAATTCGTATCATTGGAAAAGCAGGTGACAAAGGACGTCCCGCCTGCATTCATCTGGCACACTTTTGAGGACGAGGTGGTGCCCATTCAGAACACATTGCTCTTTGCCTCCGCGCTTGCGGAACACGGCGTGAGCTTTGAATACCACGTATTCACCAAAGGCTGCCACGGCCTAAGCCTCGCAAGCCCCATCACCGCCACTGCTGACGGCGGCATGGTACAGGAAGAATGTACCCCCTGGCCGGAACTCTTCGCCCGCTGGTGCAAAACCGCTGCAGCCACTTGAATAGACCAGTTCGGGAACTGAAGTTTCCAAACTGGTCTAATAACAGCTTCACCCTAGCTTTGCCAGTTCGCTCTGAATGATTTCCCTTACCCGCGCGGCGGCGGCATCCAGAGCCACAAGCTCCGCGACTTCGGCGTTCCGCAGCTTTAGTTCGACCTTGGGCAGGTTCTTTTCGCCCACCGTGATGCGGAGGGGAAAGCCGATGAGGTCAGCATCGTTGAACTTAACGCCGGGGCGTTCGTCCCTGTCATCGAGAAGCACTTCCACTCCCGCCGCCATCAGCTCGGCATAGAGCCTGTCCGCGGCATCTTTCATGGCATCCTTGTACTTGATGGGGACGATGCACACCTGATAGGGAGCAAGGCTCATTGGCCAGATAATGCCCTTGTCGTCATGGTTCGCCTCTATGACGGAAGCGAGCACGCGGTCTACGCCGATGCCGTAGCAGCCCATCGTGGGAATGGTCGCCTTGCCGTTCTTGTCAAGGTAGCTCACCCCCATGCTTTCCGTGTATTTCCTGCCAAGCTTGAAGATGTGTCCAAGCTCGTTGCCCTTGCGCGTGTAGAAGGTGCCGCCGCAGACAGGGCATTTGTCCCCCGCCACAACGGTGCGCACGTCGGTGTTGAGCCATGCCGTGTAGTCGCGGCCCGGTTCAACGTGCTTGATGTGGTAGCCTTCCTTTCCGCTGCCCGCAACAGCGTCATGCATATCGTTCACGCTCAAATCCTGCACGATGGGGCATTTGACGGTGACGGGACCGACGAAGCCATGCGGTGCACCTGCGATGGCGCGGATTTCCTCATCATCGGCAAGTGCCACCTCTGCCGCCTTGAGCACTCCCGCGAGCTTTGCCTCGTTTACCTCAAGGTCAGCGCGGATGAGCACGCAGACATAGGAAAGCGGGTAGAAGGTCAGGCTTCCTTCCTGCTTTACCGCGAGCTTTTCGCAATGCGGCGCCTTTGACAGGTCGAGTGCGCTGTTTATGACGCGGTAGATGAGCGCCTTGATGAAAAGCTTGGGCGTGCTCTTGAAGAATTTCTCCATATCTTCTATAGAAAAGACATTCGGCGTGGCAACTTCCTCAATCGCCTTGTCTGTCTTTACCTGAGGATTTCCTTCGTTGTCCACGGCGACATCGGGCTTGCAGGCTGCCTTTTCCACGTTTGCCGCGTAGTCGCAGTCAGGGCAGATGATGAGCGTGTCATCGCCCACCTCGCTTTCTACCATAAATTCTTCGCTGCCGGAACCGCCCATAGCTCCCGTGTCTGCCTTGACGGTGATGACCTTGAGCCCCGTGCGCTTGAAAATGCGCAGATACGCCTCTGCATAGGCGCGGTAGGACTTATCCAGAGACTCGTCGTCGGCGTTGAGCGTGTAGCCGTCCATCATATTGAACTCGCGTCCCCGCATGACGCCGTAGCGCGGGCGGATTTCGTCGCGGTACTTGGTGTTTATCTGGTAGCAGTTGATGGGAAGCTGCTTGTAGCTGGTGAGCCCCTGCCGCATGATGGCGGTATAGGCTTCCTCAGCGGTGGGGCTCACCACCATGTCCTGTTCGCCTCGGTTTTTTGCCTTGAGCATCTGAGGCCCCATAGTGTCCCAGCGCCCGCTTTCCTTCCAGATGTCCCCCGGCACAATGACGGTAGGCTTGAACTCCAGTGCACCGGAGGCATCCAGTTCCTCCCTGATGATTCGTTCAAGTTTGCGGTAAGAGCGCAGTCCGAGAGGCATATATGTATACAGTCCGTTTCCTAGTTTTCTGATTAAGTCTGCCCGCATCATGAGCTGATGGCTGGCAATGACGGCTTCCGCGGGCGCGTCCCGCAGCGTCCTGAGTGGAATGTGTGATGTCTTCATAAGGGGTATTGTACTGAAAAGAGCGGGGGAGGGCAAGGGAGACTGTTTTCACAATATTTAGGATAAAATTTTCGTTTTGCTATTGACTATTTTTGCCCTAGCTGATATAGTATTAACCATCACGGGGGCTTAGCGAAGCTGGTTATCGCGCTGGCCTGTCACGCCGGAGACCACGGGTTCGAGCCCCGTAGCTCCCGTAATCTTTGCCCACTATTCAGTGGGCATTTTTTTTCGGGTAATAGCGCAGCTGGTAGCGCGCTACGTTCGGGACGTAGAGGTCCCCGGTTCGAATCCGGGTTACCCGATTTTAAGCTACATCATTTCTTTTTTAAGAGATTTGCATTTTGTCCTGCACTTTTTATTAACAGTTGAACAGTTTTAAAAACCGCTTCCCGAGTTTTTGCGTCAAGTTGCGTCATTGCGCGTAGCATCTTTTTTACACTTTCACCCCAATTTGCCGTAATTTCTGAATTTGTGCTTGCGTCTGTGTTGCGCAAAATTGAAAAAACAGTTTCTATAAAAAGTTCGCGTTGTTCTTTTGTCAAATCGTTAATCCAAGTGTTTATTGTGTTTCCAATGAATTTGCTTTCTTCATTTGTATCATTTTCTTCTATAAAATGGTGCGCTCCCAAATGCCAACTGAACGGGTCATGCTGCATAATTCCTTTTTGGTCGCTTTTGACTGTTATGTAACCATCTGCGTGAGCAAATAACATTCCAACGATAGAAAGCTCTGGAACGTAAGTGTGCTGAATGTTTTTTATAGATTTAAAAGCTTCCGATTCAAAAAAACTTTCCTTAAAGCCAGGTCCATCGTTGTTAAAAACTGCAAGCAGATGTTTTTTGCTCGAATGTTGTGC
>ERZ842401.4117-NODE-4117-length-17258-cov-6.298553_pt1 | contig 17258 bp, 11 predicted proteins | sample MGYA00521270_ERZ842401 | MGnify/ENA primary metagenome ERZ842401 (study PRJEB31892, sample SAMEA3878208) | bioreactor metagenome | biome: Moose rumen | place: Sweden | collected 2011-10 | study: EMG produced TPA metagenomics assembly of the PRJEB12797 data set...
GTCACATCAGCCGTATTCTTGAAAGTCCGCTGTATGTGAGAGCCGACAAAGAGGTGTATGCTTTTTTCGTTTCCAAAGGCTATGAGATACTCGATGATATTGAAGCCTATGACGGTATTCACGGTGTTTTCATTCATAGGGCTTCGGGAGTAACTTTTGTTAAGGTCGGGTATCATGAGGGTCTGGTCGATGCAAGCGTATGGCTTGCCGTGCAGGACAAAAAAGCCCATAACAAGCGTATCCCTAACAATGCGAATGCCAATCATTCGTGGCTGACGGGATTTCTGAAATGCGGTCACTGCGGCTATCATTTGGAAATCCACTACTATGACAATGCTAAAAGCGGAAAGCGTTACAGATATCTCAGAGATTCGGGAGCATACCGTAAGGAAGGCTGTGTGAAGAAGTTCCTGAAAACTCGTCCCGAAGAAGTCGAGAGTGCTGTCGAGCAGGCGATGCGTGACCGTATTGATCAGCTTGTTATCGCAAAGCGAAGTGCAGACGCTCCCGATGCCGACACCGAAGCGTTGAGGGTTGAGATAATCAAGATAGATGAAGAAATTCGCAAGCTGATGAAAAAGCTCGGTGATGCCGATACGGTGCTGTTTGAGTATATTCAGAATACGGTCAATGAGATGCACGAACAGAAGTCGGCTCTGGAGCGTAAAATGCAGGCAAAGGCTCGCAAGCGCAGGACGGTTGATACCGCACCTTTGGAAAAGCCGATGAAACATTGGGACAAGCTCTCCATTCCAGAAAAGCACGAGCTTGCGGCGGTTATGCTTGAAGCGGTCTATGTGAGTGATGAAAATGGCATTGAGATAAAATTCAGTATATAAGGAAACGGCGATTTTACGCCGTTTTCAAAATATGGTGGAGTGCTGCGATCGGCGTGCCGTAGGCAACACCTTAACAACGATTATTTGTTAAAGTTTGGACGGTTGGTTTTACAGCAATAAAACCGAAAGGACGAATACAAATGATTGATGCGATGTACAATTACAGACAGGGCGAGATCCACTCCGCTGAGTTCTCTAATGAGTTTAACAAACTCTGCATACCGTTTGAAGATTCCCTAAGCGAGGAGCAGATTGATGTATTCCACAAAATTCTTGACTGCGTGAGTGAAACAGCCGTCGCTGAGATGAGAGCTGCCTACAAGGTCGGCTTCAAGGACGGTGCTACTATGATGCAGGAAATTCAGGACTGATTTAATCATAGCATAAAGAAAGGGCAATGTCCTCCGTTAGTGGAAGGCATTGACCCTATTTTTCTTTTCAGGAATCTGAAAAATATATTGATTACCACTTGAAATATAAGCCGTCATATGCTATAATAATAAGTATAGGTTTTCCTGTACATGTGCCATTATGTAATAAAGCGTGACCAAAAGATTTACGGGCTTTTGATTCGTTCTATGTAAAATATCGTAACAAAGCGTTAAGGGAGGGTTAACATGACCGAAGGATTCTATGAAACATACATTTGCGGACATATCCCGTCGGGACTGCCCGGAGGCTTTTTTATCTATGAGGCGGGCGGAGATGAGAAGCTCCTGTTTGCCGAAATGAATATTGTGAATATGTATGGCTGCGAAACATATGACGAGTTTCTTGATTTTGTCGGCGGCTCTTTTAAGGGTATGGTTCATTCCGATGATCTCAGCAGGATACAAAACGAGATACAGGCGCAGACAATATATGGAGACAAACGGCACGATTACGTCCGCTACAGGATCATTACAAAGCAGGGGAAAGTGCGCTATATCGAGGATTTCGGACACCTGCTCCACTGGCAGAACGGCAAGAGCTTTTACTATGTCTTTATCGTTGATGTTGAGCGCAATGAGTTCTACAACCGCGATCGCAATTCTCATGCCGAGGCAGAGATACTTTCGGCAAGCCACAATGCCGACCCGCTGACCGGACTGTTCAATATGTCTTTCTTTTACCAGAAGGTGTACCATTTGATATCCTCGTCTCGGAGCAGACGGCTTGATATGTCATTCGTCCATTTCGATATCCCAAACTTCAAGCTGTATAACGAACAGCACGGCTTCAAGCAAGGGGATGAGCTGCTGCGTGAGCTTGCCGGAATCATTAGAGATGTTTTTTCGGACAGCATCACCGCACGTTTTTCAAATGACCATTTCTTCATTTTCGATCACAGCGATCAGAGCAGTATCCCGGCAAAGGTCGATGCCGTTTACAACCGTATGCTTCTCTCTGAGGATATGAACAAAAGAGTAAGGATAAAGGCAGGGATCTACTATTGTCATGGCCGTGATCCCGAAGTCGGGCTTGCGTGCGATCATGCACGTCTTGCCTGCAACAGTATAAAAAGCCGTCACGATGTGTACTGCTGTGTCTATGATGAAATGCTCCGTGACAAGCTGCGCCGTCAGCAGTTCGTGGTCGATCATATCGAAGAAGCTGTCAATAAGGGATACATCAAAGTCTTCTATCAGCCTGTTATCAGGGTGAAAACGGGAAAGATCTGCGGCTATGAGGCACTTGTGCGATGGCTCGACCCGTCTGTCGGTCTGATCTCTCCCGCACAGTTCATTGATACTCTCGAACAGTTTCATCTTATCCACCTGATAGACAAATATGTCGTGAGGCGCGTCTGCGAGGACTACAAGCAGCTTGCCAAAAGCGGCGAGCCGTTGGTTCCCTTTTCCGTCAATATCTCACGGCTGGACTTTGAACTGTGCGATATTTTCGGATATGTAGAGGAAATTCGCAGCGAATTCGACGTACCGAGAAGTATGCTTGATCTGGAGATCACGGAAAGTGCCCTGAACGACAATGTAGGCTGCATAAAGAACGAGTGTGACAAGATGAAGGCTCTTGGCTATCACATCTGGCTGGACGACTTCGGCAGCGGATATTCTTCGCTCAACTCTATGGCGGATTATGATTTCGATGTACTCAAGCTGGATCTGGTGTTTCTGCGCAGTCTCGACCACAACCCCAAGACAGGAAAGCTGATGACTTATATTATCAACGGAGCGTGGGGCTTAGATCTTGAACCTCTTTGTGAAGGCGTTGAAACCGCCGAGCATTACGAATTTCTGAAAAAGATCGGCTGTGAACGGGCGCAGGGTTATTACTTTGGCAGACCTATGCCTCTTGATGAGACAAGAGCCTACACTAAGGGCAAGGGGCTTGAATGGGAACGTTGCGCTCCTTGAATACCTAAGCAGAATGGTAACGTTCGGATTTTATGAATATTGACATCTGTATTGTGTTTTTTGTGCAAAGTAAATGCCGATGATAGTTAGGAGGAAGATTTCATGCAGGAGCTGCTTGAACGAAAAAAAGGACTTCGCAGAAAGATTCTCATAGTTGATGATGAACTGATAGCAAGAGAAATTCTCGGTGCTATGCTCAATGATCTCTATGAGATCGTTTATGCGGAAAACGGAGCTAAGGCTTTGGAAATCATAAAACGTGACAATCATACATTATCGCTTGTGATCCTCGATCTTCATATGCCGAAGCTTGACGGATTCAGTCTTCTGAAAATACTCCACGCTGACAATGAACTGCGTCGGATACCGGTGATCGTTCTGACCTCGGAAAAAGGCTCGGAGGTGGAATGCCTGCAAAACGGAGCTGCTGATTTTATCACAAAGCCTTTTGATGCACCGGAGATCATAAGGGCAAGGGTAGGCCATTCTATCGAACTTGCTGAAGACAGTATCATCATTCATGAGACTGAAAGAGATAGTCTCACAGGGCTGTTCAACAAGGAATTCTTTTTTGAATACGGGAAAAAGATCGATGAAATGAACGGTCATATGCCAATGGATGCAATCGTGATCGACATCAACCGATTCCGCATTATCAATGAGCTTTACGGCAGAGCTTACGGAGACCTTCTGCTAAAAAAGATCGGCAGCGGTGTTCATGAAACTGTACAGGATCGAGGAGGTCTTGCGTGCCGGAGCGGAAGCAACAGCTTTTATGTGTATATCCCGCACAATGAAAACCTACCGCAAATCATGCCGAAGTACATTGACAGGATGGATCGTGCAATCGGAGATCATAAGATCAGCGTCAGAATCGGCATTTATTCAGACGAGGATGAAGCTCTTGATGTGGAGATGCGTTTTGACCGTGCTAAGCTCGCCTGCCGTAAACTCCGTAATACTTATACGACCTGTTACAATTTATATAATTCCGAGCTTCACGACAAGGAGCTGTTTAATGAACGGCTTATCAATGATATGGACAGAGCACTTGATGATAGACAGTTTCAGGTGTACTATCAGCCCAAGTACAATATCAAAGGTAATGCTCCCGTGCTGGCAAGTGCAGAAGCACTGATCCGTTGGTTCCATCCTGACTACGGTATGATAAATCCCGGTGTTTTTATCCCTCTGTTTGAGAACAACGGACTGATACATAAGCTTGACAGATTTGTATGGAATGAAGCTGCCGGACAGATCAGGGAATGGAGAGATAAATTCGGTATCACGCTGCCTGTATCGGTAAATGTTTCAAGGGTCGATGTATTTGATCCGCAGCTTGGCGAAGAATTGACAGAGATCATCGGAAATAACGGGATAACGGCCGGCGATCTTCTTCTTGAGATCACAGAATCGGCTTATACAGATAATTCGCAGCAAATATCCGATACTGTTTCTTCACTCAGAAGGCTTGGATTCAAAATAGAAATGGATGATTTCGGCAGCGGGTATTCCTCGCTGAATATGCTGACTACGCTGGCTATCGATGCATTGAAGCTTGATATGGTTTTTATCAAAAATATTTGCAGTGACAGCAAGGCTGCACGTCTTGTCGGTATCATGATAGATATAGCAAGGCTTCTCGAAGTACCGGTCATAGCCGAGGGCGTCGAGAAAAAGGAACAGATGGAGCTTTTGAAAACACTTGACTGCGATATCATTCAGGGCTATTATTTTTCAAGACCATTGCCGCCGGAGAAATTTGCAGGACTGATCGAAAAACAGCAAAAGGAGAATAACGATGCTTACAACAGATAAACTAAGAGAATTTGGCGCAGACGTTGACACGGGGCTTACACGCTGCATGAATAACGAAGCATTTTATATTATGCTTGTCGGAAAAGTGATCGGGGATAAGAGACTCGATATCCTTGAGCAGCAGATCGCCGACCATGTGCTTGATGCGGCTTTTGAAACGGCTCATGCTTTAAAAGGAATGTATGCCAATCTGTCTCTTGACCCGCTGACAAAGCCGGTCAGCGAGATGACAGAGCTGCTCAGAAGCAGAACAGAAACGGATTACACAGCTTTTATAAATGAGGCAAAAACGCAGTTTGAAAGGCTGTGTGCTTTATAATGTAAGAATAATGTGCAAACGGGAACGATTCTGCGGAATGCTCCCGTTTTTGCAATAAAAAATATAACAGGAGGGCGTAACATTGTTTGGCAAACATTTTGAACTGAATGAGCAGACGATGCATATAGTGGAAGAGATCGGACGGCATATGCCCGGTGGCTTTTTTATCTATAAAACAACAGGAATTGAGGAGCTTCTGTATGCAAATCATGTGGTTCTGAATATTTACGGCTGTGAGACACTTGACGAATTCAAGGCACTTACGGGATATACCTTCAAGGGTATGGTCCACCCGGAGGATTACGCTGAAATATCTGCTTCAATTGCAGAACAGATCGGCGGGAACGATGATCATATCGACTATGTGGAATCCCGCATCGTCCGCAGGGACGGGCAGGTGCGCTGGGTAGATGACCGCGGGCATTACACCGATACCGAGGCATACGGCGGAATCTACTATGTTTTGATCTCCGATATCACCGAAAAACATGATAAGGTGGTGCAGGAGGAACAGCGTGCAGAAATGGAGCATCATCGGCTGATGAAGGAGGTGCAGTCTGCCGCCGAGCTTGCCGACTTGATGGCATCGGTCAGCTCTCTGCTTTCTAATATGCCCGCAATGAGTTTTTCCAAGGATGCAATGACCGGGAAATATCTTGCCTGTAATCAGCCATTTGCGGAGTATGCCCATAAATCCTCTCCTGATGAAGTCATCGGTCTGACAGACCATGAGATCTTTGACAGGGAAACCGCAGACCATTTCGTTGCCGATGATAAAAAGGCTCTGTCTATGGACAAGCCGTATGTATTCTTTGAAGATGTTCCCGATGCGAAAGGAATTGTGATACGCAATTTACAGACAACCAAGCTGAAATTCACCGATGCATCGGGGAGGCTCTGTCTGCTCGGAATGTGCGTTGATGTCACGGAAATGACGAGGATCAAGACTGCGGAGGCGGCGAGCCTTGCTAAACAGCAGGAGCTTGAAAGCCGACTTGCATTGCAGGAAAAGCTGCTTGAGGAACAGGCTCGGCGTGAACAGCAGGACAGAATGATCACTGCGCTTGCTTCTGATTACAGAAGCGTGTATCACATTGATCTGGATATGAATGACGGTATATGCTACCGTGCCGACCCCGATGATTCGGATCAGACTCCGGAGGGAGTGCATTTCCCGTATCTTGAACGCTTTACATGGTATGCAGAGAATAGCGTTGATGAAAAATACCGCAGCGAGTTTCTTGCGTTCATTGACCCTGATAATGTCAGAAAAGCACTCTCGGAAAATCCTATCATTGCTTATCGCTACCTTGTTCATCGCAGCGGCATAGATTATTACGAAATGATACGGATGGCAGGTGTCCGCCACGCTGCTGACAGGGACGATCATATCGTTCATGCTATCGGACTGGGCCTGACAAATATAGACAGCGAGATGCGTGAGACGATGGCGAAAAATCAGGCACTCAGCGAAGCACTTGAAGCCGCAGAGCAGGCAAACATGGCAAAGACTGCTTTTCTTTCCAATATGAGCCACGAGATACGCACTCCGATGAATGCTATCATCGGGCTGGACAGTCTGGCTCTCCACAGAAACAGTCTCGATGCTGAGACAAGAGATTATCTGGAAAAGATCGGCGGCAGCGCACGTCATCTGTTGGGACTTATCAATGATATTCTGGATATGAGCCGTATTGAATCGGGAAGAGTGATCCTGCGCAAGGAGGAATTCTCCTTCCGTATCATGCTCGAACAGATCAATACTATGGTCATGACCCAGTGCAGTGACAAGGGCTTACGGTATGAGTGTAAGGTCATTGGCGGCGTTTCCGATTACTATATCGGCGATGATATGAAGCTCAAACAGGTGCTTATCAATATTCTCAGCAATGCGATAAAGTTCACCGACGCACCGGGGTCTGTTTCACTTACAGTGGAAAGGACAGCGGTATTTGAGGGACAGACGACCATTCGCTTTGTCATCAGTGATACCGGTATCGGAATGGATAAGGAGTTCCTGCCGAAGGTGTTTGATACCTTCACGCAGGAGGACAGCAGCCGCAACAATAAATACGGCAGTACCGGACTCGGAATGGCGATCACGAAGAACATCGTGGAGCTTATGAACGGAACGATCACCGTAGATTCGGAAAAGGGAAAAGGAACAGTATTCACAGTCATCATTACCCTGAAAAACTGCGATCACTACGGTGCAGACGATGTGCTTATCGACGCAAGGGATATCAGAGTATTGGTCGTAGATGATGAGGAGATCGCTGCCGAGCACGCAAGGATCGTGCTTGACGAGGCGGGTATCAAGGCGGATACCTGCAATGACGGACAGACCTGTCTGCATATGCTGGAGGTACAGCACACGAAACAGGAACCATATAATCTTGTGCTGCTTGACTGGAAAATGCCTAATATGGACGGCATCGAAGTCGCAAGGGAGATCCGCAAGCTGTACAGCAGTGAGACAACGATCATTATACTTACCTCATTCAACTGGGATGAAATTATGGACGAGGCACTGCATATCGGAGTGGACAGCTTCCTTGCAAAGCCGCTGTTCGCATCAAATGTCATCGCCGAGTTTGAACGCATCGCCCGCAAAAATAATATGCTGCTGTTCCGTGAAAAGCAGCGTGCCGATATAAACGGCAGACATATCCTGCTTGCCGAGGATGTGATCATCAACGCTGAGATCATGAAAGAGCTTTTGAAGATCAAGGGTGTTATCATTGACCATGCCGAAAACGGAAGAATTGCGCTTGATATGTTTGCTGCAAGTGATGAGGGATTCTATGATGCAGTGCTTATGGATGTGCGTATGCCGGAAATGGACGGACTTGAAGCGACTGCGGCGATACGTGCGCTAACCAGAAGGGATTCAAAGACTGTGCCGATCATCGCAATGACTGCAAATGCCTTTGACGAGGACGTTCAGCGCTCTTTGCAGGTGGGTATGAATGCACATCTCTCAAAGCCGGTGGAGCCTGACAGACTGTATCAGACGCTTGAGGAACTGATATGGGAAGCGGACAGGTCAAAGACGGCGGAGGTATAACGGCAATGACAAACAATGTTAATACTGATGCCCCAAAACGCAGTTTATCGCTGATCAACGTATGGGCAATGGCATTTGGCTGTATGGTAGGCTGGGGTACGTTCGGAATGCCGGGTACAACATTTCTTCCCATAGCGGGTCCGTGCGGTACGATCATTGCAATGACGGCAGGTATGCTGATCATGCTTGTCATCGGCTATAACTTTGCCTATCTGATAAATAGGAATCCGAGATCGGGAGGAGTCTATTCTTATACCAAGGAAGCCTTCGGACGGGATCACGCTTTTTTAAGCTCATGGTTTCTCTGCCTTTCATACCTGACGATCGTGTTCCTGAACGGCACCTCGCTGTTTATCGTTCTGCGGACGATTTTCGGGGAACTCATACAAACAGGGCTTTCCTACACAGTTTCCGGCAGTCAGATATATATCAGAGAGATCATAGTATCCGCAGTTACTCTTGCAGGGGTCGGGCTGCTATTCCTCTGTGCCAAGCCGATGCTGCGCAGAGTACACACCGCTTTGTCGATCATATTGCTTGCAGGCATCCTGATCTTAGGTGCATTCTGTATTCCTCACACAATGGCACATATCGGAGATTTCGGCTCACAGGGAACAAATAAAGCCTATGGGATATTCAGCATCGTTTTTCTGGCACCGTGGGCATTCGTCGGATTTGAGGTCATATCATTTGACACCGAAAGCTACAAATTTCCTATCAAGAAATCAAAGGGGATCATCTTTGCAGCGATCATCTTAGCTGCCGCTGCTTATACGATCATGGCAGTGATCGGCATATCTGCCGTACCTGACGGCTTTGAAAACTGGCAGTCGTATATCAATTCGCTGGGCACCGTATCGAATTCGCAGTCTGTCCCTACTATTTACGCCGCAAAAACTATTATGGGAAATTTCGGTTTTGTAATGATCAGTATCACTGCAATGGCAGCAGTACTCACGGGTATCATCGGAGGCTACCGTGCAACGATCAGTGTGCTTACCACTATGGCAGAGGATAATATTCTGTCAAAGCATTTCTCCAAGACCGTATACAATATCGTGTTTGTGATGATCATTTCGATCATACTTGTTCTTTTCGGCAGAAATACGCTGGAATGGTTTGTAGATCTGACCTCATTTGGCGCGATCGTGGGTTTTGGCTATACTTCGGCTGCGGCATATAAGCTTTCAAAGGCTGAGGGCAAACGCAGATCGCAAATTACCGGAATGATCGGTACGATCGTATCAGTTGTATTTGTTGTCGTCCAGCTCGTGCCGAGGCTGACCGCTATGGAAGCTATGGGCGGGGAGGCTTTTCTTCTGCTCTCTTTCTGGTGTCTGCTGGGCTTTGTCTTTTATTGGCGCACCGTTGAGCGAAGTACACTTGCCGAATACAGCGGTATGTCCACATCGGGAGTGGTGCTGTTTGCGCTCATTATTTACTCGGTATTTATGTGGCTGGCAAAGCAGATAGACAGCAAAGAAACGATAGATGCAGTACATTCCACACTTGTGACAGGCGGAACAGTTCTTCTGCTGATCATCTTTGCAGGACTTGTTATAATGCTGTATGTGCAGGATCTTGTACGAAAAAAGCATGAAGCTTCAGAACGTGAGAAGATCAGAGCAATGGAGGGTAGCCTTGCAAAGAGCAGATTTCTGTTCAATATGTCCCACGATATACGGACACCTATGAATGCAATCATCGGCTACACCGAGCTTGCCTTGAAAGAGCCGTCATCCGAGGTGCTTCACGATTATCTTGTGAAGATCGACCGTTCCAATCAACATCTGCTGACGCTGATCAATGACATTCTTGAAATGAGCCGTATTGAAAGCGGCAAGGTCGAGCTGGAGCTTTCTCCTACAGACCTGTGCAGGGTATTTGACAGCATCAGAGAGCTTTTCAATGAACAGATGAAACGCAAGAATATGGAATTTGAGATCCACACATCTCAGGTGAAACACCGATATGTCTGGTGCGATGCAAAGCATTTTAGCCGTGTGATCGTAAATCTTCTGAGCAATGCTTATAAATTTACAGATGAAGGCGGAAGTGTAACTGCTTCGATTGCTGAGACGGGCTCAAGTGATGGCTACGGCGTCTATGAGATCAGAGTGCGTGATAACGGCATTGGAATGTCCAAGGAATTTGTGAAAAAAATGTTTAGCCCTTTTGAAAGGGAGAGAACATCGACGGTCAGCGGTATCGAAGGAACAGGACTCGGACTTTCGATCAGTAAAAACATTATTGACCTGATGGGCGGCGCGATCGACGTACACACCTCACCCGGCAGCGGAACAGAGATCGTACTTAATTTGAAATTCAGACAGGCAGAGGAATCAGATGTCTCTGTTGAATCGGAAACGAAAGCAGAACAGGTCACAGATATTGCAAAGATCGATTTTTCCGGCAAGCGGCTGCTGCTCGTAGAGGATAATGAGATCAACATGGAAATCGCAAAAATGATACTGACACAGTCGGGCTTTACAGTTGAGACAGCCGAGAACGGAAAGATCGCCGTGGATATGATCTCTTCCTCAGTGCCGGGATATTACGCCGCTGTGCTGATGGATATCCAAATGCCTGTTATGGATGGCTATACTGCTACAAAGGCGATACGTTCTCTCCAAGACGAAAAGCGCTCAAGTATCCCGATACTTGCAATGACCGCCAATGCGTTCAAAGAGGACGAGGAAGCTGCGTTTGCTGCCGGAATGCAGGCACATATTGCTAAACCTGTAGATGTTGAAAAACTGCTGGGTACGCTGACAGAAGTGTTGTCCGAATATGAAAAATAAGGGGGATGGTATATTATGACATATTCCATCATCGGTATATTGGCGGCTGTCATACTGGTCATCATAAACCGTGATGTACTTTGGCTCAAAAACGGCAAAGCACGAACCGATACACATAATACCTACCGCCTGTTTCTTTTCGGCATCATGGCGTATTACATCACCGATATGCTGTGGGGAATTTTAGAGGATCACAAGCTGGCAGCAGTGCTGTATGCAGACACAGTCATACATTTTACAGCTATGGCACTCTCTGTCATGCTGTGGACACAGTATGTGGTCTCCTACCTTGAAAAGGACGATTTTTTTACAAGAATGCTCTCCTATGCAGGAAAGACAATCCTCTCCTTTGAGATAGTAGTTATCATTATAAACTTTTTTACTCCGATCATGTTCAGCGTTGATGCTGACTGCACATACCATGCAGGAAGCGCACGGTATGTTATGCTTGCACTTCAGATTCTGATGTTTGTACTTACCTCTGCCTACACACTCTTTGTTTCCTGCAAATCAAGCGGAAAAGTCAAACGGTGTCACCTGACAATAGGGCTGTTTGGCATCATCATGGCAGTGATGATCTCAATACAGGTGTTCTATCCGCTTCTGCCAATGTATGCTATGGGATATATGCTCGGTACCTGCATACTTCACAGCTTTGTTGTGGAGGACGAAAAGGAGGAATATCGCAGCCAGCTTGAACAAGCACTTGAGCGTGAGCATTTGCAGACACAGCGGCTTAGCATAAGTCAGACGGAGCTGCAGGCAGCCCTTGCCGAAGCAGAAAGAGCAAACAGGTCAAAAACCGCATTTCTCTCCAATATGAGTCATGAGATCAGGACGCCCATGAATGCAGTTATCGGGCTCAATGACCTTGCAATGAACGATCCTACTGCTTCCGAGAGTATAAAGGGTTATCTGCAAAAGATACAAATATCGGCAAAGCATCTGCTTGGCATCATCAATGATATTCTTGATATGTCTCGCATTGAGTCGGGGAAAATGTTTATCAAAGACGAGGAATTTTCCTTTTCAGACTGCATTGAACAGATCAATACGATCATCATCGGACAATGCAGGGAAAAAGACATTGCATACAGCTTTCACGCCGAAGAAAAGATCGCTGAAAAGTATATCGGAGATACGATGAAGCTGAGGCAGGTACTCATCAATATCCTCGGTAACGCCGTAAAATTCACCCCCGAGGGCGGCAAGATAGAATTTGACATTAATGAGATACGGCGATATGATGACAATGCAGTCTTGCAATTTATCATAAAGGATAACGGCATCGGTATGAGCGAGGACTATCTGCCGCATATTTTTGATGCGTTCAGTCAGGAGGACACTTCCTTTTACAGTAAACACGGAAGCACTGGTATCGGTATGCCGATCACCAAAAGTATTGTAGAACTAATGGGTGGTACGATAGAGGTGGAAAGTGAGAAGGGCAAGGGTACGGTATTTACTGTCATAATAACGCTTGGCACCTGTAAAGATCAAGCTGATGCAAGCAGTTTGGAAAGCACTCAGACACCTACCAAGAAAGACGCTGCCGATCTTAGCGGACGAAGGATACTCATTGCGGAGGACATTCCCGTGAATGCAGAGATCATGGTCATGATGCTGAAAACGCACAATATCGAAGCTGACGTAGCTGAAAACGGCAGGATAGCAGTAGAGAAATATACCGAGCACCCTGAAGGGTTCTATGATGCAATACTTATGGATATGCGTATGCCCGAAATGAACGGGCTTGAAGCTGCAAAATGCATACGCTCCGGCGGGAAAGCCGACTCAGAAACGATCCCAATCATTGCGCTCACAGCAAATGCCTTTGATGAGGATGTTCAGAACAGTATGCAGGCAGGACTCAACGCACATCTCAGCAAGCCCATAGAGCCGGATGTTCTGTTTGATACATTGGAAAAACTGATTCTTTAGGAGTAATAATTGTTTTTATGGTTATCCCTTTGACACACCACAGTTTTGCCCCCAAACCCTCGCTCGTCTGTGAGCATTCGCTCACAGCGAGCTCGGGAGAGTATGGGGGAGGGCTTCGCCCTCGTTACCGACCCATCGGGGCTTCGCCCCGAACCCCATTATCTAAGGCATTTTAATTGGTGTGTCAAGTATATAACCATAATTGTTTTTTTAGATTAATTGTTATTTTGGTGTTATATTACTCCAACAGAAATTTTGGATTGCTTTTCCCTTGACATTTTTACAGAAATTTGCAAAATGCCCGTAGTCTATTGGCACACTCAAAAACCGTTCCACACAAGTTAAAATCAGCATTGTGGAGCATACCACAATCGGCAGATACCCTAATGGCGTACAATAGCTGTAAAGCACTTTCTCTGTTCGGTAGAGAGTGTGCTTTTTGTCTGTCAATAAAGATAGCAAGCTGATTGACTAAGTGCAGAAAACGTGCTATAATTGATAGTGGTTAGTTTCTGCACACCTTTGTAATATATGTGACACGAAAGAAGGATATTATGAAATACTTTGAGTTTGGAACAGAAAACAAAGTTACGCTCCTGCTTCTGCACGGAGTAGATACTACTTGGGAAATGAGCTTTCAGCCCTTTATTGATGTGGCAAAATCGAAATACCACATCATTGCTGTGGCAGAGGACGGCTTCAATCCCGATGAACCCGAAGTCGATGCAACGAGTGTTATTGACGAAGCCCATAGGATCACGGAATGGCTTGTGGAGCATTTTGACGGTAAGATAGACATTATCCTTGGCGAATCGCTCGGTGGAATGATCATGACGGAGATACTGCTCGATCCCCGTATCAAAGTTCATACGGCGATCGCTGATGGCTTTACGATACTGGAATACCCGAATTTCAGACATGATCTTCCGAAAAGAATTATCTCGACCGTGCTTGCTGATGTTGAATTATTCGCTTTCAGACACATGGGGCTATTTAATAAGATACTCGGTGAGGATATTGATTCGATGATATACAAGGAGACTTCAAAGACTACACTGTATAATCTTGAATACTCTATGATGCCCTATCGCTACAAATATGAAGCCTTTAACCGTTCAGACAGCTATATCTGGCACGGATCAAAAGAACCGGGGCTGAAGCACGTTCTGAAAAAGATCGACCGCTCCAAATATCATTTTAAGCATAAGATTTTTCAGAACAGAGGTCACGGCTCACTATTGCTTGAACCGGAACGGCTGCTCAGAGAGGTCGGGCTTGCATACAAAGGTTATGATAAGAATTACAGATCGAAATAGGGTGATGAGAATGAAAGATGCTGATAAATTGCGAAAATCTCTGCTATTTGGATTTGTAACGCTTTTTCTCTGTGGTATCGGGGATTGGCTGATAGGATATGAACCAGACGGCGGTGAGCCTATGCTGTTCGGATTTATGAACACAGCTCTTGTCAATGTTCCTGTGTGGTTTTATGTCATATCAATGATATTTGGAATATTATCGGGCTTTGGCTGTAAGAGCTATGCTCCTGCTATGATAAAAATTCTTGAATGGACAGGCGTAGACCGTAATTCCAAAATGTTCAGGCTGTTTCGTTTTGGCTTCTCATCTGCTCCGCTGATGTTCGTGACATTTCATACTGCCTGCTGTATAGAGCTTCTGATCGTTCAGGCAGCTTTGCGGGGCGGATTTGATCCGTCACTGGCGGATAAGACATTCTTAATACCCATCGCATTTACACTTATCCCATTCACGATATGGTGTTTTGTGGTCGATATACCGATCACCATTGCGTATATGTACTTCGTGCTGAAAGGCGAGCTGGGAATACCAAAATCCGCATTTCTGCTTTGCCCGTTGGGGATGAGCTTGCTGACAAAGGTGTTTTATGCTTTCATGGTCAGTGTGGAACTGAGAGAGTATGCTTTCCTTGCAGGCTGCGGTGAATCATGGGGACACGCCTTTATGTGCCTTGCCTTTATTAAAGCTGTGAAACTGAAACCAAATAAGGATCAGTAATATGCTTATAACGACTCTGCTGACACTTGGAATTGCGGTAGAAAATTCGATAATCATTCAGTCCTCTCAAAGCGTTTTTTGAGGGGACATTTTGATAGGCTGTTAAGTTTTCCACTCCGCAGGCTCAGACGGCTCTGAGGGGCATTTCCGTTCGTCTGAGGGTGCTGTCAAGCAGAGGTCGGCTCTGCGATCCCATGTTCCGCTTCATACTCCCTGACACGGCGGTAAAAGGTGTTAGCAGACAATCCCATTCTCCGCATAAAGTCACGCCCTGTGATACTCTTTGACTTCCATTCCCCATAGAGCTGCCCGAACCTCGTCCAGTCGATCTCAATCGGCTTTCTGCCCGTGTACTTGCCCTGTGCTTTGACAATCTCAATGCCCTCACGCTGACGCTGTTTGAGCTGTTCACGCTCCAACTGTGAGAGAGCGGCAAACACGGTGAGCATAAACTTTCCTGACGGTGTATCGGTGTCGATGTTCTCTTTATGGCTGATGAGGGTAACGCCCTTTTCGGTAAGGGTGTCGATGATGTTCAGTAAGTCCTTTGTGGAGCGTCCTAAACGGCTGATACTCTCGATGTAGAGCGTATCGCCCTCACGCACATAGTCCAGCATAGCTTTAAGCTGAGGGCGGTCTTTGTTCGCCCCAGACAGCTTCTCAGAGAAGATGCGGTCTACCTGATAGTCGCACATGATTTCCTGCTGACGGGCGGTTTCTTGTCTTTCTGTTGATACACGGATATAGCCTATTTTGCTCATAGTTGTTGTTTCCTTTCTTTTTGTTGATATATGGTTGACTTATTAACGGTGATGATGTATAATTACTAATAAGGCAGGCTCTCGGCTTGCTCGTGAAAATTGGAAGTTTCTCAAAGTTCCATCGAAAATGATATGGGAGAAGATGATGAATAATGTTATTACTGTTCTATCAAGATTTCACCTTAAAACTTCCTCAGCCGGAAGTCAATCAAAGATTTTCCAGCATGGTCTTTCATGGAAAAAATATGAAAGGGCAATCTCTATTCACACTTGTCGATCGTGAAGAGATTGATTTTTACACCCCGCAGTTTCTGGTAATGTTGACACACATCGGCAAGGAATGTCATATGAAGGTTCGTATTGGATTATGGCAAGAAACAAGAGAAGCTCTTCTAAAACGGTTTGTACAGCTTTGTATTCCTGAATTGTTTTTAGGTTTCTTATCTTCTCAAAATGAATATTTATGGTTTCTGCCGTTGCCATTACTGACAGTGATATTGATAGGATGGATATATAATGTGATTCGCTTTTCGTTTCGAGCAATGTCAGCAAAAAAGCAGTTTCTAAATTTGTTTAATGGAATTGGTGGAAAATTACTGCCCCCTTCCAATGTCTTTACGAATGAAATTCATCTTTTAAAAAAATAAGTGTTATAATTTTGATTTTCTTAGTAGCTATACATATCCCACGGCAAGGAGAATCACTCTCCCCGCCCGTTATTTTTATTCAAGCTGATTTTTCTTTCTTTTGGCAGCCTGTTCGTTCTGTAAGTAGCGTTCAACGGTCTTTTGGCTCTGCCGCTTTTTCTGTATCTGCTGTGCAAGCCTGTCCGCTTCTTTCTTGTAAAAATTGTACTCGGCTGAACTCTGTGCATACTGCTCTCGGAGCTTAGTCTGCCTTTCTTTCAAATACTGGGCGGTCGGGATTTTCTTGTCGGGGAACAGCTCTTTTACCTTAGCAGAAAATTCCTTGTACTGCCCCAATTCGTAGGCACAATTCTTGGCATACTTCTTTTGTTCCTTGCCCGTAAGCGAACGGTACTGCTGATTAAATTCCCTGTATTTGAAAAACTCTGCAACAACAGGCAACTGCTCCTCAATTTCTTCATACTTCTTCTTGGCTTCGTTCATCTCACCTAATGCTTTCATACGTTTGGCAAAGGCGGTATGAGCTGCCGTTTCCAATTCTTCAAGGGTGGCTGTATCGGCGGTCATTTCGTTTATCGCCTTGCTCGTCGCTTTCATATTCTCACGGTCTGCCCAATTCGTCAAGCCCTGAGACTGCTGAAATTTCTCGGCTGTGGTGCGGATAATTCTTGCTG
>ERZ842401.4118-NODE-4118-length-17257-cov-14.413033_pt1 | contig 17257 bp, 10 predicted proteins | sample MGYA00521270_ERZ842401 | MGnify/ENA primary metagenome ERZ842401 (study PRJEB31892, sample SAMEA3878208) | bioreactor metagenome | biome: Moose rumen | place: Sweden | collected 2011-10 | study: EMG produced TPA metagenomics assembly of the PRJEB12797 data set...
AGAGCAGAAGAAGGGCGGCGAGAAGGGTGGTGGTGATGCGGGGGAGGTTCATTGTAACGGTATTAGTCATTTAAGCGGTCCGAAGTCCACCATATCCCGGTCGAGCCAGATCCTCTTTTTCAACTCATAATAATGTGTTATGTAGTATTTCTTCGCCAGCTCATCATCAAATCTGGAAATGAACGCCTCCCGTATTCGGGAACACTTTTCATTTATCGAGTTGTTCGTTGGATCCAGAACCCTTTCAACACTTTTAATAGCTACAGTTTCGTTGCTGCGATTGGTAAGACGGCGGTAAATATCCATAAACTCATCCCTGAATCCGGGAAGTTCTTTGAACATGAGCCCTTCGGGATGCTTAAGGTAGAGGAAGTAGACAGCTTTCGGCAGCGGCTCAAGAGGAACTTCCATGTCGTTATAGTCAGGTAAGATTATCCGATAGTCGTCGGTAACTACAAGCCTGCTGAGCTTTTGCTCTTTTTGAAACAGCGACTGTATAACCATTTCACTCACACCATGGACACGAAGCGCTGCTATTCTCTCCTTTATCTCCGAAGATAATGTATAGACTTCCGTATCAAATTCCCGATCTGCAAACTCCTCTTTCGGATAATCGTCATATACCAGGCCGAATTTAGACCCATACGAATTCCAAGAGCTATTGTTTTTGCGGATTTCATCACAAAGTTTTTGGAGATCAGACTCTATCCACTTAATGTCTTTTGTCCCTATAATTAATCCATGTAGCGTATCATCATCCGCGATGTGAAAAAAGGCACAATTCTTTGGGAATTTCTGTGTTTCAGGAAGAAATACCTTCCACATTTTAAGATACACATCGTCCAGACAGACATCAGTAAGAGAAACTCCTTCTGCATCAGGAAAATAGTAGGGGTAACGATTTACTGCAACACTCTCATCAAGAAAATCTGGCAGATAAAATAGTTTTAAACCTCTTGAGGAAACAATCTCCTTAATTTTCTCTATGTTTGAAGTTATTGTCGCATTCGCGACGGAATCAGAGCCGCAGACATATACCAACTCTCTTGAATCCGGTTGTGACGGCAAGTTTTCAGCTACATTTTCTCTGAAGACAGACTGGTTGTTTGTCATAATTACAATTATTCCGAATCTTCTTTGATGAATTCAGAGTATTTGATTCTCCGGTAGATGATGAAAATTATAATTGGCGGGAAAATACAAAATGTAAGGATATCTCCTATTATTCCGAGTCCGGACTTATTGTAATCAACTTTAGCGTTGTGTTTCGCTATCTGTTCCTCAGTCATAATTCTACAATTTTTGTTTTCTCCTGCAAGTTAGAAATTTTCGGATGTAAAATGGGCAGAATTCGGTTCGCAAGCCTTGCGAACCATGTAATAGTCAGTATCCTGCCCGCTTTTACTTCTTCCCAAACAATTTCTGATACCACTTGAGGTTGGACAAGTGTTGAATCGCTTCTTCTTTTTCCTGTAATTCCCTTCTTAGTTTTTCTGCCTCAATTTCCAGAGTGGAAATTATTTCCGTATCAGAGGCATGAAGATCAGCGGCGGCTTTTAATTCCCTGACCATGTCAGACCTCTCTTTCTTGGCACGTTTTTCTGCTTTTTCAGATGCAGTCTTTGCCGCTTTGAGGCTTTGAATAGTTTCATTCTGCTTGGTTTCTTTCGCTGATAGATCTGATATTTCTGTCTTCATGTGAGCAATCTTCTCTATATAGCCGTCCGACTCCTTTAACAGAGCACTGCGGTCCTTCATAGCAGAAAACATTCGTTCCAGCCATGTGATCGCATAACGGGAAAAAACTGCTGTAGAGAGGTCGTTTCGATATTTGACAGCTTTGATAAAGTTATCAACTGCCAAAAACTCTTTTTTATCATTTATAGCTTTACGGGCTGCAGCATAGTAGAAATCCGCTTTACTGTCGGTAAGTTGCTGAGCCAACATAGCTTCTGTCGCCTCGTTTTTGGCGAAGGCCAGGACTCTTCTGTCCGTTATGACTGAATACTGATTGATTTCTGATGTGAGGACTAAACCTTCAAGTGACGTACATCGGCTGAGTGCAACATATACTTGCCCCGAAGCAAATGATTTTCCGATATCTGCAATCACTTTCTCAAACGTCAATCCCTGACTTTTATGAACAGTTATAGCCCATGCAAGGCGAACAGGAAATTGGGTAAAGGAACCTATAACTTCCTCCTCGATACTGTCGGTATCTTCATTCCAGTGGAAGATTATATTGTACCAGACCTCCCTGGTAATCGTTAGTTCACTGTATTTTCCCTTTTCGCTCTCAACAACCACTTTGATCGTATTCTCAAGCACCGCACTCACTACCCCTATCTTACCGTTATAGAACCGTTTTCCTCTGTCATTCTTCACGAACATTACCTGCGCGCCTTTCTTGAGCTTGAGTTCAGTATCGGTCGGACGACTTTTATCCGGGAATTCTCCGGTGACAGTAGCTGTATATGTAACAGCTGGCGTAGTCAGCATTTCAAGTTTCTCTTCATTGATTGCGGTAACCACTGCATTAGTCGTAGCAAGCGTAATATACTGTTCTTTCTCAGGAGGATTAAAAACAGGATCCAGTCTTTTGTTCAACATTATGAAATCTTCGGGAATCATTTTATTCTCCCGAACACGGTTCAACATATCTATAAAATCCTGATCCTTCTGGCGGTAAATCTTCTTCAATTCAATATAGATTGGCCTGCTATGCTCGAATACTTTTGCACTGAAAAAGAATTCACTGTCATAATAATGAGATAAAATATCTCTTTCCTCTCCCACAACTACCGGAGGTAACTGAAAGCTGTCGCCAATCAATATTACCTGAACACCTCCGAAAGGAAGGGAGTTGCGTCGGTAAACGCGAAGAAGTGTATCAACAACATCTAAAAGATCAGCCCTAACCATTGACACCTCATCAATGACAAGCATTTCGAGGTTTCGGATGACCTTTAATTTGTCCTCTTTATACCGAAAGTTGTCAAAAATCGTAGACTTGTCCTTATCTTCCTGTGTGGCTCTGGTCCTAAGTCTCTTATCGCCCGGAACGTAAAGTGAAGGTTTGATGTGAAAAAACGAATGTATTGTCTCACCTCCCGCATTGACAGCTGCAACTCCGGTAGGTGCCACCACGACCATTTTCTTGTGAGACACCAAACGCAGGTACTTCAGGAATGTTGTTTTCCCTGATCCCGCCTTTCCTGTAAGGTAGATATTCCTGTTCGATTCCAGTGCATACTCTAATGCGTACTGAAATTCTTTATTGTCAGAATCGAGTTTGATGCCTTCGATCTCGAGAGGATAATCAGGATTTAACATGGAAGTTATATTACCTTAGATTATGACTATGCTGCTATTACGTTGTGAAGTTCGCGGATGTAGCCGACGAAGGCAGGGGTGTTGTTGTCAAAGAAGGACTGGAGTTCCCACTCGGAGAAGGGCTCTTCTTTGTAGAGGGTAAGCGGCTGGATATCACCGTTTGAGCAGACGTAGTCGAGGACACACTTTACATATTCCTCCTGCTCGGGATTGAGAGGGCTGTTGTTGAGGAACTTGGAATAAAGTTCCAGGGCCTTTGCACGATCAACCTTAACTATGGAACGGATGAAGGCCGCTACGCTGTCGCCACAGATGAGACCTCCGCGGCGGACGTATGCCTGATATTCTTCCTTGGTGCCCAGTTCTTTCCAGCAGATCTGTTCCAGGGACAGGATGTCTGCCTGCGTAAGCTGCTGCAATGAACGAATCTTTTCCAGTACAGGATGGTGCCGGTTCTTGGAGATGAAGTCAATGACACGCTCTTTGTATGTGAGTGTGGGCATCGTGTGCTTGGGGGCATCCTTGTACTCTATGATATCCGGAACATTGATGGTGAAGTTGCGTTTCTTGTCTCCTCTGATGAATTGCACCAGGTCACGCATTTCGACACGAACCTTCTCCAGCTTGTCCAGGGTGACGGATTTCCAGAAGTCCGGATTTGCAACTTCGTTGACGATAGCAATCTTTTCTTTTACCTGCTGGATGGTGGCTTTGCTTTGGAGGGATCTTGCAATCTCCGTCACACGCACCATACTCTTGCCCGCCTGGTGGTCGGGAAGGATTTTGGCCAGTTGGATGTTGAGGATGAGGATATCAAAGCGCAAAGCAGAGTTATCTGTGACACTGCGGATGATAATCGGGGCTACCTGGTCCTTGAGATCCAGGGCATCAATCTCGGACAGGCATACCCAGGATTCTTCCTTACGGAATTTATCCACGGCTTCCCAATGGCGGCGCACGGTAATGTTCTGGTCACTAAGGGCAAGGACTTGAGAGCGGAGCTTCTTTTTGATGCCGTCGTGAAGGCTACGTGCGAAAGGATCTTGCTGATATTTTGCGTGCTGCAAGGCAACTGCCAAGTCAACTCTAAGCCCGAACAAGCGCTCGGTGACTGAAATCATCGGAAGCATGGGCTCTCCTTCCGGAGTGACGTCAAAGAAGTCGAAGTTGCCGCACCAGTCGTAGATGCTGAAATACTGCTTGTCAAGACCTTCTCCATGCACGTCTGGCGATTTGCGGGTGCCGCGGCCAACCATCTGCCAGAACTTAATCTTGGACTTTACCTGCTTGAAGAAAACGAGGTTCAGCACGTCAGGAACATCGATGCCGGTATCCATCATATCCACGGACACCACTATCTGCGGCATCTTTCCACGAACCCCGAAACTGTTGATGAGGTCCTGGGCTTTGGTGACTTGGTTGTCAATCAGGACGCAGAAGTCGCTACCGTACTGTGGATACTGTTTGTTGAAGCGGTCAACAATCTTGACGGCATGCTCGTGTTTATGGGCGAAAATGATGGTCTTACCTATGGTATCACCGCCGTTTACTGTAAGGCCGGTTGTCATCAAGTCTTCCAGTACCAGGTCAATGGTCTTCTCGTTATAGATGTAGTCGATGATTTCCGAGCTGCGAATGTCGCGCGGAGTGGGTTCTGCGCCATCTTCTGAACGCGCAGCCTCATATTTCCAGATGTCCTCAAACTGCTCTTTCTGCTCTTTCGTGAGTTCCTTATACTTAATTCCTTCGCGCAAGTGTTTTGAAGTACGGTTCATGACGACAAAGTTCACCAGGTATTTGTCATCCACGGCTTCTGCGAGTTCGTAGGCAAAGTTTGGCTCGCCGTCCAGACCGAAAAGCTCGTAGGTGCTGCGGTCCACATCCTCGCGTGGCGTAGCTGTAAGGCCTACCATCAAAGCATCGAAATAGTCCAGGATGGCGGTGTATTTTCCGAAAACGCTGCGGTGGGCTTCATCTATGATGATAAGGTCGAAACGGCCGACGGAGAAGTTTTTCTTGTCGGAATCTATGTACCCGATCATAGTTTGGTAGGTACTGAACACAAAACGAGCGTTAAGGTCCGGTTTGGGTTGGTCCAGACGGGTCTTCGAGTAATCAGGCAGCAACTTCTCGAAGTTGACGTAAGCTTGCTCTACCAGGGCGTTTCGGTCGGCCAGGAAGAGGATGTTCTTGGCCCATTTGTTTCGGATGAGGACATCACAAAGGGAGATGGAGACACGAGTCTTGCCGGAACCCGTGGCCATTACCAGAAGGCCCCGGCGGTGCATCCTGTTGAAGTGGTCGCAGATACTGTGGATGGCGCGTTTTTGATATTCCCGGTCTGTGATGTAGTCCTTCACATTGGTATCGGTAATCCCAGAACGACCACGGCTGCGGTGGATGACCAGCAGGTCTTCCTGGCTGTGGAAGCCCAGTATCTGACGGGGCGGATAGCCAAGACCGTCAATCACGAAGGTCTGGAAGCCGTTGGTGTAGTAGATGACGGGAAGAATGCCGTATTGGTCTTTCAGGCATTGTGCGTAGAGTTCTGCCTGGTGTTTTCCGATGACCGGATCTTTGCTGGTCCGTTTAGCTTCTATGACTGCAAGCGGCTTCCCGTCTGAGCCATATAGGACGTAATCTGCATAGCCAATATCCTGGGCCGGCATACCGTGAACCTCAATCTCGGTGCCGGCTTTGTTTGGCATGGCAACATTGTCCTTTCCGACTAGCTCCCAGCCGGCATCACGCAGCATCAAATCAATGAACAGCTTACGAGTCTCAAATTCAGAGTATTCAGTAACAATCGGAGCCGGTGTCTTGCTGCCCACTGCTTCTGCAGGAACGCTTTCAACAAACTGACGGATAGGGGCGGGAACGGTTTCTCTGGGAGTAATCCTGGGGCCATTCTTGGGAATGAGCGTCTTATCGAATGGTGCAAGCGATGTGAGAACCCTGAGTTTCAGCAGTGTGCCGCCCACCAGGTTGTAGAGGTTAAGCAGGCAGAAATATGCCTCGCTGCTTTTTACTCCTCCGGCATGAGCTGCTATGTTTCCCACTTTGCGGATGTAGTGTGCTGCGGTCATCAGGCGGTCATCTTCCAGGAATACTACGAAGGGTTCGCCGGTCATCAGTTCGTAGAGCGATTTGCGCTCTCCGATTTCAGCATTTTTGAGAGTATAGATGGCCTTGACCAACCATTCGAGTCCCCGGCGGCAATGCAGGGCACAAGCATCGTGGTCTGAATCCATCGTGGCCTCTGCACCCTGACAAAAGGTGTAGAGGTCGTGAAGGGGCTCTATGTCACGCAGGTAATCGAAATTGGTCATAGGCTTATACGTTGAAGTATTTATCCAACTGGCTGGCGAAAAGCTGTTCTGCAGATTCTAATGATGCTTTAATCATTTCTTTTTCAGCCTGTATCTTTCTCGCCTTTTCTGCGAACTGCTGTTGCAATTTAATAGGTGGAACTGCAATCTTTATTGCTTCTGTAGTCTTCTTCGAAATCTCTTTGAAAGTAGCTCCCGTACCTAAAGAGTTAAGGTACTCTGTTTTGGAATATAGAACTTGGAATGCATACTCATTATCCAGTTTCTCTGAGCAGATCAAGTTCTTAAAACCCTGATTACAGTACATTGGAACAGTTGTGATGGCAACTTTTCCAATGGGAGCACGTGAAGAAAGCAGTACAGTTCCAACAGGAAGAAGTGTTACATTTGTCTTCCTGACAGCCTCATCTGATATGGTGCGTTCAGTGGCTCCCTTGTAGTGTTCCTTGTGCAATTCTGCGGGAGTAACCCAGAAATTATCACCTACCCAGTATTCTTCGATTTGAGTCTTTGGCGTAGCTCCGCCTACGATTTCTGCCACCTCATCAAGCCTCTTATAATCCCATCCTCGCTCATTTGCAATTGGATCACCAAACATCTCGTGAAAGATGGACTGGGCTAGGTCATCCAGAGTTTTGAGCTGGGCATTCTTATTTTCAATAATACCGGAAAGAAGATCCAGTTCGGCGACGATGCGCTGCTGTTCCTCTATATCGGTTGGATATGAAAAGCGATATGATTTGACTGCGGGAACTGTCAACTGGGGAATCGTCACCCCCGTACTTTTGAATTGTATATTAGAGAGAGCGTAGAAAAAATACCTGATGTTAATAGTCTCCTTAGGGATGGCTGAAATCAAACGAATAATGGGATAAAATGGCTCTAAATGAAGTACTGTATGTCCAATAGTGCCTCTTCCTGAGATAGTTACACATGGTTCAAGTACGCGGGGGGCATCCGTGTAACCATATAATCCATCCTTCTCTACCCCATTAGAATAAATGGGGATGGGATAGGCCGACGTTTTATCTTTTGAAAAAGCCGTTTTTGGAACGTCACCACCAGCAAAGATATCCTTACAGGCTTCTCCAATACTACAATTTATCCATCCTTTTCTATCCATAACGCTACAGATATTTTTCACGGAACTCTTTGAGGGCCTGGGTAATCTCCCTCTGGTAACCATCCAGCTGATCCAGCAGTCTGTCGCTGGATTCATACTGTACCTTCTCTACCTTGACTTCACGGTATTTGTTGAGGGAAAGGACATAACCGTTCTTGCGGATCTCCTCCACCGGCACCAGGAAGCTCTGGTCCTGGCGGGTACGGCTCTCTTCTGCAGCAAGATTGGCGTAGCGGGCAATTACATCCGGGATGTCGTTCTCCTCCACGGGGGTGCGCTTCTGGTCCAGGGAGAGACCATCTGCCTTCATATCGTAGAACCAGACCTTATCGGTGCCACCGGCATTTGTCTTGGAGAAGATAAGGATGGCGGTTGAAACTCCGGAATAAGGAAGGAAGACGCCCGAAGGCATGGAGATGACCGCTTTGAGATGCTGGTTATCCACCAGTTCCTTGCGGATGGCCTGATGAGCCGTCGAGGCACCGAAGAGGACTCCGTCGGGAACGATGCTGGCGCACTTGCCACCGATACGGAGCATCCGGACGAAAAGGGCCAGGAAGAGGAGTTCGGTTTTCTTGGTATTTGAGACCGCGAGCAGAGATTTGGCAATGTTGCCGCCATCGATACTGCCGGCGAAAGGCGGATTGGCCAGAATGAGGTCGTAGCAGTCGGCATCCTCGTTCTCCGGTGAGAGGCTGTCTTGCCATTTTACATCGGGAGCATCCACGCCGTGAAGCATGAGGTTCATGGCTCCAATACGGAGCATAGTGGTGTCGGTGTCAAAGCCGTGGAACATCCGGGTCTTGTAGTGGACCATATTGGCTTTCTTCATCAGCTCGACTCGGTGGTGTTCCTGAACATATTTGGCAGCCTCAACGATGAAGCCGGCGGAACCCATTGCCGGATCGCAGATTTCCCAATCGACCTGGGGCTGCATCAATTCCACCATCATACTAATGATGTGGCGCGGGGTACGGAACTGGCCATTGTTGCCGGATGCTGCCATCTTGCCAAGGATGTACTCATAGACGTCGCCCATGGTGTCGCGGTCGGTCATGTCCAGGTTCTGGATGCCAGTCACTACCTTGTCCAGCGTGCGCGGGTTCTGAATCATGAAAACGGCGGACTGCATATAGCGGCTGTAGGCAGACTGCTTGCCCTCCCCGAGGTTTTTGATGAAGACGAACACATCGTTGCGGACGGTGGCGAACATCTTGGCGGGTTCCTCATGACGGAAGTTTCTCCAGCGGAGGGCTTCGTAAGGAACGTCTCTGTCTGTTTCGGGATTATGCCAAAGCTGCCCTTTTTTGAAAACAAGATCGTCTGGCTCAATTCCAAGGTCACGTGCATTCTGTTCGCGTTTGTCCTGTGCATCGTCCAGCATCTTCATGAAGAAGAGGTAGGTCATCTGCTCTAGGATGGTCATGGAGTTGGTGATGCCGCCGGTCCAGAAGGTATCCCAAATTTGGTCGATTCTATTTTTGATTTCGCCTGTAATCATATGGTGTGTTCCGTTTTCGTTTGCAAAGGTAAGGGGTGGGTGTGCAGGGTATTTGCACAGGATTAAAAATTCAGGAATAAACTTTCTTTATCGAACTTAATACTATCTGGATTAAGTCTCTTCGTCTTATCAATAGCTTTCTGCATATCATCAAGAAAACTCTTCATCGCTTGCAGGTGGTCTTGATGAGCTAAACTGTAGATACCAAAATGTCGTCCTTTGCTTATAACATTCCATTTGGAATCAAATAGGTTGATGGTATCACCCGAAACAAAGTATTGATAATTGGTAAATACCGTACGGTCATGCTCTTCTAGGGTACGAGACAACACGAAGGTCACCTTAGGATCTTGCCCCGTAACAGCTTTAATTTTTTTCTTTATGGCCGATCTAATGTCATTCCAGGCAGGTACAAAATCCGTATTGTTTGTTCGGTTATGAGACTCCGGCAATGTAAAAATTATTATATTGACAGACGCATTCTGAATCTGTTGACAAAGAGTCTCTATCAGCCTATAGATATTATACTCGTAAATTGTATCATCAGAGAGACAATACTGGTCTACGATAACAATATCTGTTGTCGGCATCATATATGAATCCAGATTATCCCAACCTGTCATCCTTCTAATCTCCAGTGATTTCTGGAACTGATAATCCTCATCTTTGAAAAGCGAAGATAGAACCTCTACTTCTTCACCCACGCCACCATAAAGAACGCATCCGTTGGCTTTCATGGTGGCTATCCGAGGATCGTTTATTAGATAGACCGCTGATAGTTGTTCTCTATTGAAAGACTTATGAGTGTTAGACTTTAAAGGCCGGGGTGGAGATGGCTCTCCATTTAGATAGGATATAGTTCCCTTTACCCCCTGAGTCATAGTGGTGATCCAAGATAGAATCGCCGGATTCTTTTTTGCCTCCTCTTGCAATTGCTCTTTAGTGAAATTGAAATGAAGATCAAAATGTCCGCGGAGCATTCTATTACAATCCGCAAATTGAGCCTTTGCAGATGATTCGGCAAATGATGATATATTCTCTATGTCAAAGTATGCCAGCATCTTCTAAAAAAGCTTAAAAGCAAGATTTGCAGCCTCGTCAAAGAATCCGGAACCAAATTCATTGGAGAACTTACCGTCAGAACGGTAAAGCATATCATAAGGGAGCTTGCCGTCACCCGGGAAGTAGATTACCTTGAATGGAGATTTCTTCAGGAGTTCTTCCTGTGAGGCGAAATGCTCCTTTGCTACAAGCACCTGAGACTTGCGAATCAGGTACTCTGAGTGTGTCTCAACAATAAACTGGAAACCATAATCCTTGTTGAGACTATAGAAGAAGTCAGCCAGTTCACTTTGGAGCATCGGGTGAAGATTCTGCTCCGGCTCTTCGATAATCAAAAGCGAGATGACGGTCTTTCCTCCATAACCGATACCGGCTTCCGCCATTTTGGTAGCAATGCGGAACAGAAGAATCATCAGCTGGATGGAGCCCATACCCTTGTCGGCAAGATTCACCCATTTGCCGTCGAAGTTCTGGATCTTAACCAGGTGAGCTTCTCCTCCGACAGAGGTTATCTCATAGTCCTGACCAATCTTGAAGGTTTTCATCCACTTGATTATGAACTCGTATGACGGTGAACCAAGACCAACCTGAAGGTTAGCGTATTCATGAATGGTCTTTACGTGGTAATCGTTAGTGTCCTTCGCGCTGAATAAGATGGTCTGGGTAACCGCATGGGCATAAATATACTCAACACTTATCTCGGCCTGTTTGTTCAGCTTAAAGTATTTATCACGGAATACGGATTTCTTCTTGGTAAGGAATTCTTTTGCCTTGTCGGAGAGCCCAAAAACGCCAAGCTCATCTGGAGATGTCCTTTTGGAACTGAGGTTGTCAAGGGTGGCGGAGAGCCGAGTTAAGAAACTTTGCAGAAGAGCATCAGCAACATATTCGTCGCGAATAGAGAGTCCGGGCACAATGCCCATATTCATTTCGATATCCTCGGTGAGGTCCTTAAAGTATTTCTGCAGATACTTTGCCGGATATCCATCCGGAGCTTTTTCAAGGTCATAGCCCGGATATGGCTTAGCATGAAAAACTGCGCTGATTGAACGGTCTGATTTCAAAGAGAAAGTCAGGTCGATGTTAAAAGGCAATAACGTTATCTTTATCCTTGAGACGCGACCAAATACGTCGGATTCGCTATCGGACTTTTCAACATCTATCTCATACAGACGGTCTCCAACAGTGATAGTGAAAGTGATTGGAGCGCCTTCAGGAGCCTTATTATAGCGGGCCCGATCAAATGTTCCGATATGGGTATAGTAACTCTTGTTGAAATAGAAATTCAGATTCATCCACGCATCTCCTTCAAGCGATGTGATACGGGTCTTCAGGAAATCCAAGGCAGAGAGCATAGCTTTCACCACGGTAGATTTTCCGGCGTTGTTCTCTCCAACAAAGATGCTTATCTGGCCCAGATTAAGAGGCTCAAGTTCCTTGAACTTCCTAAAGTTCTTAAAACCAATCACGTTATGCCCCGTAATCGCGACTTGCTTATCTTCAATAATAGTCGATGAATCCGAAATACAACGTTCTGTTAAGGGCAAGTTCTCCAAAAGAATTTTATCGATCGTATCTTCATCTGGTACAACAATCTGGATCGCAAGAAAGTTCTCTTCGGTCAGTTCCGCGTCGGGATTTTTGTCAACGGCTTCCTGAGCCTGCAATGCTACATAATCAGACAACAGTTCCCTGAGCACATACTTGATGGGGGCCTCAGCGCCTCTTTTAATGTGAAAGAGAAATAGGCCACTTTCAACCCATACAGGAGGGTATAAACTTGCTTTATCGTCATCTTCGAAATAAATATCTCCGGGGATGTTTTTAGTTTTGCCTAAGAGACCTATTTTAAATAAGCCATCTTTAAAAGAGGCTAGGCTGTCTGTTCCATCAAAAGCCAACAGTTTCTCTTTGTATTTCTTGCTACGAGGACGCAAAGGGAGATCCTTATCGTCGATAGGCTTTGCTCCATAGTAATCATAAAGTACCGTATGGCGATATACCGGAACCTCAGCAGCACCATCTCCACGCAAATAGTCCCATTCACTAGGATAGTTCTTGTCGATTGTAATTAACTCGGAAAGTTTTACTAACTTCTCGTTCTCGTTAAGTTTAATCTTCATATGGTGAGGATTTAAGTTTTTTGTACTTCCCATTTGACTATGCAAAGCTACACATGCTCTGTGCACTCAACTTGCACAGGGGAATATTTCTCGTAAGATTCACGGATTACCTCCAGAATCTGCTGCCTGTATTCAATAGGAGAAACGACCTCTACATCCTTCCCGAAAGAAAGAATGAGGGCCTCCAGTTCGTTATTGGGGATGACGTTGATCTCCACAATCCGATTGTCAACATCAACCACTCGCTGAGACGGATGAAGTGCTTTTGTCATCACATAAGGGAAACGATGCTCAGAGAACTGGAGCCTGATTGGAATCTTCTTCTGGGAGTCAACGCTGACACCAACCACATCATTCCAATAAGTTTCAAAGTCAATGTCTGAAGGAATGAACTCCTTATTGACCTGTTCGATGTTCTCGATACGGTCCAAAGCAACATTATAGATTGTGCCCTTCTTATCATTGAGGCCAAAAAGGAACCAGCGGTTATTGTATTCCTTAATGTAGTAAGGATGGATAATCCATTCGTACTCCACGTCAGAGAAGGTCTTATACTGAATCCGAAGGACCATCTTATTGATAATGGCATCAAAAATATCCTGGAACCAGTCGAGGCCGGTATAATCCTGGTTCTCGTCGTAGCCCACGACGCTCTTGGAAACACCGCGAAGGTCCAGCTTATCTTCCAGTTTCACTACCAGCTCGGACATCCAGTCGAAGTTGGGTATGCCCTTGAATCGCTGAAGCATCAGTATGGTTTCCTTGAGTTGGGCAAGATCTTCCTCTCCCAGGCCTCGTTTGAAGATGGAGAAGTCGGGCTCTGAGTAGCGGTAGTAGAAGCCGCTGCCATCGTCTATAGCCTCTACCTCGACACCTTCCTCTGACGCGCGCGTGCGGATATAGTTAATGTCAGAGCGGAGGGTGCGGGTCTTGATGCCAGCGTGGTTATCGCCATAGAGTTCACGCAGGGCTTCATTGCAACGCTCCATAAGGTCGTTGAAATAGAATTTACGCCGGAAGTTGCTGAAGCAATCGTCCAGAACTTTGTAGCGTATTTGTGCGTGTTTATTGCTGGCCATTAGCGTATTCTGCTATAATCAAGCAAATTTAACGTTTTTTATTGAAAAGGCCTGCAAAAATAGTAGAATAGTGTGCAATATAGTTGCATATGGGTTCACGCCACATAATCCAACCTTATCGCCTTCAACGGCCTCTTATCACCCTTATACAACAGCCTGAGTCAATTCACGTTCCGGGCTACCTTTGCCCTTTGCAGAGGTTTCATTTTTCCACTCAGACAAGGTCGTCTCTTCATTATGGAGGGCCGGACAATTGAGCACCACCGCGTAAGGACGTCTTGAGTTCAATCCCTTACTTTAACTTGTCAAGTGCTTTCTTGAAATAATCCCGGGCATACTCTTCTAACCCCGGAGCATCCACAATCTCAATGTGCTTTATCAGTCCGCAGTAGAAACGCCCTATTCCGAGGATATTGAAGATATTCGTTTCCAACAGATAATGGTCGCTGCCTGTGGCGTGAAGCTCTGAAACGGATTCGGGATACTCTTCTACAAGGAGGTTTTTTGCCATGAGGTCAAGTTTCAGTGACACCCTGGTCGGAGTGTCACCGGTGAAATGGAAGATATCCATCTGTCCCTTGTGGTGTGAGGTCTTGAAGGCCCAAGGGTCACGGGTAATCTGGACATTCCCGATACGGGAAACGCGGAAGACCTTGTTCTTCGATTCGTGTACATCATAGGCCCACAGGTAGGAAAAGTTCCCGCTGAAAGCAAACGGCTCGACGGTATACTGCTTGACTTCTCCGCTATTGGAGGAAGAATACCCATGCAGAATCACCTGACACTCTTCCCGAATCGCCTCGGTGAGAGCCACGACATTCTTCGCAGGCTTGTCCTTGCCGGATACTATACGCCGGGCTTCCATCTGACGGCGGTAAGTCTGACTCATCTTGACCGACTCGCTGTTGTTCCTCACATAGGCCGTTCCTTCAAACTCCACGACTCCGTGTTCATAGGGGTCAACCCGGATGGCGACAACCTTGTTGTCATAGGCAGGTTCTATATGAAAATGGAGTCGCACATCGAGGTCGAAATAATCGCGGGCCCTGTCGGTTATATACCTGACATACCCATCGAGTCCCTTGTAGAGCGGAGTTTTCTTCTTCAGTGCTTCTATATCCGTGTCAAGGCCGTTGATTCCACCGCTGTCATTCACGCCGAGATAGAGCGTCCCGCCCTCCTGTGTATTGAGGAAAGAGCAGAGGCTTCGGAAGATATTCTTCTCTTGGTTCTGCTCATAGGAGTTCGCCGGGGCGAACAAAAAGGAGGTCTTGAACTCCGTCCTGCTGTTCTCGACACCCAGGTTCGGTCCGGCAGCCTCTTCAAAGTCCGTGTTGTCCTCAGTCTCGACGGCAAGGAATTTCGTTATCTCGCGTTTGATAACAGTCTTTATAGCGGGGTACACATCATCGATGCGGTTGCATGACTGGACGAGCTTCGCCAGTTGCACCAGAAGAGAATCCTCCTTATGGTGGATGATATCACTGAGATAATCCGAGTCAGCATCCACCCCGTATGCTTGAAGTATCCGGACAATTTCCCGACGGCGGGCTATCCCCGGGAGTTCCGTTATAGAGGCATCCGCCTCCAGGGGCTTTATCTTGCCGATCTGACCCATGGAGAACAGCACAAGGTCACGCAGATATTCGCAAGCCACGGCAATGTAGTCCGCAGATTCCTTATCCTCTGTCATCGTGGCAAGAATCCGACAGACGCACAGGACCCGAAATCTTTCTGATGCCTGTCCTATACTCCGCTGATAGTGGTATAGTAGTCTAAGAAGGCCCTTAACGTAGCTCTTATCCAGAGACGTCTCCTGTGGAGCGTGTGCCGGTTCATAGTCCTTGTTGTAAAGCATGCCCTCGATGCAGTAGCGGCGGGAATCCTCTTCGTCCACTTTCTCCTGAGACGGGCCCGATACACTGGCGTAGACATAACCGTTGCTCTGCTTTCCTGAGATATATAACACGGCACTTTGCCCAATCTGGTATTCCCCGTCACAATCCTTGGCTTCGACATAGGCAGGATAGCCGTCGGCGGTCCACCAGGTCATAAGACCCCGCTTGTTGACGGACTTGAGTTCGGCAACGATTTCCCTATTCACGCCGATGGTGCTGTCAAGCAAAGCCTGCAGGAACGGTTTCTGGAGGTCAAAGACTCGCCTCTCTCCCCCTTTGTACTCCGCGTCGAAGATATCCCCTTCCTGAAGGTACGGGACAATCCCCGAAGCGGTGTAGATGTTCCTATAGACATTGGACTTGAAAGGGATCTGTCCGGAAATCTTTTCATAATCCCCCTCCACCGTCTCGACAAGGAGGTTCCCTTGTAAGTCTTTCCCGACATAGCGGACGGGAAAAATGTCTCCTTCAACATAGAGTTTCAAATGCTGTTCCGGTGACGGTGTCACCTTGGCGCAATCACGCAGGAATCCTATCGTGAAGTGGTTCATCACTTCGATATCATCTTCTGATTTCTGCTGAATCTTCTCGGATGGTGGCGTCTGAACGGATATGACCTGATCTAGGAGCATCAGGGAAGATGCCGTTCTGGAGAACTGCGCATCCCCCTTGTTCGCCGGATGGAGTTCAACAAATCCTTCGCGAATCCTGACCGAGCCTTTCCCCTGGAACCAGGATTCGTGAACAGGCTCTTCAGAGAAAACTGCCGTGTGGATAATCTTATGGGCCATCACCTCTGGCTGGATGGTCTTGATATCGACCCAACTGAATCCCACTCGGTCAATTTCCTTTTGGGTAAGACAGCACAAAGCCCGTTCAGCCAGGTCTTCCGAGTATGAGTCCGGAACTAAGGTTGATAGGGTCTTTAGGAAAAAGAAGAACACTTCCGAGCAGAGAGGATTCTCATATGTATCCTGAATGAGAATCCATGCCCCGAGAATACGAAGTGCATCAACGGCTTCTGATTTCTCTCCCTCCCACTCTTCACGTCCAATAGGCTTCGAAGAAAGGGCTTTGACCAATTCAATGACACGCTTTCCCAGCAGCCTTTCGGTCTCTTCATAAAATGGATCTGTTCCAGGCTCGCTGGATTCTTTGGATAGGTAAGCGAGAACCTTCTCCAGGTTAGCGTCGATGTATTCGGTTTTGATTTCGAGCCAGAATGGGGTTGAAGGATTGGTTGCCATAATCTTGTCTTGTTAGAAAACAAATTTAGCAAATTTGGTTGACAATCCCTAAAAAGAAGCATGACTGTGTTGCTGCGATGAGTTCCCTATATTCACAGAGCAAGATTCTCCATCTCCCCTTCAACTATCCCTCCGAAGATTCCGCAGGCTTCGGCTTCGGTAGCGCAGCGCCAGATGTAATCCGGCCAGTCGCTGGCCTCCAACACCCACCATAAGCCCGCCTGGCAAATGATATGGACTGCCCTGCAACTTGTGGTACTCGATGAGATTGTGAAAGGTTGTCGAGGAATCTCCTTTCTCCGAAAGCCCTGCACACGAAAGTGCCATGGAGAGGCTCCGGTGGCCCTTTACCGTGCGGACTTCCCCAATTTTCGGCCTCGGTTGGCACAACAATCCGCCGTGGGGGCATCTCTGTGGCCGATCAGCGTGCGAACCTTTCGGAAACTCTGTCAGATATACTGGTCGAAGTCGAGCTGCAGTTGATTGCATCCTTGCATGATATAGACACCTAAAATGCACCTGTTACATAGGCCCGGGCTATTACCGGAGCCGGCTCGTAAAA
>ERZ842401.4119-NODE-4119-length-17256-cov-6.171560_pt1 | contig 17256 bp, 12 predicted proteins | sample MGYA00521270_ERZ842401 | MGnify/ENA primary metagenome ERZ842401 (study PRJEB31892, sample SAMEA3878208) | bioreactor metagenome | biome: Moose rumen | place: Sweden | collected 2011-10 | study: EMG produced TPA metagenomics assembly of the PRJEB12797 data set...
TTCTCTACAGGTTATCAATGATCTACGGATAGACACAGAGATTTACTGGTGAGCCAACTTTAGGGGGTTAAAGTTACCTAACCCTATGGGGTAAAGTTTGTAAGTCTATGGGGATAGGGTTACAAACTTTAACCCCATAAAGTTTGTAACCTGAGGGGTATGGCCATAGTAACTTTACCCCCCTTCGGCATATATATCTTTCACTTTACGCCATCTATTGTCAACACTGTAACATACCCGTGCTTTAACAAAATGCAAGTTTTTTAATGAAAAATCACATAAAATGGGTATAAAAAGGGCCGAATCGTTAAAATATTGCACAGAAATGTGCGCTTTTTATAATTTTATTTGTTTTTTAGAAAAAGATATAGTATCTTTGCAGGAAATTTGCAAAATTGTGTCCGTATGTCTCACAAAAAGCGACACCTCCCGCCGCGAGGTGAGCAATAACAGAAGAAACAGGACGAATAAGCATATTTGCCCGACAAACAAACGGCAACCTATATATAATAAGGAACGCATACATATTTTATTAATTATAATTATCACAAAAACAAGAGAGTGTTTATGGAAAAAAGACTAACGATGCTTCTGGCCTGCCTCCTGCTTAGCGTGGGAATGGCACTGGCCCAGACAAAGGTTTCCGGCACCGTGTATTCCCAGGAAGATGGCGAGCCCATTATTGGCGCTTCAGTCATCGTTCAGGGCATGAAATCGGGTGTCGTAACCGACCACAATGGTCATTTCTCGATTAACGTGCCTGCCGGCAAGAAGCTGAGCATCAGCTACATCGGTATGGAGACACAGACCGTGACGCCGAAAAACGGCATGAAGATCACACTGCGCAACAGCGCTGAGCTGGAGGAAGTGGTGGTCACGGGTATGACCCGTATGGACCGCCGCATGTTCACAGGTGCTACCGACAAGGTGAACGCCGACGATGCCATTCTTAATGGTATTGCCGACGTGTCGCGCTCATTGGAAGGCCGCGCCGCCGGTGTATCTGTGCAAAACGTGACGGGTACATTCGGTACAGCGCCGAAGATCCGCGTGCGCGGTGCCACGTCTATCTACGGTTCGTCCAAGCCCCTGTGGGTGGTTGACGGTGTCATCATGGAGGACGTGACCGAGGTTTCTGCCGACGACCTGTCGAGTGGTGATGCCGAGACGCTGATCTCCAGTGCCATTGCCGGATTGAACTCTGACGACATTGAGTCGTTCCAGATTCTGAAGGACGGTTCTGCAACCTCCATCTATGGTGCGCGCGCCATGGCCGGTGTGATTGTCGTCACCACCAAGAAGGGTAAGGCTGGTCAGGCCCATATCAACTATATGGGTGAGTTCACCACCCGCCTCATTCCCAGCTATTCGAACTTCAACATCCTGAACTCACAGGACCAGATGGGTATCTACAAGGAGATGGAGGAGAAGGGCTGGCTGCACTTCAGCGGTGTGCTGAACGGTAGCGACTATGGTGTCTATGGTAAGATGTATGAGCTTATCAACACCTACGACCCTGCCACCGGCACTTATGCTCTTCAGAATACGCAGGAGGCTCGTTACGACTATCTGCGCAGTGCTGAGTATCGCAACACCAACTGGTTTGACGAACTATTCTCCAACAGCATCCAGCAGAATCACTCCATCAGCATGAGCGGTGGTACGGCTAAGTCACAGTACTACGGTTCTATATCGGCCATGGTAGATCCGGGTTGGTACAAGCAGTCGAAGGTGAACCGTTACACCATGAATCTGAACTTGAACCACAAGATTCTGGAAAACCTGAGCATCAACCTGATTGGCAGCGGCAGCTATCGTAAGCAGAAGGCACCCGGCACACTGAGCCAGGATGTGGACGTGGTCAGCGGTAACGTGAAGCGCGACTTCGACATCAACCCGTATTCTTATGCTTTGAATACGAGCCGTGCACTGGACCCCAATGTCTACTATCAGTCAAACTATGCTCCCTTCAACATCTTGCATGAGTTGGAGACCAACAATATTGACGTGAACTTTGTGGACACCAAGTTCCAGGCAGAGCTTAAGTACAAGCCCGTCAAGGACTTGGAGCTGTCGGTGCTGGGTGCTTTGAAGTACACCACCACTTCACAAGAATACAGAATCAGCGATAATTCTAACCAGGCAGAAGCCTATCGCGCCATGGGTAATTCGATTATACGTAATGCCAACAGATATCTGTATACTGATCCCGACGATCCCTATGCACTGCCTATCACCGTACTGCCTGCTGGTGGTATGTACAGACGCACCGACAACCGCATGTTGGACTACAACTTCCGAGCTACAGCCAATTACACCCACACCTTTGCGCAGAAGCACTACGTGAATCTGTTCGGCGGCATGGAGACTACTGAGATTGAGCGTACTCGTTCTTGGTTCAACGGTTGGGGTATGCAGTATTCAAGAGGAGAAATACCTTTCTTTGCATATCAGTTCTTCAAAAAGAGTGCAGAAGAAAACACGAACTACTATACTCTGAGTAATACAAACTCTCGTTCTGTGGCTTTCTTTGCCAACGGAACTTACGGCTTTGACAACCGCTACGTGCTCAACGGAACCATCCGCTATGAAGGTTCTAATGCCATGGGTAAGAGCCGTTCGGCCCGCTGGACACCGACATGGAACGTGGCTGGTTCATGGAATGTTGATCAGGAGAAATTCTTTGAGAAGCTGGAGCCAACCATGTCACATCTGAAGGTGAAACTATCGTACTCGCTGACAGCAACTCCTCCGCCTACAAGCTACACCAGCTCTACTAATGTATTTAAGGCATTTACCCCCTATCGTGTGTTCTCGCAAGACCGTGAAACGGGCATTCAGTTGGAAGACCTGCAGAACGACGACCTGACCTACGAGAAGAAGCACGAGTTTAACTTTGGTATTGAAGCCGGCTTCTTGAATGACCGCATCAATGTGGCCTTCGATGTCTACAGCCGAAAGAACTTCGACGAAATCGGACCTGTTGTAACACAGGGTATAGGTGGACAGGTGATTCGTTGGGCTAATGCTGCCGACATGAAGTCAAGCGGTCAGGAACTGTCTATCAGCACGACTAACATCAAGAATAAGGACTTCAGTTGGACAACATCGCTGGTTTACTCACACACCAAGACCGAGATTACTAACCTGGCCAGTCAGGACCGTGTCATTGACCTGATTACCAATATGGGTGGCCGCAAAGAAGGCTATCCTGTGCGCGGTCTGTTCTCTATTCCTTTCCAAGGCTTGGACGAGAATGGTATGCCAACCTTCATTAATGAAAATGATGAAGTGACCAATTACGACATCAACTTCCAGGAGCGCGACAATACAGACTATCTGATTTATGAAGGTCCGACAGACCCGACCGTACAGGGTTCGTTCGGTAACATCTTCAAGTACAAGGGCTTCACGCTGAACTTCTTCATAACCTATTCGTTTGGTAATGTGGTTCGTCTGGATCCTGTGTTCTCTGCTGCTTATTCTGACCTGACATCGATGACCAAGGAATTCAAGAACCGCTGGATGGTACCCGGTGACGAGAAGTACACTGACGTGCCTGTTATCTTAAGCTATCGCCAGTATCAAGACAACAGTCAGATTCGTTACGGTTACAATGCCTATAATTACTCAAATGTTCGTATTGCCAAGGGTGATTTCATCCGCATGAAGGAAATTTCACTGCAGTACGACTTCCCCAAGACTTGGATTAAGCCATTAGCCAACCTCTCACTGAAACTGCAGGCCACCAACCTCTTCTTGATCTACGCCGACAAGAAACTGAACGGCCAGGATCCGGAGTTCTTCCGTTCGGGTGGTGTCTCAGCACCTGTTCCCAAGCAGTTTACACTGACACTCAAGGCTGGATTCTAATGTAATGGTAAGAATTAAAAACTAAAGTAAGTAGATAATTATGAAGAAATATATTGGTTTATCTATTGTTGCGCTAAGCATGACCTTTGTGGCCTGCGACAACTATCTGGACAAGTTGCCAGATAACCGCATGGAGCTCAAGACACCTGAGGAGATTACAGACTTGATGGTCAGTGCTTATGCTGATCACCATCCAGCCTATATTCTTGAAATGGCATCGGATAATGCAGATGACTGTGTTAACACCGGATGGACAGAATATGACCGCCTGCAGCGTCAGGCATGGCACTGGGACGACATCACTGAAATTGGCCAGAACGACAGCCCTCAGGAGCTATGGAACAACTACTATCGTTCAATCGCAGCTACAAATGCAGCCATTGAGTATATAGAAAGCCTTTCTGCAGATGAGCAGAAGAACTTTGAGAAGCAATTAGGCGAAGCACTGATGTGCCGTGCCTATAACATGTTTATGCTTTCTACTGTGTTTTGCGAAGCTTATGACGAGAACACCGCCAGTCAACATTTAGGATTGCCTTATCCCAAACACACAGAGACTGTTGTGGGACAGACCTATGAACGCGGTACGCTGGCAGAGCTTTATCAAAACATCAACGAAGACGTGGAACGTGGTCTGCCATTAGTTAAAAACACCTATGAAAGGCCCAAGTTCCACTTCACCATCGATGCAGCGAATGCTTTTGCAGCCCGTTTCTACTTGTACTATGGCAAGTACGACAAGGCTATAGCCTGCGCAAATAAAGTACTGGGTGAAAATCCTGTAGGCAAATTGCGCGACTGGGCAACATTTGGAGCACTCTCTGCCAATCAGCAGATAGCACCTGAAGCATATATCTCTGCAGAAGAGAAAGCTAACCTGCTGCTCATTGTAAACTATTCTTCTTGGGGTGTTGTTCATGGAAACTATAGCGCTGGCTGTAAGTATGCCCACGGCAGTAATATCAACACCTATGAAACTATCAATGCGACGGGTCCTTGGGGAAATAGCGGCAGTGGCAACGACGGCTTTAATATTGTGTACTTTTCAAACCGTTCGCTGTCAAAATTCATCTCGCGTAAAGTGCCCTACGAGTTTGAGTACACTGATATTCAGGCCCGTATCGGTTATGCCCATTCTGAGATGTCAGCCTTTAATACCGACATGCTGCTGCTGGAGCGTGCTGAAGCTTATGCATTGCAGGGAAATCTTGAGGCTGCTGTCAAAGATATCAACGCAGAACTGTCGGTTTACCACAAGGCTGCTCCACAGGTAACTGTCAGTGGTATCAAACAACACTATGATACCATCCAGTATTATCGTCCCCTTGACACCTCTGAGGATCGAATCTATTACACGCCGAAGAAGCACCTGCATCCTGTCATGATTTCCATCACAGAGGGGTCTGAGCAGGAGGCTGTGCTGCAATGCATCCTACAACTGCGCCGCGTGCTGACACTGCATGAAGGCTTCCGCTTCCAGGACATCAAGCGCTACGGAATTGTAATTTACCGACGTACAATGAATTCGGCCTTTCAGATTACTCAGGTAACAGACTCTATGACTGTAGACGACCCGCGTCGTGCCATTCAGTTGCCACAAGATGTCATTTCGGCAGGTCTGCAGGCTAATCCCAGAAAATAAACAACTTTTTAAACAGTTAGAGAAATGAAAAAGCTATATATTTTCCTGTTGGCGGTGGTTGCACTGGGCATGGCATCATGCTCTGAGGACAAGCTCAGCGACACTACCATCTATACCAACACCGTGCCACAGCGCGATGACTTCGACGAGTGGCTGCTTGAAAACTTCACCTATCCCTACAATGTAGAGTTTCTCTATAAATACAAGGATATCGAGAGCGACATGTCGTATACGCTGGTTCCCGCTGACTCTGCAAAGGCTGCCAAGTTGGCCATCATTGTGAAGTACCTCTGGTTCGATGCCTATATGGAGACCGTAGGACAGGAGTTCGTCAAGTCGAATGTTCCCCGTATCCTCAGCCTGATTGGTTCGCCTGCATACAATAATAACGGTACAATGGTGATGGGTACTGCCGAGGGTGGTTATAAAGTCGTGCTCTACATGGTCAACTGGCTGACGGATGCCACACTGCGCAACTATCAGACCATGACAGACTACTATTTCACCACCATGCACCATGAGTTCATGCACATCCTGAACCAGAAAGTGCCTTATGACACGAACTTCGAGTTGATTTCGGAAAAAGACTATGTCAGTGGTGACTGGTATCTGCAGGACGACCAAACAGATGCACTGCCTGCGGGCTTCATCCGCGACTATGCCATGTCTGAGGCCCGTGAGGACTTTGCCGAGACCTATGCACAGTACATCACCAATACTGATGCGCTGTGGGCTTCGAAGCTGGCAACTGCAGGCGAAGAAGGCAGTGCCATCATTCTGCAGAAGCTGGAGATGATCCGTACCTATATGAAGGACTCATGGAACATTGACATCGACGAACTGCACAAGGCTGTCCAGCATCGGGCTGTTGAAATGACCTCACTGGATTTGGAAACATTAAAATAATTTTGGATTATGAAGAAAGTATTTATATATATGATGCTCGCTGCGAGTGCTTTATCCGTTCAGTCGTGTTTGCACGATAATGAGGATGTGTTTGAAACACCTGCAGCCCAGCGCATTGAAGAAGTTGTTGCCGCAGATAAGGCACTGCTGGAGTCCGCAACAAACGGATGGAAGTTTGAGTACTATTTAGGTGAGGATTATCTCTTTGGCGGCTTGAACTATCTTGTAAGATTCAAGGATGGCAAGGCTTACGTATCTGGTGAAGTGGGTGGCCCTGACTACATATCTTCGTCCAGCTATGATGTAATCACCGACATGGGTCCCGTACTGACGTTCAACACATATAACGAGGTGATGCACGAGTACTCACAGCCCTATTCGAGTCAAGTAGAAGGTTATCAGGGCGATTTTGAGTTTGTCATCATGAGAACCACTAACGATTCCATTTTCTTACAGGGTAAGAAATGGGGGAATAAGATGTTGATGACACGTCTGGCTGATGATTTCTCATGGAGTGACTATCTGGAGAAGACTGCAGAGCTTATGGATGCCATTAACTTCTTGGATTATAAAGCAGAGGTGAATGGGAAGAATGTGACGATATCGTTAGATACAGACTATAGCTGGATGTATTATACACCAGAAGACGGTGAAGAAATCGGCATGCCTTATATCTATACTCCTACTGGAATTAAACTTCGTGAGCCAATTGAGATTAATGGCATAAACATGCAGTCCTTTGAGTTCACCTATGATTCTGACAACCAGTGGCTGACCAATATTGACAACAACACCAAATTTACAGGTATACCTATTGAGGGTTGGCACACATATGACAGTTATGTGGGAACTTACGATTTGGCTTATGCTCGAGGCACACTCCGTGTAAAGCTGGTGCCGACAGGTGATAAGACAACTTACACGCTGGAAGGCCTCTCAGACAAGTTTAGCCCTGTTGTGACCTATAGCAAGAAGACAGGACAGCCGACATTGTTTGCCCAAAAGGTGGGTGATGGTAATGGGTTCCAAGCTTGGATGGCCGTATGGGATACAGCTCTGGGCTATTTGAGCTGGGGCACAGCTTATGGTATGATACTCAAAGCAAATGACGATGTCTCTGTGCTTACTTTCCGCAATAATGAGCAGTGGGCAGGATATACTATCAGCGGTTTCATTATGTGGCGTATGAGTGCAGATGGCTCTGCCAGTCTGGGTAACATGAGTGCTGCAACATACAACGCATGGTGGATTAACGGCAGTCCGCAGTTTGCCCGTCCTACCACGATGACAAGGGTTTCAGAATAATTATAAAGAACGACGATTATGAAGAAAACATATTTTATCTTTGCACTGATGGCCGGTTGCATGGCACTGGCAACATCATGTAGTGACGACGGCAGCAAGGAGTTTCCTGCCAATACGGTTCAGGTGACCTCTGCAGAGACGGAGCTGGCTGCTGCCGGTGAGAGCAAGACCTTCACAGTGACGGGCACTGGCCTTACAGCCAGTGTTCCCGAGAGCTGCACATGGCTGACGGTGGCCGTCAGCGGTAACCAGATTACAGTGACCGCCGAACCCAACCTTGAGCGTCAGACACGCCACACAATCGTGAATATTGTGGCAAGCAATGGCGACAAGACGGGAGTCAGTGTCTCGCAGTATGGAGCTATCTTCACACTGGACGCACCAGCAAATCTGTCTATCTCAGACGGTGCACAGGAGATTAGCTATGCTGCCAAGTATAATCTGCCTATCTCATTGAGATCCAGTGCAGACTGGTTGAAGGTCAACATGACTGACGATGCCATGGTGGTTACAGCAACAGCCAACAACTCAGGGCATCCTCGTTCGGGATATGTATATTATGAGATTGGTACTGTCAGCGACTCTATCTTGGTTGTACAGTGCGACTTTGACATGGATATCGTAGGCAAGGTTTTCTATCTGGCCGGGTCAAATCCCTCTACAGGCGAGATTACCTACGAGTTGGTACAAATCAAGAAAGAGGGTGCTGACTATGCCCTTGACTTGATTGAGTACAGCGAGATCGCAGAAACAGAAATCAGTTCACCCATCTTCAAGCAAAATGAGTTCACTTTCAATCTGCCTATGGGCTATGCCATGGGACAATATGGCAACTATATTCTTGGTTGGGTAGGCTGGGATGCTAATGAGGGCTACATCACCTGGTCAAACTCTGTTGGAATGAACATTTCGTTCAGCTATGACGAAGAATATGGCGTAACAGTCGGCGAGATGGTAGACGATGGTGCATGGGGCTCATACGAGATCAATGCGCTTCAGCTCTATGCCTTCAGTTCAGAAGAGTTCACAAGCAGCACGCGAGTAGGCTACTTCAACCGTCTTGTCTATCCTTGGATGGAAGAGTATGTTGAGGAAGAAGAAGCTGCTGCTCCCCGCCGTGTAGCACTCAAGAGTAACAGCCGTGCCAAGGCTCCTGTCTTCGATTCAAGCGTAAAGATTGCTAAATAATAAGCAGAACAAATTTCTAACGACTCAGGGCAGGAACATCGGTTTCCTGCCCTGAGTGTTTTCTGTATTTTCCTTTGCTTTTGCTGTTCCAATATTTGGCAGTTCGGAAAAGAATACGTATCTTTGCAGGCAAAAAGAGGTGATATGGAGATTGCAAACCCGATTTACGATGTAGTATTCAAATACCTGATGGAGGATGAACGCATTGCCCGTACCATACTTTCAGCTCTGCTGAAGAAGGATGTCGTGGAGGTGCATGTTCGCCCTCATGAGTATGCCAATTCACAGCGCGACACGCTGTCGATTTTCCGTATCGACTTTGGAGCGACTATCCAAGAGCCTGACGGCTCTGAGCATCTGATACTGATAGAACTGCAGAAGACATGGCTTCCTACGGAGACGCTGAGATTCCGTCAATATCTTGGTGTACACTACTCTAATCCCGAAAACATCATAGCCGACGGCAATGCACTGCCTACAGTGGCAGTCTACTTGCTGGGACATAAGGTGGGGGATATTGAGGAGCCTGTACTGTACGTACACCACCACTCGTATGACTATAATGGTCAAGTGGTAACAAAAGGACTGCCTAATCCCTTCGTGGAGAGTCTTACACATGACAGCATCATAGTCCAGATACCCCGGTTGCATGGGAAGATCAACAATCGGTTAGATGCTGTGTTGAGCATCTTTGACCAGAGTCGCAAGAGTCCTCAAAGCCAACAAATGATACGCATTGACGAGAATCTGTTTGCTGAAGATGATGCAGATATGCAACGCATTGTGCGGAGGCTGTTGATGGCTGCCACAAACTCAAACATGCGGCACGACATGAATGTGGAAGATGAGTATTTCTCCATTATCGAAAAGCAGGACACTGAAATTCTGATGAAGACTCGCGAACTGGCAGAACGTACCGTTGAGCTTGAAGAAAGCAAGGCGGAGTTGGAAAGCAGCAAGGCAGAGTTGGAAAGCAGCAAGGCAGAGTTGGAAAGCAGCAAGGCAGAATTGGAAAGCAGCAAGGCGGAGTTGGAAAGCAGCAAGGCGGAGTTGGAAAGCAGACTGGCAAAACTTCAAAAGTCAATTCAATTGCTGATAAATGCCGGTCTTTCTCCAGAAAGCATAGCAAACAGTCTCGGTGAAGACTTGAATACTGTCAAGAAACTGATGAAGTAAATAACGTTAATTACTTTGATTACTTCACCAACACCACTAAATACTTGCTGGTAGACCAAAACAGATAGGGATCGAGAATACGCAGACTATATTGTTTGTTGGCATCCTGTTCCAGCGCATAGCTTGACACGGGATGTGAGGTAAGCAGCTTGGCAGAACGAGAATAAAGGCGTATCTCCTTATCAACGCGGATATCAATCCTGGTGAAATAGTCGTGGTTGAAATTGTTCTGTAATACCTTGCCGTCTTGCAGGATATGTTGCGCTTTAAGCTCACTCTTGGTGCCATAGACAAACCAAGCCGTATTAAGTTGTTTGTCCTGAGTGGAAATGGTCTGCGATTTCTGGGTGGTCTCGGCCCGCAAGTTGCTGACGTTGTCTGACAGGTCGGCCACCTGTTCGGCCAGTTCGTCAATCTGCACGTCCTTTGCCTTCAACTCTGCCCGCAACTGACTGATCTGCTCATCCTTTTCCTCCATCTGACGTGTCAAATTCTCCAATGTACGACGCAACTGGTCGCCTTTCACTGTGCTCTGTCGCAATTGATTGCGCAGTTTGTTGATAAGTTCGCGGTTCTGGTGCATGGTTTGAGAGATAAACTGCATACTCTCACGGACACGGTCTACTGCATTGACATCCTCCCCCTGACGGGCTATATTGACACGACTCTCCGCCTCGTTGATGGCCCGAAAGCCCTCCTCTATGTCGTTCAGCGTCGCTATCATGTCGTTGATATCATTGTCCTTCTGGGCTATGACCCTGTTCAGCGAGTCGCGCTGCTGCGCCATGGCCACCTTCATGGCATCGTCAGCCTTCTGTTTGCAGCCTGTCATCGACAACAGCCCTATCATGAATATCAGAATTTTCTTCATTGTCTTCCTATTTCTTTTGTGAATGCTGTCTATTTCTCCTTCCCTGCCACCACGATAACAAATTCGCCGCGTGGCTCATGTTCCGTAAAGTGGGCGATGACCTCCTGCAAAGTGCCTCGCACACTCTCCTCATGCACCTTCGATATTTCGCGACACACGCTGACTTGACGTTCCTGCCCAAATACCTCTGCGAACTGCTGTAGCGTCTTCAACACTCGATAGGGCGACTCGTAGAACACCATCGTGCGCTCCTCATCAGCCAGCGATAGCAGTTTGGTCTGACGGCCTTTCTTCTGTGGCAGGAATCCTTCAAAGCAAAAGCGGTCGCATGGCAGGCCGCTGCTGACCAGCGCCGGCACAAAAGCAGTGGCTCCCGGCAGAGTCTGCACCTCAATGCCTGCGCGAACAGCCTCACGCACCAAAAAGAAACCTGGGTCTGAAATGCCTGGTGTACCGGCATCACTGACAAGCGCCACCGTCTGGCCAGCCTTCAAACGTTCCACCACAGCGGCTGAAGTGCCGTGCTCGTTAAACTTATGATGTGACAAAAGATGTTGCTGAATCTGGAAATGCTTCAGCAAGATACCCGATGTGCGCGTGTCTTCAGCCAACACCACATCAGCCTCTTTCAGTATTCGGATAGCCCGTAGTGTCATGTCCTCCATGTTGCCCACGGGCGTGGGTACAATATATAAAATGCCCATTGCGACGGCAAAGATAGTCATTTCTTTGAACTTTGGACTTTGAACTTTGAACTTTATGGCTACCCATTAGGTATATTTAACATATTGGCATTCTAAAAAGTTCTACTTTCAAAGTTCAAAGTTCAAAGAATATCCGTAACTTTGCACCCATGATTAGCTATCCGACAACGGGCGAAGCACACCGCCCAGGCAGAATAGAAGTAGTGTGCGGCTCCATGTTCTCCGGCAAGACCGAGGAGCTCATCCGACGTCTGCGCAGAGCACAGTTTGCCCGACAGAAAGTGGAAATATTCAAACCTGCCATCGACACCCGCTACAGCGACGAGGAGGTGGTCAGCCATGACCATAACGCCATTCCCTCTACCCCACTCGACTCCTCGGCGAGCATTCTGCTGCTGTCCAGCGACATTGATGTGGTGGGCATTGACGAGGCCCAGTTCTTCGACATGGGACTGGTCGATGTCTGCAACCAGTTGGCCAACCGGGGCGTACGTGTCATCATTGCCGGGCTGGACATGGACTACAAAGGCATCCCCTTCGGTCCCATGCCCGCCCTCTGTGCCATTGCCGACGACGTGACGAAGGTGCATGCCATCTGCGTGCGCTGTGGGAACCTGGCCTACGTCAGTCACCGACTGGTGGAGAACGACCGTCGTGTGCTGCTGGGCGAGACGCAGGAGTATGAGCCCCTGTGCCGTGAATGCTACCAGAAGGCGCTGCGCGAGTCGGAGTCCAAGGCCGGGAAATAGAGAAGAACAAGAGAAAGCTGGAAATATAAAGAACAATAATCTAATCACACACAGACCGTGCTGACTTACCAAAAGACCATTACTTTCGACATCTTTGTGCGCTGGCTGGGTTACGGGGCACTGCTGGCAGCCGTTTTCCTGCTGGTGAACTATCTGAGCAGCGTGCTGCTGCCCTTCGCCATAGGCTGGCTGCTGGCCTACCTGCTGCATCCCGCCGTGAGGTTCGTGCAGTATAAGATGCGGTTGCGCAACCGCGTGCTGAGCATCATCGTCACCCTGGTGGCGGCCCTGCTGGCCATGGGCACGCTGCTGTGGCTGATAGTGCCGCCCATGATCGAGCAGTTTGAGAAGCTGGGCGAGCTGGCCAGCAACTACGTGCAGCAGCGGGCCAACGTGGGCAGCATTCCAGAGGCCATACGCCAATGGACCGACAACAACCGCGAGGACATAGACCGCTTCCTGCACAGCACCGAGTTCTCGGAGAGCGTGAAGGCCGTGGTGCCCAATCTGTTCAAGGCACTGGGCAAGACGGCCAACATCATCATTAGTATCAGCGGCTCGCTAATTGCGCTGCTCTACATGTTCTTCATCCTGATGGACTACGACTACCTGACGGATGCTTGGATAAAGATTTTCCCCAAGAAGAGCCGTCCCTTCTGGCGAGAGCTGGCCGGCGATGCCGAGCGCGAACTGAGCAACTACATTCGCGGACAGGGCATGGTGGCCCTGATCATGGGCGTGCTCTTCTGCATCGGCTTCACCATCATCGACTTCCCCATGGCCATCGGCCTGGGCATCATGATTGGCATCATGGACCTGGTGCCCTATCTGCACACGCTGGCACTGGTGCCCACGGTGCTGCTGGCGCTGCTGAAGGCTGCAGACACGGGGCAGAACTTCTGGATTATCCTGCTCTCGGCGGTGGCGGTGTTCGTCATTGTGCAGATTATAATCGACATGGTGGTGACGCCGAAGGTGATGGGTAAGGCCATGGGCCTGAATCCCGCCATCCTGTTGCTGTCGCTCTCGGTATGGGGTGCACTGCTGGGATTCATCGGACTGATTATCGCCCTGCCGCTGACCACGCTGCTCATGGCCTACTACCAGCGCTACGTCACCCGTGAAGACACCGACGACGGCCCGGAAGAAATAGCGACTACATCATCATAAATCACTTAATATTTGGTAATAACAATGAGAAAACTAACGTATGTAATGGCGATGCTGGTGGCCTTGCTGCTGGCTTCGTGTAGTAAGCAAAAAGGGGCTGCCCTGGTGCCCGAGGATGCCATGCTGGTGATGCGCTTCGACGTGACGAAGCTGCAGGAGAAGTGCGGCATCGATGGCAAGAACTCGGAAGTGAAGGACTGGGTGAAGGAGCAGATCAAGGACATGGACGTGGACAAGGACCTGCGCAAGAAGCTGCTCACCATCGTCGACGACCCCACGGCATCGGGTATCGACCTCACCGAGCCCGTCTACCTCTATGTGTCGGGTAACGTAAAGCGCGGTGACTTCGACGGGGGCCTGGTGGGTGCCATGGCTAGCGAAAGCGACCTGACCAGCCTGCTGGAGGCAGCCCTGGAAGAGGCTGGCGACGAATTCAGTCTGGAAGAGCAGGACGGCGTGAAGTATCTGGAGGCCAATGGAACGGTGATGGTTTACAATGGCGACTGGTTCTACTTGGGCTCTGCGGGCAAGGATGTTGACGACCTCATTGAGCAACTGAAAGAGCGTGCCGGCGGCAACGGCTCGATTGTGGGCAACAAGGCCTTCGAGCAGATGTGCAGCAAGGACGGCGTGTGCCAGCTGATGTTCCAGGGGGCCGGGCTGGAAGAACTGCCCGACATGGATCAGGTGGCCGACATGATGCCCGACGGACTGGAGCTGAAGGACATGGCCGGTGTCGTGGACTTCATTCTGGACGAGGGTGAGGCCGTGGTAACGTCAGAACTGATAGCCTTCTCCGACGAGTGGCAGGACTATATCGACAAAGCCTCTGAGGCCATGAAGCCCATCGCCAAGGAACAGACCAAGTTTGTCTCCGACAAGGCGCTGAGCTGCTTCGTCAACATCGATCCCAAGGAGCTCTACACCTACATCAAGCAGATGGCCAAGGTTTATGGAATCGACAGCGAGTCGCTGGCACAGATAAAGGACGTGTGCAACAGGCTCGACGGCACCCTGTCGTTCGACGGATATGGCATCAGCGACAACGGACCGCTGTTCACCGTCTATGTGGGAACAAAGGACAATGGAGCCTACCAGATGCTGAAGGAGGCCATGGCCGAGAACGACAGCACCGCCACTGACGGCGATGCCGACAAGTGCCTGATTCCGATGGACTATGACTACGACTGGGACACGGGCGAGATCACACCCTCTTCATGGGGCGAGCTGGGCTACAAGAACGGGCAGACCTACTTCTCGATGGATTCCGACAACGCCTTCAGCGCACCGGAAAAGAAATATCCCACTGGCGAAATCAAAGGCACGGGCATCTACCTGCGCTTCAACTTCAGCTGCTTCAAGGACTATCTTGACCAGGTTGATGGCAGCGCCAGGGAAGTCATGGAGGCGGTAGGCAAGCTGTTCGACTATGCCGAAACCTACTATGAGGATGGTGGAAAGAGCGTGTTCCGCATCACCACCAAGGACAAGAGCAAGACGCCCGTTGAGGCCATTGCCAAATACGTGAAGAAATACCTGAACTAAACCAAAACGGATGAACCGGCTGCTGAACAAACTGCTGGGACGCCATATCAACACATGGCAGTTGGCGGGCTTCGTGCTCGCCAACCTGTGTGGTATGGCCATCGTGCTGGCCGCCGTGCAGTTCTTCGCCGACGTGAAGCCCCTCTTTACTGGCAACGACAGCTTCATGCAGCCCGGACACATCGTCGTTACCAAGCGCGTAAACACCCTGGGCACGCTGACGGGGGCTGCACCCACCTTCAGCCAGAAGGAGATAAAACGGCTTCGGCAGCAGCCCTTCGTCAAGCGGCTGGACGTCTACACGCCGGCTATGTTCAGCGTCTTTGCCACCATCGGTAGTGCCAGCATGGGCATGGAGTTCTCCACGGAGATGTTCTTCGAGGCCGTGCCCGACGAGTATCTCGACGTGGAAAGCAGCCTGTGGGCCTACGACCCTGAGAGCGACGACGTGCCCATCATCATTCCGCGTACCTATCTGAACCTCTACAATTTCGGGTTTGCCAGCAGCCAGGGCCTGCCCACTGTGTCGGAAGACCTGGTCGGCAAGGTCAGTATTCGTCTGCGCCTGACGGGCACCCGCACGGTGAAGCTGAAGACGGGGCGGGTGGTGGCCTTTTCGCGCAGGCTGAACACCATTCTGGTGCCCCAGGCCTTTATCAACGACATGAACCAGCAGCTGTCGCCCGAGCGGCAGCCCCAGGCAGCACGCATCATTATGCAGGTAGACAATCCTGCCGACGAGCGCATAGCCCAGTACCTCAGTAACTATAACTACGACACCGAGGCTGACGATGCCAACACTGCCAAGACGGCCACATTGCTGCGCATCGTCATCTCCATCGTCCTGGTGGTGGGGCTCCTCATCACGGCGCTGTCGTTCTACGTGCTGCTGCTCAGCATCTTCTTGCTGCTGCAGAAGCACACCGAGAAAATAGACAGTCTCCTCCTCATCGGCTATAGCCCCGGCAGCGTGGCCCGTCCCTTCCTTCTGCTGGCCGCAGGACTTAATGTCGTGGTGCTGGCAGGCGCGCTGGGCTGCGTCGCCTGCTTGCGGCAGTGGTATCTTCCCCTTTTCGGCGACCTCTATGCGCGCTTTGAGCCCTCGGCCTTTGTGCCCACGCTGCTCGTCGGGCTCGCCCTTTTCGTCCTCGTCGTGGTGTTCAATAGCATAGCCATCACCCGCAAAGTACGCTCCATCTGGCATATCCACGAATGATGCTTGGCCTCCCTTTCCGCCCGAAAAGGGGTATGGAAGGTGCGTGAAAGACGCATGAAAAGACGCATGAAAGGGCGGCTAGAGAAAAAAAACGGCCAAACATTTGGCCAATTGAAAAAAACATCGTAACTTTGCACCCGCTTTCAGGAAAGAGCATTCACGGCCAGCCGGTTTTTTGATGCCGACGCGGTTTTTGGTTTGCCAGCGAAGAAAGCACTGATCCGCTAGCTCAGTCGGTAGAGCACAACACTTTTAATGTTGGGGTCTTGGGTTCGAACCCCAAGCGGATCACCAAGAACACGTTAAGGGAGCCAATCAGGTTCCCTTTTTTCATGCCTGATTATCAACATTTTGCAATGACAACTAACTGATAATCAGATTTTTACAAAATCCGTCACCTCTAAAACACCGCAACTCATCTTATATGATGATGCAAGTTAGAATATGTAATTATCCATTATAAATGAATTAGAGGCATGAAAGCAACATTTGATGTACAAGTGAAAATCGACGGTGCGAAAGTAGAGACAATCTTCAGCATGCGTGACGGAGTCGAAAACAAGGATGTCGAGATAATCGATAAAGTAACCAAAGCTGCAACAAACTTTGCATGTACGCTTAAAAGGAGAATTTGTCGAGAACCGTTCCAACCCCCGAAAACTGTCGAAAATATGCACAAATCTTAGATTTTGTGCAGAAAATATGCAGTTTTTCGACCAGGTAAGTCGTAAAATTGTTAATATACGACTTTTTTTTTGCAGAGACCTGCTATATTTTTGAAAATGTGTTTCTTTGCTGCGAATTTCATCAAATAACGAATATGAACAAGGAAGAAATGACCGTGCTGGCCGCTCTCGTGGCCGACCAAGTAGTGAAGAAGTTGAAAGGTGTTCGTAACCTCTCCGAGGCTG
>ERZ842401.4120-NODE-4120-length-17255-cov-5.910814_pt1 | contig 17255 bp, 19 predicted proteins | sample MGYA00521270_ERZ842401 | MGnify/ENA primary metagenome ERZ842401 (study PRJEB31892, sample SAMEA3878208) | bioreactor metagenome | biome: Moose rumen | place: Sweden | collected 2011-10 | study: EMG produced TPA metagenomics assembly of the PRJEB12797 data set...
TAAATTATATTCATATATTTTTATATTTATAATTTAAAATTAACATGTTAATGTATTTTTATTTTAAAAATATTTCCCGGGAAATACTTTGTTTATAAATTAAAAAATTATTAATTATTATTTGTTGTTTAATAATTTTCTGTTGAATAATTATGTTCCACGTGGAACATTAAAAATTTATAGATTATTTATAGTAATTTTGTTGAAAAAAAATTATTTTTATAATAAAATAACTTTGATGCAATAAATAGTTATGGAACCAGGTCAGAATCGGAAGATAGCAGCCTTAACATATATTATTTATGTGCATCTTTTTTTTGGAGGTTTTATGGAAGAAAAATTTATGAAAATTGCTATAAACGAAGCTAAAAAAGCTTTAATATTGGGTGAAGTTCCAGTAGGAGCAGTAATAGTTAAAGAGGGTAAGATAATTTCAAAAGCTTATAATAAAAAAGAAAAAATGAATTGTGTTACAAAGCATGCTGAATTAAATGCTGTTGAAAAAGCTTCAAAAAAAATTAATAATTGGAGATTAGATGGATGTGATATTTATATTACCTTAGAACCTTGCCCAATGTGTGCAAGTGCTATAAAACAGGCAAGAATTTCAAATATATATTATGGGTTAAGTAATTCTGATTCAAATAATATTAATATAATTAAAGCCATATTTAATAAGGATAAAAACAACAATTCTTGCAATTATTATTGTGGATATTTTTCTGATGAAATTAATTTATTAATGAAATCTTTTTTTCAAGATGTTAGAAATAGTAAAAAATGATGTTATTATGATATAATAATGTTATAGGAGGGTTTTATGTATCAAACTTTATATAGAAAATATAGACCTAAAAATTTTGATGAAGTAGTTGGTCAAAATGTTGTTGTAAAAACTTTAAAAAATTCTATTAAAAACGATAGAATTAATCATGCTTATATGTTTTTTGGACCTAGGGGTGTTGGTAAAACATCTATTGCTAAGATTTTCGCTAGATCTATTAATTGTTCTAAGAAAGACGGTAATATTTGTAATGAATGTGAATTTTGTAATTTTTCTATTAGTAAAGATTGCTTAGATATTATAGAGATAGATGCTGCTTCAAATAATGGTGTTGATGAAATTAGAGAATTAAGAGATAAAGTTAATTTAGTTCCTAGTGAATTAAAATATAAAGTATATATTATTGATGAGGTACATATGCTTACTATTCAAGCTTTTAATGCCTTACTTAAGACACTTGAGGAACCACCTAGCCATGTTATCTTTATTCTTGCAACTACTGATCCACAAAAGGTTCCAGAAACAATAGTTTCTAGATGTCAATGCTTTTCTTTTAATAGAATTTCTGATAAAGATATTTCTGAAAATTTAAGAAGAATTTGTGATGCTGAATCTATTAAAGTATCTGATGAAGTACTTTTAAAAATTGCTGAGTTTTCTAATGGTGGAATGAGAGATTCTATTGGAATGCTAGATAAGTTATATGCTTATTGTGATGCTGAAATTACAATGCAAGATTTTATTGACTTAAATAAAATTGTATCTAATTCGGATATTATTGAATTAATTCATTTAGTTGATTTAGGTAAAATGGATGAAGTTTCTTCTACTATTTCTGATTGGAATAGTAATGGTATTAATTTAATTCAGTTAATGGATTCAATACTTGTATGTCTTCAGGATGTTATTTTTGATTCTTTAAAAAATAATAAATGTGATTTTACTGATGTTAATAAAATAATTAAGTTAGCTAATTTAATAAACGAAGAAATGTTCGATATTAAAAAATGCAGTACTCCTAAAGTTTATATACAAATAATGTTTTTAAATTTTATGAATTCATATTTTCTTGATAAAAATATTTCCCGGGAAATAATTTCCCCAAATAAAGAGGAAAATAAAATTGAAAATAAGGAAAAAAATAAGGTTTTATCTGTTAAAAAAGAAAAAAATACTACAGAAAAAGAAATTGCTGGGATAATTGAAGAAAAAAATGTTGCTCCTATTGTTAATAAAAAATCTAATATTAATAATTCTAATATAGACGAAATAATAAAAATTAGATTAAATAATACTTTTGCTGAAGCTGATAAAAATGAGTTAAATAATGATAAAGAAAGTTTTAAGAAATTGAATGATTTTGTTTTTGATCAAAATATTGGTTTTTTAGCATGTAGTCTACTTGATAGCAAATTAAGGGTTTCAAGTAGTAAAAATCTTGTTATTAGTTATGAATATGATTCTGTTGTAAGGGAAAATTTAACACATTTGGATGAATTTTATGATGTTTTGAGTAATAAAATTGGTATTAATAAGAAATTAGCTATTGTCTCGGATGAAGTATGGGAAAAAGAAAAAAAGTTATATATAACTAAATTAAAAAATAATGAGAAATATTCCTATGTGGAAGAGCCTAATTTAGTGTATAATATTATTGAAAACGATTCTACTAATGATGCTGATAGTGATTCAATTAGTGTTTTTGGAGATATTGTTGAGGTTGAATAAGAGAGGAGATTTTATATGAATATGCAAGCTATGCTTAAACAAGCACAAAATATGCAAAAGGAAATGGTAAAAATTAAAGAGGAAATTGATAAAACTACATTTGAAGGTGAAAGTTCTTTTGTTTCTGTAACTGTAAACGGTAAAAAAGAAATTGTTGATGTTGTAATAAATGCAGATGAAGTTGATAAAGATGATTTAGATATGATTTCTGATTTATTTGTTGTTGCTACTAATAATGCTATGAAAAAGGTAGACGATTATACTGAAAAGAAAATGGCAAAATTTGGTAATATACCTGGATTGTTTTAGGAACTAATTATGCCTGAAAGTATTAGAAGATTAATTGAGTCTTTTAAAATGTTACCTGGAGTAGGTGAAAAAACTGCTGAAAGACTTGCTTTTTCAATTTTAGATTTTGATGAAGATCAAATAGAGTTGTTTTCTAATAGTATTGTTGATGTTAGTAATAATATAAAAAAATGTAATGTTTGTAATAATTTAACAGAAAAAGATATTTGCGATGTTTGTGAAGATAATACTAGAAATAACGAATTATTATGTGTAGTTGATGATGTTAAGAATATTTTTATATTTGAAAAAATGGCTATGTATAATGGTTTATATCATGTTTTGGATGGATTAATATCTCCGATGGATGGTATTAATCCTGAAGATATTGGTTTAGAAAAACTTATTGATAGAATTCAAAATGGTAATTTTAAAGAGGTAGTATTTGCTTTTAATCCTAGTATTGAAGCAGAGACAACTTCGATGTATATAAAGAGAATTTTATCAGACACGAATATTAAATTTACAAGACTAGCAAGTGGAGTTCCGATGGGAGCAAATATGGAATATATTGATAGTTTGACATTAGAGAGAGCATTAAGTGATAGAAAAGAAGTAGAATAATATTTATTTTTTTTCATAATTTTTCTTAGGTGATAATATGAAAAAAATTATTAGTTTTATAAGAAGTTTTATTTTTAGTTCTTTTTTATTATATGGTTATAATTTAATTGCAATTAATTTTAATTTAATAATTCCCATAAATATAGTTAATATTTTGTTTATTACAGTATTAGGTGCTCCTGGGCTTTTTGCATTAGTAATGTTTAAATTATTTGTATTGTGAGGTATTTATGGAAGATGTATTAGTTGAACAAAAAGATTTTTTTGATTTTATAAATAATGAGAAAAAGAAAAATAAATTATCACATGCATATTTAATAGAAACTTGTGATTATGATAAGGTTGATAATTTAATTATTGAATTTTTAAAAATTTTATTATCTTCTAATACAGTGGATAACGAATCCGATGATATAAAACTATTTCATTTAATAGAAGAAAAAACTTATCCAGATATAAAATATATTAAAGCTGATGGTTCTTCAATAAAAAAAGAACAATTAATTAATCTAATGGATGAATTTAAAAATAAATCTATGTATGATAATAAACAAGTTTATATAATAGAAGATGCAACTAAATTAAATATGAGTTCAGCTAATACAATGTTGAAATTTTTAGAAGAACCTGAAGATAATATTATTGCTATTTTAATAGCAAATAGTAAATATAAAGTGATTGATACTATATTATCTAGATGTCAGGTTATTACTCTTAAATCTAACGAAAAAAATGATTTTAGTGACGAAACTAAGAAGTTAGCTGAAATGGTATGCAGTAATAATAATTTTTTATTATTTGATAATATATTGGAAATAATTCCTGATAGGGTTACTGCATTAGATAAATTAAAGGATTTAGAGAAATACTTGTTTTATGAAAAAAATAATAATCTTTTTGATTTAACTCTTAAAAAAAATATATCAATAATTTCAATATTGGAAGAAATAATTGAAAAACTTAATTATAATGTAAATTATAAGTTAATTATTGATGATTTATTAATTAGTATTTTGGAGGTGGTTAAATAATGGTTTCAATAATATTCTCAAATGATTTTCTTGGAAAAAATGAAGCATATACTGAATTAGATCTTAAAGTAAATGATTCTATTGTTTTTGAATGTGAAAATGGTTTATTTATTGGTACCGTTAATTCAATAAATGATAGTAAAGTAAATACTGATTTTAATGTTCTAAGAGTTGCTTCTAAAAAAGATATTAGTGATAACGAAAAAAATAATAAAGAATGTGAAAAGGTACTATCAGATGTCAGAAAAATTGCTGAAAAATTAGAACTTGATATGGTTTTTGTTGAGGCTGTATATACTTTAGATAAAAAAAGATTATATATTTCTTTTGTTTCTGATAATAGAGTTGATTTTAGAGAACTTGCAAAAAGACTTGCTCAAAAGTATCATTCGAGAATTGAATTTAGACAAATAGGTGTAAGGGATAAATCAAAAAAAATTGGTGGTATTGGTCCTTGTGGTTTAATGCTTTGTTGTAATACTTTCTTAAATGATTTTGAAAGTGTTTCCATTAATATGGCAAAGAATCAGATGCTTGCTCTAAATCCAAATAAAATTAATGGTGTATGTGGAAGACTAAAATGTTGTCTTAAGTATGAAAATGAAACTTATAAATCTAAAAAGAAAGATCTTCCTAAAGTTGGAGCATTTATTGATACCGAAGATGGTATGGGAAAAGTGATAGATGTAAATATATTACAAAGAACTGTAAAAGTTGAATTACAGAATAAGTCTATAATTTATATAGATTTTGAGGATAAAGATGAAAACCTTAGATGATGTTTTAGGTTATTCAATAAAAATATATCAAAATAGAGAATGGTTTTGTTTCTCATTGGATAGTGTATTACTTGCTAATTTTGCAACTATTAAATATTCTACAAAAAAGATAATAGATTTAGGAACTGGAAATGGGATTATACCTTTAATTTTATCATTGAGAACTAAATCAAAGATTGAAGGCGTAGAAATACAAAATGATTTGGTTAATCTTGCAATAGAATCTGTTAAATATAATCAACTAGATGATCAAATTTTTATTAAAAATATTGATATTAAAGAATTAAAAAACGAAAAAAATTTATATAATACATATGATTTAGTTTTAACTAATCCACCATATTTTAAGGATTTAGCTGCTAGTACAAAAAATCTTGATTTTCATAAAACTATAGCTAGACATGAAATCAAGATTAATTTATCCGAAATTATTCAAGTTGCAAGTCTTTTATTAAAAGATGGTGGCACTTTTTCTATGATTAATAGAACTGATCGATTGGTTGAAATGATTGAATTGTTTAAAAAAAATAATATTGAACCTAAAAAAATTAAGTTTATTTATAAAAATACATTATCTGAATCAACTATGGTGTATGTGGAAGGGTTAAAAAATGGGTTACCTGGTCTTAAAATTTTATCCCCATTTTTTGTGTATAATTTGGATGGAACTGATTCATCTGAGTATTCTGAAATTTGTAAGAAGGTGTTATAATGATTCAAAAAAGTTATGATAATACAGCTACTTTATATTTTATACCGACTCCTATAGGAAATTTGGAAGATATAACAATTAGATCACTTAATACTTTGAAGAGTGTTGATTTTGTTTTGTGTGAAGATACTAGAGTAACTGGTTTTTTATTAAATAAATATGGCATAAAAAAAACACTTATTAGATGTGATGAATATTCTCAAGAAAAAGTTAAAAATCAGGTATTAAGTGCCTTAAGTTCAGGTAAAAATATTGGTTTTGTAAGTGATGCAGGTAGTCCTGTTATAAGTGATCCTGGTTATGTAGTTTCAAAATATGTTATAGAAGCTGGATATAATGTTGTTGCACTTCCTGGAGCAACTGCTTTTGTTCCGGCTTTATCAGTAGCTGGTATTAATCCTGCTCCTTTTATATTTTATGGATTTTTAAGTGATAAAAAATCAAAAGTAAAAAAAGAACTTAATTTATTAAAAAATAAAACTGAAACAATAATTTTTTATGTATCTGTTCATGATATAAACGATATGCTACAGTTATTTTATGATTATTTTGGAGATAGGCAAATAGCAATTTGTAGAGAATTAACTAAATTACATGAAGAAATTATAAGAGGTTCAATATCTGAATGTATGAAGAATTTATCTACTATAAAAGGTGAATTTGTTGTCGTTGTTGATGGTAATCATGAAGTTACTGATTTTAGTAATATTAGTATAGAGGAACATGTTAATATGTATATTCAAGATGGTATGAGCAAAATGGATGCAATAAAAAATGTGGCAAAGGAAAGAGGAGTATCCAAATCAGTGATTTATAATGAGGTAAACAAGTAGGAGGAGTATTATGAAGTTAATAGTAGGACTTGGTAATCCAGGTCAAGAATATAATAATACTAGACATAATATTGGGTTTTATATGGTAGATTCTTATTTAGGAAAAGATGTTTCTTTCAAAAATAAATTTAATGGATTATATTATCAAACAAATATATCTGATGAAAAAGTAATATTTTTAAAACCACAAATGTATATTAATTTATCTGGTGAAGTAATAAAAAAGTATGTAGATTTCTTTAAAATAGATATTTCAGATATTTTAATAATTCACGATGATTTAGATTTAGATGTTGGAATGTATAGGCTAAGACAATCTGGAAGAAGTGCTGGACATAATGGTTTGAAGAATATTGAAAAATGCTTAGGAACTCAGGAGTATAAAAGATTAAAGATTGGTATATCTAATAATAAAAATATTGATACCAAAGATTATGTTTTAGGTAAAGTTGGTTCTGATGATTTATTAAAAATATCTGAGATTAGTAAAGTAGTAAATAATATTATAGATGATTTTATTAAATTAGATTTTTCTGTTTTGATGAATAAATATAATCATAAATAAAGGTGATAATATGAATGTTTTAACAGATTTAATAAAGATAGAAGAAACAGATAATATAAAGGTGACTGGTTTTAATAACGAGTCTTTTTGTGTTTTTTTGAATAGTTTATTAAATAAAGAGAATAAAAGTATTTTAGTTGTAACTAATTCTTTATATGAAGCTAATAGGATTTATTCTTCATTAGTTAATTATAATGAGTCTACATTTCTTTTTCCTATGGATGATTTTTTAACAAGTGAAGCGATTGCAATAAGTCCAGATTTGCTTATTAATCGAATGGAGACTTTAAAGCAATGCTCTATTAATGAAAAAAATATTGTTATTACTAATTTAATGGGATTTTTAAGATTTTTACCTACTAAAGAAAAATATATATCTAGTATTATTGATATAAACGTTGGTATGATTATTGAGCCTTCTGAATTATTTAAGAGATTAATCGATTCAGGTTATAAATCAGAAACATTAGTTACTAAGACGGGTGAAGCAGGATTAAGAGGCTTTGTAATAGATTTTTTTGCATTAGGTGAAGAATATCCATGTAGGATTGAGTTTTTTGATGATGAAATTGAATCAATTAGATTATTTGATCCTTACACTCAAAAATCAATTAAAAATATAGAAAGTATTAGAATTTATCCTTTTACTGAATTCTTAATTGATAATGAGTGTGAAGAAGAAAAATATGGAAAACAGAAATATTTGCCATTATACTCAAATAGTATTTCAAGTATAACAGATTATTTGGATGATTTTATAGGTGTTTATTGTAATTATAATCAATTAGAAATTGGATATAAGAAAATCTTAGAAGAAGCTTTATATTATAATAAGTCTAAAGATATAGAATTTAAAAATGATTATATGAATGATTTTTACAATATTAATTTTACTAATAGTATATATTATTCTGATATAGATAATTTATCTCGTAATGATAAGATTAAATGTATTAATTATAATGTAAAAAGTATTGATTCTTTTAATGAAAATATTGATTTAATTAATTTATTTATTTCAAATTCTATTAAAAATTCAAAAACTGTTGTAATTGCATTAAAAGAAAGAGCATTAAACAATTTTAAGAAAAAGATTCAGTTTAATTATGTTGAGAAATCGATTGATGATATTAAAGAAGGTTCTATTAATTTAGTTATTTTTGATATGAATGAAGGTTTTTCATATCAAAATTATGTATTTATAACACAAAAAGAATTATTTAAAGAGAAAGTTAATAAGAAGAAGTATAAGACTAATTTTAAATATGCTTCTAAAATAAATGATATTAATAAATTAGTAATTGGTGATTATGTAGTTCATAATATTCATGGTATTGGTATATATAATGGTATTAAAAAAATTACTTTTGATGGTATAGAAAAGGATTATATTGAGGTTTTATACCAAGGGAAGGATAAAGTATTTATACCAGTAGAAAAGATTGATAATTTAAATAAATTTTCTGGAAAAGAAGGTATTGTTCCAAAAGTTAATAAATTAGGTGGAACTGAATGGCAAAAGACAAAAAATAGAGTAAGTAAAAAAATTTGTGATATGGCTGATGAACTTATTAAACTTTATTCTGAACGTGAAAGTAGAATTGGTTTTTCATTCTCAATAGATAATGAACTTCAAAAAGATTTTGAAAAAGATTTTCCATATGAATTAACTGTTGATCAAAAAAAGGCGATAGATCAAATAAAGGGAGATATGGAATCTAAACAACCTATGGATAGATTATTATGTGGTGATGTTGGATTCGGTAAGACTGAAGTTGCTTTTGTTGCGGCTTTTAAAGCTATAAATGATTCAAAGCAAGTATTATTATTATGTCCTACTACAATTCTTTCTAATCAGCACTATTCTAGTGCTAAAGAGAGATTTAAAAATTATCCTGTATCTATTGCATTACTAAATAGATTTACTCCTATTTCTGAGAAAAAAAGAATTATAGAAGGATTGAAGAATGGTACTATTGATATGGTGATAGGTACTCATAGACTTTTAAGTGATGATATAAAACCATTAGATTTAGGATTATTAATAATTGATGAAGAGCAAAGATTTGGAGTAAAGCATAAAGAAAAGATTAAACAATATAAAACTAATATAGATGTATTAACTTTAACAGCAACACCTATTCCTAGAACATTACAAATGTCTATGACTGGTATTAGAAGTTTGTCATTAATTGAAACTCCTCCTAGTGATAGGTATCCTGTTCAGACGTATGTTATTGAAGAAAATGATCAAATAATTAAAGATGCAATATATAAGGAGTTATCTAGAGGAGGGCAAGTTTTTATTCTTTACAATAAGGTTGAAGATATTGACCTTAAAACTCTCAAAATTGGAAGGTTAGTTCCTGATGCATCTATTGGTTTTGCACATGGACAAATGAGTAAAAATGAACTTGAAGATAAAATGCTTAGTTTTATTAATCATGAATTCGATGTATTAGTATGTACAACAATTATTGAAACTGGTATTGATATACCAAATGTTAATACTTTAATAATATTGGATTCTGATAGATTTGGATTAAGTCAGTTATATCAGATAAGAGGTAGGGTTGGTAGAAGTAATAAATTTGCTTATGCATATTTGATGTACTCGCCATCTAAAGTGTTAACTGAAACGGCTGTAAAAAGATTAAATGTTATAAAAGAATTTACTGAGCTTGGTAGTGGTTTTTCAATTGCTACTCGTGATTTATCAATTAGAGGTGCAGGTGATATTTTAGGTAGTGAACAAGCTGGCTTTATAGATACAGTAGGTATTGATTTATATTTAAAATTACTTAATAATGAAGTGGCAAGAAGAAAGGGAGAAGAAGTATTAGAAGATGAAGAAATAGATAGTAAGCCATATTTAAATGTTTCAACTCATATAAAGGACTCATATGTTCAAGATCAAGATTTAAAGATTGAAATACATAGAATGATTAATACTATTGATTCTAAGGAAAAATATAATCAAGTAAAAGATGAATTAGAGGATAGATTTGGATTATTAGATGAAGATATGATTGTTTATATGCATGAGGAATGGTTTGAAAAATTATCTAAACAATTAAATCTAAAAAATATTAGACAAACTCGAAATTCTATTGAAATATTATTTGATAAAACTATATTGAATTATATAAGTATTGATGATCTTTTTGTAAACTCTTTTTCAATTTCTAAGATGTTTAGATTTCAAAAAAGAGGAGAAAACTTACTTATTATATTAGATACAATAAAACTAGATAAGCATCCTGTTTTTTATTTAGTAGATTTATTCCTTATGATAATAGAAAATAATTCTTGACTTTAAATCATAAATTAAGTTATTCTTTATATGTTAGATAGGAGAATAGATATGAATGAATTAGAACAATTACAAAGACAACACTATGATAATTATATAAAAGCAATTAAGGAAATTGTTATAAATAATACTAATTCTTTAGTAGATGATGATATTAGTTCTCTTATAAAAAAACCCCCACTTGATTCAATGGATCAAATTAAAACAAAATTTTTGGCAGTTGCTAAAAAGGAAAAAGTTGTCTTAGATACTGAGTTGATTAATAGAATATTAGATTCATATCGAAAGAATATTTTAAAAAGTATACAGGAATTAAAAATAATTAGAAATAATTATATATTAGAAAAAATAGATGAAGTATCTTTTGATGAAAAAATGGAATGTATTAAGATAAATAAAAAATATTTATCTGACTTAAATAAAAAAGAAAAGAAGTTTATTAAGTCTACTTTGGATGAATGTGTTAATAAGTTTTTAATAGATAAAATTAATAAATTATTTTCAAAAAAAGATTCTACATATGAGTTAGTTGAAAAAGAATTACTGAAATTTTTTTCTTCGAAAGGTATTTATCAAAAGCAGTTGCTTGATAGTATTGATTTTAAACTGTTAGTAAAAGATACTACTTTAATAAATGGTATTAAAGAACAAAGTGATAGATATCAATTTACAATTAAAAATTCAAGATTATTCAATTAGAACTATATTTAGTTCTTTTTTTTTTTTTTTTTTGAAAAGTTTACTATATGGAAATATTTACCAAGGAAATTATTGGAAATTAACATTATAATATTATTGAATATTTATATGTATAAAATTTTTTAAATAGCAAAAAATATTGGTAAAGGAGATAATACTATGAAATCAACCGGAGTAGTAAGAAGAATTGATGATTTAGGTAGAATAGTAATTCCTAAAGAGATTCGAAGGAGTTTACGCATTCATGATGGTGAGTCCATGGAAATATTTGTAGATAATGAATTAATTGCTTTAAAAAAGTATTCATCTCTTGATGAACTTATTAGTATGTCAGGATTATTAGTTGAAGCTATAAACAATGAAATTAAGAAGGATGTTTTTATTACTGATATGGATAAAGTAATTGCTTATTCTGGAAAAGAAAAGAAAAAGTATATTTCTTATACAATATCTTCTGATTTGGTACAAATTATTAATGAAAGAATGAATATTAAATGTAATAATAAAAACATAGAATTAATAGATGGATTGAAATATAATTCAAATTTTGTTGTTTATCCAATAATTGCTAATGGTGATGCAAGTGGGTCTGTTGTAGTTTTAAGTGATGATTTAGAAATAAGTGATGAAGATGAAAAAATAGTTAAGTTTGTTGCAGATTTTTTAGGAAAACATATTGAACAATAAAAAAAAATATGTTATACTTTAGGCGTTTACAGGCAGTGATGAAGAGTTTTTAATTGTTATGATTATAGAGATATTCTGGTTGGTGGAAAGAATAACATAAGATTAAAAATATGGCTTCTGAGCTAGTATATCGATATGTAGGTATATTCGTTTATAGGCGTTAACTATTTGAGTGTATAATAATTACTATTATAAAGTAAGGTGGTACCACGGGTGTTTCTCGTCCTTACATTATAATAGTTTTTTTGTTAGGAGGAGATTTTATGGAAAAATATTATATAACTACACCAATATATTATCCTAGTGCTAATTTTCACATAGGACATTGCTATTGTACAATAGTTTCAGATGCAATAGCTAGGTATAAAAGAATGAAAGGTTTTGATGTTTTCTTTCAAACTGGTACTGATGAGCATGGTCAAAAAATACAAAAGAAAGCAGAAGAGTGTGGAAAGACACCTAAAGAGTATGTAGATGAAATAGTTGCTGATGCACAAGATTTATGGAAAACTTTAAATATTAGTTATGATAACTTTATTAGAACTACTGATGAGGATCATATTGAATGTGTACAAAAAATATTTAAGAAGTTATATGATCAAGGCGATATTTATAAAGGAGAATATAAAGGACTTTATTGTACACCTTGTGAATCATTCTGGACAGAAAGTCAATTAGTTGATGGAAAATGTCCTGACTGTGGAAGAGATGTTTATGAAGTTAGTGAAGAGGCATATTTTTTTAAATTATCTAAATATCAAGATAGATTAGTTAAATATTATGAAGAACATCCTGATTTTATTGAACCTATTTCAAGAAAGAATGAAATGTTAAATAATTTTATTAAGCCAGGACTTGAAGATTTATGTGTTTCAAGAACTAGCTTTGATTGGGGAATTCCTGTTACATTCGATGATAAACATGTTGTTTATGTATGGCTTGATGCATTAACTAATTATATTAGTTCTCTTGGTTATTTAAGTGAAGATGATTCTAATTTTAAAAAGTATTGGCCTGCAGATTTACATATAGTTGGAAAAGAAATTGTTAGATTTCATACTATAATATGGCCAATTATATTAATGGCTTTAGATATTGATATTCCTAAAAAAGTATTTGGTCATGGATGGTTAATTGTAAATGGTGGAAAGATATCAAAATCCTTAGGTAATTATAAAGATCCTAGAGAGTATATTGAATCTTATGGGGTAGATGCAGTTAGATATTTTGCTTTAAGAGAAGTTCCTTTTGGAAGTGATGGTAATTTTTCTGAAGAAGCATTAATTTCTAGAATTAATGGAGATTTAGCTAATATATTAGGTAATTTAGTTCAAAGAACTATTTCTATGGGACATAAATATTTTGATGGAAAGATTGAAAACAAAGGATTTGAAGATGAAATTTCTAAAAACTTTATTGAATCAATAGATAATCTTGAAAGTATAGTTGAAGAAAAAATGGATAAATTGGAAATAAGTTCAGCATTAGAAGAAATATTCAATGTTTTAAGAGCTAGTAATAAATATATAGATGATACTACTCCTTGGATTCTTGCTAAGGATGAAAGTTTAAGTGATCAACTTCAAACAGTTCTTTATAATTTAATTGAATCTATTAGAGTATGTGCTAATTTATTAAAACCTTATTTACCAACAACGAGTGAAAATATTCTAAAACAAATTAATAGTAATGATGAAAGATTATCATTTGTAAATAATAATAAATATGAATTAAATCAACCTGAAATATTATTTAAGAGAATTGATGTAAAATAGTTTGTAAAATTTTTAAGAAACTGAGAAGTTTTGTGTCTTAGTTTCTTTTTTTTGTGATATATTTGTTTGGTAGTATTGATGTAAAATAAGATTTTAAGGAGATATTATGTTTAAAATAATTGATAAATTTGTTATTAATCAAAAAGTAGTATTCTTATTATTAGTTTTATTTTTATTAGTACTTTTCTTATTAGAGAGAAATATTTTGGATAGTCTATATATACTTTTAGTTTTTTTGTATAAACTTGTTATTTTTAAATAATATTAATAGGGGGATTTTCTATGTTTATTGATACACATTGTCATTTAGAAAAAGAATTTTATGGAAATATAGATGATATTATAAAAGAAAATTCTTTAGCAGGAATGGATAAAATGATAGTATCTGGTTGTACTAAAGATGAAATAATTGAAGTGCTTGATTATATGAATAAATATGAACAAGTATATCTTACAATTGGATTTCATCCGGAAGTTGCTAACAATGTTACTGATGATGATATTAAATGGCTTAAGAATTTGATTGTTAATAATGATAAGATTATTGGTATTGGAGAAATTGGATTGGATTATCATTATGATGGATATGATAAAAATGTACAAATTTCGTTATTTAAAAAACAATTGAAACTAGCTGAAGAATTAAATTTGCCAGTTGTTATTCATTCTAGAGATGCAACATCAGATACTATTGATGTATTAAAGCAATATTCTGTAAAAGGAGATATTCATTGTTTTAGTGGAAGTTTAGAAACTGCTAAGATTTATGTTAAGATGGGATTTTTACTTGGAATAGGTGGAGTGGTTACTTTTAAAAATAGCAAGCTTCGTGAAACAATTAGTAAATTATCACTTGATAATATATTACTTGAAACAGATAGTCCTTATTTAACACCCGTTCCACATAGAGGTGAATTAAATAGTTCTAAATATATTCCATTAATTGCTGAAGAGATTGCTAAAACTTTTGAAGTTTCAGTTGATGAAGTATATAATGCAACTACTTTAAATGCAAAGTCTTTATTCAATTTAAAATAGTTTTTAATTTTTTTATTATCATGTTATACTATTTATAAGGAGGATAATAGTGATTATCTATTAATTAAGTTATGAGTAAAGATAAAGTAAAAGATAGTAAACAAGGGTTATTGACTGCTTTTGGAATAATTATTATTTTAATGGTTGGTGTAATTGTGTTCTTTGCTTCAAAATCATATTTGTCTAATACAAAAAAGGAAGAGAAGAAAATTACTAATACTATAACTTTAAATTATGTTACTAAAAATAATGAAATTACAGTTGATAGTTCTGCAATTCTTACTGATGAGCAAGCTATAATACTAAAAAGTGGAAAAAATGTATTTGATTTTTCTGTTAATGGTAAGATTTCAAAAAATACATCTTGTAATTTTGAAATTGTAATTTCAAAAGATGAGACTTCTACCATTCCAGATGATAAAATAAAAATATATTTACAAAAATCTACTGATGGTACTTATTCTAAAGTTGAAGATTTAATTAAACCAACATATTTTGAATTGTCAGAGAATTTAAAATTATCTAAGGATAGCGGAATGCTTTTAGATAAAGGTACATTTACAAAAGATGATAATATTTATTATAGACTTATAGTTTGGGTAGATTCTACTTATGTTCCAATAAATAGTCAAGATTTTTATAAGTTATCAGTAAATATATATGGTGATATGTAAAATATTGATGTAAAGTTTTTATAAGAAGTTGTGTAAAGTAACTTCTTTTTTTTAATTTTATATTTCATTATTTTAAAATCTGTATTATGATTAATTTAAATAAGGAGGTGGCTATATGGAAAACACAATTTTGTCAAATAATCCAGTAGAATTAGATAATACCAAAAGTAATCTTTTGTCAAAAATTGTCTATTTTGTCAAATTTATGTTAAAAATACTTGTTAATTTTTGCTTGATAGTATTATTTCTTTTGACTTGTTTTGTTGCTCTTGTCTTTGTAGATGATGAAATTAATAAGGCCAGAGGTATAGATGTTCCTCCTATTGTAAGCGCTTATGTTATTGTTAGTCCAAGTATGACACCTACTATTAAAGTTCAAGATGCTGTTTTAGTATTTAGATCTTCTAACTATCAAGTTGGAGATATTATTACTTTTAGAAGTACTGATTCTAGGTATTCTGGTTATACTATTACTCATAGAATTAATGATGTTATTACAGCAAATAATGGAAAAGTAATGTATATAACGAAGGGAGACAATAATTCTATTCCTGATAGCGCTCCTGTATATCAAGAAAATATTTATGGTAAAGTAGCATTAAAAATTCCATATTTAGGTTTTATACAAAATGTTTTATTTAATCCTGTTGTTTTATTCTTAATTTTATTAATACCATCAATTATCTTTGTTACATATAATATAGTTTTATATTTTAAAACTATTAAACAGAATAATAAAGAAGAACTTAATGAAAATGTTGAAAATTTACTTGATAATGAGACCAATTCAAATATAATAGATGAAAAGAAGGAAGAAATAGAAATTCTGTAATTATTTGGTTGGTGATTATATGAGAGATTTTAATTATAAAAAAAAGTTTGGTCAAAACTTTTTAAAAGATAATAGAATTGTTGAAAGAATTGTAAGAGAATCTGATGTTCCATCTAATACTTTAGTTGTAGAAGTTGGACCTGGAAAGGGAATTTTAACTCGTGAAATTTCTAAAGTTGCAAAAAATGTTCTTTGTTATGAAATAGATGAGGAATTAGAAGATTCCTTAATAAAACTTCAGCATGATATCAATAATGTTAAGGTTATTTTTTCAGACTTTTTAACTAGAGATATAAAAAATGATTTAGATAATTATGAATATGAAAATTTGTATTTTATAAGCAATGTTCCATATTATATAACTACATCTATTCTTATGAAAATAATGAATTCAGAAAACACTTTTAATAAGATAACAATGATGATTCAGAAAGAAGTTGGTGATAGATTTAGTGCTGTGCCAGGGAGTAAGGCTTATTCATCAATAACTGTTTTTCTTAATTATTACTATAATATTAAAAAATTATTTAATGTAAGTCGTAATGAATTTATTCCAGTACCTAACGTTGATAGTGTTGTTGTTTCTTTATCATTAAAAGACAAAAGAGAATTTTTAAAAAATGAATCTCATTTTTTTGAACTTGTTAGAGAGAGTTTTAAATTTAAAAGGAAAACTATTAGAAATAATTTGAAGAAATATGATTTAAATATTGTAGGTAATGTTTTAGAAGAATTTGGTTTTTCATTAAATAGTCGTGCTGAACAATTACCTTTGGGGGTATTTGTTAAAATTAGTAATGAATTAAATAAGTAGTTTAAAGCAAATTATAAAATTTGCTTCAGACTGTTGACAAAAGAAATTTTGAAAACAGTCTTTTTATTTTTTTTATTTT
>ERZ842401.4121-NODE-4121-length-17249-cov-3.947947_pt1 | contig 17249 bp, 20 predicted proteins | sample MGYA00521270_ERZ842401 | MGnify/ENA primary metagenome ERZ842401 (study PRJEB31892, sample SAMEA3878208) | bioreactor metagenome | biome: Moose rumen | place: Sweden | collected 2011-10 | study: EMG produced TPA metagenomics assembly of the PRJEB12797 data set...
TTAAATCAAAATCGGCATGGACTATGCCATGTCCTATAATAGGTGTTATCATTCTAATTACCTCCTTTTGTCATTTACGTTTTGGGTACATCGATTTCAAAGACACAATTGCCGTATCTGGAGACTTTCTGGTAACTCCAAAATCTAGAGTAATTTGATACAGATCCTTCTTTTTTGAATCCCGAAGGTCGTATCCAATTGGGGTTGCCGAGGTATATGTCAATTGAATAAGACGTTCGTCTCCATTCTTGGTTATCTCATTGAATGTATTTATTACTGCGTCATTCAACTCATCCATAAATTCATCATCTCTTAAGGTCTTAGTGATCTGCTTTTTAAGATCATTTGCATCACTTATGAAAGAATCGAGAAAAACTGTTCTCTTCCCTTTTTTAGACACATTCGGGCTCCCTTCCAAATGTCGCTTTTCAATATGCTGTATTTTGTTGTTACTCATAAGATTCGATGAATTATATATAAGCTGAGAGATAACACTAAGGGATCCACCCATATTTACCGTTACTGATTCAAGAGCAAAATTGATCTCGTAATTCTCCATCTTTAATGTTATAGGCTCATCGATAACTTGCCCTGTAGAATAATTAAACATATTTTCATCTCCTTCTATTCAATCAAAAATACTTCAGACACACCATGAACATGAGATTTATCAACCTTTTGACTCAGTATCTTAAATCGAAAATAATATAAGTCAGTTTCTTTATTATAATGGTCAAATTTAAAACCTGAGATAATATGAAAATCCAATTCTTCTTCCGAGATATTTTCATAAGTATGGTATGATTGAATTTGCATATCTAGTGTTTCAAAATCATTTGTATTAAAAGTCGCCCTAATTCGTGTGTCTTCTTTGCTATCGTAGGTTTCCCGATAACATGAGATATACGCTGCTTCGAGAATATCTAAAAAGTCTTTTTTAAATTCTTCTGGGCTAAAGCAATCGTAAAGGATACCATATCCAATCTCTTCATTTGGTTCACAATCGTTTTGAATATTTAAGTCTTCCCATACAACAGGAGCCCATATATCAAATCTGTAGTCGTGCTCTGTTATCTTAGTATACCTACCAACATGGTACTTCTTAATACTAGGATCTAAATTACTATCATCCATATCGTGAACGGAGAGCTCCAATGATTGGAATAAGTTCATATAGGTTACCAATTTCCAACCGTTCTTAGATAGGTAGATATAATCCCAATGACTACTCCACCCTCCATATCTTTTCGTTAAATCAAAATCGGCATGGACTATGCCATGTCCTATAATAGGTGTTATCATTCTCGTCACCTCCTTTCTTACAGTATAAATATATCATTATAAAACGAGAAAATAGAGAGTACGCTAGCGTACTCTCTATTCTTATTTCTTATAATTATTCACCACTTGGTTCTGTTACAGGGGCGTTTGTTCCTTGTAAATCAGGATCTCCGGTAACAGGAATAAACGCAGATCCAACCTTAATAACATAATCGCCATTCACAGTCGGAACATAGGTCTTGCTAGCCCTTCTTGCGTCTGCAGTAATTGCATCATGATCATATACAGTAAGAGCGTCAACCCCTGAAGTAGTAGTAATTGCTTTATCATCATTAACGGTGATTCTTGCTTTATACTCTTCTTTTGTATCGACTGCATAAACACCAATAGCTGCGCGATATGCAGAAGTGACCTTTGCGTTATCCTTGATTGTCAGAGTAAGATCAACATTATCCGTTTCACTTCTCTTCTTATATGTGCCAAGAACTAATGCAATCGTATCTCCAAACCAGATACAACCAGAAGTATTAATGTTCTCACCGATCTTATCACAATTTGAATCATCAATCGTAGTTCCAATGATTTCTACATTTCCTCCAATTGTGATATCCCCCATACGAACATTGATACCCTGCACTTTACCTCCGGTAATAGTGGTCTTTGTATTACCACCAAAATAAAGTGCATATGCTCCATCATTATGTAACTCCCCACCCTGAATATCAATGGTGGCAGTTCCAGTAGTATTGTTTGTACCAATACAAGCGCCATAGCGCGTATTAATTAATCCAGACTTGACAGTAACTTTTCCATTATTTGCTGCATAGATTCCATATGCCGAATTATTATTGGCATCTGTTTCTTTCAATGCATCAATCGTTATTCCATCTACAATAACCTCTCCTCCGTTTACGGATACTGCAGGATTCGTCTTCTTTGTAGTTGTGGCTATCACACCATTACCCTTCAAAGTAAGCTTACCTCCAGCAGCGACGGTAAATGCATTTGCAACAGCTTTGATTTCCATATCCTTAGGGATAGTCACAGTAACATCTGCTCCAGAAGGAATAGAAATAGTTTCACTCTCCGCGAGGTCTAAGCTCTGATCTAAAGTAAGATCTACTTTGCCTCCATTCTCTGCAGCTTCCGTAATCTGCTCATTCATATCCTTTACAGATAATGGAAGTGGCTCATCTTCAACCGGAATACCAGTGTAATTCAGATATACATCTACAGGATTTGTCTTAACCCCGTTGACATAAACCGTCGGAAGTGTATCCGATTTAAATGCCATATCGTTGGTTCCTGCATACATATAATATATATGCTCATTTCCGGCTTTCTTTGTGTTCGTGATCTTAATGGTTGCACCAGCCATAGAAGTTGTTTGCTTATTATATGGCTGGATCAAAAGGAGTCCTGCGTATTCTCCATCCGGTGTTGCCTTATAGGTGTTATTCGCAATAAGGATATTTGCTGTAGGAGCTAATTTTGCGCCATACCGAATACCATTTGCAGAATTTTCCCAGATGTTATTCGAAATGGTAATTGTTGCGCCTTCTTCTACTCCGTAGATACAGATGTCATTATTTACAGAACACCCATCTTGGAAATAAAGATTCGTAAAGGATGATCCATCCTTCAACTTACAATTCATTTCGAAAAGATTATAGATCCTGCCATTGGTACTCTTGAAAGCGCCAAAGAAACAATCATCAATCTCAATCTTTGTACTCCCTGTATCAGAATGAATCAGGTATGATCGATTCGTCGTAGGAGTAATCCCTACAAAAATACAGTTCTTCAATGTGACCGACTTCGCTTTATTAATAGAAAGCAAAGCCTCTCCAGTAAGCGCAACACCGTCCAATGTAAGATCCACGTCATCCGATAATGTAATCTTACCAGACAAAATTGTTTCACCAGTCAACCCTTTTCGATCACGTGTGGATTTTGTTGCAGAAATTCCCTGCTTTGCGCCATTAAGCACAATACTCTTCGTAATGTTTAATGGCGTCGAGAAAGTACCTGCCTCCACAAAAAGTTCGCCAGAAGTATTCCCAGCGATCGCAACTGCCAAGTCTGATGTAAAAGACACCGGGCTCACAGAATCAGAAACACTTACAATCTGTTGAGCCAAGATTTGTTTCATCTGCCCCCCAGTATTCATAATTAAGCCAACGGGATTTAGATCCTTATCATACTTAATGACGACTACCGTCGCCGAAGCAATAGTATCTTCATCTCCCTTGTAAAGATACACTAGATCCTTTACGGTCTCGCCTTCGTTGATCATAAAGCTATTTGTTGTATTATCAGACATTTCGATATCACCTGAGAAACCGTATGATAGATATGTCTCAATATGATCAACTTCTACCTCATCCTCATCTTCCAAAATTTCTCTTACCGGGATACTATATACATTTGCATGCTTCTCTGTAGAGCAATCTACCAGTAACGATTCCGGTTTTACATCATAGCGGAACCATGATTTCAATTTGGAAAGAGTGGAATAGTACCTCTTCAATTTCGTATTCGGAAAGCTATAGGTTACGCCAGCAATTCTTCCGGATACTTTGCAAATTTTATTGTTACTTACGTACCTGAGATTGGTTACTTCATCATCGGTACGAAACTCCTTGGTTATCACGGACTTATCTTCTTTTACGACATTCACGTGTAATACGACCTGAGGAGTAAATGTAGAATTTACTATCCTTGCCATATATTTATTCTCCTTTCTGAAAAATTTCATTTTAAGTATTATATCATTGTTTTTTACTACCAGCATTTACATTTTTCTATCCAAAATTGTTTTTTTCAACACTATTTTAAATAGGGATAAGGAGGAAACTTATCATGACAAATCAAAGATTAGTTAACACAGGAATGAAACTCCGTAAGAAGAATCCTCTTGCATTGAAGCATGATATCTCTGCACAAAAGAAGTACATGAATAATATGAGTCTGAATAGTGCATCAGATTGTGATCGTGCTCTTGCTTGGTGTGATAAGCAGACTGGCATATGGCAGAGAAAGCTCAATGGAACTGAGATTTCAAATAAATCTGATATTCAAAAGGCACTGTCCAATATTCAGTCTTTCCGGAGAAAAGTAGAGCAAAAAAAGAATTCCTTTGGATCTTCAATGGAATCATTTATTGACTTCTGTGTTGATATGCAGATTTAAACAATAAAAAACGGATAAAAAAGAACGGACATAATTGTCCGTTCTTTTTAGCTTTAAACCAAACTGACCAGATGAGTTTGGTTTTCGCTCTTCTCCTTCCCTCTCATTAGACGTCTCAAATGTTAACTAACCCATATTATGTCCTCCTTAATCTTTATATACATTGACTTCCCCAGCTTCTTCCTTCTTTGCATACCACTCTTGATCTTTATAGACTTTCTGGCGTAGGTCTTCCCATTCATCATCAAAGTGACATTCAAAGTCACTCGCCATCCAATATTGAGTTTCTTCGTTGCAAGGGATACTTATATTTTCCTTAAGGAATTTTCCATCCTGATCGACCATATAGACAACACCATATTGGCCAGTTTCATACAGCTCATATGCAAACCGATTGTCCCCATCCGGAAGGTCGATGTATGGGTGAATAAATTGACAGAATTTAGAAATTTCATCATCATAATTCTTTAAATTAGAATTACCGTGAAGATACCAAACTCCATCATGTTCTTCAAAGAAATACTCTGTATCCATCACAAAATACGCACTATCCATATAAAATAGGCAATCATAATGTGATGTTTGAAAGAAGTCGGATGCAAGCTGATCCGACTTCTTTTTCACGTACTCGTGGGTGGCAGCAAAATTAATGAAATCTTCTCCTGGCCCTACCGTTAGAAGCTTTAGGATATCGATCACATACTTTGGTGTAGATGCTTTTAGCTTCGCATCGATATGAAATGCTGTGTAGTTCCCCATCTAGTCCTCCTCTAAGCCTTCTCTTTGGCTTTCCAATTTTCTTACAAAAGATGGTTTTCTTGTAGCAGTGCCCCTGTATATTACCGTAGCAATACTGCGTGCGATTTGTTCTACTGTTTCAGCAATATGAATAGGCGCCACATAAGTAGTTGCAATTGTAAATCCAAATGAGCTATTAAAATCACATTTAATAGTTAAGGTATTCGGGTCACCCTTTGCCTCATCCTTAGTAACAAAAAGCTCCTTGGCGGAATGATGTATGATTTCTCTCCCGTCTGTAAACTCAAATGTGTCTAAAAACACCTTGACCAATGAGCCAACAAAATCACGAGCTTCTTTTTCAGACACTTCTAGAGCAGTTGGGATATCTGACATTACATAGTATTTTGGGGGCTCATTTGCGTCTGTTGGTTCGTCCTTTGCAATCGGTAAATTCCGATATTTTGCGTATATCTTTGCGAGATTTTCATCTTGAGTTTCCAATATTACTTTTTTCATATCTTGTGTTCTCCTTTCATATATTCAATTGCTTTTGTAATATCCCAATCACAAGAATTAAGGGCTTTCTTGCAATCCATCAGACCCGCGCCTGTCTCATCACGAAGCCTCCATACCATCTTTATCTTCTGCTCAAGAATAGCTCTTTCTTCCGATGTGAGATCAGGGGTATCTGTTATAACCGGTTTAGAAATCCCTGTCTTTGGATCTTGAACATATACCTGTTCTATTGATGGTGCTTTAAATTCTGCTAAAGAAGCTGTACTCTTAGGAATCTCTTCTTTAGGCACTATACGCAATGATGATTGTACAAATACTTTGCTCATTATTAACCTCCATTTCTTTAGTAGATAACACCTAAAAAGCATATCCAGATTAGTAAGATTTGCGCCATATGGTAACTCTGATCTGCCACAAGATTAATGGTATGCTTATTTGCCTTCTCATTATCTATATAAGCGTGTATAATTGTATTTAAGATGAGCATCAAGAAATATGGACCCATAACTTCACCTTGTCGATGCAATAACCATAAAATAGGGAGTGTAACAGTGAATGCCCATGAAAAGCTATGCGCAATTAACGCTGGGATATAATCTCTCTCATAGAATGAGAATTCGTGTTTCTTATAGCTTGAGTTTTCATTATCCTTTTCCCATGCGTCTTTCCACCATTGTTTTTGCTTCATAGATGCTAGTATCCCTTGCAAATGAAAATCATCAAATATATGAAGGTAAATCATGATGATTAGTACAATGAAAGCTTTTTCCATTTTCTCACCTCCTCTCTAAATATGAATTGCATCTGGATAACGATCACTATTCACTGATTCATCGGTTGTCATAATTACCTGTACGGGATATCCATCAAATAGATTCTCATCATGAGTAATAATGAAACACTGCTCACTACCAATGTCTTTAAGATATTGAAACATGATTGCGAGAGATTTTCTCTTATCATTCTTATGCAGTGGGGCATCCATCTCGTCCAATAGCGGAATCGTATAAATGACAGAGGATAACTCCTTTACAATTGCAAATGACATCGCTTCTGATGCTAAACTCGACTGTCCCTGTGAAGCTTTTGAGATATCATCTGCAACATTTCCATTGATAGAATACGGGATTAAGAATTCATTTTCGCTAATCTCGAATTCCTCCAAGAAGAAATCGTCTTCTGTGACTAAGGATAGCATATCATTTATGGTATTTCTACAAGACTCAAAGAAGAGTTTTACCATGACCATCGGAATTCCTTTCTTCGAACCAACTGCATCTACCATATAGGTCATCCATTTCTGCTCCTGAAGAAGTTGGTCAAGTTCTTTTCTCGTATAAGACACATCGTTAATCTTAACTCGAAGGGAATCCATATTATTCATAAGATCCTTTAATCGGTCAGCAACCTCTAAAATGCTTCGAGATAACTTCTCATCTAGAACCTTATTATCACTTGCTTTTTCATACGCATTCTCTAAACGGTGAATTTCATTGAGCTCCTCCTCCATTGCGGATGTCATCTCCTGAATGTCTTTTTCAATAATCGCTTTTCCAGATAGTTTTTCGTAAAAAGTATTTAGAGAAACGACTTTTTCTTTATTTATCGCTATGGATTTTTCAGTAGCCTCAATAGACTGAGAGAGGGTTGTCTTTTGCTCTTCCAATCTTTTGATTTCTTTTTCCATATCCTCATCTCGAGATAACTCCAACTGATTCAATTGTGTCTTGATGGTTTTAATCTCCTCAGTCAACTCAGAAAGCCGATTCTTCTTTTTCACAAGAGCAATCGTATCTACAATGCGATCATAGTTATACCATGTACGATATCCAGAATGCAGAATTACCTCCTTAAGATCATTCTCTGTTGCGACATGAATTTCTTCGAGTACGGGATAAAATCTTTTCCAATACTCTCGAACAGAGGATAGCTTTGCATAGATTGTCGGGTATTCTTCGTACCTACTAATCTCAACATCTAACTCCTGAAGTTCTTCTTGATATTGAACTACTTCGGCATTCAGTCGTTCTTTATCTGGAAGAGATTTCTTTATCGTTGACGGGTGAGACTGAAAGTATGGGCAATCCTTTGTTGGACAAAATGGTGGTCGATATAAAAGATCCGGAGGCACGTATGTTGCAGAGAACTTAATGTTCGAGATTTCTCGTTGTACCTTTTTCCGTCGACCATTTAATTTATCAATCTTTGTCCTTGCCCACTGTATAATGGAAGAATCTGAATGATAAACTTGCGCAAACGATTCTCTATCATATTGGCCTAACTCCGCAATCATAGAGTTGAATATATTCAACTCTTCTAGGAACCCCTCCAAATACATCGAAGAGTATCTGCAAGTAAATCCCTTCAAATCTGCTTCATATTCAAAAGATTTTCTTCGGAGATCCTCGTATGTCTCACGCAGAGTCTCCATATGATCTTTATCTTCGGCAATCGCTTGCTTATCCTTCAGATTATTCAAAGTCTTTACACATTCGTCATATTCCCTCTCTAAATCAAAGAGCTTCTGCGTATCAACACTGAGAAGGGAATCATATTTTCCGATGTCTCTGCTAACGCTCGCTAAATCTCTAGAATCCGCATTTAGATCAGCTAAAGACTTCTGAAGGTCTTTTATTTCCAACGTTTTATGCTGGTAATCTTCTTTCCTGACTTCGATTTCTTTCATGGTATCCTCTAAGGATTTCCCATTCAATAAAGCAGTAGACTCTGCTCGAATGCCCATCTGCCTCTGCTTATATTCATCTAGTTGATTCTGCAAATCCCGTTGTTTCTCCTCATAACCTTCCATAATCTCACGAAGTTCTTCTACACTTTCTTTTCCGAATGTGCTAAGCTTATTCATGAGAACATTCACTTTTGCATTAGTATTCCGTAATTCTGCAGACCAATGCTTATATAACACCAAATACAATTCAGTGTCTCTCAATAGAGAAGCAATGTATGCCTTTCTCTCTGTGGCTTTCATATTGATGAAGTTGATTACGTTTGGACCTAAACGCATTAACCGCATAAATGATTGATCAATTCCAAACTCTAATTGGATAATATCATTAAAAGACGATTGATTTCCATTCGGATTTAATTCAACTCCATCTTTTTGGATATAAGATTTCTTCGAATGACTACCATTCGAAGAATGGATATATTTATGGTTAATCCGATAAATTGACCCATCTAAGTTGTATACGATCTCCTTATACCCATCTTTACCCGGGATGATAGGATCGTCTGAGTTTCGAATGTCCATGGTACCTACAGTTGCAAATGGCTGTAGATGAGAAAGGATATAGGTCTTACCACTGCCAATCCTTCCAATTAGAACATAGATTAATTTATCACTTTGAGTAAGATCTATATGGATCTTCTCCTTCCCCGTTCCAGAAAGAATCGGAGCAAAGTTTACTAAAGTTAATTCTAGTATTCGAATCATTACTTATCTTTCCTTTCTTTCTATTTATTAAGGGGGTGTTGAATGCAGAGTGGTTTTCCACTCTGCATTCATATTACACATTTATCACATCAATCCCTTTGTATTTGTCTTCCGAATCCAACGGCATATACTCACGTATATCCCAATTCCTCGGATTTAAAATGATTCCCATAATCCTTGACGGCGACAGCGGTTCTTCCATGGCATACCGCAGCATATAGACAGATTCTTTGTTTCCAATAACTCTGGCAATTCGGTGATCAATATCCCTTCGAGTCATCCACTTATGCAGCCGGATCGCCGTGGAATAATACTTTGTCTCGAAAATGTGCTTCTTCAAACAGGTCTTATAGTATTCCTTTGGAGCACTAGAGACGAGATCATCAATCGGCACTTCAAGAATTTCTGCGATTGCTGCCACCTGAAATAAAGAGGGCATTTTAGTCCCATCTACCCATTCCTGCACGACCTGTACCGGAGCGGCAAGCATCTTTGCGATCAAATCCGGAGTATATTTGCGGAACGCAATCCACTCCTTTAATGGCATATGAAATGTAAAGTGCTCCCCGGGGTCAAACGCATGCTCCTTATTATCCGCTTCGTCTGTAGCGGCAGATTCTTCTTCAAAGTTATTCTCGTATAACATAGTTTCATTCGGCTCTTTCCGAACCAAGTCGTCCATGGAAACTTTAAGAGCCGCAGAAACGATGTCTAGTTGTGCAATGCTTGGCGTAGATGCTTCATCAAGCCACTTCTGAATAATTTTCGGACTAATCTGTGTCTGTTCAGCAAGATCCTCTTTGCTCATGCCTTTTAGTTCCATCCATTCTTTAATATGTGTTTTCATAGTGTATCTTTCCTTTCTATATAATTTCTTGGATTAGTAACACAATGCATGTACCAAGCGCAAGCCCTCCCATGCAAAGTGCAACAATCATAATTGTACGTTTAAACTCTTCTATGGGATCATTCTTTAATCGATCTGATCCGATGATTAATGACATTGTTATATATACTTCGACAGCCGCAATGATAATCCCAAGAAATATTAATTTACCCATCATTGCTATACCCCCATTTTTATAAAAGTGATATTACCAAGGTGTATCCGGCAAACGCAATTATGGCAGCTTCCCCCATAATTAAGCCAAGCATCAAATTCTCGATAATCTTCAATCGTTTCTTTGACAGATTCTTATTCTTGTTCTTACTGTCTTCCTCATATAAGAATATCCAGAATGTAATTACCGTCAAAATCAACAATGCCAAATTTGCCAGAACATATATTGCATAATCCATGTCTATATGCATTATTTATCATCCTTTCTTTTCGTTACATATCATATGTTTCCTCTGAGGATACTGAGATTGGATCGGTTAAAGGGTTTCCGACTACATCAGTCGTTCCTTTTTCTGTAAGAGTAATTGTATATTTGAGATTCAAAGCCTCCATACCTCTTTCAAAGATACGAATACTGAGCTTATTATCTCCTCGTAGTACTTGCTTAAAGTTGAACAACTCGTTCTTATTTGCAAATCGATCTTTGTGCTGATCCAAATCCACATTCTTTGCAAGTAGAGCTTTCTTCGCCAATAACTTCAAGATATCGTCATTGTCATTTATTGGCGGCTGGAAGATTCGGGTGCTCTCGGGAATTGCAATCAGCAAATCTTCTTTTGAATTCGCTGTATCAATGATGGAGTATTCCTGAAGGGAGCAGATGTTTTTTACCACATCATACTCTTCTTTTTCTTTATCCGTTCTCGGATCCACCAAAAAATACTTCGGAGATGCATGCCGATTTTTATAAATCCCGGGTTTCTTTGAAGACGCAGTATCCATATTTCCGATTCCCCGGAATAAATAGAAATACTTATCCTTCAAATATGCATGTTCATCATCGAAACGGTCTGCGGTATCGAGATCGGGCATAAGCTCAATCTTAAACACTCCATCTTCTGTGATTATACGAGAAGTTGCCGATGAGAAAGACATCCCATCGATTTGGATATCCTCTATTGCCGGAACTTCTACAGTTGCTTTTTTCTTTGCCATGGTTTATAAGCTCCTTTCTATGACTATTACCTCTTTTTATTAATATATCATTTTAATCGAAGGGTGTCTTTATTTTTCCTGGAATATTTTCCACAAAGGCATTATGCTCTTCAATATATCGATATGCCGCCAACAACATCGAAACTTCCTGTGTGAATCGGAAGTCTTTCAATATATTAAATAATAGGGCCACCTCTTCGTATGTCAAGGGGATACAATAATTTGTTTTATTCACGAATAGATTAATCCCCTCATATAATTGATTCCCAATCTCTACAACCGATGGGATTGCCTGCATGTATTGTTGACTATAATCACTGATTGGCATTGTCTCATGCAGTTTACTATAATCTGAATTGAAGATAAGTCTTCCTTCCTCGTTATATAAAAACAAGTCCTTATACTTATCTCCAAATAACCATACCACAGTGGTATTAAAGAATTTTATCACTTGATATAAATTCTTCGGGGTAATTTTATATGCCGCCTTACTGTAATCATACTCCGCACTAATATTCTTCGGAGGTTTATACCTGAGGTAAATGACTGGATTTAAATGCAATGAGACTGTTGAATGATCTCTTGACATCCAGGTTCCCTCAGGCATATACATAAAGAACTCCAAGTCCATTCTGGAATTTGACAGTAAGCGGTCGGTTAGTTTCTTTACACTTTCCATTCATGTCATTTCCTTCCCGCTTATTTTTTTAAACAGTTGTCCTCACTTACATCATATTTTATGCGCTCAATCGACTTAATCTTTTCTTTCTTTAGATATTTGAGTCGAATAGGAAGTTTCTCCTTTGTGTATGCAAATCCCTTATCCGCTAGAATGAAATAAAGGACATCAGATCCATCTGCTAAAGGTCTAGCTCTACCAGCTGCTTGATTATCATCAATCATATTACACATTCCACAAGTAATTACATACTTAATGGATTCCACATTTACTCCCACTCCAAATGATTGATACGTTGATATAATTAGAGAGCCATGTTCCTTACAGTAATCCTTTTCTGCTTTTGGAACTTCGCTGTGGAATCGGCAAATATCGTATCCACTATCCTTATAGACATCATCTAGAAGATCCTTTACAATATTAACGTGCTCAATCATATTTACAAGTACTAAAATCTTGTATCCTGAAGTATTGATGCGCATAATACCATCTAGGACAAACTGTAGGGTTATAGAAGCTAAATCCCCTTCTTGTGTATACAGATACTTCATCAACTGGAGTTGGTTTTGAGTCAAAGAATACCACTGTTGCTACTGTATATCGTAAAGAGTTCATCAATTCATCCGTTGGTTTCAAAACTGGAGTATTATAAAACATCCGTAAGAAAAGCTCCTGTTTCCCGCCTCTTCGAAGATCCGATTGCGCAAAATCTCCAGAAAGGTAAAGGGTCTTTTCTACTCGTGTAAACGCATTGATCGTGATAATGTTTCCGATATTCCGATGTGCTTCATCGAAGACTTTTAGTCCAATTCCCATTGATTCAAAGAGAGTGTCCAATCGGTCATATCCGTATTTCTTCCCATATTTTGTTAATAATCCGGGAGTACATACAAAGATATCGATATCGTCCACTGAGTGTTCCCCACATTCAATGGCGTCCAAGAGGCTCGATGATTTCATTCGTAAAATTTGCTTTGCGCTGATATTTGTGTTTGTCAGCATGGAATCAATCCATTGATCAAGCACAGTTGTGTTATAACACATAATCAGGGTTTTGTAGTTAAAGTAAGGAATCATATAAATCGTCAGTAAGGTTTTTCCCATCCCTTGTGTGAGATGAACAAACCAACTACTTCGTTTTTCGTTGTCAATGATGCCTTGCATAACTTGATATTGCGCTTCTCTTGGCGTAATATCCTCATTTATCTTTATTTCGTGTGATAACTTTTTAGGGGCCATTGCTTTTTCAATCGTAATACGATAATTAGGAAATAGATCCTGAATAAATAGTCCATCGTGAAGATGTGTTACAAATATCCCTTCTTTTTTCTTACCCTCAGAGGGAATAAGGAACCCCGTAAAGGGGTTCCTGTTGTTGTAAGGGTAATTTTTAACCGATGTAGCTTTTTCCAAAGGATATGATTGACCCTTGTAGTAAGGGGTAATCCGTATTCCTGTTGGTGTTACATAGATGTCACCCTCAATCATTCCGATTCCTCCAATTCATAATAATCAATCATAGCATTTCTGACAAATTCATTGTCTTTCACCTTATACCGCAATTCACAAAGACCTTTACACGGTTTACATATTCCACAACTACAATGAATTTTTCCTTTATCATATTTCCCATCCACATCATACCAATCGCCACCATTTAAACGATACCGACTCTTTGCTTTCTTTTTGCAAATTGCACGATGTCTTTGAAACCTACGATATGCTATTGATCTTGTCATACGATACACCACCTTGATATTTTTTACTAAACCTGTAAATACCTATCAAGGTAACGAAAATACTTACAGGTCTAGTATGATATCCCTGTATCTATACATAATACTATTCTCCTTTCGAATAATCACCAGTTGATCCAAATGCCCCAATTCGCGTATCTTGAGCATTATCGTCATCAACAATACCGACTTCTGTGAAATAACCTTGAGCAATGCCAGCACCTACATTAAAATGAATCATATTCCTATTCTTATTAAGAATGGTTGAGAATTGATTCACTATTCGATTAAAACGAGTCTGTGCCGGCATCTCTAAGTACAAAATGATGTGACCTTCATTATCCGTATAAAAATAATCCGAATCGATCAGGCCAACGGTATTTGATAATCGCATCGATGATTTCACGCTTCTTGACTTCGGAATGATGAATAATGCCCAATCTTCCTTGAGAATCTTTACACGAATTCCTGTAGGAATTGCAATTTGACATCCTGGAGCCAGGGTGAAATCAAATGGTGAAAAGAAGTCATACCCGGCAGAACCAGTTGTGGCTCGAGTCGGAAGAATAATCTCATTCCATACCATCTCAAACCAATCGTCTTCTTTTTCACACTTTGGATAAATCTTCTTAAAAGTCTTCTTATACTCATCCAATGATACTTTTGAAAAATGAGCAACTTCTTTCATATATTCACATCCTCCTCACCTGCTACATCTTCTTGTTCATGGGGCTCGTTCTTTCCAGGGAACCAGCCATCTTTAGTAGACCCCTGAACGGCCTTTTCCAGTTGTTGAAACTTTTGATACTCTTCATCAGTATCAAAATACTTTCTATCCCATGCCATAAGCAAGCTCCTCCTTTTAAAATTTGTTAATTTCTAGTTTGCCTTCCATTAATATACTAACCCCTTATTTTCCAAATAAAAAAGGATACAGGATTTCCCTGTATCCTTTTGTGCAAAATCTTACTGCTCAATATATTCAGAAAGATTTCGCACGAATAATGCATCCAGATGACTCGGAGCATCTTTCTCATATAACTCTGGCGAAATGATTGCCTGCCGTAAATATCCATAAGAGATGGTTACCAGTGGAGAGGGGTTTGCTTTCAGACCATTCGATACCGGAATTACACATACATCATCCGGATCCCCATTTCTACTCCAATCTGGGTACTCTAGTATATTTGATTTCTTACGAATCAGTCCTTTGATAATCGTCTCCAAGTGAACTAAGTCGTATTCCATACCAATCTCAATGAATACAGAGGCCAGCTCCTGACAGATTTCTGATAAACTGTGAGTGCTTGTATTTTTCTTGTTCAGCACCTTCTCAATCATCTTAATCGGTCCAGTGAGCTCCTTATTCTTAATCTCTACCTGGAAGATTGCACTGTCATCGTCCTCTACAATATCATCCAATGGAATTGGTGATGATGGATTTTTCATACGCCGATAGTATTTCGTTAGGTAATCAGAGAAGTATAAACAAGATCCATTATCCTCTGCGATATTATACATCACTTTACCTTTCCGGTCAACCAACTTAAATGACCGTGTGAAGTAATAATCCTTATCATCATTCTTCTCTACCTCTACATCATCCAAAACTAAGAATAACTCATTGTCATTCTTTGGGTTATCAGATAAGGATATCTCTGTAGAGTCTAACTCAAAGATATCTTCAAATTCACTCGGAAAATTAATTGGCGTAGAGTCTGTTCCCTGGTAATGTTTTGAACTAAGCACCATCTGGCCAAGGGGCTCGCTTTCCTTTGTTGCCGCATAAGAACCTACCGAAAACAGATCGCTATTGATATCGAATAGCTTTCCATAACATTTTCTACAGATTCCTATCTTGGAATTACAAGTACATGGAGAAGCAAAGTCAATCTTCTTACCAATCAAATGTTTATCCTTGGTATAATCCAGACATTGTAACTCTCCTTGACTATCATAATAGAATCTGGAATTTAGCAATCTTAGCCATGTGTCGTCTTTGATATCATATGTCACTGGCGTTACCGAATTACAGATTTCATGGTCCTTCCGTAATTGGCTTGGTGAAGTAGACACCATGTTTAGCCTCTTTGAAAAGGCGCCAGGTTCTCGGATTGCCTGCTTTGTGAGAATCAATGACTTCCGAGCAGAGCCTGCCTCGATATACTGATAACTTGGATAGAATAGTCCGCCAACTACCAAGTTTGTAGCTAAGATATGGGGAATGGTATTCCCATTGATATCGGACTTCAATCCGATCAGTACAAACATCTCCTTGAACTGACCTTTGGAAATATTCTTTCCAGATACCAGTAGTGGCTTCAGGTCGCAATCGACTTGGGTAAACAACTCGATTAGCCGATCCGTTCTTCTGGATAGTTCTTCCTCAATCTCTACTGGCTGTAATGTTGGATCAATCTTCCCAAAGATTATCTCAGAGATTTCCGGGCATTTCTTTTCCGTCTGCCAAATATCATAAACAGAAATTCCCATCCCCATCAATAAACAGAAAGCATTCGAGATGGCTCGGATGTTATGGAATATTTCATCGCATAACTTATTCTTGGAGTGGAAGTCTCCCTCAAAATACGGAAAAGCTTTCTCTTCTAGATAGTCAACTACGATGTTAATCGTATTCGGCTTAGAAAAGTCGATGATGAATGAAGAATCCATGACATCGACACGATCCATATACATGAAAGCATACCAGCAAATGAGATTGGAAATGAAGTTATTGAGTTGCATTTCTTCCATATTCTTATCATCTTTATGAAACTTAAACTTGATATGCCGATGTCTTACCTGCTCAATCTCAAACCCACACTTCATGATGTCGATAAGTTGCTGCAATACTAATTCATATCCTCTAGGGTCATCCAAAACATCTTCCATGATTAAATACATCTTATTCGGATTATACTTCTCAAGAAGAGTTTCGAGGTCATCCTTTGGTTTGTTATAATAATCAATCCTCATTGCGCATCATACCTCTTTCTCAATAATCTCGATTGGTTCATATGCCAGATCGTTCTTGAATGTATTCTTCTTGGCAATATATTCAATGTAGTCTTCGAAAGAATCTAATGGAAGTTTTCGATCTATTCCAAAATTCTCCTTCAGACTTACTTCAAACAAATATCGAGTCTTACAGGGCTCTCTCTCCGGTGTAAAGAAGAATCCATCATATAGCTTGATGAATGGAACAATGGAACCAGACATACCGCAGTCACTGTTCGATGTCGTGAATAAGTCCAACACTCCAACCATAGACGGATGCAAATACCGATACTTGTCTGAGATATTCTTACTGTTACCCTCACCCAGACTCTGGAATCCTTTATTCGTATATGCAAAATCTTGCATAAACGCCATATCATTTGATAGGTCATCTGACTTTGCAATATCATTCATATTACGCATACCCGTCAAGATGATATCCGAGTTGAAATTGAATAGCCCTAAGAGGGTGTCCATTGTATTCATCTTGGATTTACTCTTCCTCTCAATGAGGGTAGCAATATTCTCTGATATCTTACGACCAAGAGTAGAAGCGACAATCGCCTCATTCTTCCGAATACGCTTATTATGCATATCGAT
>ERZ842401.4122-NODE-4122-length-17248-cov-5.600244_pt1 | contig 17248 bp, 8 predicted proteins | sample MGYA00521270_ERZ842401 | MGnify/ENA primary metagenome ERZ842401 (study PRJEB31892, sample SAMEA3878208) | bioreactor metagenome | biome: Moose rumen | place: Sweden | collected 2011-10 | study: EMG produced TPA metagenomics assembly of the PRJEB12797 data set...
GCGCTCACGCGGATGTCGCTGTGCATGATTTTGCAGGTCTCCTTGACCATCTTCATCTCCTCGCGGGTGTAGTCGTTGTCCTGGAAGACGTCGATGTGGGGGATGACGTTGTAGGCCAGTTCGTGCTGGAAGTGGCGCACCGTCAGTTCCTCCTTGCCCACGGCGATTTCGCTGGTCTGCAGGGCCAGTTCATACATTGCCTCCATGCCTGCACCGCTGGCGGCCTGGTAGGTGGCTACCTGCACGTTCTTGATGTGCGACAGGTCGTCGAGCGGCTTCAGGGCCACCACCATGATGATGGTCGAGCAGTTGGGGTTGGCAATGATGTTGCGCGGCGTGTTGAGGGCGTCTTCGCCGTTCACCTCGGGTACCACCAGGGGCACGTCGTCGTCCATGCGGAAGGCGCTGCTGTTGTCAATCATGATGCAGCCGTGCTTGGTGATGGTGGGGGCGAACTCGCGGGCCGGCCCTGCGCCCATGGCCACGAAGGCGATGTCGATGTCCTTGAAATCATCGTTGTGCTGCAACAGCTTGACCACATAGTCCTTGCCACGGAACGTGAAAATGCGTCCCGCGCTGCGCTCCGAGCCAAAGAGCACGAGTTCGGTAACGGGAAAATTCTGTTCATCCAGGACACGCATGAATTCCTGTCCTACTGCGCCGCTGGCGCCAACAATCGCAACCTTCATTTCTGTTTCGGTGTTAAAAAAATAGTTTTAATAGACATTAACCAAATGGTTATTATGCAAATCTCGTGCCAACATGCGTTTCACCCCTTGATGTGGGTGCCCTTGCTCAGGTCGCTCAGTTGGCTGGGATTGGTGATGATGACTTCCTTCACGCCATGGTCAACGGCCTGGAAGGCATGGCCCACCTTATTGTCGAACCAGTCCTTGATGATGTCCATGTCGCGCAGGGTCTTGTATTGCGTGCGGCGCAGGTTGGCCACAGCACTGTCGGGGTCTTGCGGATTGAGCAACACGCCCTTTTTCTCAAAGCAGTAGATGAGTGTGATGTCAAAACGCAATGCTAGGGCGCGGGCAATCTCGGCAGCCATGGCATCGGTCTCATTAAAGAGCAGATTCCCGCGGCCGTCATGGGTGATGGGAGCCATCACGGGAACGATGCCGTTATCGATGAGTCGAGCGATGGCCTCGGTGTTGACGTGCCGCACCTGGCCCGTGTCGCCCAGCTTGCCATCGGGCAGTCTGACGCTGGTGATGAGGTTCATGTCGGCACCGGTCACGCCAAGCGCATTCACCTTGTTGCCTTGCAGCAGCGACACAAACAGGCGGCTCACCAGTCCGCCATAGACCATGGTGAGCAACTTGAGCGTTCCTGCATCCACCACAGGGCGGTCATCGATGAGCTTGGTCTTGATGCCCATTTTATTGCCGATGTCCTGGGCCATCATGTTGCCGCTGAAGATGAGCATCTTCTTGCCCTTGATACCTGCAAAGGCCTTGACAAACGTGCGCAGTTCGTCGGCTTTCTCAACGATCTTGCCGCTGACCTTGACAATTGTGAATTTCTCGTTCATCTTTATTGTGAAAATTACCTAAAACCTAAAACCTAAAACCTAAAGCCTAACTCTCGGCAAACTCCATGAGGTAGGCCTTAATGAAGTCGTCCAGGTCGCCGTCCATCACGCCGCCCACGTCACTGGTCTGGTGGTTGGTGCGGTGATCCTTCACGCGCCGGTCATCGAAGACATAGCTGCGAATTTGGCTGCCCCATTCGATTTTCTTCTTGCTGTCCTCGACTTTGCGCTGCTCCTCCCGCCGGTGCTCAAGCTCCTTGTTGTAGAGGATGGAGCGCAGGTTGCGCAGCGCGTTCTCGCGGTTCTTGGGCTGGTCGCGGGTCTCGGTGTTCTCGACCAGGATTTCCTCTTCCTCGCCGGTGTAGGGGTCCTTGTACTGATAGCGTACACGTACACCCGATTCCACCTTGTTGACGTTCTGGCCGCCGGCACCGCCGCTGCGGAAGGTGTCCCACGAGATCCTTGCCGGCTCGAGGGTGATTTCGATAGTGTCATCGACCAGCGGTGTCACAAATACCGACGCAAACGAGGTCATGCGCTTGCCCTGGGCGTTATAGGGAGAGACGCGCACCAGACGGTGAACGCCGTTCTCGCTCTTGAGGTAGCCATAGGCAAAGTCGCCCTCAATGCTGATGGTAACGCTCTTGATGCCGGCCTCGTCACCGTCGATGATGTGCTCGATGGCGGTCTTGTAGCCGTGGCGCTCACACCAGCGCAGATACATGCGCATGAGCATCGAGGCCCAGTCCTGGCTCTCGGTGCCACCGGCACCGGAGTTGATTTTGAGGATGGCATCCATCTTGTCCTCGTCGTGGCGCAGCATGTTGCGCAACTCGAGTTTCTCGAGCATCGCCAAAGCCTTGTTGTAGAGGGCGTCAACTTCGCTTTCCTCGACCAGGCCTTCCTTGACGAAGTCAAAGCCCGTCGACACCTCGTCGACAGCGAGTTCCACCTCCTCGCAGCCGTTGATCCAGTTGCGCAGGCTCTTAATCTTCTTCATTTGGGCCTCGGCGGCCTTCTGGTCCTGCCAGAAGTCGGGCACGTGGGTTCGCAGTTCCTCTTCCTCGACCTCGATTTTCTTGCCGTCGATGTCAAGATAGTGCTTGAGGTCCTCTTTGCGTTGTTGTAGTTCCTTGAGTTGTTCTTGGGTGATCATTATTCTTTTTTGTCTTTTTTCTTGCGGTAGTCGGCGGCATACATGGCGTCAATCAGGGGCCTGTAGCGTTTGCTGATGACGGCACGTTTGATTTTCAGCGTGTTGGTCAATTCGCCGTTCTCCATCGTGAAAGGCTTGGGCAGCAGCACGAAGCGCTTGATTTGCTCATAGCTGGCCAGGTCTTTCTGGTAATCGTTGATGCGGTCTTCCATCATCTTGTGGATGTCGGGGTTGTTCACGAGTTCCTCGTTGTTGCGGTACTCGATGTGCTTTTTGTCGGCATAGGCCTTCAGCTCCTCGAAGTCGGGCACGATGAGTGCCGAGACATACTTGCGGCCGTCGCCAATGATGGTGACTTGCTCGATAAACTTATCCTGGCCCAACATCGTTTCGAGCACCTGCGGCGCGATATACTTGCCGTTGCTGGTCTTGAACAGGTCTTTCAGGCGTTCGGTGAGGATGAGCTCGCCAGTCGGGGCGATCTCGCCGCAGTCGCCGGTGTGGAACCAGCCGTCGGCATCGATGGCCTCGGCTGTTTCCTCGGGCTTGTTATAGTAGCCTTTCATCACGGTGGGGCCTTTGACAAGGATTTCGTTCTTGTCGCCAATCTTCACCTGGATGCTCGAGATGGGCATGCCGATGGTGCCCAGTGTCCACTCGCCGGGCTTGTAGAAGCTCACCGAGGCATTGGTCTCGCTCAGGCCGTAGCCGATGCAGATGTTGATGCCCACGGCGTGCAGGAACTCGGTGATGTTGTCGCTCAACATCGCTCCTGCAGTGGGGAACATCTTGCCGTCAACCACGCCAATGGCACTGCGCAGTTTCTTGAAGACTTTCTTCTCGAAGTATTGATACTGCTTCTCGATCAAGGCGGGAGCGGTCTTGCCCAGGCGCGTGTATTTCATGTTTCTGGTCTTGCCCACACGGATGGCCTGCTTGACCATCATGCGCACAACGGGCTTGGCGTTGGCGAGGTTGTCGTTGATGGCGGTATAGACCTTTTCCCAGAAGCGGGGCACGCTGCACATGTAGTTGGGCTGCACCTCCTTGACGGCACGCTGGATTTCCTTGGTGTTGTAGTTGATGGCCACGCGGATGCCGCTGGTGAGGCACACCATCGTCCAACCGAGCTCAAACACGTGGCTGAAGGGCAGGAAACTCAACGACACATCGGTCTTGTCGTCGATGAAGTCAAAGCGTTCGATGTGTGCATCCATCGCAGCACACATGTTGTCGTGGGCAAGCATCACACCCTTGGGCACGCCGGTTGTGCCAGAGGTGTAGATGAGGTACATGATGTCGCTGCCCACACCTGCCTGCTTGCGGCTTTCCAACTCATCAAGCACGTCTTTGCCCAGTTTGTCGCCAGTGGACAAGAACTCCTCCCAGGTGAGCGTGGACTTGTCGTCAGGTTGGCGCACCACCTGCGGGTGCAGGGTGACTATGAACTTGAGGGTAGGGCACTCCTCAATCACTTGGCGAGCGGTGTTATATTGGTCTTGGTCACCGACAAACAGGATGGTGGCACCTGAATCATTGACGATGTAGGCGACTTCGTCCTTGCTGCTCGTGGCATAGATTGGAACAGGAATAGCACGGTTATAGAATGCGCCGAAGTGGGTAATCAGTACCTCGGGACAGTTCTGCGTGAACAGGCACACTCGACCTTGTGTCTCGACACCGCCCATCAACAGGGCTCCTGCCGCACGGTCAATCTGTTCGCTGAAGCCGTTCCACGTCAGTGACGACCAGACGCCGGTCTCGTAGTCGCGGAACCGCAATGCCTCGCGCTCACCATACTTGGCGCACTGCTGGGGAATGAGTTCTACAAATTTATTCATATGCTTGATGCTTTGGTTTCCAATCTGCAAAGATAATAATAATCTACGAAATAACCGCCACGAGTCCCTAAATCAACGTCATTTTCTTTGGATGCCGCAAGTGGACCATTTGAGTTTTAATGCGCGTTGCCCGCATGTGAAACGGTGTTCCGGGGGCCGCTTGAGTGGTTCAGCACTAAGAAATCGGTTTAGATTTTTAGGTATTCTCAATGAAATTATCCTGTTGTTCATCAGGTTGTTAAAAGTTTAAAAATGTTAGATTTTTGGTTTGAAGGGTAGGCTGTGCAGGTTTTTATGTGTACCTTTGTGAAAAATCCAACAACCAAATAGCTTTATAGCCAAAATGAGACGTTTATTTTCTTTAGCATTATTGATGATTGTCGCTCTGATTTCGACGGCTGCAGTCTATGAGCCCACCTTGACCAGCGACAGTGAAGTATGTGTGTTCTTTGAAGCTAACAGCTCGGTCACCGATGCCCCCAAGATTTGGGTGTGGGAAGGTAATACCGACGGCCGCAACTATGTGGGAACCACCTGGCCGGGTCCGTCGATGACCTATATGGGTGATACCCAGAGTGGCAACAAAATCTACAAGTGGACCTACACGGGCACACTCACGATGCCCACCGGGCTGATTTTCACTTGGAATAGTGAGTCGGGACGCGTTGACGGCTCGTTCACCAATCACGGCTACTATGTCCTCGGGCAACTGACCAAGGTTATTGGTGCAGGCCCCAGCACATTTGTACCTAACCAGAACGTTATCTATCAGCTCGACCTTTATAACTTCACGAGCCAGGGAACGCTTGCTGCGGCACAGGCCCGCCTTGATTATCTCAAGGACCTGGGCATCGATATCATCTGGCTCATGCCCATCCATCCGCGTGGTGTGACGGGACGCATCGGTTCGCTGGGCAGCCCCTATGCACCTCGCGACTACCATGCGGTGAACAGTGATTTCGGAACAATGGCCGATCTGCGCGCTTTTGTCAATGCGGCCCACGATCGCGGCATGCAGGTGTGGCTCGACTGGGTCGCCAACCACACTGCCAAGGATAATGTGTGGATTACAGAGCACCGTGATTACTATAACTCCACTCTCACCAGCCCTAACGGCTATGGCGATGTTTATCAACTGGATTACAGCAAGGAGGCTACCCAGCTGGCGATGATCGAGGCCATGCAGTACTGGATTGATCAGGCCGACATCGATGGTTACCGCTGCGACTACATCAGCAGCAACACGATTCCCACCAGTTTCTGGACCCGTGCCATCAAGGCCTTGAAGGAGTACAAACCTGGCAAGACCATCACCATGATGGGTGAGGGCGACATGGCCAACAGCGTGCAACGCCTGCTCGTGTGCGGCTGGGACTACGACTACGCGTGGAACTTCCAGTCCTCACTTGTCAACAACAAGACCAATCCGGACGGTGTGCTCTCGCAGTGCCGCAACCTGGTGGGTGACCTGCGATTCACCGACATGAGCCGCATGGTCTATCTCACCAACCATGACCAGAACTACAGCAGCACGATGAACAACCAGTATGGTAACAATGTGTATGCCTTTACGGTGCTGACGTTCACACTCTATGGCATGCCCCTGTTGTATAATGGCCAGGAGACGGGCTACCTGCTGACCCGCAAGCTCGACTACTTCAACCGCACGCCCATCAACTGGAACACTGTCGACAGCAAGATGCAGAACACGGTTAAGGCCTTGACGGCCCTCAAGCACAGCTGCGACGCGCTCATCGACAATGGCGACCGTGCCAGCGAAATCCAGTTCATGACAACCGGCAACAACAATGTCATCGCCTATCAGCGTAGCCACTACCAGCAGAAGTGCCTTGTCGTGCTTAACCTGGGAACCAGCCAGGTGACTACGACGGTGAGCGGCCTTCAGGCGGGCGAGTGGAAATTGGCTATCGATGTGAATAACATTGCGGCTGGGTTGACCTCCACCGCTGTCAACTTCACTGCAAACCAGAGCTTCACCATTCCTGCCGGCGGCTACAAGGTCTATATCCAGGGCTTGCCCCTGAGTGAACTGATGAAGGGCGACGTAAACAATGACGGCGAGGTGAATGTGGCCGATGTCACCTACTTGATTGGCGTTATCCTGACATCTGACGTTCAAAGCCAGATTGATCCGATTAATGATGTCAATGGAGACGGCGAGGTTGATGTAGCTGATGTGAATACCTTGATCGATTTGATATTGAGGAGTTGATTTACACCGATTAGAACAAAGTAGATGACGGATGTGAGAAGAACGATTACCGTGCTCGTCCTGATGGCGCTGGTCGCTGTCAGGTCGCTGGCGGTTGCTGTCTCTTTTGACCGCTTGGACAGCCTGATTGCCGCTCAGCCTCGCATCATCGCCGACAAAGAGACCCGCCTGGCGTCGATGAAGGCCGGGTTGGGGACGCAGCGCTCAGCCATCGGCCGTTATCGTGTTCTGGAAGGGCTTTACGAGGAATATGCGGCCTACCAGTATGACTCGGCCTATTCATGCGTCACAGAGTGCGTCAGCCTGGCACAGGCGATGGGGGATGTGCAGCGCTTGAACGAGAGCCGCCTGAACCTGGCCCACATCCTCTCGACCGCTTGCCTGATGGACAAGACCCAGCAGGTATTACAACAGATTGACTCGATGCAGCTCACCCCCGATCAGCTCATCCGCTATCATCGTACCTGGATTGACCTGTTCGTCTATCAGGACGAGTATATGCAGGGGACACAGTATGCCGCCGAGTATAACCGTCAGCTGGTCAATCTGCGGCAACGCGTCACCCAACTGGACACCGACCACAGCGACGTGAACTACCTGCTCACGCTTGCTGAGCGTGAGGCCGACCAACAGCAACAGCCACGGGCCATTGAACTGCTCTCCCAGCTGATGCGTGATTACAGGAGCGGTGAGCGATTGTACTCAATCATTACCAGCATGATCGCCTACTACCATTCGCAGTTGGGCGACAAGGAGCAGCAGATGCGCTACCTCATCATGAGTGCCGAGAGTGACCTGGAAGGGTGCATCCGCGAGAATACCTCGCTCAGGACCATTGCCGACCGCTTGTTTGATGAGGGCGACATCGACCGTGCTTACCACTACATGCGTGTGGCAGTGGATGATGCCAATTTCTACGGGACGCGGTTGCGCAACATACAGTCCTCACGCATCGTGCCCAAGATTCTGAATGCTTACCAGACCAAGCAGGAGCAAGGCCGCCGCAGCATGATGTGGCTCCTCGGGATCATCTCGGTCATCGCTCTGCTGCTGGTGGGGGGTGTAATAGCCATTTATCAGCTCTTGACGCGTTACCGGCGCCTCAATGAGCAGAAGAAGGCCATCAACGAGCAGTTGAGTGAGGTCAACCAGCAGTTAGGCGACACTGTCAAGCAGCTGCACGAGGCCAACGGGCTGCTGCGGGAACGCGAGAAACTCAAGGAGGAGTACATCGCCCGTTTCTTGACACTGTCGAGCCGCTTTATCGATCGGGGCGAGGAGCAGCGCAAGGCCCTCTACCGCCTGTACCGTGACCGCAAGACCGAGGACCTGGCACGTGAACTCAAAAGCACGCATCACGGCAGTGAGAATGTCCAGTTGTTCTACGAGAACTTCGACAACGCCTTCCTGAACATTTTCCCGCGCTTTGTGGACGAGGTGAACAAGTTGCTGCAGGACGATGGCAAGATCGAGGTGAAAGCAGGCAAGCGCTTGACAACCGAGTCACGTGTGCTGGCGCTCATTCGCATCGGCATCACTGATAACCAGAACATCGCTAACATCCTCAGGGCCAGCCTCACGACGATTTATACCTATCGATCAAAACTCAAGGCCCGTGCCATCGATCGAGATAGCTTTGAGACCCAAGTCAAGTTGATAGACTAAACAGAACAATACAAAAATTTGCTTTTGTAAACACATAATTAACAAAATAAAACAATGATGAAGAGATTATTTGCTTTTGCGATGATGTACCTGACTGTCAGCTCGGTACTCATGGCCAAGGACGTGAAACTGAGTTCGCCTGACGGCGCGATGACGCTGACCATGGGCGTTGACGGCGGCAAGGCCTGGTATCAGGTCACAAGAGGCCAGGAAACGGTCCTCGACCGTTCGGCGCTGGGTTTTGTGCTCAAGGATGGCGACCTCAAGGACAACTTCAAGATGTGCAAGGTGACCCGCACGTCGCTCGACGAGGTGTGGACCCAGCCCTGGGGAGAGGACGCACAGGTGCGCAACCATTACAACGAGATGCGAGTGCGCCTGCAGCAGCGGGGAGGCCACAAGCGAGTGATCGATGTGGTGTTCCGCGCCTTTGACGATGGCGTGGCACTGCGCTACGAGTTCCCCGAGCAGCCATCGCTCAAGCAGTTTGTCATCATGGACGAGGTGACGCAGTTTGCCTTGCCCTCCGATGCCCAGGGCTGGTCTATCCCTGCCCTCACGCCCTACTATGAGGGAATCTACACCCGTGAGCCCATCAGCAAGAAGGGCAACATGTCGGGGCCTGTAGCCCTGGAGGTGAACGACTCGCTCTACATGGCCATCATGGAGGCCAACCTCACCGATTACTCGACGATGAACCTCACCCATGACGGCACCACGCTCAAGGTCGACCTCGTGCCCTGGAAGAACGGCGACAAGGTGAGGGTGGGGGAGACGCGCGTCTCGCCCTGGCGCATGGTGATTGTGGGCCGCACCGCTGCCGACATCCTGCTCTCGCGCATGGCATTGAATCTCAACGAACCGTGCAAAATTGAGGATACGTCTTGGGTCAAGCCCACCAAGTATGTGGGCATCTGGTGGGCGTTGCAGAAACAACGCTGGACCTGGTCGCAGGGCGAGCGCCACGGTGCCACCACGGCCAACACCAAGCGCTACATCGACTTTGCCGCGCGTCACGGCCTGGGTGGTGTGCTGGTCGAGGGATGGAACTATGGCTGGGACACCGACTGGACCCGCCACGGCGACGGCTTCAGTTTCACTAAGGCCTATCCCGACTATGACCTGGAGGGATTGTGCCGCTATGCCGCCGAGCGAGGTGTACGCATCATTGCCCATAACGAGACCGGTGGCGCGGCTCAGAACTATGAGGACCAGATGGAGGAGGCTTTCCGCCTGTATGAGTCGCTGGGCATCAACACGGTCAAGACGGGTTATGTCAACACCCACTTCTATAACGGTGAGCTGCAGCACTCACAGTGGGGTGTGCAGCACTTCCGCAAGGTCATCGAGACGGCCGCGCGCCACCACCTGATGATTGTCAACCACGAGGGTGCCATGCCCAGCGGCATACAGCGCACTTGGCCCAACCTCATCGGCACCGAGAGCATGCGCGGCCAGGAATACAACGCCTTTGACCGCCGTGGTGGCAATCCACCTTACCATGAGTGTATCCTGCCGTTCACGCGTGGCCTGGGCGGCCCCATGGACTTCACGCCCGGCATCTTTGAGTACCGCAACGACTCGGTGCCAGGCACCCGCCCCCATACGACCCTGGCCCACCAGTTGGCCGAGTATGTCGTTATCTACAGCCCGGGACACATGGCCGCCGACCAGATCGAGAACTACGAGCACCAGCCCGCTTTCAAGTTCATCGAGGAGGTGCCCACCAACTGGGAGCGCACCCTTGTGCCCCATGCCGCCATGGGCCAGTATGTGACCTACGTGCGTCAGGAGCGTGGTGCCGACAACTGGTTTGTGGGCAGCGTGACTAACGACCAGCCCCGCAACCTCACCTTACCGCTCGACTTCCTGGGCGAGGGCCAGTACGAGGCCATCATCTATGAGGACGGTCCTGACGCCGATTACCGCAACAATCCTTATCCCATGACCATCCGCCGCCTTGATGTGGGCAAGTCTACAGTGCTCAAGTTGCACCTTGCGCCAGGCGGTGGGGCAGCCATCAGCATCATCAGCCGCTGAACAAGAAGTCAAGGCGCGTCGCTCAACATTGCGGTGCGCCTTGGCTTATAATACGAGTGTGAATAGATTCTGCAGCCTTAATTCTGCTCTAATATGGTAGAGATTGTGGCCGTCACATCATTCACGTCGATGGCATGATCTCCGTCGGCATCAGCGCAATCGAGGCAGAATTTACCTTCGATCTCGGCTCCCAGGATGTGGCTGATGATCAAGGTGACGTCCTGAACATCGACGTTGCCGTCGTGGTTGACGTCACCGGGAATGTGGGTTACGGCAGGAGCCCAGGGGAATTCTCCTGGGATATTCATCCATGCCTTGTTGGCAGGCAAATAGTCACCTGTGGCAGGAACAAAGCCCAGCTTGCCCGAGTGGGTGATGCCCAGCACATATTTGTTAGTGGTCAACACTCGGTGGTCGGCCGTGAAGGAGCCCGTTCCGCTTGGACTCGTGTAAATCATGTCGCCATCTGTGTTGCAATAGTAGGTGCCGATGAGCTTATTGGATTCTGTCTCGGTCATGATATCGGTGGCCCTGGGCGCACCTTGTGTCGTGACTGACACGTCAGGAGCGGTGAAGTCGGGTCGCCCCGTGGGGATGAGCTGGCATTCACTGGCGACATTAGAGCTGCACTCCAGTATCACAGGGGTGCCGGCAGGTATCGTACCGCCATTGACGGCGATTTCGGTATAGGTGATGACGCCATTGACCACAGCGCTGATGGTATATGCCTTCTCGACGTTGTTGCTCAGTTTGAAGGCAAAGGGTACCTTGATTGTCGTGTAGTATTTCCCGTTAAACTCCACTGTGGGTCTAACATTAAAGTGTGTTACAGGTTCCACATACCATTTGGCATTGGCCGCACTGCTTGACTCACTGATGGCAAAGGTGCCCTCATTGTCCACAAAATAGCGGATGCCAAGGGTTGGATAACCTATAAGAAAGACATAGGTGGATGACTTCAGCTCAATCTTGGCGGTATAGAGTGTAGTGGCTCCGCTGCCTGATACTTTCTCGATGGTGATAAAACGATCAGTGAACTCAAGATCATAGGTGGCATCATAGGTACCGGTTGTCAGCGTGAGAAGGCTGGTACCTTGTCCAATCAGGTTGTAGTCATTGCTGGTGGTAGACTTTCTTTGCGCATAAATCACTGCCGAGGGGTCAATCCACTCCTCATCCTCGATCATGTGGATATCGGTTTGCAGATATTTCCCGGCGCAAGCCAGAGCGCGTGCTTGCCCGTCACTGGACTGTAAGGACGACAGGCCACCGCCGGCATTATAGGCAACGATATGATAGTTAAACAGGTCGTTGGCCAGCGAGATGTAGTGAGTGGCGTTGGATGCATTGCGGATGCGGTAGTAACCTGTCCCGTTGAGCTGTGCAGCTGCAGGCAGGCATGATACCGTTATCAGGGCCGCCATGCCCATCATTTTCAGTGTTTTCTTCATATTTCGGTGTTTTTAATGTTCCTTTAAGGAAAAAATCGTGAGCAATCTGCGGTCTCAGCCATGTTCAAGATATTGACATGAGATTCCATCAAATTGCTCACGATACAGATAGGATTAGTCTAGTCGATTGTCACCTTGGGGAGTGACTGATTGACATGAGCATTAATTGCTGGTGAGGATGATTGCGATGATCGTTGTCACATCGTTCACATCGATGGTGCCGTCGTTGTCGGCATCAGCGCAGATGGAGCAGAAGAAGCTCTCCAACTCAGCACCCAAGATGTAGTTGATCGTCATCGTGACATCCAGAACATCAATAACACCATCGTGGTTAACATCACCCTTCTGGTACAGACCAATCGAGTTGAATGTGTCGCTCACCAGGAAGGCCTCGTTGTTGCGAGGCGACGTGCCGTTGTTGTTGAAGGCCAGCGTGCCGTCCTGCACACTCAGTGTGCGGATCACACAGTCTTGCTCATAGTTCTCGTTGATGAAGTAGCACATCTCGACATCGCTCTGCGGCAGTGCCCAGAAGTACTTGTTGTTCACCGTACCTGAGTTCTTGTACATCAGGTGCTCATACTCGAGCAGATAGTTGTTATAGAACGTCTCGCCCAGAATGTTCTTGGCAAAGTCGAACAGCGACTTGACCTCGGGAGTGATGAGCTGGTATTGTTCAATCAGGTAATCTGCCCCCACAAGCAGGTTCTCGGTCACGGCAGCACCATTGACCTCGCTCAGCGTGAGGGTCATGTCACCGGCGTTGTCCGATTTCAGCAGTACGGGGGTCTGGGCCGGAATAATATCAGTAATCTCCTCAATCTCGATAGCGCCCACGCTGGTGACGTTAATCACCTTGTATGCCTTCACACCGCTGGGCAGGGTGTAAGCAAAGTCGGTATACAACGTGGTGACATACTTGGGATCCAGCTCGCAGCCTGCCAGGTTCTCCTCGGGGATGTTCACGATGAACGTCTCGCGAGGCTCAAGGGTCCAGATGGTGCGGGCATTGTTCCTGATGATGTCAACATTGCCCTCGCTCACGTAGTCGGGCTTGTTGTTCTCCTGAACGATGTAGTACTTGAAGTCGGGACGGATGTCCTCGATCTTGTCAAGGTACTGGGCAAACTCACCAAGCTTGTCCTTGTTGTCCTGGTAGGTCTGGTTAGCTTGCAGTCTCTCCCAGTAGGTCATCGCGGTCTCGTAGGCGAACGCCCACACGTAGTTCTTGTTGTTGAGAACCTCGCGGTAGAATTCCATCGTCGTGGCCGAGTCAACAGGCTCGGTCAGGGTGGCATTTACAAGTGCGCTGTCCATGCGCTGCCAGGTCTGGTGAACGCTGAAGGGCTTCAGGATGCTTGCACCCTTGCCGTTAGTCTTCTGCAGCACCTTAGTAATGGCGCTGTTGATGAAGTCCTCGAGCATCGGCAGCTTGGTCTCTACCTGATGGGTATGCTCGCGGTAGAAGTCAACCACGTGCTGCATGCTCGGCGTCTTGCCATACAGGCGCCAGCCGCCGTTGGCCTCCTCGACATACAGGTGGTGGTCGAAGCACTCATTGAACTTGTCCATGATCTCCTTGTAGCCGTTCTCGCCCAGGAGCTCGCCCTCGCCCTCGGCGTGCAGCTTGTTGATGGCCAGCTCGACGAACTTGGGAACATACTTCATGGCGCGGTCGGCGTAGCCCTGCAAGTTGGCAGCCTGTGAGCGCAGCGACTTCACTTGGCCCACCTCGTTGGTCTCGAGCCAGATGACCGTCCCGGCCTGCTTGTCGATAGCGTCGGTGAAGGTTAAGGTCTTGCGGCCCTGAACGTTGGCATACTTGCCGTTGCCGTTGTTCTTGATGGCATAGTAGCCCTTGAACGGGGTGATGGTGGGCAGTGCCTCGGGGATGTCGATGATGTAGTAGGCGGTAGCCTGGGCAGCAACCCAGCCATCCTTCTCGGCCATGGCCACGATGGTCATGTCCTTATCGACATTCACGGTGTTGCCAGTGGTCCAGGTGTTGCCGCCGTCGGTGCTGTACTTGATGGTGGCACCAGCGGTAGCACAGTTGATGGTCACACTTTGAGCGCCGGTGTAGGAACCGGACACGAGCGAGAACGTCGGTGCCTCAATCACGGGACGGGCAGTCACATGGATGGTGTAGCTGGCCTCGCCTGCATTGTACTGGTTGTTGCCCTCAAATGTGGCGGTAATCACTGCGGTACCCACACCGACGATGGTCACGGCACCGTCCTCGTTAACGGTGGCAACATCAGCGTTGTTGCTGCTGTAGGTAACGGACAATCCATTGGGATTGGTCAGTTCGGGAGCGGTAAAGGTATCACCTTCCACTACGTCGTACTCGGCCGTTGCATAGCTCAGCGAGGCATCGGCTTTTGCCACCGTGATGGTGTAGCTGGCCTCGCCGTCAAGATACTCGGCTGATGCTTCGCTAGTGGCTGTGATAGTGGCTTCGCCTGCGCCAACGATGGTCACATTGCCATTCTCGTCAACAGTGGCCACATCGGTGTTGCTGCTGGTGTAAGTAACTGCCAGATTATTGGGATTGCTCAGCGTGGGTGCGGTGAATTCCTCGCCAAAGGTGGTGTTCACAGCAGTGGTCTCACCATAACTCAAGCCAGCAACCTTCTTGGCCTTGAGTTCCAAGGGATAAACTTGGATATCCTCACCATAGATGCTGACCACGCCAATCAAGTACTCATAGTTGCCATCCTCAAAACCAGTGTCAAATCGGTCATAGAGGAGGTAGCTAACATCGGCTTTGCCACCATTACTGATTGTTGCATTCGTGCCTTCAATGGTCACGTCTCTCAAAATGATATACTCACTTTGATTAGCGGCCTCCAGGGTTTGGCCCGTGCGGTCAAATGGTTCAACAGCAACAGTGCCGTTGGTGTTGATATAGTTGGCATTGATCAGCTCCATCCAGCCGTTATAGGGGCTGGCTTGGGCATACCATCCGGCTGTCACAACAGTGCCGGCGGTAAGGTCGGTTGCTGTGTCATAGAAGACACTGCCGCTCTTGCCATCAGCTTTATTCTCACTCTTGTCACGCAGACCCACCAGCGTGTGAGTCTTGCCGTTACTCGTTTCATAACTCTGGACAAAGGTCACAACAACGTCATTGTTGAAGATGAACTTTGTGTTCTTGGCCAATCGGTTAACATCATTAAGGTCGGCCACAACGGTGGGCAACGTGTAAGCGGCCTGGGCTACCTCACTGTCTATCATGCCCTCCTTGGTGGCCTTGGCCTGGATGGTCATGGTGCCTTTCACCTCAACGGTATTGCCCTCGGTCCAGGTAGTGCCGCCGTCGATACTGTAACTGATGGTCGCATCTTCGGTAGCGCAAGCGATGGTCACCGTCTGGAATTGGTCGTAGTTGCCTGCAGCGGGGTCAAACGTTGGCTTCGCAACCTGCGGCAACGTTCTGTTGATCGTGAAGGTGCCTTCGTTGGCATTGATGGTGATGGCATAAATGCCGGCATAGGGGAAATAGATGGGATCGTCATCATTGAGGTCGATAGTGCCGTTCTCGCTCTCCTGGTCAGGCATTTCCCAATCTCCATTGCTGGTGGGACCAAACACATAGCGGGTGTTGAAACCAACGCCCTCGCCAAGCTTCTTGGCAAACAGGATAAAGGTGTTGGGTGCCGTAGTGGTGATTTCGGCAGTGTAGATGCCGTCGCTCTCCTCCATCTTGGTACCCTCGTTGAAGTTCCACTGGTCCTGAACGCCATTGTCGGTAACGATGTAAATGTCCGACTTGTAATTCACCTGAGCCGAAGCATTAGCGGAGCCGCTAGCAAAGGTGATGGTGCCTGTAGCGCTCAGCTCGCGTCCAGTGTAGTAAACCTTTGTCTGGCCATTCTCCAGCAAACCGTTGGTGACGGGGAAGTAATAGTACTCGTTATTGCCATTGAGCAGTTCCCTGGAGAAGCCTTCCGACACATTCACACCCAAGTCATTAGTTGGCAGGTTAAAGCCGTTGACGGTGAGAGTGCCACCATCCTCATTGATGTTCAACTCCGTGGGATTAACCGTGATCACGGGAACAGCAGGTGCATTCTCGTTAAAGTAGATATAAATCTTCTTGATCTGAGTGTTGTAAGCGTTGGTCACCTTCAAAGTATAGACATTGCCTGGTGCCTGATAAGCTTCGGCAATCTCGAAGGTGCTGGTGCCTTTACCAAGGGCCTCGGTGCTGACGGCCACATCCCCAACATAGATATTCTGTTTCACGCTAGCCGAAGCAGAATTGGTGCCTTCAACAACAATCTTCTCGACAGCCTTGCTGAAGGCCGGCAATTGGATATAGGCATCCTTCTTGCCGAGCAGCAGATAACCACTAGTATAGTAATAGCCGTTATCTTTTGAACCAGCAATCTTAACAGTGTAAGTGCCGTCATTAAATGTCAGCTCTTCTACTGTCTTTTCACTACTGGTGTTGGGCAGATTGGGAGTCCACAGCGTATAGTCGGTGAAGTCGAGGATACCGATATTAGAAAGGTCAGGATTAACCGTCAGAGTGTAAGACGCAGAAACATTGTTATAAGTCTCGCTGTTCGAGATTCCTGCAGTGATGGTCGTCGTACCCTCACCAACGATGGTCACTGTGCCAGTCGTTTCGTCGACGGTCGCAACGGCGGTGTTGCTACTGGAATAAACCACCTCACTTGCTGCCTCAGCAGGTTCAACCGTCAACGCAGGTGCGGCAAATGCCTGACCCATAGTTACAGAATAACTCGACTCCGGAAATGACAACGTCACATCCTCCTTTTGAGGTGCTGTGCCAATCTCATAGGTAATGACAATTCTATAAAAACGAGTTTGGTCGGACTCGTTAACAAAAGTTAATGAATTACTTGAACCAGTCCAAGTGTTAGTATCGGCATTATAAATTCCGGAATGATCGTCTGCGAGAGAAATATCTTTATTATCATAACCAGTTCCGTAAGTGAAAACGATGCTAGTAAAAATACAAGAATTAGAAGTAATGTTCAATGTATTCCCCGTGTAAAACCTTATTAAGCCACGATACGTTTGCGGTGAATAAATTGATGTCCCTTTGTCAAATGTAAGGGTGATTCCATTTGATGAGACCGTTTGATTAGATGAAGTAATTTCGGCCAAAATGCCGCCACCTCCGTTGTCAATCTCAAACGTCACTGTCTCTGCCCAGCCGACACCTGTTGTCAGTAAAGCAGCAAATAAAAATGTCAGTAATTTTTTCATAATAGCATTGATTAATAGAACAATAGTTAAGGGGACTTCTATAAATTAATCATTTGGCCATCAGAAGAATAAATCGTATAT
>ERZ842401.4124-NODE-4124-length-17240-cov-6.105150_pt1 | contig 17240 bp, 17 predicted proteins | sample MGYA00521270_ERZ842401 | MGnify/ENA primary metagenome ERZ842401 (study PRJEB31892, sample SAMEA3878208) | bioreactor metagenome | biome: Moose rumen | place: Sweden | collected 2011-10 | study: EMG produced TPA metagenomics assembly of the PRJEB12797 data set...
TTCTAAGCTGTATATTTAATAATATCGCGATGGCCATGATATTCGTGGTCAGCGAGCTTACCCCGTAGCTCATCAGCGGCAGAGGGATACCGGTTACCGGCATAATCCCCAGCGTCATGCCCACGTTGACCAGTACATGGAAGGCCAGCATGGACGTAATGCCCACGGCCAGCAGTCTGCCAAACATATCACTGGCATCCTGCGCAATCTGTACGCCCCGCCACAAAACCACGAGATACAGGAGCAGCAGAACCACCACACCGATAAAGCCCAGTTCTTCACCAACCACGGCAAAGATAAAGTCCGTATGATTCTCCGGCAGGAAATCCAACTGGCTTTGAGTACCCTCAAATAGCCCCTTGCCAAAAAGCATGCCGGAACCGATGGCAATTTTCGACTGGATAATGTGGTACCCCGACCCTAAAGGGTCTACATTCGGGTCCATGAAAACCATGATGCGCATTTTCTGATAGTCCTTCAAAAAATGCCATAAGAATGGCATCATGGCAATGCCTGTGGCAAATATGCCGCCCAGCAGCCGCAAATTTATACCACAGATAAAAACCATACCAAAGAAAATGGCCATAAACACCAGTGACGTACCTAAATCCGGCTGTTTCAGAACCAACAGAAACGGCAGCCCCACATAGGCCGCTACCGGCAGCAAATCATGAATAGTGTTGAGCTTTCCTACCCGTTCCTCCAACATAGCAGCCAGCGAAATAATCATAATGATTTTGGAAAATTCCGAAGGCTGGATACTGATGGGGCCAATGGAAATCCAGCGCTGCGCGCCTAACGCCGACTGGCCCACCAGCATAACGGCCAGCAGCATGATGAGATTGAAGATATAGAGCTTATTGCCATAGCCCTGCAGCATCTTGTAATCAAAATTCATCAAAAACGCTGCCAGAGCGATATTTACCGCCGCAAAAATTCCCTGCCGTGCCACAAACCAATACCGTTCCTCACCGGGGGTATTGATATGGGTGGCACTGCCGATGATGACAATACTCATCAGCAGAATGCCTGCCGTTGCAGCCAGCAAGGTCAAATCCGTGCGGCGCAAAATCGTTTTGGTCATGATTGTCTATCTTCTCTCAATGTTCACCCTTGTCATGCTTCATGCTGCTGACGGGGATGTTGGCCACCAGTGCCACAGAATCATCATCATTGGCCAGAGATATCTCCATATCATGCTGGTTGATTTCCATATAATTAGATATTACCTTGATAATATCATTTTTCAGATTATCCATAACTTCAGGAGAAATATTTGCACGGTCATGGATAAGCACCACTTTCAGGCGGTCATGGGCAATTTTCCCCGACTGCTCCTTCTTGCCAAATATTTTCATCAATGCCTCCAACATATAACCCCTCCTTACCTTCTGAAAATATGCTTCAACTTGCTCAGCCAGCCCTCTTTATGGAATTCCATAAAAGGTACATTTTCGCCCAAAATACGGGCGACAATATTACGGTATGCCTGACCGGCCTGACTGTCCCCAGAAGTTACACAGGGTTCACCTTTGTTCGCTGCCGTAACGACTTTGATATCATCCGGCACCTGACCAATGCAGTCCAAGGAAAGTATGTCGTTGATGTCATCCATCCCCAGCATCTCACCGTTTTCCACCATAGAAGGACGGATACGGTTTACAATCAACTTGATATTTTCCTTATCTGCCCGCCCAAGTTCACCAATAATCTTATCCGCATCACGGACAGCCGCAATCTCCGGCATGGTCACCACAAGAGCCGTATCAGCGGCCGCAATAGCCGTCTTAAAGCCCTGTTCAATACCTGCCGGACAGTCAATCAGAATGTAATCGAATTCCCTGCGCAGTTCATCGCAAAGCTTTACCAGCTGTTCCGGATTTACAGACATCTTATCCTTGACCTGAGACGTGGGCAGCAGAAATAAATTATCGTACTTTTTGTGGCGCACAAGAGCCTTTTTATAAGCCACCCGGCCTTCCGTCACGTCAATAAGGTCATACATGATGCGGTTCTCAAGCCCCAGCATCAGATCAAGATTTCTAAGACCTGTATCGGTATCCACCAGTACCACCTTTTTACCGCGCATGGCAAGCCCCATGCCTAAGTTCGCCGTGGTCGTAGTCTTGCCAACACCGCCTTTGCCGGAAGTAATTACAAATATTTCACTCATATTGCTTTATCCTGCCTTTCTATGGGTTCGATTACGATTTGACCGTCTTTTATGGATGCACGCTCGGCACGATCCGTCTTTTCCATTTCATCCGGAGAACGAGCGATTAAATTGGAAATTCTTATCTGTGTGGGCATCAGATGATCAGCGACGATAAAAGCTGTGCTGTCCCCATAGGCACCTGCATGAACCAGCCCCCTGCAGGTGCCCCGGATATCGATGCTGCCACCGGCGATTATCTGCGCACCGGGATTTACATTGCCACAGACCAGCACCGAAGATTTGGTGCGAATCTCCTGACCGCCCCGCAGGGTCCTGTTGATGACCACCATTTCCTGAGGCTTTAATTCCTCATGCTGGCTTTCTGCCGCGGCCTCTTTCGCTGCCGTTTCTTCCGATTTTAACGCCTTCTTTTCTTCCGGCTTGGGGTCCGGTTTCAGCGTACGGCAAATCAGGCCATACTCATGAAAAAGCCGTTGGAGTTCATCGCGCTCACTGCCCATAAAGACATCCCGCGGAATGAGCACTAAAGTCCCCCGCAAAAAGAAGGTGGTGCCGGATTCCAATTTTTTTCTCAGATTCTCCCGCACATCTTCAAAGGATGCCTCCGGAGCAAAGCTCAGCTGTAACCCAAGAGAGGTTCCCTTGATTTTTACAATATCTTCACTCATGGCTGCCCTCGTTTCTATATAATATAGTCTTGCTTATCCTTGTTTTTTCTGGTCTGCGGCAGGTTCCGGCTTGTTTAAGCCAAACCATGCTTCCAGAACCTTGCGGCCGATTGGCACGGCTGACTGCGAACCAAAACCGCCCTGCTCCACGATTACCGCCACGACGATATCGGGATTTGCAAAGGGGCCATAGGCCACAAACCAGCCGTGGTCGCGGCCATGCGGGTTCTCGGCTGTACCGGTCTTACCCGCAATCTCAATGGGGAACCCACGGAAAATGCCCGCCGCCGTACCATATTTGGTAACGTCATGCAGCCCCGCCTGTACCAGCGAAATAACCTCCGGCCGCACATCAAGCGTCCCCAGAAGTTCCGGTTTGAATTCCTTTACGGTGCTGCCATCCGGGGCGACAATGCGATTCACCAGATGCGGCTTATAGCGCTTGCCATCGGCGGCAATTTCGCCCATGACCATCGCCGCCTGCAGCGGTGTCACCAGATTGAAGCCCTGACCGATAGCGGCATCGAAGGTTTCCGACAGATACCAGTCGCCATCCTCAAAGTTTTTCTCCTTGTAACGGCGATTGGCCACCAGCCCATCGGACTCGTAAGGCAAATCAATACCGGTAATCTTGCCCAGACCAAACATGCGGGCATATTTTTCCAAGCGGTCAATACCCAGACGATTGCCCATTTCATAGAAATACACGTTATCGGAATGAGCCATAGCCTGCTGAAAGTTGATGAGGCCCAATGCCTCGCCTTCGGCGTTGCCTTTAGGGATAATCCAGTGATGACCGCTGTCCATGATGAGTTCGGAAGGCGTTACCACACCTTCGGTCAGCGCCGCCGTACCCGTGATAATCTTAAAGGTAGAACCCGGCGGATACTCACCGGTTATGGCCTTGTTGTCCATCGGATGATAGGGATTGTTGTTGAGTTTGTTCCAATCCTTCGTGGAAATCCCATGGGCAAAGAGATTCGGGTCAAAGGCCGGACGGCTCACCATAGCCAGCACCTCGCCCGTCTGCGGATTTAAGCAGACAACCGCTGCCGCATTGGCATGAATGAGCTTTAACTGTTCATCTACAGCCTTTTCCGCCGCTGTCTGGAGGTTCTTGTCAATGGTGAGGTAAAGGTCATCGCCGGGTATCGGCGGTTTATTGCCGATAATCTGTACCGGTTTGCCCGTCACATCCACTTCGACCTGCTGACCACCGTTCTCACCGCGCAGCTCTTTATCGTAGATTTTCTCCAGACCGAACTTGCCGATGATATCGCCGCTCTTGTAGCCCTCATCCTTTTTCTTCTCCAGTTCCATGTCATTTATCTCACTGACATAGCCATAGGTATGCGCCGCTTCTTCCTTGTTCATGTAGTCGCGGATGGGCTGCACCTCGATGATGACACCGGGGTAATTATTCTTTTGTTCCTCGATAATCGTGACAATATCGGGGGTAACATCCGCCTTAATCCGAATGGGGTCAAAGCCCGTATGGGCTTCGATTTTCTTGTTGATTTCCTCCACCGGCACCTTTAAAAGCTCCGACAGACGGGTAATCACCACCGGATCAATTTTGGTCATTACCGGCATCAGGGACACGGCAAAGCCCGGACGATTCTGCACCAGAAGCTCACCATTGCGGTCAAAGAAGGTTCCGCGGGGAGCCATGGTGGGAATAATGCGGATGCGGTTGCCCTCTGCCAGACGGGCATAATATTCCCCCTCATAAATCTGCAGGTAGCCTGCCCTGCCGATAAGCACTGCAATGACCAGCACCGACAGCCAGCCCAGAACTTTCAGCCTGCCGCCAAATTCGTCATTTTCGACCAAAAAGTATCTCTCCCATAAAATAAGGCACCCTGCGGTGCCTTAATCAATTTGTTTCATTTGAGCTGATGTTCTTATCCAATTTATAGGTCCAATAATGTACCGGATAGGCAAACGCCAGCTGATAAATCAGCATGGGCAGCAGCGTTGCCTGCACATTGCTGATTGGATTAAAGCGATACCCTAATAATACCATAAGTAATGCCAAAATAAAATAGTTTAGCGCAGTTACGCCCAAGGAGGCAAACACCGGCAAAAAAAACTGGTCCTTGTAGATGCGGTTGGCAAAGCGTCCGCACAAATTTCCCATCAGCAGATAAGTAAACGCATGTATGCCAAAAAAAGTTCCTGTAGCCAGGTCAGTCAAAAGTCCTGTTGAAAAGCCCATAAGCGTGCCCTGCTCCATCCCGCGCAAAAAAGCAAAGGATACGGTAAGCAGCAGCATAAAATCCGGACTGATGCCATGATAGGCTATCAGAGAAAAAAATGAAGTTTGTAAAACATAAAGCAGGATTACAAAAGCAGCCAGCTTGCCAAAGTTATTCATTGCTGCCCCTCCGCCTTTTTATCGGCTATTTTTTCCCCTGTTACGGGATCCGTTTCCGTGCCCGGAGTCTGCTGGGGCGGCTTGATGGGTTCCGGCGGCGCCTCCCGGGAAGCCGTAATAACCAGCACATCTTCCAGCTTTTGAAAATCCACAGCCGCTTCTAGCACGCCGATTTTCAACAAACCGCCGGCATCATTTTTCAGACTGCTCACCAAGCCCACAATAATCCCCTTGGGATAAACACCGCCGAAACCAGAAGTAACGATGACATCTCCTTCCACCACATCCGCATTTTTGGGAATATTCACCATTTGCGGCATGGTGGGATTATCCATATCGCCCTGCACTATGCCCGTAACCCGGGATTCTGCACGCTGGACAATCGTTCCCACTGAAGAACGGGGATCAAGAATGAGCTGCACCTTAGAAGAATTCAGTCCGGCTTCCACAACACGGCCGACCAGCCCCTGCGGAGTTACGACAGGCATATCATTGGCAATGCCGCTCATCGTTCCCTGATCAATGACAATCATACGTGACCATGTATCCGATTCCCTGCCAATAACTCTGGCTGCTACCATATCAAACTGATGCGCTGACTGTTTATAGCCAATCATATTTCTCAATCGTTCATTTTCAGCCAGAGCCTCATTGGCCTGCAGATTTATCCCCCGCAGCTGTTCCACTTCGTTCCTGAGCATTTTGTTCTGTTCGTAGAGTGTCGCCATTTCCCATACCGCTTCTGTAACATGACGCAATTCATCCGAAATCCAGGACACGCCCTGTTGAAAAGGAGACAATACCAGAGAAACCGACTGACTGCTGACCGGAGCCTGAAACCGCCCCCGAGCCGCAAAAAAGATGATGCAGAAGAGACTGACCACGACAAACGCCATCGCCCAGCCCTTGCGTCCGTCTTCCTTATCTTTTCTTACATGATTACTCATCGTTCAGCTTCTTAACTTCTCAGCTTTTTGCTGATCATAACCACACGCTTTAACAGTTCAATGTTTTCCAAAGAACGCCCTGTTCCCTCACCTACGCAGGAAAGCGCATCCTCAGATACCAGCACCGGCATTCCCGTCTCATGGGAGAGGAGCTTATCCAGATTCGTAAGGAGCGCACCGCCGCCCGTCATCATAATGCCGTGATCCATAACATCAGCAGCCAGTTCCGGCGGAGTCTTTTCGAGCGTGCTCTTTACGGCATCAATAATCTTGTAGATGGGGTCATTAAGCGCTTCGCGGATTTCCTTGGCCTGAATGGTCAGGTTCTTCGGCAGGCCGGATACCAGATCGCGGCCGCGGATGTCCATCGTCTTGTCCGCTTCCGGCGTAACGATAGCTGTACCAATGGTCATCTTAATTTCTTCTGCCGTACGCTCACCAATCATGAGGTTGTACATACGCTTGATGTACTGGATGATGGCATTATCCATTTCATCACCGCCGATGCGAATGGAACAGCTCGTAACAATACCGCCCAGAGAGATAACCGCGATTTCCGTCGTACCGCCGCCGATATCGACAACCATGCTGCCCGTAGCCTCTTCCACCGGCAGACCGGCGCCGATAGCTGCTGCCATCGGTTCTTCAATCAGATACGCTTCACGGGCACCAGCCTGCTGCGCTGCATCGATTACCGCACGCTTCTCCACTTCCGTAACGCCGGAAGGCACGCCGACAACTACACGGGGGCGAACAAAGGATTTCGTGTTCATGGCCTTGCGGATGAAATACTTGAGCATGGCCTGCGTTACATCAAAATCCGCAATAACGCCATCCTTCATCGGACGAATAGCGATGATATTGCCCGGCGTACGGCCAATCATCTGCTTTGCTTCCTCGCCTACAGCCAGAACTTCACCCGAATCACTCTTGATTGCCACTACGGAAGGCTCACGCAGCACAATACCTCTGCCCTTCACATGAACCAGCGTATTCGCCGTCCCCAGGTCAATACCCATATCGTGTGAAAAACCACCAAACAGACTCCACATTTTGTCCAAAAACTCCCTTCAGAAAACCATCTATGTACACCGCCTGTTCTGCGGCGCATATCTTCAAAAATAAAATAACTATCTTATTGTAACACAAGATAGTTATTTTGATAACAGGCAAACGATATTTTTTTCTTACAAATTTGCAACAAATTTCATTAATGTATAAGCCCTTTTTCCTTAAGGCTGGTAAAACGCTCATTGCCTATAACCACATGATCAAGGACAGGAATATCCATGACCTTGCCCGCCTTAACCAGCCGTTCTGTTACAGCAATATCTTCCCGGCTGGGCGTGGGGTCGCCACTGGGATGATTATGCAACAGAATCATCGAGGCCGCCGCGTAGTCAATCGCGGCCCGAAATACTTCCCGCGGATGCACGACCGATGCAGATAAGCTCCCTACCGACACTTCCGGCATACCGATAATATGATTCTTGGTATTTAAGAGCATGACCGCAAAATGCTCCTTCTGCTCAAAACGAAAGCGTGGCATGGCAAACTGCGCTACATCCTCCGGGCCATGAATTACCTGTATTTTTCCCGCGCTCTGCATGGCAAGCCTCCGTCCCAGCTCGATGGCCGCCTGCAAGGTGGCAGCTTTTACCTGCCCCACACCGTCAATCTTAGCCAGTTCCGCCACGGAGATATGCGCCATGGCCGAAAGCCCCTGTTCTTTAATACGCGCCAAAATTTCCTCAGCTACGCGCAGCACCGATTTTTTTTTCGTGCCGCTGCGCAATAAAATGGCCAAAAGCTCTGCATTGCTAAGTGCCCGTGGCCCCTGAAGCAACAGTTTTTCCCTCGGTCTTTCCTCAGTGGGCAAATCCCTCACCATAATCGCCATACAAATTTACGCCTGCCTTTCGCGCCAGCCGTACAACCGCATTGAGAGGCAATCCTACCACATTGGAATACGAGCCATGAATGCCTGCGATAAATTCTGCCGCACCGCCCTGAATGGCATAAGCGCCGGCCTTATCCATCGGCTCCCCGCTATCCACATAACGCTCGATTTCCGTTTCGGCCATAGGCGAAAACTCCACATCTGTTGTGACCACATCGGTAAACAGATGTCCATTATATACCCAGGCTATGCCCGTAAGCACCTGATGGGTTCTGCCGGAGAATTCCCTGAGCATCCGCACTGCATCTTCACGATTGTCCGGTTTTCCATAGGTATGCCCGTCAAGTGTTACCACCGTATCCGCGCCAAGTACAGCTTGATTGGGGTAAAGTCTTGCTACGGCCTGAGCCTTGGCAGCAGCATTTTGTACCACCAGTTCCGCCGGTGCCAGTTCCTCCCCCGAAATTTCCTCCGCTGTACTGATGCGAATATCGAAACGGACATTAATCTGCTGAAGAAGTTCCTTCCTCCGTGGCGAACCGGATGCCAAAATAAACATAAACAATAACCTCCTTCTTAGTAGCGGCGAAACAGAATCAGCGCAATGACAATTCCCAGAATACTCATGAGATTGGGCGCGAAAGCCAGACCCAACGTAAGCTGAATCACATAGAGATTAATCGTAAAGGTCTGTGTATCAAACACCGGAAAGGTATTCACCAGATAAGGCATTACACTGCTCAAAGCCTCCACGCCGCTAAGCAGCTGCCCCAGAATACCACCTAAAATCGCACCAATCACCACAAATAAAACAGCCATGCCATAACCATGTCCACCCAATTTTGCCACAAAAGATTCCTCCTTCTATGTACATTTATACGATACCAGCTAAAAAAGTCCTGCTATTAAAGACAATATTCATTAATAAAGCCCATGGATTCTTACCGAATCCACAGGCTTACCTCAATGCACGACTACATTATTCTTGCCACGAATCAATTTGGCATCATAAAGCGCCGCATCCGCACGCTTAAAGAGTGTATCCGGTGTATCATCCGACGCTGCCGTAACCACACCGATGCTGACGGTAACCCGCGAACCATCCGGCAACACAGACTTGTTTTCAATCAGGCGGGCAATGCGCTCGGCAATCTCCCTTGCCTTGTCGCTGGCAATACCGGAGAAGATGACAAAGAACTCATCCCCGCCCCAGCGGCCGGGAATATCCGTCCCCCGGCGAGTATTCTTCTGCAATACTTGTGCAATGGTCTTTAAGGTATCATCACCCACAGCATGTCCATAGCTGTCATTGATGGTCTTGAAATCATCCACATCCATCATTAACACGGACAACGGTTCACCAAACTCATGCGCCTGTGAAAGCATCGTCTTTAATGTATGTTCCGTTTCACCGCGGTTAAACAGCCCGGTGAGCCGGTCAATCTGCGCAAGATAGGTCAGCTGGCGGTTGGACTCCTCTAATTCCTGCGTTGTTCTTTCGATAAAATGCACCAGCCGCGCCATAAGTGTACGATGCTTATTCAGTTTCGGACGGGGCGGTATGATATTCGACTGTCTGCCCATCTGCATACCTTCCCGCATGCCTACCGTCACCAGAGTCATGTTGGAGACCATGAGGTTCCCGTTCTTATCGCGCATAAACTCCCCATAGGCATAAAAACCAGCTGAGGGAGCCAAATGCTTGCTGATGGCCAGTTCCTTTTCCGTATCGCTGCCCAACAGCATCCAACGAGCCACACAGCTTACCGTAAAGATTGCTTCCGGCTTAAAGCTGGCCATCTTTTCCTGCAGCGCCATGGCATTATCGATAATATCCCCCGGGTCTCCATAAGCCAGCCGCAACTGCTCGCCAACCCGCAGGTCAGCCCCGAAAACCATACTGCCATCGTCCCGGCAGCGACGAGGATGACGCGCAAGTATTGTGCCATGACGCTCAAAATAAAAGGGAAAGGTCAGGGCTTCCACCAAAAAACGCTCCGTATTCTTTATCCCCAAATACCGCTCAAAAACTTCCAAGGGAGGACGGCCATCCAATTCCTGCAGGCAGAAATCGCCTTCCATTCTGGTTACCGTCATGATGCGCCCCAGAGGTTTCCAACCGAAACTGGAAACAGCCTGCACATGGAGATTGCTGCCACTGAACACCGCCACTACCACGCCATTACGAAGTTTAGCATTCTGGGTAAACACCAGTCCATTTTTTCCCAAGCTGCCATCATCAGCTAAACCGCCGAAAAAACGAATTTTCCGCCGGGCTGCTGAAAGCTGCTTAAAGAAGGGATTAATATCCAGATGAAAACCGGCAGAGATAAGTTCCACTGCCACAGCGTCCTTATCCGCCTGTAAAACAGACAAGAGTTCACGGCCTGCCACATTGCTGCTTTTCTCTCGAAAATCATAGGCAAAAACCCGTACCTCAGATTCTTCAAACAGAGTGAAATTCACCACCACGCCCTGTTCCATAAGCTGACCGTTCATGATTTCCCCATTGGAAACCGCGCCAATCATCTTCGCCTCCGGAAACACCGCCAGGATAGTCTTTTGAATATCTCCCAGCATATTCGTCTTGGCCGTATCCGTAAATACCGATACCAGTATGCTGGACATTTTTGAATTGCGGCTTTCCTGCCGCACCTGTTCCACACAATCCTGCAATTCTTTAATTGTATTTATCGCGTATGGTAATTGTTTCATCTTTCTGTCAGCCCTCGTATCTGCCCTTAATCAGCAGCTAACGGGTCACTCCTGTTCTGTTTTTCTATCCCGCAAAAACAATTTAAGCAATTCTTCCCTTGGCACCTTATGTTCATGAATAATAGCATAGACCACCGCGCAAATCGGCAACTCCAAATGATACGCATCTGCTATATCCATCAGTGCCTCCACCGTATACACGCCTTCAGCCAGCTTGCCAAAAGTCTCTCCCTTGACAAAATCTTCGCCAAAACGACGGTTATTGCTAAACGGAGAAAACAATGTTGCTTCATAGTCGCCTAGATGAGAGAGTCCATACACCGTCATCTTATCTCCGCCCATTTTCTCAATTAGGCGGGAAAGCTCTTTGGTTCCCCGAGCCATCAGGGCGCCTTTTAAGCTGCTATAGCCCAAACCATCGAGCATACCTGCCGCCAGTCCCATAACATTTTTAGCTGCGGCGCCGATTTCCGTCCCCAGCAAATCCTCGCCATAATAAAAGCGAATCAGCGGACTGGCAAAGGCCGTCACCAACTCCCGTGTCAGCTGCATTTCCTTGGACGCAATGACCATACAGTTGGGAATTTCCCGCACAAAATCCTGCACATGGCCGGGACCTACCCAGACTGCCACCTGTTTATCTGTTCCCAGTTCTTCTCCTATGACAGTGGTAAGACGCTTGCCCGTACCGATTTCCAAACCTTTCATGCAAAGAACAAACTTCTTTTTATCCAGATTCGGCAATTCCTTTAATCTGCCGCAGAATTCCCTTAGTTTTTGGGAACTGATGGAAATAATCAGCACTTCGCCAAAATCCACAGCGCGTGCCAAATCGTCTGTAAGTTCCACATCCTCCGGCATGGTCAGATATTCATTTTGCCGCGTATCCCGCAGAGCTTTCAAATGGGCTGAGCCTGCACGCCCCCACAGCATAACCTGATGGCCAATGCGCTGGGCATACCAGGCATGAAAAGCCCCCCATCGTCCACAGCCTAACACTGCAACCTTCATTTATCTGTCCCTCACTTACTTCCAAAATTTCCCGTTAAATCTTTGACAACCTCACTGGCAATAATGAGTCCTGCCACCGAAGGCACAAAGGAAAGACTGCCCGGAGCCGTCCTGCCGGCACTGCCCTTTTTTTCGGCCTGTCCATCTGCCGGCAAAATTATCCTGCGTGGTTCTTCCCGGGAATAAACCACCTTCAGTTTTTTTACCCCATGTTCCTTGAGTTTTTTTCGCATGACCCTTGCCAACGGGTCAACACTGGTCTGGTAGATATCCGCCACCTCAAAGCGGGTCGGGTCTGCTTTATTGCCTGCCCCCATGCTCGCAATCAGGGGCAAATGCCGCTTTTGACATTCTACAGCCAGACTGATTTTTCCCGCCACTGTATCAATGGCATCTACCACATAATCATACCTGTCCACAAAAAAATCTCCGGCATTATCCGGCAGATAAAACGCATTGATTACCTTCACTTCGGCCGCCGGATTGATGTCCAGAATCCGCGCCCTCATTACTGCCGTTTTCTGCTGCCCCACGGTAGAGGTCAGTGAATGCAGCTGACGATTGATGTTTGTCAGGCTGATGACATCATTATCCACCAAGACAAAATGGCCAACACCAGCCCGGGCCAGCCCCTCTGCAACATAGGAGCCAACCCCGCCAATGCCGAACACAGCCACGCTGGCACCTGCCAGTCTTTCCATGCCCTCCCGTCCCAAAAGCAGCTCTGAGCGGGAAAATCGATGTATTGAACCCAAAATTATGCCTTTCTGTTACTTGTCTTTCTCCACGCCATCCGTCAGCTTAAATGCGGGAATAGCAAAGGGCTGGGAATTTTCCTGCGCCTTTGGCTTATTCATAAAGGACGGCACTTCCATTTGAAAACTTTCCTTTTGCAAGGTCTCCTGCTTAATGGTGCTTTCCGGAACCTTTACCGTAGGCGCCTTCATCACTACGCTATCAGCAAAATCCGTGGCAATGATGGTAGCCTGCACAGAGCCCTTCAGCGTATTATCTTCCACCGTTCCCAAAATGATATTCACTTCCGGGTCCGTATGTTTCACGATATAACGGGAAGCCTCATCCACATCAAACAAACTCAGGCTGGAATCCCCTGTAAGGTTGAGAATGATGCCCCTCGCTCCTGAAAGGTCTTTGTCTATAAGCGGGCTTTCCGCTGCAATCTTCACCGCATCTACAGCACTGCGCTCACTGACACCGATTCCCAGCAAGGCATCACTGCTCTCGCTCTGCCGGAAAATGGTCGTGACATCGGCAAAGTCCACATTGATCACACCGGTGGTAAGAATCAGTTCCGCCACACAGTTGATGGCCTGCTTCAAGATATTATCCGCACACGCAAAAGCCTGTACCAGAGACATTTTGCGATTTTCCGGGAGCTTGGACAGATTGTCATTCTCCACAGCTATCAGGGCATCCATCTGTGACTGCATCTTGGTAATGCCCTCCTGAGCTATCTTTTTCTTGCGGCTGCCCTCAAAGGCAAAGGGCACAGTCACTACCCCCACCGACAAAATGCCCATTTCCTTAGCCAGCCGGGCAATAAGCGGTGCAGCACCAGTGCCGGTGCCGCCGCCCATTCCGGCTGTAATGAACACCATATCCGCACCATTCAGCGCCGCCTGCAATTTAACCGCATCATTTTTTGCAGCCTGTTCGCCAAGCTGAGTATTGCCGCCGGTTCCCCGGCCGTGCGTCAAGCTCTCACCAATCTGTATGCAGTTAACCCCCACCTGCTCAGCCTGATGCAGCTGCTTGGCATCGGTATTCACCGCATACAGTTCAATATCCAGTTCGTTATGCTGGCCCATGCGCATGAGTACACTGTTGCCGCCGCCGCCAACACCGAATACTTTTATCTTGATTTTTGGTTTTATCAATACATCATCTGTGGTCATGGAGTATTCCCCTCTCTAAGGCTATATCTCACATATAATTCGTCAATGCCCGAGCAGATTCCTGCCCACTAGGGAAAATTTTACCATACTGCCGCCTTATCTGCAAATAATAAAAGCAGGGAACGTCGCATCGTGTTCCCTGCTTTCCTTTTCAACTGTCCATCCACGAAATCAGCTGAAAAGAACCACTGCCAAACAAGCCAAAACCAGTTTCAAACTGTCAAGCTTCAAGTCACACACCCCTTACCGTGCATCCCGCATTTTTTCTGCCTCCTGCACCGAGTCTCCTGTGTAAACCGTTGCCTTAATTATACACTTGCCCGCGGCAAATGGCAATACAATTATCACTTTCTGCGCCGCCAATTAGCCCGCGGATGAAACAGATGCCAGCCATAATGCAGGGCGCTGAAGCGGATGCCAATCACCAGAACAAAACAAGTCCAAGCCATCGTCACCGTATCCACATAATTTTGCATAGCACAGGAAATCACCGCCCCAATGAGTGCCGCTGTCGCATAAATATCCTTATATAGCACTCCCGGCATGCGATGCGCCATCAAATCGCGCAAAACGCCACCGCCTACCGCCGTGATTACCCCCAAAAGTACCGGCAGCACATAGGGATTCCCCGTCTCTCGCGACAGTCCGGTCAGCATCCCCGTAATCGTAAACGAGGCCAGCCCCACCGTATCAACCATATTGTAAAGCCACAAAAGAAAATTTTTATTAGGCGGCGAAAATGGCCAAAAGCTATACAAAAGCGACAGCAAAATAGCGATAATGATGGAAAGCATAAAATCCGTAATATTGCAAAGCGCCACCGGCGGGGTAATCCCTGCCAGCACATCCCGCACCATACCGCCGCCCACCGCCGTAAGCGCCGCCAGCACAATCGTGCCGAAAATATCCATTTTGCGCTTGATGGCTACCATAGCCCCGGAGACAGCAAAGGCAATCGTTCCCATAATATCAAAAATCACCCATGTAAGACTATCCATAAAAATTCTATCCTTTCCCCGTAGTTCTTCACCATTGCTATTGTACTATGAAATTTTCCTGCGTCAACCCATTCCCGCCGCAAAAAGGCAGCACCCCCATCCGACATGAGCATGCTGCCTTTACTTACGATATTCCATTATCTATTAATCCCTTTCCTGCCGCCTCCACGCGGCCAGTATTGCGCTCAATCCTTTTGCCCGGTGCTGCCAATCAGGCGTTTGCTGCTACATCTGCCTCAGCCGTCTGACCGGCAAACGGCACAGCTTTTCCCAGCAGACGCTGCTGCTCTAAAACACTCGTACCATCCAGCTTGGCTTCGGAAATAATCTGATTGCCTTCCACCTTCAAGATGACTATTGAACCATCCGAAAGCAGCTTGGTAAGCGTCACCGGGGAAACTCCGCTTTCCTCCTCGGAACTGGCCGCTGCCTGCGTGGCGGTGAGCCTTGCCAAAAGCTGGCTAAAGGTACTGGCTGCCGAATGCAGATTATAATCTGTCCGGGCATGTTCCTGCTGCTGCCAATAATTCAGACTGCTGGCGGCAGCAATAGTATTGATACTCATAAGGTCCTCCTTTCTGCCTATGTCAGAAAACTTCTGCATAAATATCATCGTATAAATAGAAGCAAAACTTAAGTTAACTCCCGAAATTTAATCTGTTTTTAATCCAAAAGCCCTGCCAATCATTGTAGCAGGGCTTTTTACTTATTCAAATTCGATGGTTGCCGGCGGTTTTCCGGTGCAGTCATACAGAACGCGGTTTACGCCCTTGACCTCATTTATAATACGAGTTGTAACTTTTTGCAGCACTTCCCAGGGAAGCTGCGCGCTTTCGGCAGTCATAAAGTCGGATGTCTCTACCGCCCGCAGGGCAATGGCGTAATCATAGGTACGGCCATCTCCCATAACGCCTACAGAGCGCATATTGGTAAGCGCGGCAAAATACTGCCCCAGGTTCTTGTCGGCACCAGCTTTTGCCACTTCCTCGCGATAGATGGCATCGGCTTCCTGCACGATTTTTACCTTTTCCTCGGTGACTTCGCCGATAATGCGGATGCCCAGTCCCGGGCCGGGGAACGGCTGACGGCTCACCAGATATTCGGGAATGCCCAGTTCACGTCCAGCACTCCTCACCTCGTCCTTAAAGAGCAGGCGCAAAGGCTCTACGATTTCCTTGAAATCCACAAAATCCGGCAGACCGCCTACATTGTGATGCGATTTAATCACGGCAGATTTTCCCAGCCCGCTTTCAATAACATCGGGGTAAATCGTCCCCTGCACCAAAAAGTCCACGGCACCGATTTTCTTGGCTTCTTCCTCAAATACGCGGATAAATTCCTCGCCGATAATCTTGCGTTTTGCTTCCGGCTCCGTTACCCCTTTCAGTTTGGCATAAAAACGGTCTTGGGCATTAACACGGATAAAGTTCACATCATAGGGGCCGTTCTCACCAAACACAGCCTCCACCTGGTCACCCTCATCCTTGCGCAGAAGGCCGTGGTCAACGAATACACAGGTGAGCTGCTTGCCGATAGCCTTCGACATAAGCACAGCTGCCACCGAGGAATCCACCCCACCGGACAGGGCGCAGAGAGCCTTGCCGTTGCCGATTTTTTCCTTGAGCTCGGCAATGGTCTTTTCCACAAAGGAATCCATTTTCCAATCGCCAGCGCAGCCGCAGACGTTATAGACGAAATTCTTGAGCATGACCTGCCCCTGCACCGTGTGCATAACCTCCGGATGGAACTGAACAGCATAGAGGTTCTCTGCTGCATTTTCCATAGCCGCTACAGGACAGACCGGCGTATCCGCCGTAACCTTAAAGGAAGCCGGAGCTTTGGCGATATAATCCGTATGACTCATCCAGCAAATCGTCTTTTCATCCACACCAGCAAAAAGCTTGGAAGCGGGTTCCTTAATCGTAACTTCCGTCTTGCCGTATTCGCTGGTAGGTGCCGTATCCACTTTGCCCCCCAGTTTGTGCGCCATCAACTGTGAGCCATAGCAAATTCCCAATACCGGAATACCCAACTTAAAGAGTTCCTCGCTGCACGTAGCAGAATCTTCCTCATATACACTGTTGGGGCCGCCGGTGAGAATAATGCCCTTAGGTGCCATTTCCCGAATCGTATCCAAGGACAGCGTATGGGGGTGTACCTCACAGTAAACATGATTTTCCCGCACCCGCCGGGCAATCAACTGATTGTACTGCCCGCCAAAATCCAACACCAAAATCATTTCATTTGCCGGCTTGCTCAAAATATCTGCCTCCTATATAAATGTCCACAAATCTTTCTAACGATTATAACATAAGGCCACGCTTATGAAAAGCTGAAAAGTTACAGAGTATGAGTTCGAGGCACAAGACAGCATGAGGGGACGGGGATAACTTTCTTTCACTTAGACAGGCTTGTCAAACGTTCCAGAAAGTCATCCCCGCCCCCTCACGCCTTAGGCTTAACCTTAGCAACTCATGAATACAAACTAAGCAAAAAAGCACCGCCGAAGCGATGCTCTATCTTCATATGGCA
>ERZ842401.4125-NODE-4125-length-17237-cov-55.024328_pt1 | contig 17237 bp, 12 predicted proteins | sample MGYA00521270_ERZ842401 | MGnify/ENA primary metagenome ERZ842401 (study PRJEB31892, sample SAMEA3878208) | bioreactor metagenome | biome: Moose rumen | place: Sweden | collected 2011-10 | study: EMG produced TPA metagenomics assembly of the PRJEB12797 data set...
CGTGCACAGCGGTAAAGCAGTATGATGTAGAGGAACACCACGAAGGCGGCACCGAAGATGCCCAGTTCCTCGATGACGATGGCAAAGATGAAGTCGGAAAACGCCTGCGCCAGGAAGTCGCGCTCAACACTCTTGCCAGGTCCCTTGCCCACGATGCCGCTTGAGACGATAGCAATGTTGGCGTGGGCCACCTGCGCATCCTTGTCAAGGTCGTAGTCCAGCGGCTGCACGTCGCCCTTGCCGAAGTTCAGGATACGGGCCTTCCACGTGTCGGCACGGTGGAGCAGCTTTTCTACCTTGCTCTTCTTCTTGGGTGTCTGGTCCACCTGCTCAACCTTTGTCAGTTGCTGCTTCTCCTCTTCCGTATTGTCATGACCGACTATCATGACCATGCTGAGGGCAAAGACTACGATGACGGCTATGAAACCTGCCAGCTTGCCTAACTGCCGAAGCGGCACCAGCCCAATGAACATCATCAGGAAGACGACGGCAAAGAGCAGGGCGGCCGTAGACAGGTTCTCCACACCGATGGCCAGACAGGTAGGTACCGTGATCCAAAGAATCCATTTGAAGGCCTGACGGTCAGCACCGTTCTCACGCTGCATGGCACTCAGTATCTGTGCCACGGCCAGCACAATGGTTCCCTTGGCTATCTCGGAAGGCTGGATGGTAAGACCCATGATGCTGATCCACCGGGATGCATCGTTGGTGCTCTTGCCGCCTCCCAGCATCACCACGATGAGCATCAGTCCCGTGATGATCAGCAGGAAGGGCGTCATCAGCTTAAAATAGCGGCAGGGGATGTTGAGCGTGATGATGGCTACCACCACACCGGCAATGATGGTCCCCGTATGGTAGGCTATCGGACCCACGTAGTTCTGGCTCTTGTAGGTCAGTCCGCTGGAAGCCGAGAAGACCTCCACCACACTGATCATACAGAGGAAGAAGAAGACCATCCAGATGACCTTGTCGCCTTTGAAGATACTGCCTATTTTCTTGTTCATTCTATTTTGGTTCGATGTTTCGAGTTTCCGATGTTTTCGAAAGGGGGCTGAAGTCTCGTCAGAGATTTCTGGCCAGCTGCTTGAACTGCTCGCCGCGATCCTCCATGTTCTTGAAGAGGTCGAACGAGGCACAGCATGGGCTGAGCAGCACCGTCATGCCCGGCTCGGCCAGCTCGTAGCACGCTGCCACGCAGTCCTTCATGGAGTGGGTGTCGCGGACGGGTATGCCCAGCTGGTCAAAATTGTCGTGCAGCTTCTGGTTGTCAGCACCCAGATAGACCAGTCCGGCACACTTCTCCTTGACCAGCGGAATGATAGGGCTGTAGTCGTTACCCTTATCCTTGCCGCCGATGATGAGGATGGTCTTGGTGCGCATCGAGTCCAGTGCATACCAGCAGGCGTCTACGTTGGTAGCCTTCGAGTCGTTGACGTACTGTACGCCACGCACCGTGCAGACCTTCTCCAGACGATGCTCCACGCCGGGAAAGTCGCTCAGCGACTTGCGAATGGCCTCTTTCTTGATGCCTGCCACGTTGGATGCGATGCCGGCAGCCAGCGAGTTGTAGATGTTGTGGCGTCCGGTGAGACTCAGCGACTCCTGTTCCATGTTGAACGGCTCGGGCTGCTCTATCTTGTACTGTCCTTCCTCAATATAGCCGATGCTGCCATTCTCCTTGAGTTCGGAAAAGGGGTACTGGATGGCCTGTATGTTGTACTTCTCCAGCTCGCGCTTGATGATGGGGTCGTCGTTCCAGTAGATGAAGGCATCCTGCTCGGTCTGGTTCTGTATGATGCGCATCTTGGCATCTACGTAGTTCTGCATGTTGAAGTCGTAGCGGTCCAGATGGTCGGGCGTGATGTTCAGCAGCACGGCAATGTTGGCACGGAAGTCGTACATGTTGTCCAGCTGGAACGAGCTGAGTTCAATGATGTAGTATTCGTGCGGGTCCTCGGCCACCTGCAGTGCCAGCGAGTTGCCAATGTTGCCGGCCAGCCCGGCATCGTAGCCAGCAGCCTTGAAGATGTGGTAGATAAGGCTTGTCGTGGTGGTCTTGCCGTTGGAGCCCGTGATGCAAATCATCTTGGAGCGGGTATAGCGCCCGGCAAACTCAATCTCACTGATGATGTGGATGCCCTTCTCCTTGATCTTGACTATTATGGGTGCCGTGTCGGGAATGCCCGGGCTCTTGATAATCTCGTCGGCATTCAGTATCAGCGCCTCCGTGTGCTGCCCTTCTTCCCACACGATGTCGTGGTCGTCCATCAGCTTCTTGTATTTCTCGTTGATTTTCGACATGTCGCTGACAAACACGTCGAAACCTTCTTTCTTGGCCAGAACAGCTGCTCCTGCGCCGCTCTCTCCGGCTCCTAATATGACTATTCTACTCATGTTGTCTTTTATCTGATCTTCAGGGTGATAATCGTTATTGCTGCCAATATGATGGTGGTAATCCAGAAACGGATGGTAATCTTAGACTCATGGAACGGACGGTGTGGCCAGCCCTTGAGCAGATAGGTGCTGGTCTGGTCGAGTTGTGAGTCGAGCTTGCGGAAGGTGTCGTGGATGGGGGTGGCACGGAACACGCGCACACGCTTGCCTTTGCGCTTCTGTATCTTAAACCACTGAGTCTGTATGATGACGCTCAGACTCTCGATGAAGAAGATGCCGCACAGGATAGGCAGCATCAGCTCCTTGTGGGTGATGACGGCGCAGACACCGATGATGCCTCCGATGGTCAGCGAACCCGTGTCGCCCATAAACACCTGGGCAGGGAAAGCGTTGTACCACAGGAAGCCTATCATGGCACCGATGAAGGCGCTGAGGAAGACCACCAGCTCTTGCGAGCCGGGTATGTACATGATGTCAAAGTAGGCTGCGTAGACAATATGCGAGGAGATATAGGCAAAGATGAGCAGCGCCACGCCAATGATGGCCGAGTTGCCGGCACACATGCCATCCATGCCGTCATTGAGGTTGGCACCGTTGGAGACGGCAGTCACGACAATGATAGTCATGATGACAAACAACACCCATCCGGCAGCCACCTTGTACTTGCCCAGGAATCCCATGACGTTGGAATAGTTCAGGTTGTGGTTCTTGATGAACGGAATGGTGGTCTGCAGCGACTTGACAGCCTCTGGCTTGTGCTTGACGACTATCTCCTGGTTCTGGCGGGCCACCGAGACGTTCTCGCGCACCACGGCATCAGGACTGAGCCAAAGCGTCAGTCCTACGATGAAGCCTATAGACACCTGACCCACAATCTTGTAGATGCCCTTCAGACCCTCTTTGTTCTTGCGGAATATCTTGATATAGTCGTCCATGAAGCCGAGGAATCCCAACCATACGGTAGTGGCTATCATCAGCAGCAGGTAGGTGTTGCGCATGCGTCCCAGCAGCAACACGGGTACCAGGATGCTCACAATGATGATGATGCCGCCCATGGTGGGCACGCCCTTTTTCTCCACGCCAAACGGGTCGATGCTGGGGTCGCGGGCTGTTTCCGCTATGTTGCGTCGCTTCATCCACTTGATGAAGTACTCGCCAAACCATGCCGAGATGAGCAGTGACAGGATGAGTGCCAGGAGCGAACGGAACGAGATGTACGACCAGATGTGCGCCCCGGGGATGTTATATTGCTCTAAGAAACGGAAAATGTAGTATAGCATATTTCTCTTTCGTTAGTTTCGATGATTCGATAATTCGATATTTCGATGTTTTGAGGTTTCGAGGGCTTGACCGTCACGACTGAAAGATTTCCCTTACCACCTCGCGGTCGTCGAAGTGATGCTTCACACCCTTGATCTCCTGATAGTCCTCATGGCCCTTGCCGGCTATGAGGATGACATCGCCCTTCTCGGCCAGCATGACGGCAGTCTTGATAGCCTCACGACGGTCGGCAATGCTCAGCACCTTCTTCATCTGCTTCTGGTCCAGGCCGGCCAGCATGTCGTTGATGATGTCCTGGGGCTCCTCGAAACGAGGATTGTCCGAGGTGATGATGACGCGGTCGCTCTGCTTGACGGCTTCCTGGGCCATCAGGGGACGCTTGCCTTTGTCGCGGTTGCCACCGGCACCGCAGACGGTGATGACCTTGCCCTGCTTGCCTTCCAGCACCTCGTGGATGGCATTGAGTACGTTTTCCAGGGCGTCGGGAGTGTGGGCATAGTCCACAATAGCCGTGACTCCCTCCTCTGAACGGATAGGCTCCAGACGACCTGCCACGCTCTTCAGTGTGCTCAGGACGACCAGTATGTCCTCGGGCTTCTTACCCAGCATGACGGCAGCGCCATACACCGCCAACAGGTTCGACACGTTGAACTTGCCAATGAACTGCACACCGACTTCCTGTCCGTTGATGTCCAGATACATGCCTTCGAAGTGGCACTCGATGATGCGCGCCCGGAAGTCGGCCATCTGGCGGGTGGAGTAGGTCTTGACCTGCGCCTTGCAGTTCTGCACCATCACCATGCCGTTCTTGTCGTCGGCATTGGTCACGGCAAAGGCATCCTTCGGCAGTCCGTCGAAGAAGGCTTTCTTTGCGTCACGGTAGTTCTCAAAGGTCTTATGATAGTCCAGATGGTCGCGCGTCAGGTTGGTGAACAGGCCGCCGGCGAACTTCAGCCCACCGATGCGCTTCTGGGCAATGGCGTGGCTGGAGCACTCCATGAAGGCATATTCGCATCCCGCCTCCACCATCTGGTGCAGCAACTCGTTCAGCGCAATGGGGTCGGGGGTGGTATGGTCGGCAGGAATGGCCTTGTCCTCAATGTAGTTGCACACTGTCGACAACAGGCCGCACTTGTGACCGAACTTGCGGAACATGTGATATAATAAGGTGGCAATGGTTGTCTTGCCGTTGGTACCCGTCACACCTACCAGCTTCAGGTGCTGCGAGGGCTCACCGTAGAAAACGGTTGCAACGGGACCTACGGCCTCTTCGGTAGAAGCCACCTGGACGTAGGTCACACCCTCTTGTAGCATCTCGGGCAGGTCTTCACACAGCACTGCCGTCGCTCCCAGTTCCAAGGCCTTGGGAATGAAGCGGTGGCCGTCGGTCTGCGTGCCCTTGATGGCCACGAACAGATGACCTGCCGCTATCTTGCGTGAGTCGATGTTCACGCCGGTGATGTCAGCCTCGTCATTGCCGACGATACTGAGAGGGTGTACGTTTTTCAGTAGTTCCTTCAGTTTCATATACCTTAATTATAATATATATTAGTTATTCCAATGTCAATATGCACTCGCTGCCTTTCACAATCTCCCTGCCGGCAGGATAGCTCTGTCGCTTCACCTTGCCGCGCCCACTGAGCCGTACCTTCAGTCCGCGGCTCTCCAGCTGGTAGACGGCATCCTTGGCACCCATGCCTATCACGTCGGGCGTGATGTTGGCACGATACTTCTCTTCCTGACCGACACGCTTGTCGATGCCCAGACGGTTCAACACCATGTTGGCATCCTTGGCACTGCCGTTCTTGACCTCGGGTATCGTCTCCGACAGCTCGTCATGGGCATCGGCCACACTCAGCTTCAGATGACGTGCCATGACGCCCTCGGCAATATGGTGGAACACAACGCCGCTCATACCACCGCCAGAGGCCGGCAGTCCCGACTTTTTGATACAGACAATACACGTGTAGCGTGGATTGTCGGCAGGGAAATAGCCGGCAAACGACAGCCAGTAACGGGTGATGCCCGAGTGGTAGCTGCCGTACTGGTCGGCCACCTGGGCGGTACCTGTCTTTCCGGCCACCTTGAACAGTGGTGAGCCCGCCTTCTTACCCAGGCCCTGGCTGACCACATGCTCCAGAATGGTCTGCATGGTCTTGATGGCCTTGGGCTTGGCTATCTGCTTTTTCAGCACCACGGGTTCAAACTCCTTGATGACCTCGCCGTTCTTCACCAGTTGCTTGACAAAGCGCGGCTGCATCATCTTTCCGTTGTTGGCAATGGCATTATAGAAGGCCACCGTGTTGATGGGGGCTATCTGTGTCTCGTAGCCGATGGACATCCACGGCAGCGTCGTCTTGCTCCAGTATTTCGAACGGTCGGTGGTCTTCGTGTCCGGCATGCGGATATAGGGCGGGTGATAGCCTACCAGTGGCAGTTTCAGGTCTTCGTGGATACCTACGCGATAGAGGCCCTTGACATATCGCGTCGGGTAGCTGCCGTAGAACTTGTCGATGACGTAGCTCACGCCGATGTTCGAACTGACCTCCAGGGCGCGGGCAACGTTGATGTCCTGATAGCCGCCACGACGCCAGTTGTGGTCCTTCATGGGACGGCCGTGCATCTCCATGACACCGCTGCCGGTATGGATGACGAAGCTGGTGTCTACCACCTCGTCGTCCAGGGCCACGAGGAATGATGCCACCTTGAACACCGAACCAGGCTCGCAGCGGTAGCTGATGGCTGAGTTGACAGCCTCAATGTAGTGTCCTTCACCGTTGCGCAGCATGTTGACAATAGCCTTCACGTCGCCAGTCTCCACTTCCATCAGGATGGCCACGCCCATCTCGCCGTTCACCAGTTTCAGCTCGTCAATCAGTGCACGCTCTGCCAGGTCCTGCATGTTCACGTCAATGGTAGTCACGATGTCACAACCATCGATGGGCAGCGTTACGGGAATGTTCATGTACTTGTTCAGCACCTTGCGGCGCCCCGTGATGCCCGGCGTACCGCGCAGCACTGAGTCGTACGACAGCTCCAGTCCGTAGTAGGCTGAGTCCTTGGCACCATACAGTCCACCGATGGTGCGCAGGGCGAGTGACGTAAACGGACGGCGGCGCGAGTTATACTCTTCCCAGCAGAAGCCGCTCTTGTATCTCGGCATGTTCAGGAAGGGCAGCTGCTTCACCTCCATATAGGTGTTATAGTCTATGCGTCTGGGCCAGATGTTCCACCAGCGCGAGCCGATGGTCTTCTCGCCGGTCTTCTTGTTGACGACCTCCTTGTGGCGTCCCTTCTCCAGATGCTCTTTGAACTCGGCTGCAGAACGCTGGGGGAATATCTTGTTAAGCCCCTCGCAGAGCGAGTCTACCTTGTCCAGCCACAGCGAGTCGTTCTCGAAGGCAGCAGCTTGGAAGTCGATAAATATCTTGTATTCGGGGATAGAGGTTGCCATCAGCTGTCCGTCACAGCTGAGGATGTTGCCGCGGCGCGGCTTCACGCTAACGCTGTCGCGCTTCAGCCGATCGGCCACCTCTGTCCAGTACTGCTTCTTGGCAGTCATGATGTAGAAGGCCTTGCCTATGACGGCAATTCCGATGAGCGTTAGGACAATGGCAATCGCCATGTAGCGCGGCATAACCTTATCGTTCTCAAACTTACTCATTTCTTCACTTAAGTTCTAAACTCTTAACTCTACACTCTCAACTACTCCGGTACTTCTATAATATAGGGCGGCTGGTCTGCCTGGTGCAGCAGCGAATCCTGGTTTTGCTTCAGGATGTCCAGCACGCGGCTCTCGCGGCACTTCTCTGTCAGCGTGCTCGACGAGGAGAGGGCCTTGAACTTGGCATCCTTCAGCTCGCCTTCCATCTTGTCGATGAGAATCATGTCCTGCTGGCACTGGTAGCGGAAAGCCACATAGACAATGGAGAAGCCTACGATGAGCACAAACAGCCATATCTGCGAACGGACGAACTCCGTTGTCAGCAGGTCGCCGCCGAGGATGGTGCGCAAGCCCAGCTGACTGGAAGGCCTGGGGTCTTCCTCGCTGGCCGTCTCCTTGATCTTCTGGATCGCTTCCTTCAGCTTCTCTTCCTGCTGAAGGGCTTTCTCTTCTTGTTGCTCTATCTTTTCTTCTTTATCCATTGTGTCATATCTTCTCTGCTATTCTGAGCTTGGCACTGCGACTGCGCGGGTTGCACTGCTGTTCGTCGTCGCTGGGTGTCGTCAGTTTGTTCACCAGACGGAAGGGCGACGTGATGCGCCCGTAGAAGTCTTGTTCTATGCGGCCTTCAGCATTGCCGGCCTTCATCACGTTCTTCACTATGCGGTCTTCCAGCGAGTGATAGGTGATGATACTCAGCCGTCCACCCTTGGCCAGCAACTGCGTAGCACCTTTCAGCATGTCGCGCAGGGCATCCATCTCATGGTTCACCTCAATGCGCAGTGCCTGGTAGACGCGTGCCATGTCTTTCTTCTCGCGCTCCGAGCGCATCAGCGGTTCGGCCAGCTTGCTCAAGTCGCCTGTCGTTCGGATGGCCTGCTCCCGACGGTAGTCGTTGACGGCTTTGGCCAGCCGCCGGGCGTTCTTCAACTCTCCGTACAGGTAGAAGACATCGGCCAGCTGCTCTTCCGTGTAGTTGTTCAGAATGTCAGCGGCCGTCTGTCCGGCGCGTTTGTTCATACGCATGTCGAGCGGCGCATCGAAGCGAAATGAGAATCCGCGTGTCTCGTCGTCGAAATGGTGGCTCGACACCCCCAGGTCGCCCAGCAGGCCGTCTATCTTCTCTACGCCGTAGTAGCGCATCCAGTTGCCGATATATCTAAAGTTGCTCCTGACAAAGGTAAATCTATCATCGGCGACGATGTTTTTTTCTGCATCGGCATCCTGGTCAAAGCTGTACAGACGTCCGTTCCTGCCCAGCCGGGAGAGAATTTCCCGCGAGTGACCGCCACCACCAAAGGTGACGTCCACGTAGACGCCGTCAGGGCGTATGTCCAGTCCGTCGACACTCTCTTGCAGCAGTACCGGGACGTGATATGTGTCTGTTGAACTCATTACTCCTCTCCTCCCATCAGTTCTTCGAGCGCCTGACCGAACTCCTCGGCCGTCATCTGCTGCTCTTCTGCCTTTGGGAGGCTCCATATCTCAATGGTGTCGCCCATGCCCGTGAACTTGACGTCCTGCTCTATCTCTGCCAGGCGCAGGTAACGCTTGGGAATCAGAAAGCGGCCATTGCCGTCAAGCGACATCACTTCCACTTCCGAGACAAACTTGCGGAACACCTCCTGTTGCTGCTTGTTCCAGCGGTTCAGGCGGGCACGCATCAAGTCCATCTGCTCGTTCCATACGCTTTCGGGGTAGAGCACCAGACAGGGCTGGAACACGTCCTTGCGCAACACCAGGCGCTCCTCTCCCGCTGCCTGCAGAACCTTACGGAAGGTGGCAGGTAGGAAGGCGCGTCCCTTGACGTCCAACTTGGCCTCTATGTTACCTAAAAAGCGCATGCGTACTATTATATTTTTGAAAGTTTGGGTGCAAAGTTAATCATTTTCCCCCACAATCCCCCACTTTTCTCCACTTTTTTTAGTGAATATTTTATAAAAGTTACTTTTTGCACATTTTTTCTTAAAAAGTGCATCAGTTTTCGAAGTTTTTATTATCTTTGCAGTTTGTAAGTGGAAATGTGAGAGAAAGATGACTCAGATAAGCGAGAAGACGATTGACATTGACCGTATCCTGCAGAGCAAGATGGGCCCCAAGGCAAAGTGGGTGCCCCGTCCGTTGACTAACTGGCTGAAACACATTGCACATCAGGATCAGGTCAACCAGTTCCTGTGGGAGTCGCGCGACAAGACGGGCACCGACTGGCTGGAGGAGTGTGTGCGCTATCTGGACATGACCCTGGTGGTGAAGGGCAAGGAGCACCTGCCCGACCCGCACGACGGGCGGCTCTACACGTTTGTATCCAACCATCCTCTGGGTGGGGAAGACGGTGTGGCACTGGGGGCCATCATCGGACGCCACTACGACTCACGCTTCCGCTATCTGGTCAACGACCTGCTCATGAATCTGCCGGGACTGGCGCCGCTCTGCATCCCTATCAACAAGACAGGCCACCAGAGCCGCAACTTCCCAGCCATGGTGAAGGCGGGCTTCGAGAGCCAGAACCACATGCTGATGTACCCCGCAGGCATCTGTTCCCGCAAGCGTAACGGTGTCATTCGCGACATTCTGTGGACCAAGACCTTCATCGTCAAGAGCGTGGAGTATCAGCGCGATGTGGTGCCCATCCACTTCAGTGGCCAGAACTCCAAGTTCTTCTACCGTCTGGCCAACTTCTCCGACCGCTTCCTGCCCTTCAACTTGGCCATGCTCTTCCTGGTCGACGAGATGTACAAGAACGTGGGCAAGACGTTCGAGGTGAAGATTGGTGAGCCCATTCCCTGGCAGACCTTCGACAAGAGCCGCACCCCTGCAGAGTGGGCTCAGTTTGTACAAGACAAAGTGTATTCCCTATAACGCTAACCCCTAAACTCTCAACTCTACACCCTAAACTCCCAACTCCACATGGAACAGCCAATTATCAAACCTATCAGCAAAGACATCCTCAAGAGCGAACTGACTCCTGACAAGCGGTTGCGCATGACCAACAAGAGCAACAACCAAATCTTTGTCGTCACGGCACACAATGCACCTAACGTGATGCAGGAGATAGGGCGATTGCGCGAGATTGCTTTCCGCGAGGCTGGTGGCGGCACGGGCAAGGAGGCCGATATCGACGAGTTCGACATCTGTGAGAACTGCTATAAGCAGCTCATCGTCTGGAACCCGGACGATGAGGAAATTATTGGCGGCTACCGTTACCTGCTGGGCACAGACTGGGAGTACGACGACAAGGGACAGCCCATCCTGGCCACCAGCCACATGTTCCACTTCTCCGACAAGTTCATCCGTGACTATGCCCCTTGGACGGTGGAGCTGGGCCGCTCCTTCGTGTCGCTGCCCTACCAGTCGTCACGAATGGGGGCCAAGAGCCTGTTTGCCCTCGACAACCTATGGGACGGTCTGGGTGCTATCACCGTCATCCGCCCGAACGTGAAGTACTACTTCGGCAAGATGACCATGTACCCCTCGTACATCCGCAAGGGGCGCGACATGATACTCTACTTCCTCCAGAAGTATTTCGACGACAAGGAGAAGCTCATTATCCCGATGAAACCGCTAAAATTGGAGACTGACCCCCAGGAACTGGAGACGCTGTTCTCGGGTAGCTCGTTCAAGGAAGACTATCTGATACTGAACTCCGAGATACGCAAGATGGGCTACAACATTCCGCCGCTGGTCAATGCCTATATGGGTCTTTCGCCCACGATGAAGCTGTTCGGAACCGCCATCAACTATGGTTTCGGCGACGTGGAGGAAACGGGTATCCTCATTGCCATCGACGAGATTTTCGAGAGCAAGCGCAAACGCCATATCGACACCTTCATCCGCGATCATCACGACGAGATAGAGATTACCTCCGGAGCCAACAAACTCATTTACAAGAATAAAGACTAAAACTAAAACAGACTGACACATGCGAAAATGGCTGTTGTTAGGGGCTCTTATGCCCCTGCTGGCTCATGCCCAGCGTCTTGACAGCCTGCACATCATGGTGGATGCGCAGGCTACTGGTAATGCACCCTATGTCTATCAGACCTTCCAGGCTGCAAGTGCCCATTTCATCGATGGCATCACCGTCTATCTCCGTCCTGGCGTCTACTGGATTGACGACCCCGACGACCCTGCCGTCAGGGTGGGTGTCGGCGGACGCGAACCCTTCGGCATGACCATTCGCTGCCCACACCTCACGCTCATCGGACTGGGCGACCGTCCGCACGATGTCGTGCTGGCCTCCCAGCGCGGACAGACACAGGGAGCCGTCGGCAACTTCACCATGTTCGACTTCTGGGTGACTTCGCTCAGCGTAAAGAACCTGACCATGGGCAACTACTGCAACGTAGACCTCGTCTACCCGCGCAATCCACAGCTGAACCGTCTCAAACGCAACGAGGCTATCACGCAGGCCCACGTAGGCTACGTACACGGTGACTCGCTGGTAGCCCGACAAGTACGCTTCATCAGCCGCCTGAACCTGAACCCCCTCAACGGTGCCCGCTACTCGTACTATGAGGACTGCCACTTCGAGTGTACGGACGACGCGCTGAACGGTACTGCCGTCTACCGCCACTGTGACTTCGACTTCTACGGCACTAAGCCTTGGTGGAGCACGCATGGCAAGGGTGCACTCCTCATTGACTGTGACTTCTACGCCAAGAACGACAATCGCGAGACTTACTTCTGCAAGCAGGGTGGTCCGCTGACACTGGTCAACTGTCGCTACCACGCCCCTTCCGACAGTACCTATGTCGGATGGACAGCCTATCCGCAGCCGTGGCTCCGCTGCTACCAGCAGGGCTTCACACTCAATGGCAAGCCCTATCTGGTTGGCAACCGACAGCCTCAGAACACCATCCTGCTCGATGGATTCGGGGAAAATGAGCCTCCCTACCTGTCTATTTCCCGACACAGCGCCTCGCTCATGACAGGTCGCGACACACTGGCACTCACCGCACAAGGCGGAGCCATCCACTGGCGGGTAGAACAAGGCTACGAGTCGTACGTCACGCTCCACACGACAGGTGACGGCGCAACCGTCATCCCTACCAACAACTCCGATGAAACCGTCCGTTTTTGCATTGAGGCCTATGCCGACGACGGTCGGATAGCAGCCTGCGAACTGACGGTCGAACCGTCACTCCTGCCGGCACCTGCCTTCGCCCGTCAGCCTCGTCTGGAGCGGCGTGACAGCGTGCTCGTGCTCGACTACGACTTGCTGCTGGAGGGTCGGCGCGACGAGTCGTCCGTCACGTGGTACCGCGACGATATCCCCGTCAGCGTGACCCACGGCACGCCCGAGCGCACTTACCGGCTGACCGCCGCCGATGCCGGCCACCGCCTGACAGCCACCATCTGTCCCAAGCACCAGCGCAGCCCCTACGGCCCTGCTGTCACCGTCTCTTTACCATCCATACCCTCCACATTATCCAAACTGTCTGACCTCTCCACCGACTTCCACGACTTCCCCTGTCAGTGGCAGGCCCAAGTGCTTCCCGGCTACTGGACCGTAGACGGCTATAAGCCCGCCGACACGGCCGAGTTCCCATGGGGCTTTGACACGGCTAAACCCATGTGGATCTATGGCGAGGGCTACAATGGCGCCGTCGGCAAGGGACTGTTGCAAGAGCAGCGTGGTGCCCGCCTCAGGTACACGCCCGTACAAGGAACCTATGGCGACATGCACCTCGTGCTGAATGTCGACCCGACCAAGGAGGCCGGCCAGGGCTTCGGCTCTGCCACAGGCCAGTATATGGATGTCTGCATCAAGTTCGACACCGAGAGTCTGACGGGCTATGGTCTCCGCATCATCCGCACCACCAAGCACGCCAAGGCCGTCGACTTCCTTCTGGTACGTTACAACCACGGCACGGTGACGCCCATCAGCGACCCGGTATCGTCCACTTGCTATCGCACTAATTGCTCCATTTTTATCGATCTCAACGGGAAATCACTCACCGCACACGTAGAAACGGCGACCCCTCAGCCTGCCGACTCAACGCTGCCTAAGATCGTCGACCTGCAGGCTGACGTGACTCCTAACCCCTATGGTGGCATCCACATCCAGCATACGGGTTCCTCCGGTGGCGAGAGCACTACCATGCTCCACCGCCTCACCGTCCGTTGGGAATAACGGAGAAGAAAGTGTGTTTACAACCTGATCTTGATGGTTTTCCGTCCGACTTTGACAATGTAGACCTGTCCGGAAGTGAGCGGAATCCGCTGTCTGGTGTTCGTTGCCGCCATAGAGCGAATCAGTCTGCCGTCAAGGCTATAGACTGAGACGGCCTGTCCCGCAGAAAGATGGTCTACCACGAGTCCGTCGTCATCTCCCAGAACGACCACCTGTCTGTCGGCAAGCGTCTGTACGCCAGTCCCTATCTGTTCGTAGGCTATGCGTATGGTGCTCTTTTCGCGCAGCAACGGCGTGTCGATATAGGTGCCATGCTGTATCTGTTCGGTAATGTCCTTGCCGTTGAAGGTCAGGCTGTTCACCCGCCATCCCTCGTCAGGCAGCACCTGATAGCGCAGACTGTGGTTTTTGGCCACCGACAGCGTGACGACACCCAGTTCCGTTTGAAGGATGTCGACATCCACCAGTGCATCGGTAAAGCGCACATACAACTCACCATTCTCAGGCATGGCTCCGATGGTAAAGCGGTTGTCTGCAACCTGCCGCGTATAGTCATGGTATCCGTGATAGGGGTAGCGCACCTCGATAAGGTCTGGGGCATGGTCTTCGTCGGGCACGAGGGAAAACGTAGCCTCCTCACCATAAGGCACCAGCACACAGCCGCCTTCCGGTCCGACGGTCCACTGTCCGTACGCCACGGCACCGCCCTCGCCGACGTTGAGCAGCATATTGCGATAACAAGTGCCCATGTCCCGTTCGGTCACATGCTTGAAGTTCTTCCAAAAGGCCGCCGTGGCATAGATATTCTTACACCCCGTCGGAACCTCGAGCTGAGCCTGTTCAAACATATCGAGCACCTCCTGGGTGAATGCGCTGCTGTTGTATGTTGGCGGCTGCTGGCAACGCACGACGAGATGTCTGAGTGCGGTACACCCGTCAAACGTGCTGCCTGCGATGCTCGTGACACCTTCGCCGATGGTCAGCCGCTCCAGGGCAGTGCAGTTCTGAAACAGCTCCATCTGCATGGCAGGCATGGCGGCAGGCAGTTCCATCTCTTTCAGACTGGTACACCCCGCAAACACTGACTGTCCTATCTCGCGGACCGACTGCGGAATCGTCATCTCCTTCAGCGCCGTGCAGTTTCTGAACACCCCGCTCTCTATGACCTGCAGTCCCTCGGTCAGCACCACCGACTCCAGGCTGCTACAGCCTGCAAAGCCGTTCAGGCTCTTGACGGCTCCCTTGAAGACCACCTCCTTCAGCTTGCTACACCACACAAAGGCATCGTACCATATCTTGTCCAGCGGTCCGTTGAAGACTACGCGCTCCAGGCTCTTGCACTGTCTGAAAGCCTCCGTCCCGACTTCCCGCAGCGTCGCAGGAAACACCAGTTCTGTCATGTCACATCCGGAGAAGGCCGAGTTGCCGACTTTGGTAAACGCCTCGGGCATGACTATCTTGCTCAGTTTCGTGCAACCCGCAAAGCACCCTGCAGGTATCTCCTCCAGTGCAGCAGGCAGATTCACATAGGTCAGCTTCCGACTGTTCTGAAATGCCCAACCCTCAATAGTCGTTATGGAGGAAGGCAGTATGATGCTGTCTGCCGCCAGGCTTTCAAACGCCCTCTGTCCTATGGTCGTTACGGTCAGCTCGCGGTGCTGCAGCATGACGGTCTGTGGAATCACCAGTTTCGCCGTGTCTTTGTCCAGTGCCAGGCTGACCTTCGTCAGTTTGACGGCTGTCGGTGAGATGACGTCGTATTCGTAGATACCTTCTTTCACGTCTGCCCCTTGGGCACAAAGTGTTGTCAGCAGCAGAGCTGCCAGTATGATGTTCGTCTTCATCCTCTTACTGCTTTTGATACTTAATGGTTAGCGTATGGTCATCGGCTGTAGTGGCGCTGAACTGCATCTGGCCCGTCCTGCCGTCGTGCTCACGCGGCTCAGCAGTCTTCCAGAAGCTTGAGTAGTCCTCTATCTTTTCTATCTGGCTACCGTCTGCCGCAGTTACCTTGACGTCCATCCGGGTCTTGGAAGCAGGGATGACATAGATGCTGCCTCCAGAGCCCTGGGATATCGTGACGGCATAGCTGCGCCATGGAATGTCGACCACGATGTCCAAGTCTTCGCTGACGGCATCCAGCGTAAGCTCATACTGCTTGTCGTCAACCTCCATCAGTGGCAGTCTCTCCTCACCGTTCACACGGACAGAGGCCACATAGCGCGTAGCGCCATGCACCGTACTTCCTTCGTCCAACAGCACCGTCAGCTTCAGCGGCTGGCCCTTCTCTATCTCCACCCATGTCGGCTGTAGCAAGGCATTCACCACTTCATCATTCAGCTTGACGGTGCTGATGCCCGTTGCCATGATCTTCAGCTCGCAGTACTCCTTGCCTGAGACGTTGTCCTCCACCATGTGCTCAAAGTTCTGCCAGACGGCCTGTGCACGATAGTATGCCCTGCAGCCCTCGGGCACGTGAAGGGTAGCGAAAAACTGCACCGGCTTCGAAAAAGCATCCGAGCTGGCGCCGTTAGGCCATTCGGTAGGCATCTTCGGATTCTTCAGCACAACCTCACCCAGATGCGGGCAGTTGAAGGCCGCCGACTCTATCGACTGAATACCCTCGGGCAGTGTGATGCTCTCTATGCCGCAGCCCGTAAAGGCCCTGAACTTGACCGACTTCACGGCCGATGGCATGCGGAAAGTCTTCAGGCTGACACAGTCAGAGAAGCAGTTGTCAGGAATTGACTCCACGCCGTCGCCGAAGGTCACCTCTTGCAAGGCCGTACAACCCTGGAATGCACCCATGCCAATCTTTGTCATCGTGGCGGGAAAGTCCAGCCGTTTCAGCGAGGTGCAGTTTGCGAAACAGTTCATCCCCACCTGCTCCAGCTGCTGGGGAATATGGATATCCTTCAGCGACGAGCACTCATAGAAACAATAGTCATCCCACACCTTCACCTGATCACCCATCGTGACGTGCTCCAGCGAGAAACAGTGGTAGAAGGCAGATGCACCGACGACGGTCACCCCCGCAGGGATGTCTATCGACGTCAGTGCCTGACAGTCGGCGAAAGCAGCCAAGTCAACCTGCGTCAGCGTGGACGGCAGCTGAATATCGGTCAACTGCCGACAGCCGTAGAACGTGTTGTCGGGCAGTGCCGTCATGCCTTCGGGCAGCGACACACGCTTCAGCTGCCGGCAACCGGAAAAGACGCCAACACCAAAATCCACCACCCTGTCAAGGGTGAATGAAGCAATTTTGGTATACATGAACGCGTTGTTGCCTATACCAGTCACCTGTAGCTGCTTGCCTTCATCCTCCACATATCGTGGTATCACGATGTCACCCTCCAGCGTCCACTGATGGTTCTGCTGGACAGCCACCTCTGCCGTCGTCTCCGACAGCTGTCGATACCAGAGTCCCTGATATTCAAACTCCTGTGCCCTGCCCGTCGTTGCCAGTAGCACCACGAGCAGCAGCCAAGTCATTCGCCTGTTAATAGCTATCATTGATGTCATCCTTTTTGTTTCGCGTGCAAAAGTAGTGATATTTCTTCACCTGTCCAAATTTTTGTGCTATAATGTTAGGTGTTACAAATGAAAATAAATCTTAATTTATTTTGCACTTTACTCGGTTTGCACTACCTTTGTAGGTAAAAGCATTATGCAAAGACAGGTTGTATATCTTCTGATGATTCTGGTACTGGCGGCAGGCTGCAACCGGCAGTCAGTGTATAATCGTATCTTGTCTGAAGCCGACGC
>ERZ842401.4126-NODE-4126-length-17233-cov-18.991384_pt1 | contig 17233 bp, 16 predicted proteins | sample MGYA00521270_ERZ842401 | MGnify/ENA primary metagenome ERZ842401 (study PRJEB31892, sample SAMEA3878208) | bioreactor metagenome | biome: Moose rumen | place: Sweden | collected 2011-10 | study: EMG produced TPA metagenomics assembly of the PRJEB12797 data set...
TTCGCGCAAAAGCCGCTCATTTTCGTCGATGAGGTCGAAGCCCGTAACCGCCACGCCCGCAATTCCGTGCTGTGCAATGTAATCCGCTACGAGCTGCACTTCCACGCTCACCGTGCAAATCCCCGCAACATCGCTATGACGCGAAAACAATTCAGCCAGACTGTTTCTGATAATCTCATCTTTTCTGTCATTGTCAAACACTTCAAGCACGCTATGCACCGCATTGCATTCTTTGCGCCCTTGAAACCACGCGCAAAAGCCGCGAGAGCGTTCATTCAGGTTGTACGCGCCTCCGTAAATCTCAAGCGCGATATATGTTCCGCCCCTGCCGCCTAAAAGCTCGGTGAGTTTTCCCGCCAAAAAGCCTGCGCGATACGGATTCTGCGCGATGACAGAAAGCGGCTTATTCAGCTGATTCTCATCGCTTTCAAACGCCGTTATCGAAGTGTCTACGAGGCAATACGGCTTTAGCTCTTTGGCATTGAGAAGCAGCTCGCACATTTTCTCCTGCATAACAGGCGCGATTACATACGCCGCGCAGGGCGAGTTTGTCATTGCACTAAATGCTTTTGACAGCGACTCATCGTCGTTTCTCTCGAAGAAAAACGGAACAAGCGAAAACGAAAACGCCGACAAATCCGTTTTCATATACCTTTCCGCGCCGTCAAATACCTTGTTCCAATAGCCAGAGCCAGAAGCAAGCGAGGGAAACAACACTCCGATTTTGTACTGAGAATGTTTTTTCAAATGCCGCGCGAGAGGGTCGGGCTGATAGCCGAATTCCTCTATAACCGCTTTAACTTTGTCCTCTGTTTCTTGCGCAACTCTTCCGCGGTTATGCAGCACTCTGTCTACAGTTCCGATTGAAACGCCTGCTTTTTTCGCAATTTCCGTTATTGTAAGCATTCTTCTTCCTTTTTTCTTTTGCGTGAACGTAAACATAGTTTAACGCTATAATCTTTTTCTGTCAAATTCTTTTTTTATGAAATTATAAAGTTTCGATTGACCACGGTCGTGGGTGTGCAATTCTTACGGCCGTAATTTGCTTTTTCCACGACCGTTCTTGAGCCTTGCCTACGGCCGTAAGCATGTCATTTCCACGACCGTAAATATTTTCTCCCACGGTCGTAGGCGTAACATTCCCACGGCCGTGGGAGTTCTTATTCCGTTAAAGTTATAATTTACTCTTAAAGACGATTGACAAGTAAGCTAATTATATTTATTATCCTACCAAAACAATAGTGTTTCTATTAAGGAGAACGAAATGACAGGGACGCTTGCAGACAATTTACGGGAGATTACGCAGGATATTTTTGCTGATTACGATAATGCTAGAGCCATCGACAAGCTCAATATTCACGACCAGCCAGCAAAAGAAGACATTACAGAGCTTACCGAAAAGCTCATTCGCATTATCTACCCTGGCTACTATCGCAACAGGCTTTTTAAGGTTTTTAGTCCGCAAAACTCTCTTGCGGTTCTTCTTGAAGATGTAACAATAAATCTCAAAAAGCTCATCATGACGGCGATGAAGAGTTATCACCCAGACGAAGAAATCCCACAAGAAAAGCTGTGCAAAACAGCCGAAGAGATTACGCTTGATTTTCTAAAGACGATTGTCAAAATCAGAAACGACATCGACAGCGACGTAAAAGCGGCGGTAGAGGGCGACCCTGCGGCAGAAAACTCGGCTGAAATCATCGTGGCGTATCCAGGGCTTTTCGCGATTACTGTCTATCGGCTTGCACACGAGCTTTACGCGCTCTCCGTTCCGCTTTTGCCGCGCATTATGAGCGAATATGCGCACAGCAGAACGGGAATAGATATAAACCCTGGCGCGAAAATCGGCAAGAGCTTTTTTATCGACCACGGCACAGGCATTGTTATTGGAGAAACGACGATTATCGGAAACAATGTGAAACTGTATCAAGGCGTTACCTTAGGTGCGCTCTCCACGCGAAAAGGAAGGGATTTGAGAAACAAAAAACGCCACCCAACTATAGAAGACAATGTTACGGTATATTCAGGTGCGTCGATTTTAGGCGGCGATACGGTGATAGGGAAAGGCTCTGTTATCGGCGGCAATGTGTTTATCACGCAGTCTGTTGCGCCGTATACGCGGGTAAGCGTGAAAAATCAAGAGCTATGCTTCAATGAAAACAAAAAGCTTATCAAGGCGGAAGAAGAGGGAATTGACGAGTCTTGGTTTTATACAATCTAGGCATAGTGCTGTTGCGCAGTAAGTTTAGTATTGCTAAAATCTTTTAGTTTTAACATAAAACACTATTGACATAGGCTTGAGAATTTATTTATTATACACCAACTTGGTATGAAAGCAAGGACTGGGAAAATATGGATTTTGCAGATTGCGTAGGAAACACACCGCTCATTGAGCTAAAGAAGATTAACCCTAGAGCAAATAGCGTTAAACTCTTTGCAAAGGCAGAACTATTTAATCCGTCTGGCTCGGTAAAAGACAGAGCTGCGAAAGCTATGGTTTTGCACGGGCTAAAAAGCGGAAACCTCACAAAAGACAAAATCCTTATCGACGCGACAAGCGGAAATACAGGCATTGCATATGCAATGTTCGGTGCTATGTACGGCTTTAGAGTTCAGCTCGTCATTCCTGAAAACGTAAGCCCTTTGAGAAAATCTTTAATGAAGGCGTATGGCGCGCAAATTATAGAATCAGACGCGCTAGAAGGCTCGGACGGCGCATATTATAAAGTACAGAATATCGTAAAAGAAAATCCTGATAAATATTTTTATCCTGACCAATACAACAACGACGCAAACTGGAAAGCGCATTATGAAACAACCGCCGAGGAAATTTGGGCGCAGACAGAGGGAAAAATCACTCATTTTATCACGGGCGGCGGCACGACAGGAACTTTTACAGGGACGAGCAGGCGGTTAAAAGAGCTGAATCCTGCAATTCACACGCTTTTAATGCAGCCAAACGGCGCATTTCACGGAATTGAAGGAAATAAGCACCTTGAATCAACGGAGCGTCCTGGGATTTTTGATAATACGCTGGTTGAAAAAATAATCCCTGTTGCAACAGAAAATGCTTATGATATGGTTCATCAGTTGGCGAGGGAAAATGGCATTTTAGCAGGAATCAGCTCAGGAGCGAATGTGTGTGCTGCGCTAGAGGTGGTGAAAGAGGCGGAGGCTGGTTCTGTCGTGGTTACTATTCTTTGCGACGCGGGGTACAGATACCTTGACGAGCCGATTTGGGAGGATTTTTTATGCTGAAAATATCGAATGGATTGCTTGCACAGATAAAAGCGCACGGAGAGCGGACGTTTCCGAACGAGTGCTGCGGCATTGTGTTCGGCACTTATGAAGAAGCTGGAGTGGACGGACTGCACAGCGTGAAAGTTGCGACGGAGCTTTTGCCGATTGACAATCAATTTGAGGGAGATGAGCAGTATCATCGCTTTTTGATTACCGAAGAGCAAATGTTGCACGCGGAACTTTCGGCGCGAAAACGCGGGCTTGACATTGTGGGCATTTACCATTCGCACCCCGATTGTGCTTCGGTGGCAAGCGAGTACGACAGAAGCCACTCTGTGCCTGTGTATTCGTTTTTGATTACAAGCGTGATGGCAGGAAAGGCAGTGGACGTGCAGAACTGGACGCTTGTGTGGAATGAAGAGAAAGGCGACAACGTGTTTGTTGCAGAGGAATTTCAAGAAATATAACGGAGGACAGAAATGGCTGTAACAGTATTGATTCCGACAACGCTTAGAGCGTATACGGACAGAAAATCGGAGATTGATTTTGAGGGCGCGACGGTGGGCGAGGTGCTCAAGAATCTTGTAACTGCGTATCCTGATTCAAAGAAATCGCTGTTCGATGAGGACGGAAAGCCGAGAAGTTTCGTCAACGTGTTCCTCGGAGAGACGAACATCAAGAGCCTCAAGGGACTTGATAGCGAAACGCGCGACGGCGACACGATTATGCTCATTCCTGCGATTGCGGGAGGGAGGCTCTAGCGTGGCAGAAAACGACAGTATTATTGACGACAGCCGTACAAGCGCGCTCTCGAATGACGAAATCAAGCGATACTCTAGGCATTTGCTTTTGCCAGAAGTAGGAGTTGAAGGACAAGAAAAGCTCAAAGCCGCAAAAGTGCTCATCGTGGGCTTGGGCGGGCTGGGCGCACCGCTCGCGCAGTATCTCGCCGCTGCGGGAATCGGTACGCTGGGACTGCTGGACTTCGACAACGTGGAGGTCTCCAATCTTCAGCGACAGGTCATTCACGGCACGCGCGACGTAGGCAGACCGAAAGTAGCGAGTGCGCGTGACGCTATCAAGCGCATAAATCCGTATGTGAATGTGAATATGCACAATTTTGCGCTCACAAAGGATAATGCGCTTGATTTGTTTAAAGATTACGACGTTATCGTGGACGGCACAGACAACTACAACACGCGCTACCTCGTGAACGACGCGTGCGTGCTGCTCGGGAAGCCGAACGTGTCCGCCGCGATTTATCAGTTCGAGGGACAGGCGAGCGTGTACTATGCAAAGCGCGGTCCGTGCTATCGATGTGTGTATCCTGCGCCTCCGCCGCCTGGCTTAGTGCCTTCTTGCGGAGAGGGCGGCGTTATCGGCGTGTTGCCTGGAATTGTTGGCACGATTCAGGCGACCGAGGTCATCAAGCTCATCATCGGTGGGGCAAAGACGCTCATCGGCAGAATGTTGCACTTTGACGCGTGGAATATGAAGTTCCGCGAACTCAAGCTGGAAAAGAACCCTGACTGCCCGATTTGCGGCAAGAATCCGACGATAACAAAACTCGATTCGTTCGATTATGAAGAGTTCTGCGGTCTGAAAAAGAAAAAGGCAGAAGACGACGCTGTGAGCGCAATCGAACCGAAAGAACTCAAGCGCAGAATCGACGCGGGGGAGAAAATCAATATCGTAGACGTGAGAGAGCCGCACGAGAGGGCGATTTACAAGTTCCCGAACGCGCTCATTATCCCGATTGGACAGCTTGCGCGTCGGCAGGACGAGCTTGACGCGAGCGCGGATACGGTGTTCATCTGCAAGGAGGGCAAGCGCAGTATTCTTGCAGTACACACGATACAGGAAGCAGGCTTTAAGGGCGCGTGCTTCAATCTGAAAGATGGAATCAACGGCTGGTCTCGCGACGTAGACCCGACCGTTCCGCAATACTAGAGGCAGAACCTCTTTTATAAATACAATGCCGCAGCAAGAGAAACAGAATAAAAACTCTTGCTGCAAGGAGAAATTAAAATGGCAGAAGACACACTCAATGCACTTGGCGCGAATGCCGCGTACAATTTGGCGAACGTTACGAAGACTGCACCGCAGTATGGCGCACTCACACCGAAATGGCTCACGAAGTTCCTTGAGTTCAAGGGCTTGGAAACAGGTCTTTATCGCGTGAATAAGGTCGTGGAGGGAGAAACTCCGCTCGACGTGCTTTGCTCATCAGAAAAAAAGAGCGACATCATTCCTTCAGGCTTCGTGCAGTACGAGGAAAAGCCGAGAGAATATCGCCTCAACTCAATCAGCACGATTATCAATGTGAATACCGCCGTGGAAGATGTGTATTCAGCGCCGTTTGACCAAGTGAAAGAGCAGCTCAATCTCGCGATTGAATCTTTGCGCGAAAGACAGGAGAGCCAGCTCATCAACAACGACGATTATGGTCTTTTGAAGAACATTGCCGAAAGCCAGCACATTCAGACAATCCGCGACGACGGCAGACCAACTCCAGATGACCTCGACGAGCTTATCAGCAAAGTGTGGAAAGAGCCGAGTTTCTTCCTCGCACACCCGAGAGCAATCGCGGCATTTGAGCGCGAGGCGACACGCCGCGGAGTTCCTCCTGTTACGGCGAACATCGCAGGTGGCACGTTCCTCACATGGCGCGGAATCCCGATTGTGCCGACAGATAAGCTCCTTGTGGATGGACTCAAAAAGCCTACAAGCAAGAGCGGCAAGACGAACATTCTCCTCGTGCGTTCTGGCGAAGCAAAACGTGGCGTAGTCGGTCTTTATCAGGCGAACCTCAAGAACGAGGCTTCTCGCGGTCTTTCTGTGCGCTTCCGCGGAATCGACGACAAGGGCGTTGCTTCATATCTCCTTTCGCTCTACTGCTCTGCGGCAATCCTTGCGGACGACGCAATCGCCGTGCTTGAGGACGTAGAGGTGGGTAACTATTATGACTACGCAGACTGATTTTTCCCTCGCGGGACTGGGCTTGCCGAGCGAAACCGAGCTTGAAACGCTCGCGGGCAGCCTGTTCAGCGACTTCGACCCGATAACCTGCGCGAGAGGAATCGAGTCCCTTGCGGAGAGCGGCGACACTGCAGTAATCAATCGTGCGGCGCAAAAGGCACAGTCGGTTTTCGGCTCAAGCGATTACGAGCGCGTCGTTGATTCTCTCGTGCTTGATTACAATCTGCCAGAGTCGCAGACTACAATCTGCCAGTGTCGCAGACTACAATCTGCCAGTGTCGCAGACTACAATCTGCCGACAGCGCAGGTGTATAGTCCAGCGGTTCTCTCGCAATCGCAAGCTGCGGAGCAGGAAAAGCACGGCGCACAGCCAAAGCAGAGTGCAAAAGACGAGCGCATTTCTGGCACGTCGGCGCATACGCAAATTGGCACGAAAACGCTGGAGCAAATCCGCGCAGACTTCCCGATTTTGCAGGAGCGCGTGAATGGAAAGCAGCTTGTTTGGCTTGACAACGGCGCGACGACGCAGCGACCGCGGCAGGTTATCGACAGGCTTGTGTATTACTACGAGCACGAAAACTCGAACGTCCACCGCGGCGTTCACGAGCTTGCAGACCGCTCGACCGACGCGATGGAAAAGGCGCGGCAGACAGTGGCGGACTTCATCGGAGCACCAAGCGCGGAGAACATCGTCTTCGTGCGCGGCACGACCGAGGCGATAAACCTTGTGGCGAACGCATACGTCAAGCAATACCTCCAGCCTGACGACGAAATCATCGTGACGCTGCTGGAGCACCACGCGAACATCGTGCCGTGGCAGCTCATTGCGCAGGAAACGGGCGCGGTCATCAAGGTCGCTCCGATTGACGAAAGCGGGCAGATTATCTTGAGCGAATACGAAAAGCTCTTTACTCCGCGCACGAAATTTGCTTCGGCAACGCAGGTATCGAACGCGCTCGGCACGATTACGCCAGTTGCCGAGATGATTCAGATTGCACATCGACACGGCGTTCCAATTCTTATCGACGGCGCGCAGAGCGTGGCGCATATCCCTGTGAATGTGAGTGTACTCGACGCGGACTTCTTTGTATTCAGTGGACACAAGATTTACTCCCCTACGGGCGTGGGCGTGGTCTACGGCAAGAAAGAGCTGTTGGCGGCGGCTCGGCCGTATCAGGGCGGTGGCAACATGATTAAGGACGTGACGTTCGAGCGAACGATTTACAACGAAGCACCTGCCAAATTTGAGGCGGGTACGGCGGCGATTGCACAGATTGTCGGCTTGGGCGCGGCTCTGGAATACGTCAGCTCAATCGGCATTGCGGACATCGGGCGTTACGAGCACGAACTCACGCAGTACGCTATGGGCGAAATGCGAAAAATCCCGAGTTTGCACCTCATCGGCAACGCGACGCAGAAAGCGGGCGTGCTTTCGTTCGTCATGGACGGACACGACATCTTTGAAATCGGCGAGTACCTCAACCGCTTCGGCATTGCGGTGCGCTCTGGTCATCACTGCGCACAGCCTGTGCTTCGGCACTATGGCTTAGAAGGCACAGTGCGACCTACGCTCGCAGTCTACAACAGCACTGAGGACATCGACGAGATGGTCAAGGCTCTGTGGAGCTTGAGCGCAAAATAGAAGCGGCACGCTATAAACCAATCTGAGCGGATTAGCTTGGATTGGTTTATTTGTGTTGTGTGAAAATAAAGCGAGAGAAACGCGAAAAGGAGAGAAAATGGAATTATCGATTGAAACAAAGTGCGTACACACGGGCGATAGCGAAGAGCGCAAAAGCAATTTCGGTGCGCTAAGCTATCCGATATACCAAACAGCGACATTTGCGCACACAGCAGTCGGCGAAGGTTCTGCTTTCAACTATTCCCGACTGCAAAATCCTACTCGCGCACAACTCGAAAAATTGCTCTGCTCCCTTGAGGGCGGAAATGCTGCGTTCGCACTTTCAAGCGGAATGGCGGCGATAAGCACCGTTATGGAGCTTTTTGAAGCAGGAAATCATCTTATTGTTGATTCTGACCTTTACGGCGGCACAAGCAGCCTTTTTCAGACTGTTGTCGAAAAAAACGGCATTGAACTAACCCGAGCAGATTTAAGTAGCTGCAACATTGAAGAGCTGTTTACGCCTAAAACTCGCGCCGTCTATCTTGAAACTCCGACGAACCCAACAATGCGCGTTTCTGACATCGCAGCCATTGCAAAAGCTACGAAAACACATCGCGCGCTTTTAATCGTCGATAACACATTTCTTTCCCCCTATTTTCAAAATCCTCTTTCACTCGGCGCAGACATCGTTATTCACTCAGGCACAAAGTTCCTCGCAGGGCATAACGATACTCTTTCTGGTTTCATTGTCGTAAAAAGCGAGCTTCTCAAAGAGCGTCTTCGTCTTCTCGTGCAAACAATGGGGGCAGTTTTATCGCCATTTGATTCGTGGCTTGTTTTGCGGGGGATAAAAACGCTTTCTCTGCGTATGGAAAAAGCGCAAGAAAATGCAATGAAAATCGCACAATGGCTTGAAACGCACCCTTGTGTAACGAAAGTCATCTATCCAGGTCTTGAGTGCCACAAAGGCTATGAGCTGATGAAAAAGCAAGCAAGAGGTTTCGGATCAATGATTACTTTCGATGTTGAGAGCGCAGAAAAGGCAAAAGATATTTTGCGCCGCGTAGAACTGCTTACATTCGCCGAAAGTCTTGGCGGAACAGAAAGCCTTATCACTTATCCAGTAACGCAGACACACGCCGATGTACCTGAAGAGATACGACTGAAAAACGGCATTACTGACTCAACTCTGCGTCTTTCTGTCGGTATCGAAAATGCAGATGATTTAATCGCAGATTTGAAGAATGCATTTTCGTGATATACGATAAAGTTTTTTTCGTATCTGTATTTATCGCAGAAAAAAGTAGATAGGATCAGGATAAATCCAAAATCCTATCTTGTCAAGGCTTTTTGTCGCTGAAAATTCTAAAAAAGAAAAAGTAGACAAAAAGAAAAATATGTATATGTATATGTATATGTATATGTATATGTGTCAGTAAAAAATTATTTTTTCGATTTATTTTTTATTTTTTTTATTAAGTTATCCACATTTTGCGGCGAATTTGAATTTTATGATTGTGGATAATGTGGAAAAGTCAGACAAAAGGCAACTCAAACAAAAATATATCCCGATGTGTTTTCGCGGCGAAATTTCCATAAAACAAGCCTCCGAAAAAATCGGAATAAAGTATAATTCTGTTTGGCGACTCAAAAAGCGATTTTCTCAACACGGCGAAGCCATTTTCATTCATGGCAACACAGGCAGAAGCCCAAAAAACACACGGCACGACGACAATGCGATTTTCGATTTTTACAAGGCGCATTTTGACGGCTCTCCTTTTATGGTCTGCCGTGATTATTATTCACGATTTTGCTCGGCGGTGTCTTATTCCAAAGTCTACCGCGTTTTGACTTCTCACAATATTCTTTCGCCTCGCGCGAGAGTTCCGAAAGCCGAAAAGAAAAAGCATTTGCCACGAAAAGAGCGGGAATATGAAGGCGAATTGTTGCAGATTGACGGCTGTACACATCGCTGGCTTATCGGCAAAGGCAAAACGACGATACACGGCGCAGTTGACGACGCAACGCACAAAATAACGGCTTTGTATATGGCGGAAAACGAGTGCAGACTTGGCTACAATGAGCTTTTAAGACGGACAGCGGAAAAATGCGGCGGCGTGCCAAATGCGATATATAGCGACCGCTCGGCGTGTTTTTTCACCACAAAGACGGCGAGCGTGTCGATTGAAGAGCAACTTTCGGGGTTTGAGAAATCGCCGACACAATGGCAGACGCTCGCAAAGAAAGTGGCTTTCTTAGCGACATTTTCAAGATGTTCTGTTAGAGATTGCGTTTTTGAACCATCTTCGCTTTTATGCGCAATAAATTTATCCATATATTTCATTATAAAACATAAAATACTATTTTTAATGATTTTTTCAAAAAATCGCGAATGGGAAGCAAACATATATATTGCAATTTTTAATTGTATGCAGTACAATAACTTATATTTTCTAATGCCATAAAAAGAGTAGGTTCGCGGAAAATACTGTTTAACCTTTTATTTTATGAAGAATTAGAAGATATATTGTCGCTCCTTCACGGGAGCGTGAATTGAAACGCCTGCGCTCTTGGCTCTGAGTTTCTTCTTCGTGTCGCTCCTTCACGGGAGCGTGAATTGAAACAATCAACCGCTTTTTTCTCGCAGACACGCACGAGCGAGCAAGCGTTGTATAAAAAATCTTACCGCCTGTATTGTGTACATCTTACCGCCTGTATTTAATACACCTTACCGACGGTAAGCTATAAGCATTTTTAATCGTGTTTTTCTTTCCAAAATCGCACGCACTCACGAATAAATCGAGAGCGATTTAGCCCTGTTTTCTCACAAAGCGCGTCAATCTCTTCGAGTTCTTCTTTAGAAGTCGAAAGCTGTATCTGAAGCCGTTTAGTGCCTTGTGCCTCAACCTTGTTTTTCGCTCCTTTGGGTCTACCTGCACCCTCTCGCACGCCACCGCGCCCGCTCTTCAAATATTGCTCGCTCATCACAGCACCCCCGTTTTCAAAAGCACGATAAAGGCTATCGCAAGCCCTATCCATAAAAAATCAATAATTTCATCTCGAAATTCGTTATTGTCCATTTGACACGCCTCATACAATAAAGTATTATGCAAGGCGGGAAGCTCTAACCTTTCCCGCCCGCTCGCTTTTACTTTAGAGCGATAACTAAACCAGTTACGGCGATTATCACTTTAGACAGCCCTGAAAGCAAGTCTTTGATAAATCGTCGGTGGGCTTCTATTCTTCGAGTTTTTGCCTCGTAAGCCCTCATTTCTTCATCAAAAGTCATTGTTTAACCTCCTGCACTCTTGATGTATATATACTATCATATTTATTTATTTCTGTCAATACTTTTATATCTATGATACTTATTAAATGCGCTTTTTTTCTATAAAAACACAAAAAAAATAGAGCCTTTCACAGCCCTATTTCTGCGTATTAGGAAAACTTTAAAGTTCCATTTGATATATATGCAAAATGCTCTTTGTACCTCATAGAATTCACTTCTGTTTGAGACTCAGAGCTTTCCATATTAGGAAGCTACCATTGCAAAAAACAAGGTATTTCGAGGTCGGCATATTTCATATATACCGTACCGTCAACCTCCCACCCGTCGCCATGCTTGCCTGTTGTCCAACCAAAATGTTTATCATCAAGAAAATAATGAACGCCTGCGCTGACCCATTTTTCGTTTGAATCCTGTACTGCTTTGTCGCATTTCACCGTTATCCACCACTCTGTATGCCACCCCGTAGAATTGCCTGCACTACGTTCAGTATTTTCGCTTTGGCTCAAGTAAAGTGCTGTAAAGTGTATACCTTTATAGTGCGACCCTGCGGGGTCAAGACCTGTCCATTTTGTATTTTTGGCTTGCTCGCCTGTGAGTGTAAAAGACTTACCTGTGAGTTTGTGATTAAAATCAACGTTAAATACACCGTCAACCTCCAAAGTCCCTCCTACTTTTATAGAGCCGTAGAGTATCGATGACTTATCTACCGTAATATTATTGAATTCTCCCCCTGTCGCGATAATATCCTTAAACTTTCCGCCGACCGCATTCATATTATAGAAAGTAGCGTCGCCGTTCTGTTTGATTTCCCAGCCTGCTGTATGGTCGGTATCGTCGAAAGTTTGGCTTCTCATAGAGCCGTCAAGCTCTGCGTCGGTTGGGTCTGCTTTCATAACGAGCTTATTGCTCATAAAATACTTTGCAAACTCTTTATCGGTTGCAATGCTTTTCATCATCGCTTCGTTCGCCGTCAGTGCTCCGATAAATGCGCTCGCCATTGTCGCCGTGTCTGCGTTTATCGTTGTTGCAATAAGTTCCTGCACAAAAGCCTTGTCAGAGGCAATCTCTTTCAAAAAAGCCTTATTGCCGATGAGTGCGTCTAAAAATACTTTTTTGAACACGCCTGAATTTGCGCTCACATAATCCGCAATCAGATTTTCTACAAAAGTATCTTTTGCCACCAATTTTTTTACAAAAGCGTCGTTTGCCGTCAATGTCTGCACAAATGCTTCGTTTACCGCGAGCTTGTCCATAATCGCCTTATTTGCAATAAACTCTTTCACAAATTGTGTACTTATCTGCGCATTGTCGGCTGTAATCTGTTTTGCGACAAAATAATTAACAAATGCCTTATCGCTTGTCAGTGTATTTACAAAAGCGTCGTTTGCCGTCAATGTCTGCACAAATGCTTCGTTTACCGCGAGCTTGTCCATAATCGCCTTATTTGCAATAAACTCTTTCACAAATTGTGTACTTATCTGCGCATTGTCGGCTGTAATCTGTTTTGCGACAAAATAATTAACAAATGCCTTATCGCTTGTCAGTGTATTTACAAAAGCGTCGTTTGCCACAAGGGTTTTCGCAAGTACTTTCTCGGCGGCGAGTTTCTCTTCAAACTGCTCATTTGTCGCCAGCTCTTTATAAAAGGTCTGTGCTTTTGCCATGTGCGACTGAAAGCCGTTTTGTGCGTCGATGAGATTTGTCGCAAATGTTTCTTGAGCTGACAAGAGCTTTTCATAATCTTTATTTGTCGCCAGCTCTTTATAAAAGGTCTGTGCTTTTGCCATATGCGACTGAAAGCCGTTTTGTGCGTCGATGAGATTTGTCGCAAATGTTTCTTGAGCTGACAAGAGCTTTTCATAATCTTTATTTGTCGCCAGCTCTTTATAAAAGGTCTGTGCTTTTGCCATATGCGACTGAAAGCCGTTTTGTGCGTCGATGAGATTTGTCGCAAATGTTTTCTGCGCTGACAAGAGCTTTTCATAATCTTCATTTGTCGCCAGCGTCTTCCAAAACTTTTCGGCTTTTGCCAGCTCTTCATTCAACCGTGCATTGTTTGCAAGCATTGACGGCAATACGCTGTTGTTTAGGTCGTCTAAAAATGCCTGTTGGTTTGCCAGCTTTTCCAAAAGCAATTCCATTTTGTCATTATTCGCCTTTAGCATAGCGTCGTTCACGCTCAACACGTCGGTTAATGCCGCGCTCAAATGCTCCACGCTCTCGTCTTTTTCCCAATATTCCCCGTTCCACTTATACACGCCGCCCGTGCAGAAATCCACTGTAACGCCGTTATACACCGCTTTCGTGTGGTTCGCTCCTGCCCACGTAAACCAATCGCCTCTATGCAAATTGACCTGCGTATCTGGAGAAAGAAAGCCGTCAATACTCTTTTTCGCGCCTCGGTAAATCGCAAGCCGTTGCACCGCCCACGTAAACGGGAGCTTGTAATCTACAATGCTGTCCGCGCTCTCTAACGCCACCTCGCCATACGCTAACAGCTCTTCTAAAACGCCGATAACTATTCTCTCTTCAGGGTCGCCATACGCATAAGAATGTTCGACCTCTGTAAAAACAAGCGGTATCGTAACGCTCCCAGCCGTAAGCAAATAATCCTTGACCGTTTCAACGTCAATTCCCTTTTCGACAACGTGATTATACTCGTCTTTCACTTCATACGGCGTTATCTTTATGCCGTCTTTCTTTTCAATCTCGCCAATCGTAAACGGCAATTCAACATTATCGACCATACAATGAATAGGAATGCGGTATTTTATTCCCTCAACCTTGCCCACATCGTCAACCGAGAATGTAACGCTTGCCTGCTCTAAATAGCAATACGGCGTAGCTCCGTCCTGTCCGCTCCGTCCAGCGTCTCCCTTTTCGCCCCGAAGAGAAGAGGCAGCATTCACAGAATTGCTGTGTCCTGTCGTGTCCACTGTTGCAGGTGTGAAGTCGGTAATCGTTTCTATTTTGTATTCAATCGCGTTTTTTTCAAGGCTGTATTGCTTTTGGATAATGCGCCCGTAAAAAGTACCCGTGCCGTATTCCTCAACTTTCACAAAAGAGCCGAGCTCATATTCTTTGACGCTTTTCGCCGTAATCGTGAAATTGCAATAGCGGTAATAATTCGCCAGCCGCTCTGTAAACTTTTCCGCCTGCGTTTTCTTGTACAAATATTTCAGCTCTACTTCTTTTGCTGTATGTCCCGTTGTCGATACACATTCATTCGTGCTTGTCGCAATATATGCCTGTTTTGCGTAAATATCGAGCTTTCGGCAATACAACTCCTCTGAGCTTTTGTTTAATGCGGTTACTATCGCTTTTGCACAAAGACGGCTTCCGTCCGTGTCGATGTCGGTTACATTCCAATCAATGCCGCTATCAAACACAACATCTGCGTTTATGCCGTCAACATAAAGCACCTTGCCTTTCGTGCTGTCGAAATCGCAGTAATTGATTTTCAAGAAGCCTTGCCCGTCTTCCTCTGTGGCGAACATCGACCAACCGCTATTTATTTTGATACGGCATTTGTCATTACCTTCCGCGCCCTGCGTATCGGAGAAAACAAGCGTATTCTGAAAAGCCTCTACTTGTTGCCACGTCGCTCTCACAAAATCCGCTTCGTGCTCTTTCGCCTGTATTTTGAGCTTATCGAGTAATACTTTGCCGTCCATTACAGCCTTAATACTCTTTGTATCGCGTGGCATATCGTCAAAAAGCTCTCTAACGCTAAAACGTCCGAGATTGTCGAAATAATACACATAGCCGAACTCATAGCATAATTGAGCTAAAATCGACTTTGCGCTTTCTCCTTTTTCTGCGCTGAAGAACGGCAAAAACTCATTAAGCCCTGTGTTCTTTATGCCTTCCTCAAAGCCGATTTCAGTCAACACCTTTTGAATAATCGTGTTCACACTCTGATTTACAATCGCAATATTTCGGGGCAGTTCCTTGTCCAGATAGAACGACGGCGAAACAACAGTAAGCGTTATCGGTTCATTGCGCTGACCCTTCTGGAAAGCAACATCTTGCTTGAGATAGCCCGTGTAAATCACCTTTTTTGCGCTGTCGAAAAGCTCCGCTTTCACTCTCTGGTTGATTTCGGCTTTGAGGAGGTTTGCGATTTCGATATTGAACGGAATAGAGAGCTTTACCGAGCCGTCAGCCGCCTGTAGCTTATTGTAATAGATTTCAGATAGCGAAAAGCCTTTTTTCACAATTTCGCTTTCTGCATATCCGCCCTCAAAATAAAACCGTACTCTTTTCACGTCCATATCTTTTTCGCTCCCTTACTCTTCTTTTTCGTCTTTTTTGCTATAAATGCTTTTCTGCCACACGTTCGCTCCGATGTAAGCAAGCGGCACACCGCACAGCCATTGCGCAATTATCACAAAATCGGTGCGATTGGCGAACACGATAAAAGACACCATAACAACCGCCCAAATAGTAACCCACAATTTCGCTGATTTAAGTTTACTCGGTCTTTTCTCTTTCTTTTCCCGTGCCATATTCTCACTAATCTCTTGGATATTATCCTGATTATTTAAGTCCATCATACTCTAAATAGTCCACGCGCCGCGTGTTTTGTCAGCCGCAGGCTGTTTTGTAATATTCTCCGTCCTATCTAGGAAATTCTTCCCCCGATATGAGAAATCCTTTTTCTCATCAAGAAAATTGTTCCTCCCATATCAGAAATTGTTTTTCCCACCTAGGAAATTCTTCCCCCGATATGAGAAATTGTTTTTCCCACATCAGAAATTGTTTCCCCGATATGAGAAATTGGCAGTGTTACGAAAAGTATGCTTCTTTATGTCATTCTCGGGCTTGACACGGGAATTTATCTTCTGTAGGCATTTTGAAAAAGAGGCTGTGCCTCCTGAAAAAATTTTCGGCGTGGGTCTTTTGGCTGTGGCAAGTGCGGCACAGGGTCTGTAGATTGTTTTCGTCGAAAAAAAGCTCTTCATTGCCGTCAGCGTTTTGAATATGGTCAACAGATAAATCTATTTCACTGCCGCAAAGTGCGCAATACGGTTGCTTTTCTAGCTGTTTTCGCCTCAATGTTCTCCAGCGCGATGTGTTGTAAAAGCCCTCGCTTGACCTTTTCGCACTGTAAAACGGCTTTCTTGTGGCGGCTGTCATTCTCTCTTTTGCGTGAACGGCACAATACGAGCCCTTTTCGGCGGTCGCGTGGCACGTCGGGCACAAGCATTTTCTTGTTATCATTTTTCTTCTCCCGTTTCTCCCGTTTTTCCCGTTTCACAGTTCGCTTTTGAGGTCAACCAATCGCTCCCAGTTTTTGTCCCGTGCGATGTTTTTCAAAAGCGAAAAGTGCCCGTAAGAAGAGAGCTTCTGAATTGCGAATTTCGGGCGACGCAGATACATCTCTAAAATCCAATTCGTGCAATCACACGCCAGCTCATTCAATCGGCTATCATTCCAAAAAATATAGTGAACGACAGAATAGCGGACAAGCGCATTATGAAAATAATCAAATGCGACAAGATACATCTTTCTGTAAGAGTTTTTATCCCTTTTGCCAAAAGGCTGTGAAAGATACTCTCTCTGCGCCGCCTCAAAGCGTTCATTGTGCTTTTTGTATTCGATTTTCGGGACAAGCTGTCTTTGATTAAGTGTATTCAACTTTCAACCTCTGCTTCTATTGTGATTTGTGCAATTTTGATGTTTGTGGAGCCTGAAACCGCGTCGTAAAAGTTGACCTCGCTTATCGTCGCAAAGTCCACCACGCCGTGAAAATCTCGGTTAATGCACGGCTCTTCTTTGCCGTAAAACCACGCATAAAACGCCGATGTTATGGCAAGCAGGGAGCTTTTGAGCTTTGCGCTTTCGCCGTTTCGCCTCACAAAATACACATCAAGCGTGAGCTTTGTCTTTTGGCTGTCGCTGGAGAGTTCGTCGAAAGAGAAACTTGCAAAGTCCAAAAAGACGGCAAAATCAGCCTTGTATTTGTCGAGGTCTAACGGCTCATCTGTGCAATACGACGGCTCTTCAATGCCTTTTTCTGTAAGATATGCGCAAAAATCAAGCCTCGTTTTCTCTGTGATGTTCTTTTCTATTTCATAAAAATCAAGCATTTTTTCGCT
>ERZ842401.4127-NODE-4127-length-17233-cov-3.589358_pt1 | contig 17233 bp, 18 predicted proteins | sample MGYA00521270_ERZ842401 | MGnify/ENA primary metagenome ERZ842401 (study PRJEB31892, sample SAMEA3878208) | bioreactor metagenome | biome: Moose rumen | place: Sweden | collected 2011-10 | study: EMG produced TPA metagenomics assembly of the PRJEB12797 data set...
GACCTGATACAGGCACAATGTTTATTGCCATTAATCTAAACAACAGAAAAAATAAAAATGAAAAATATTATGTAAATCCAACAAAACAAAAATGGTTTTCAGCTAAAAACTTTAGAAAAGCCATCGACTATGCAATAGACAGGCAAGGACTCGTAAACAATATTGCAAACGGACTTGCAGAGCCTCTTTTTACCGCAGAAAGCCTTAATTCAATCTATCTTAATAAAAATTTGTCAAAAGGGCATAAAAGAGATTTAGCATACGCAAAGGATCTACTACATAAATCCGGATTTTATCTCAACAATAATATTCTTTCCATCATTAGGATCTTTTGGTAATAATAATATTTCTAGTTCTTTTTCTAATTCTTTTTGTTTTTGTAAATTTTTTTCTTCCTCTTCTTTAGCAAATTCTGCCATCTCAGGATCTTTAGCTAATTCTTTTGCTTCTTCATAATCTTTTTTTGCTTTTAAATAAGTGTTATAACACTCAATTATCTCAGACAAATCAGATTGTTCTTTTGATAATTTTGCTGTTAATTTAACATCACTTATTACTTCTTGTTTTGTTAATTCTTCTGTTATTACATTGTTTCTTTCTTTTATTGCTTCTAATCTTTCAAACATTATTCATCCATCTCTTCTTCTGTTACTATTGCTAAGTCTTCTATATCATCCATATCTTCGTCTGTATCATCATAATCTTCTGCATTTGGTGTTACAGCTTCATCTTCTGTTCCTTCTGAAACTTCTTCAGTTTCATCATCTTCTTCATCAGATGTATCATCTTCCTCTTCTTCTACAACCATTTTAACTGAATGAAATTCTTTCAAATCCCATTCTGCAGAATCTAAAAGTAAAAATCTTTTATCAGTTGTTAGATTTGTATAAAAATCTCCAATCATATCCATCATAGCATTTTCACCTATCTCAAGTAATTTACATACTTCACCAAATAGTTTTGGCGTGTTCATTGGTTTTTTATTGGATTTTAATAATTCATAAGCAATATCTGCCTCTGATAATTGTTCTAATTCTTCTAAAGACATTTTTTTAATGTTCATATTAACCTCCTACATCTTATCTGGTGCATCAACACCAATAAGATTCAATGAATTTTTAATAGTTATTCCTATGGTTTTTATTAAACCTAAACGTTTTTTAGACGTTTCTATATCATCAGTTAATATTCTATGCTTTGCATAATAATTATGGAACATAGATGCTAACTCATAAACATAATTTGTGATTAAATGTGGTTCTTTTTTTATAGCAGAAGTTTCAACCACATCAGTAAACTCATAAACCTTTAATAATAAGTTTCTTGTAGTCTCATCTATTATACTATTAACATCAGAATTTATACCTATATTTTTAGATATTTCATCTGTTAGTATTGAATTAATTCTTGCATGAGCATATCCAACATAATAAAAAGGATTTTCATTTGTTTTTTTAGTTGCAATACTAATATCTAGGTCCATTTGACCATCAAGTGATCTAGAACCAAAGAAATACCTTGCAGCATCTTTACCTATTTCTTCTACTAATTCTGATATTGTAACTGTCTTACCAGTTCTCTTACTCATTTTAACAATTTCACCATCACGAAGTAGCCTTACCATTTGAAGGAGTCTAACCTCAAGTTTGTTGCTGTCATATCCCAAAGCTTCTATTGCAGCTTTTAACCTTGATACATAACTATGGTGATCTGCTCCAAAAACATCTACTAAATAGTCGTAACCTCTATCAAACTTATCTAAGTGATATGCAATGTCTGGTACTAAATAGGTATAGCTACCATCAGATTTAATAATTACTCTGTCTTTATCATCACCATACTCAGTTGTTTTTAAGAATGTTGCTCCATCGTCTTCATAAGTTAGTCCTTTATCTTTTAGTATTTTTAGTGATTCCTCTATTCTTCCTTTTGATCTAATGGCTTTTTCTGATGTCCATATGTCAAAGTTAACACCAAAATCTGATACTTGTCTTATAACATCAGCTGCATTATAACTAGTTGATACGATGACTTTTTTATTAATATTTCTATTTTTCATCTCTTCTAAGACATAAATACCATCTTTCTTAGGCATTATCAAATCTAAAATGATAGCATCATAAGAATTTTGTTTCTCTTCTATCATTTTAATTCCTTCTAAACCATCATAAGCTTCATACTCAATACATACATCATTACTACCTTTGAAATACTCCTTGACCATGTTAATTAAATTAACATTATCGTCTATCATAAGTACTTTTATTTTGTTCAATTTATATCTTCCTTTCTAAAGTAGTACTGCTTGCATATATAATTATACTATTATTATTTGATTATTAAAAGAGCAAATTTTAGCTAATTTTGTCGAATTTTGAAATTATCTCTTTAAATTCTGATGGAATAGCAGATGCATTACCAACTAATATACCATCAATATTATCAATTAATTTAATAGTATCTATATTTTCTTTACTAATACTTCCTCCATATATAACACTTATTTCATGATTAAATTCTTTTTTGATTAAATTTTTGATAAAAAGTATCATATCATCAATATATTTTTTATCAGGAAGTTCATTAGTACCTATCGCCCATACAGGCTCATAGGCTATTATAACTTTATTTACTAAAGTGTTCTTTAAACATTCAAGTAAATATTGCTTGATTATTTTTTTTGCTTTTTTATCAGCTTTATTTTCTCCTACGCATAATATAGAAGTAATATTATACTTATTGTTTGCTAAAATCTTTTTATTGATATCTTTTGTCGTTTCTTTTTCTCTTCTTTCAGAATGACCAACAATAGCATATTTAATCCCCATTGATGCTGCTTGTGAAGCTAAAACATCTCCAGTATGAGTTCCAACATCATATTCTCCTATATCTTGAATTCCTACTTTATATTTATGCCTTAAAAAGTATGGAATATATAAAGTTGTAGGACAAATAATAACATTTTCATTTGTAATATCTTTTGTATTTTTTAAATAGTCAGATAATTCACTTGTGCTAACTAATGTTTTTAAATTACCTACAATAATTTTATCCATAAAACTCACCTCTTAAAGATATCAATAATCTTATCTAAAAAGTTTTTCTTACTTTTTTCTTTTAAAGCAATATTATAAACATCTAATATCTTTTCAGCATAATATTTTAAAGAATGCCCATCAGCTGTTATTCTAGCTTGCTTACTCATTATTTCTCTCGTTACATTACTCTCTAAAATTTCTTCTAGTGCTTTTTTATATCCTCTTTTGTTTTTAAATGTTTTACCATTTAAATCATCTATAACAATACCTTCAAAAGCCTTATCAGAAGCTACAGCAACAGGTAAAGATGAAGCCATTGCTTCAACAACTGTAAGTCCTTGTGTTTCTGTTGTTGAAGGTGTTGCAAAAACATCAGCTAAAGCATAATAGTATGGAATGTCTTCCCATGGTACAGCTCCTGTAAAAATAACACAGTTTTCTATTTTATGTTTACTAGCTATTTTCTTATATTTATCTAAATCAGGTCCACTACCAACAATCAATAATTTAGCTTTGTATTTTTTATAGAAATAACTTTGATTTTCTAATAAAACTTCAACGCTTTTTTCTTTAGCTAATCTTCCAACATATATAATAGTTGGTGTTTTTAATTTCAATTTGTTTTTTAATTCTAATACTTTATTTTGATCTAATTTTTCACGATGAAATCTATCGACATCTATTCCAGTTGGAACGATATGAACGTTTTTATCTACTTTATATTTTTCTTTAAACAAAGAATATGTTTTACTACTAGGCACTATTAATTCTGTAGCCGTTTTATCACAGTAAAATTTAGTTAAATATTCAACTATTTTTTTACTTGATTTATCTAAATGACCATGTGTTATATAGTGTGTATAATCTTCATACATCGTGTGATATGTATGAACTAATGGAATGTTATATTGTTTAGCTACTATTCTAGCAAACGTTCCTACACCAAATTCTGTATGTGAATGAATAATATCTAAATTCCATTTTTTTATTTTATTTAATACTCTAACGGGATATATTCCTGTTAGTCTATAGTCATATATACCTGTTGGAATACCTGGGATTCTAATAATTCTTCCATTATCTTCATATTTATATTTCATATCTTCAGAATTAACAGTTACGATAAATACTTGATGTCCTTTTTTTCTTAAAGCTGTTTCTAACATTTTAATACTAGTTGAAACACCATTTATAAATGGTGGATATGTATCTGTAAATATGCCTACTCTCATTGTTTATTCTCCTTTTTAACATTTAAAATAATTGCTCCTAATATCATACCAAAGTAGTATGTTATAAAACGCCATACCAACATTATAGCATTTAATTTACTACTTGTAATGTATTTTCCAAAAAAAGTTACAAAGCCATATTCTAATCCTCCTGTACCACCTGGAATAGGCACAAAAGAACCAATAAGCATTACATAAGACATAATAATTATTGATGTTGTTGGATGAATATTATTTATATTTGTTCCTAAGAATAAGCAGAAAGGAATTAAGTATAAAGCAATAAGTGATATCAGTTGAAGTAAAACTAATATTATAAATTTTTTATTGTTTTTAAATAATAATTCTGATCCACTATTAAAGTCTTTTAAGTATAATTTAAATTTTTCTTTTAGAGCTTTTTCATCTTTAACTATTCTAATTTTATGTAATAAATCAATTATAAAATATACGATATTTTTATCTGTTTTTTTAGCTTTTGATATCCAAAGTAATATAACGATAACAGCAAAATTAATAATAAATCCTAGAGTAATTAATTTTTTTAAAAAACCACTCGTTATAATACCAAATATTTGATTGGCTATAATAGCAACGATACCTAAAAAGACTAAAGCCACTTGATAAACGATAAAGTTACTTATTGATATAGCTATAGCATCTGGTAAATTTACTTTATTTTTATTTAAATAATATATTTCATAAGGTTGTCCACCAGTTGCGAAAGGTGTAACAGCATGAAAAAAGTTTGTTTCCAAAACTAATCTAAAGGCATCTTTTAATTTAAATTGTTTGTTAAATTCTTTAGTTATACTATGTATTGAAATACTTCTAAGTATATAGTAACTAAATAATAATAGAAAGGAAAATAAAAACCAAAACTTATTTATACTAAAGATTGTATTAATGATAGTTACATAATCATCTTTTAGAGAAAAATATAAGACAATTATGGTAGCTATTAAAATAACTAAAAAAGTTATGATTTTATTTTTCATCTATTACTTTAATTCCTGGTAATTCTTTTCCTTCTAAATATTCTAAAGATGCGCCTCCACCTGTTGAAATATGATCAAAATATTCTTTATATCCTAAATTGATGACGGCAGATGCTGTATCACCACCACCTACTATTTTTTTAGCGTCCACATTCTTTAATGTTTCACATAAACCAATTGTTCCTTCATCATAAGGTTTTTTCTCAAACATACCAACTGGTCCATTCCAAATAATTGTTTTACTATCATTTAAGTAATTAGAAAATAATTTAACTGTTTGTAAACCTATATCTAAATACATTTCATCAGGTTTTATTTCATTTATAAAGCAAGTTCTTTCAGTATCTGTTACACTATCGATAGGTAAGACAATTTTATCTTCATATTTTTTTAACATTTCTTTGCAATATTCAATATTTTCTTCATCTAATAGTGATTTACCTATTTCAATATCTTTAGCTTTTAAAAATGTATAAGCCATACCTCCTCCGATTAGTAAGTAATCTACTTTTGGAGCTAGATTATTTATTAAACCAATTTTATCTGCTACTTTAGATCCCCCCAATATAATTGTAATTGGTCTTTCAGCATCTTCTATATTTAAAGCTTTTAATTCTTTTTCAATTAAAAAACCTATTCCACTTGGTAGGATAGATGCTATACCGACGTTTGATGCATGCGATCTATGACTAGTACCAAAAGCATCATTTATAAATATATCACCTAAACTAGCCCAATATTTACTTAAAGTAGGATCATTACTACTTTCTAGTTTTCCATTTAAGTCTTCATATCTTGTATTTTGAACTAAAATAATGTCTTTTGGTTGCATATTATTTATAGCTTCTTCTAATTTAGTTCCTCTTGTCTCGTCAATAAAAAGAACTTTTTTGTCTAAAAGTTTACTTAAATGAACACTAATGGGTTCTAAATTATAAAGTTCCTTATCTTTTTCTTCTTTTATTCTTCCTAAATGAGAAAGTAGAATTACTTTAGCATTGTTATCTAATGCATAATTGATTGTTTCTAAAGATTGTTTTATACGATTATCATCTTTTATAATTCCCTTTTCCATAGGAACATTAAAATCAACTCTAATTATTACTTTTTTATTATCAAGATTAAAATCTTTTATTGTTTTTTTCATATCATCACCTATGATTCGTAAAATTTAAATCCTAATGTACCGTCATCATTTCTCCAAGTTTGAACTCTTGCTTTAGAAGGATCCATATCTTTTAATTGATTGTTTGTTTCAGGATTTCTTAAAGTACTTTTTAAATATCCTGATGCTACAATATCCGATACATATATATTTACTGGATCCGTAACATTTATTTTTTTATCCGCTATATATGCTTCAGTAGCTAGATAAACACTTTTTTCAAAATTTTCGTATGATTCTTTACCACTCTTTTTAAGTAAAGATGTCATTTGTGGTAATGTTATAATTAATATTATTCCCATTAGTGTAAATATAGCCATCAATTCTATAAGTGTAAAACCCAATGTTGTCAACTTAAGCTTTTTGTCCTTTATTTTCAACGAACTTTTCATCATACATTCCTCCTCAAATTGCTTCTATATTTATTCATACTATGCATTTTTCTTCTTTCAAACTTCCTATTTGGTTTTATTGGTATTACATTTTTTCTCATTTCTTCTATCATTTTTTCATATTTTTTATCTAATTCTTTCATATCTTCTTCTTCAAATATTTCTAAAAATTCTTTTTTAAATTTTCCTGCTAGTATGTTCATATTTATTTTATATTCATATTTTAACTCTTTTTTATTTTGTTCTAATTCTTCTTCTGCATCTCTTCTTATATCTTCTAACATGTTATATACCATCATTTGTGCATAAAATTCTTGTTCTATTCCTATTACTTTTTTACTACTAAAATTTTCTATATTTATTTTATTTTTTATTACATCAAATGATTTCTCTATATTCCATCTTGTAAAATATAATTCTTTTGCTTCTTCTTTGGTCATTTCTTCTTCATTCATATTTGTACACAAATGTTCTTCTATTCCTGAATCTAACTGTACTTTTATGATTCTTGCCTTTATTTGCTTTAACTTCTTTAATTCTTCTCTTTCTTCTTCTTTTGCATAATGTATACTATTTGTTCTTATTTTTAGTTCCACTTCTTCGTCTTCACTTTTCATTAATTCTTTTTCTTTTTTGTATACATTCTCTCTCATTCTGATTAGATACTTTATTTCTCTTTTTTCTAATTTATTTATAAAATTTACTCCAAAATAAAACCTATCAAATACCATTATGATTTTTTCTTCTTTATAAAACTCTATTATTTCATCTAATAGTTTTTCTATTTGTTCTTTTTCATTTGTTTTATATGGATCTAATTTTGTTTTTACCATTATTTTATTTAAGCTATCATATACTCCTATTGCTCTAGCTCTTACTCGACCTACACTTCCTTTTTGTCCTTCTGCTAGACCATAATATTCTTTTAATTCATTACTATTTGGTAGTTCTATCATACTTCCATCCACTGATATTAATATATACCCTTTATATCTTTTTACTTCTATTTCATTATATATATCTTTTATATATTCTTCATTTAAGTAATTAAATATCTCTGGATTTAAGTTTTGTCTTTGTTTTGAATATCCTTGCTTTGTTATTCTTTCTTTTCCCATTCTTTCTGTAAACTCATCTAATTCTATAGATAATGTTTGTCCTTTCTTGAATATGATACTTTTTATTATGTCTTCCATATTCATTTTTCTTTCTCTTATGAAACTATTTGCTTTTAGTTTCCATTTATCTTCTTCCAAAGTTGTCTTTATTCTTTTATTTATTTTTTTCAACCTTTTCAAAGACTTCAACAACTACCACTACTCCTTATTTATTCTTTATTTCATTATAGCAGTATATATTTTTTCTTCAAATTTTCCTTAAGTTGACAGCATTGGTGTGAAGCCTTTCTTTTTCATTTACATCTCTCCTACCTTTATTATGTATATTATCTATTAAAAATTATAGTTAAAATATAACTATTTGTCAATAGTCATAATATAACTTTATTATAATGAATATAGTTAGGAGAAGACATATGAATAGACTCAAAGATTTAAGAGAAGACAAGGATTTACTTCAAAAAGATGTTGCTAAAATATTTCACTTAACGCAAACGAATTATAGTAAATATGAATTAGAAAAAATCAATATACCTATTGAACTTTTAAAAAAATTTGCTATATTCTATGATACAAGTACTGATTATATTTTAGGCCTAACTAATGATAAGAATGCATATAAAAGGATTAAAGTTAAACTTTAATCCTCTTTATTTTCATAAGATAATAATTCTTTTATATCTTTTTCTGTTAATTTTGAAAAACTATTTTCTCCATTATTAGTATCAATTAATTTATCACTTAAAATCTTCTTTTTATTTTGAAGTTCTAATATTTTTTCTTCTATAGTTCCTTTTGTAATAAATCTAATAACTTCAACAACATTTTTTTGACCAATACGATGCGCTCTATCAGTAGCCTGATTTTCAGCTTGTGGATTCCACCATAAATCTAAGTGAATAACAACATCCGCACTTGTTAGATTTAAACCAGTTCCTCCTGCTTTTAACATAATAAAGAATACATTAGTATCATCTTTATTAAAATTATCAACTAATTCCATTCTCTTTTTACTAGATATAGAACCATCTATTACATAAGAAGATATATTTTCTTTATTTAATTTTTTTCTAGCAATATCTAACGCTGATTTAAAACTTGTAAAAATTAATACTTTATGTTCATTATCTACAACTTCTTTAACAACTTTAACAAATTCTTCCATTTTACCACTACCGCCATCATAATTAGTAAATAAAATACTAGGATCAATACAAATTTGTCTTAGTTTAGTAAGTAGTTTTAATATTAAAAATCTAGCTTTATTCATACCTTCTTCTTGTAATATTTCATTCATTTCTTTATTAACTCTATCTAATTCAGCTAAATAAATCTTTTTTTGTTCACGTGTTAATTCAACATAAATATTATTTTCTATTTTATCAGGAAGATTAGTTATAACATCTTTTTTCTTTCTTCTTAAAATAAATGGTTTTACCTGTTTATTTAGTTTTTCTAATTTTATATTTGTTTCTTCATCAAAATCACGTATTTTATATTTTTTATCAAATTTGTCTAAACTTCCTAAAAAGCCAGGCATAATATAATCAAAAATACTCCATAACTCATCTACGGAATTTTCAATAGGTGTACCAGTAAGTGCAAACTTAGTATCAGCATTTATTCTTTTTACAGTTTTAGTTATACTTGTATTATTATTTTTTATATTTTGAGCTTCATCAATAAACATTATTCTAAAACTCATATCTTTATAATATTCATCATCTTCTCTTAATGTAGCATACGTTGTAATGATAATATCTATATCTTTTAAGTCTTTTAAAACTTCTCTTCGTTTATTTCGTGTACCTACAGCTATATAATATTTTAATTCTTGACCAAATTTTTTTAATTCATTCTCCCAGTTATAAGCTAAAGATGTAGGACAAACTATTAAAAACTTACAATTTTTTTCTTTTTTTATTATTTCTTTAATCAAATAAATAGTTTGGATAGACTTTCCTAAACCCATTTCATCAGCTAAAATACCACCAAAACCTGTTTGATCAATATTATACATCCACTTAACTCCATCTATTTGATATTCTCTTAATATTTTTTTATCTTTTTCCATTAAATTAATATTAGAATCTTTATATTTTTTAAATTTATCTATTAATTCATCAAATAAATTATTTGTTTTTATTATACTATAGCGATCATTTTTCAAACTATCTAAATATATAGCTTTATATTTTGGTATAATACCACTACCATTTTGTATATCTTTATTAGATAAATTCATATCTTCCGTTAATTCTTGTAATTCTTTTAAATCTTTATCTTCTTCTAAATTAATTATATCACCAGATTTAAGTCGGTAATATTTTTGTTTATTTTTTAAAGACTCAAAAATATTAACAATTTCATTTTCATTAATATCACCTAAATCAAAAGAATAATTCATAATATTATCTTTTCCAATTGAAAAAGTACTAGATACATTTGTTTTTTTAATAACATTTACTTCTTTTAATTTAGCTGAAGTGTATACTTCATATTTATTTGTAATTTCTTGAAGATTATTTTCAATAAAGTCTACTATATCATCAAGATTTTCTAGAACAATTTTATTATCAACAACTGTAAATTTATATTTTAATAAATCTTCTAAAACTTCATTTTCATATTCTACATTTTTTAAAATATTTTCTTTTTCTTCAAAATAATCTATTTCTTCTTCATTATAAATAAACTTTAAATTACAGACAATTTTATTTTTTAATAAATCAAAATACATTTTTACCTTAGGATTATTAGATATAACAATATTAACGTTTTCTCCTATTTTAATATTATTTTTAATAATAGGTAAAACATTACTTGTAAATTTATTTAGATTTTTTTCTTTAAATTTAAGCATTTTAATATTGTTAGACATAATTTGAAATAATAAATCTCTTTGATTATCATCTAATTTATATAGTTTATCTTCTTTTTTTATTAGTTTTAAATCAGAAGATAATATTTTTAAATTATCACTATCTTCTAATCTTAATAAATACATATCTTCTTCTTTTTCAATTGAAGTTTCCAATGGATATTCATTTAATATATTATTTATTTTTTCATCATTTAGATAAAAAGTTTTATCTTTAAGTAATTCAAGAAGTTTTTGAAAGCTATTTTCTGGTATATAAAAATCATATCCACCATAATTAACATCATTTATTAAAATTAAATAATTTATTATTTCTTCATCTTTTTTTGAAAAATAATATTCTAATGGATTATATATAAAATCTTTACCAATTTCTAATACTTCCTTATTTTCTATAGCTTTTAAAAGTTTTTTTAATTTAGAACCTGCACATTTATATAATTTATTATAACCAATTTTTATAGATAAATTGGTCGTAAAATTATTAAAATATTTATTGTGTGTTACTGAAATATATATATCTAGATTTATTTGTTTTTTAATCACATGTTTAGTAGATGAGTTGTTTTTTAATGAATTAAATATATCTAAGCTTAATTCTTCTATATTTATATCTTCTTTATGTGTTCTTAATACTTCTTCTCCATAGTTTAATAAAGCTGCCGTTAAGTGTTTACAGCTTTTAGTTTTTTCAAACTGACGACATGGACAATAATAATTTACAAGTTCACCATTATAATTTGTTTCAAAATAACTCTTATAAATTCCATAACTATTCTCAGATTCAATCTCAAAATTGTATTTATATATTCCATTTTGTATTTTTTGCATTCCTTTGTATTCAATATAATTTGGATAATAATTTCTACCTTTTACATAATCAAAGGAATTAAAATGATTTAATATTGTATTTCTAATTTGATAATCCATAATACTTCTCCATTCATTAAATATATTATATAATGAATTATTTCAAATTACAATATAAGTTTATTGAACAATTTTTACTTTTTAAGTAAAATTGTTCAGAAAAAATAGAGATTACTCTCTATTTATGATATGATTCATTATTCATAATTTTAAAAGCTCTATATATTTGTTCTAATAAAATAACTCTAAATAATTGATGTGGAAAAGTCATTTTAGAAAAAGATAACTTATAATTAGCTAAATCTTTTATATCTTGATGAAGTCCAATTGAACCACCTATTATAAAAGTTATATTAGAATTAATATTTAAAGTCTCTTCTATTTTTTTAGAAAAATCTATTGACGATAAATTAATACCATCTATCTCTAGTGTAATAATATAATCTTTAGTATTTATATATTTTAAAATACTATCTCTTTCTTTTTCTAATTCATTAACTATTTCATCGTTTACTTCAATGATATTAATCTTAGTATATTTACTAAGTCTTTTAGTATACTCTTCTATAGCTTCTTTATAAAATTTTTCTTTTATTTTACCAACACATATTATTTTAATCATACTTCTATTAATTCCGTTCTATTATTTTGCTCTGAAATTAATATATTATTAAAATCAATGTTTTCTTCATTTAATTTTTCTTTTAAAGTATTTAAAGCTATATCAGGTGTATTATTATCATGAGAAAGATGAGCTAAAATAACTGTTTTAGTATTATCTCCTATAAACTTAGATAAATAATAAGCAGAATCACTATTAGATAAATGGCCTTTATCACTTATTATTCTTTGTTGTAAATAATAGGGCTTATTACTATGCATAAGCATTTCAACATCATAATTACTTTCAAAAATATAAATATTTTTATTTTGTAATTTTTTATGATTTTTTTGATTAATATAACCAGTATCTGTTACATAAACAGCTGTCTTTCCATTATTTTCTAAAATATAACCATTTGAATCAGATGCATCATGAGATGTTTTAATTATTGATATATTTATATCTCCTATACTAAAATCATCATCAATTAGTACATAATTTGTTATTTGAAACATTTCATTTAAATCTTTTAACATTTTTTCAGATAAAAAGATAGTTGGATTATATTTTTTTATAAAAACTCTAAGTCCATTAATATGATCTGAATGTGTGTGAGAAATAATTATTCCTGTTATTGTCGATGGATCAACATCAATTTCTTTTAGTTTTTTTTCAACATACATACTAGTTGTACCAAGGTCTAATAATAGTCTTGTCGTAGAAGAGGCAACATAAGTTGAGTTGCCTCTTGAACCACTAGCTAAAGCACAAATTTTCATTAATACATTGTAAGTGGATTAATACGAGTTCCACCGTTCCAAGGTCTACCTTTCCAAACTTCAAAGTGAACATGTGGACCTGTAGCCCATCCTGATTGACCTACATAACCTATTATTTGACCTCTTTCAACTATTTGATCTACTTTAACATTTTGTCTAGACATGTGAGCATAACATGTATAGTATCCATTATTATGATTTATACATACATACTTACCATCTTGATAACGAGTTGCTACTTCGGATACAACACCATTAGTAACAGCATATATTGGAGAACCATAACCGGTACCTGATATATCGATAGCCGCATGAATCTCACGACCACCACTAACTGGGTTAATACGATAAACATATCCTGATGAAATAGTATATCCACTATTAGTTGGCCAAGCCCAGTTTCTAGTAGAACCGACAGTAGGTACATACTTATCTCCTCTTATAACAATTTCACTAATTGTTGGTTTTAATTCTTCTTTACTAATTGGTTCTACATAAGAAATAGTACCATTCATATATTTAACTCTTTGAGTTATTCTTTCAAGTCCATTTTCACCTTCTTGAATAACTTCATCATCACCAACAATTTTAGTTTCATCATGTCTTATTTCTGTTTGATATGCCATTTCTTGATCTTTAACACTATATTCTTCTGTAATTACTACTACTTGTGGATCAGTTATTCCTATTTTAACAACTTGACCTGGAAATAGTAAGTTTTTAGAACTTGAAAAATTAGGATTTGATATTAGGAATTCTTCAACACTTATCTCATTTTTAAAAGCGACATCTTCTATTGTATCTCCTACTTCTACTGTATAATCTTTTGTTTCCGTATTATTACCAAAAACTAAGAAACTAGCAAGACTTGGAGTATCAGTATATATTTTTTCTGTAACTGGTATATTTGTTTGTTTAACTGTCATATCATCTTCTATATATACATTTTCTATAATTGTACCTGTTTCTGTTATTTCAGATTGGGTATTATTTTTATAGTTTTCATAATTTTCAGCACCAACAAAAGTTTTAATTGTACTTTCAATAGCATCATTAAAAATCTTTTTACTTGTTGTATAAATAACAGTGTTTTCATCATTTTCTGTATTTTTCTTTAAAGTAAATTGATATCCTTTAATTGTAAAAGGATCTTTTTTAGCTATTTTATTATATATTTCTTTAACACTTGATGTATCGCCATTATATGTTTCTATTTTTTTTATTTGTAATCCTGTTGGAGCATATATTTTTTTAACATTAAACTCTTTTTTATATTTACTATTTTGTTTATCAATATATTTTTCTAAAGCTTCTTTTGATTTTATAACACCTAATACTTCACCATCTAAATATACTTTGTATAAAACATTAGGATTAGCTGTTACTTTATAGTTAAAGCCTAGAAAAAAGATAAAGATAGTTAATAATATTATTGCTATTATTACTGCTGGTTTTTTCATAACTCACCTTTTTCTTCAATAACACTTTCAAATTTACTGATTGTTTTTCTAAATAGAAGTGGTATTGTTTTAGTTGATCCATTACGATGTTTTGCGACAATAAACTCACTATTACTAGAACCATCTGGATAATCAACTTTTTTCGTATAATAATCATCTCTATATAAGAAAGCTACTATATCAGCATCTTGTTCAATTGAACCTGATTCTCTTAAATCACTTAAAATTGGTTTTTTATCTTCTCTTTTTTCAACATCACGAGAAAGTTGAGCAAGAGCAACAATTGGTATATCTAATTCCATAGCTAATGTTTTTAAAGCTCTTGATATTTCAGCTATTTCTTGTTGTCTATTACCTGAGTATTTAGCTGAACCAGCTATTAATTGTAAGTAGTCGATTACAACTAAACCTAAATCACCTGTAGATGAAGCAAGTCTTCGACATTTAGCTTTTATTTCAGATATGGTCATACCTGGAGTATCATCTATATATATTTTTGTATCTGATAATCTAGATATGGCTTCATCTAATTTATTCCAATCACTTTTAAGTAAGTTACCGTTTGCTAATTTGTAGCCTTCAATTTGACCTTCAGCTGCAAACATACGGTTAGCTAATTGTTCAGCTGGCATTTCCATATTAAATACAGCAACCGCTTTATTGTTTTTTATAGCAACATTAGTAGCTAAGTTTAGGGCAAAAGCTGTTTTTCCCATAGCAGGTCTAGCTGCAATAATTATTAATTCACTACCATGTAGACCACTAGTTAAATTATCTATTTCATCAAAACCTGTTATTAATCCTGTTATATTTCCACCCATTTCAGATAATTTTTCTAAGTTACTTTGAGCTTTAGTAATAACATCTTGAATACTTCTAAATTCTGTTCCTTTTCTTGTTTTGACAACATTGAGCATTTTTTTCTCAGCATTATCTAGTAAATCACTTAATGTATCATCTGACTTATATGCTTTATTTTCTATTTCTAGTGAAGTTTCGATTAATCTTCTTCTTATAGCTTTATCTTCTACAATAGATATATAATCATCTATATTAGCAGGTGAAGCAATACTATTTATTATTTCTCCTAAATATTCTATACCACCTATTTTATTTAATAAGTCTTTTTTGTCTAATTCATCTGTTACCGTTGTAATATCAATAGCTCTATTTTTTTCAAATAGTTCTCTTAAGACATCAAAAATGATTCCATTCGCATCAGAATAGAAAACATCTTTTGATAGTTCATCTACACTTTTTTCTAAAGCATATTTTGATAAAAACATTGAAGCTATAACAGCTTGTTCTGCTTCTAGATTTTGTGGTATTTTTTTATCTTGCATATTTCTCACCTACTTCTTTGATACTTTTACTTTAATTGTAGCTATTACTTTTTTGTGCAACTCTATTTCTACATTATGAGTACCTAATGTATCTATTACATGATCTAATTTTATATTTTGTTTTTCTACTTTATAACCTAAATCATTTAGTTCTTTTTTTATTTGTTTTGTAGATATAGAACCAAATACTCTATCTTGCTCTCCTGTTTTAACTTTGAATTCTATATTTTCTTTTTCCATTTTCTTTTTTACATCTTGTAAATCTTTTACAAGCAATGTTTCTTCTAAGGCTTCTTCCGTAACCTTTCTACTTACTTTTCCTATATTATTATCAGTAGCTCTAATAGCTAAACCTTTTTTTATTAAAAAGTTTTGAGCAAAACCATCTTTTACTTCTTTTATTTCATTTTTTTTACCTTGGCCTTTTACATCAGTTAAAAAAATCACTTTCATATAATCGCCACCTTTTACATATAACATTATACTATAATTAAGTGTGTTTTACAATTATATTAAGGTTAAAAAAAAGAGATAATCTCTTTAAAAATTAAATAATCTATTATTAACATAATAAGTTACATAATTATCTATTGTATCACTATCTATATTGTATTGATTCACTAATATATTTTTATATTTTTCTTTTAATTCTATTATATCTTTTGTCACTATATCAAATATTTCATTATAAATAACTCCAGCATAATCATGCACAACGATATTTCTTAATCCTTTTATATTTCTAAAATCAATATCATTATTATTAGAGCAAAAATCATCAGAAAATTTTCCAGCAAGTTCACCAATTTGAATCAAATGAAACATTATACTATCTAATGAATTAAAATTTTTTATAAAATCTTCATACTTAGTAACAATTAAAGATTCAATAACTGCTATATGGCATAGAGATTGTAATAATAACTTTTCATTATCTTTTATTTTATTCATATATAACAATACCATCCTTTATAATATTTTTATAAAAATCTGATGTTTTATCAACATTTTTTTCAATAAATAAATCGATATCTTTATTTAATTTTTCTTTTAATTCACTAATAAAACCAATAGTTTTTAATCTAACAAAATCCGGTGAATCAGTTATATATAAATCAATATCACTAAATTTAGATTGTTCCCCTCTAGCATATGACCCAAATAACATTACTTTTTTAATAGATGGATAATAATTTTCTATCAGTTTTTTAATAATTTCTTTTATCTCACTAATTGTATATACCTTATTAGCCATATAGATCACCTGATTTAATTATACTATAATTAAGTGTGTTTTACAATTGTATTAAGCTTAAAAAAAGAGATATTATTTTATTTTACTAGCCATCTCTT
>ERZ842401.4128-NODE-4128-length-17231-cov-5.361435_pt1 | contig 17231 bp, 16 predicted proteins | sample MGYA00521270_ERZ842401 | MGnify/ENA primary metagenome ERZ842401 (study PRJEB31892, sample SAMEA3878208) | bioreactor metagenome | biome: Moose rumen | place: Sweden | collected 2011-10 | study: EMG produced TPA metagenomics assembly of the PRJEB12797 data set...
ACAGTTTCTTCTGTAACGGCAGGCTCTTCTATGCTAAAGGAGTCTTCTGCTACAGTTTCTTCTGTAACAGCAGGCTCTTCTTCAATGGAAAAACTGTCGTCACTTAGTGTTTTTTCTGCTTCTGCTGTTGGGGCTGGCTCTTCAAAGGAAAAGTCGTCAAGGGAGGGACTGTCTTCTTCAGAAGGTTCGGTTTCAGATTCTGTTTCAGAAATGTCTCCTGTAAGGGATGCGGCTTCTTCGTCAAAAGTGTCGGGAATCTGGTCTGTTGCTTCTTCATTTGCAGACTCTTCTTCGGTCTTGGGAGCTGATGAATCTTCCAAGTCAACTGAATTAAGGAGGGAGTCAACATCAAAACTGTCATCAGGTGCGCCAAAGTCTGTGTCGTTAGCGCCGTTCCTCTGTACAGAACTTGCTTCCTGCTCAACCTCTATAGAAACATTTTCATCGTCACTGGATTCTTCCTGTTCGGTTTCTGCTTCTGGTTCGGCAAAGTCTCCGTCATCGGTTTCTACTGCAATGTCATAGTCTACAACTGCTGCCTGTTTGGGCTTGTTTGAATCGGGGCCCTTTACAAAACCCGTGTCAATGTCGCCAACACCGAATGCGTCCAAATCAATTTCTTCGGATTCTGAATCTATGGAAGAAGCTGATGATGAAGGACTTTTTTCTGCTGGTTCGGATTTGGGACCTTCGTCAACAATGTTGTCAAATAGATCTTCAAAGTCCTGAGTTTGCGGTGCAAGGGCCGCCGTGGCTTCGTCAGTTTCTTCTTCTTCCTCCTGCTGAACTGAATCGTCAAAGCTGAGGTTTATGTCCAAAGGCTGATCGTATGTAACTTCTTCTTCTTTTGCTTCGGTTTCAAGACCAAATTCTGAAGGGTCAAGGAAGGAGTCAAGGGAAATGTCTCCTGAGTCACCGCTTCCGCCCATAAAGTCGTCTAAAGAAATTTCTCCGTCTGGTGCTGAACTGGCACTGTCTGAGGATGGGGAAGGTGAGTCAAAGAAGCTGTCCAGATCAATGTCTCCATCGGGGATTTCAAAGGAGTCTGACACTTGGGCCTGGGGTGCTTCCTCCGCTTCTGCATCTGGTTCTTCTGGAACTGACTCTTCTGCAATGTCGGGAAAGGCTTCTTCGTCTGAACTGGGGCTTCCTGCTATAAAGTCGTCAAGAACAAATTCTTCTGCTTGGGGCTGGGGTGTGGATTCGGGCACAGATTCTTTTGCAATGTCATCGTCTTTAAACATGTCGTCGGCCTGAGGGGTAGCCTGTGCCGTATCATCAAGAAAGGAAAAGTCGGGAAGTGAATCATCTTGCGCCTGGGGTTCTGAATCTGAGGCCTTTACCCAGACTCCGTACTGGTCAAGCTCTTTATTTTCATTTTCTGAATCTGTCATGCGTTTATCCCCTTTTAAAAAAGTGTCGTTCCCTTTCTACATCGGCAAAATTACGACAAATCTTCACTTTATTTTACTATGGAAAGCGTGTTAGGGCAAGTGGTTGTTACGATTTTGCCCAAACACTCTGCTCCTTTTTATATTTATACTTTGTGTTTTATCTGTTCAGATTTGCAGGAAAAAAGCCGATACTCTAGGCATAATGACACGTTTTAGACTTCTTGCCGCGGTCTGTGCAGGTACACTGTTTTATGTGCTTCTTGCCATTTTTTGCGGCAGGGACGGACTGTGGGCCTACAACCAGCTTTTGGAACAGAAGAGGGTTATGAGTACACATGCCGCCTCTATTGAAAAAATACACGAAGAACTCATGCTGGAAAAAGTTGCCCTTCAGAAAGACCCTGATGTTATAGCCGCCTACGCACGCCGTTTGGGCTATGTGGGTGAAGGGGAAAAACTTGTAAAAATTAGTGGACTTGCTGCTAAGGAAGCCCAGGTGTGGAATCCGGGAGTGGTAATGAAGCACTCTGAAGTCCGCTATGTTCCAGAATACTTTTGCAAGGCTATGGGCCTGATTATAGGTCTTATGGCATATATAGTCCTCTTTTTGCACGATGTTACCCACGGCTACATAAGGTTTCCTCGCAAAAAGACATACAGAGAAGCAAAGGGGCTGACGGTTTATGATATTTCCTAAAGACGATCCTTCATCAGTTGCAACAAGTGCATCAATCCTAAGTCAGGGAAAAATAGCAGTACTCCCTACGGACACCATCTATGGATTCAGCGGAATCGTGGACATGGAAATGGATTCGCCCTTTAAGACTGGAGAAAAAATCCGCGAAATAAAGGGAAGGGACGATTCTAAGCCCTTCATTCACCTTATTTCTCGCCCTGAAGATATTTTTCAGTTTACCAATGATGAAATTCCTGACGAACTTTTGGAAAAATGGCCTGGAGCGCTTTCTATAATCGTAAGGGTAAAGCCCGGTTCTCCCTTGGAATCGGAAGGCAAAACCTGCGCATTTCGTTGCCCCGACGATCCTTGGCTTAGGTCTATTATAGACGCTGTTGGAGCACCAATATACAGTACCAGCGTAAATATTTCGGGACAGGCTCCTCTCTTTGATGTGGCCGACATAGAAAAGCAGTTTGGCGACAAGGTTGACCTTATTGTTTTTGACGGAGACCTTGCTCCCGGACGCATTCCATCTACAATAGTAGAACTGGGAAACAACGGACGATATACTGTAATAAGGCAGGGTGCCGTACAGCTTAAAAAAAAGAAGCGCTTCTTTTTCTTTTAAATCAAGATGACAGATGTTAGCGGCGGGTCCATTCCACCCTTACTGTTGCCTGAGACGCTCCTGTTGCAGAAGATGAATCCTGTATAAGGGTTCTTTTTGTTCCTGCAAGGGTGTTGGAGTCTGTAAGGGAAAGAGTCCATGTTATGGGGTCTGCCGATGCCGCGTTCTGCAGGGCTACCTCTCGGGACAATTCTGGAAAGTAAGATGCATTGAATCTTCCCGACTGCACTACAGTGATTGTTTTTCCGCTTACGGTAACGGTAATGTTCATGCTTGCGCCGTTTTTAAATATGACAAATCCTTTTCCGCCCCTAAGTATTACTATCTTGTCTACCTGAGATTCTCCGCCCCAAGTTCCTGCCAGAAGTTCCGCATCTGCTGCAGGTTCCTCGCTTTCTGTAATAAGAGCTGCTGAAAGGCTTGTTCCTCCGCCTGACTCAAGGTTTGCAAGAAGGTTTTCCAGTGATGACTTTGCATCCATGAGGATTTTATAGTAGGAGGCGTATTTTTTTGTTTCGCTTACGGCAGACTGGGTGTTCACCCTTATGGCATTTAGCGTGCATACCCACTCACCGTCGCTTTCCTGAATTTCTGCATAAAATGCTATGGTTCCAGCCGCAGATGATGAGGGGGAATAGGCCATGTTCCTCTTGTCGTTTACGCTGTATCCGTCCAAAGACTGCAACTGGGAGTAAAAGAGGTCTGTGGTCATGCTTATCATGTTGGTGTCCTGACTTGAAGAGACCGTTGCATAAAAGTCCACTGGGGTGGCCGCCTGAGCCATTGCAAGAGAGAGAAGAAAAACTATTGCTGAAGTAAGTTTCTTCTGCATGTCTTACCCCTGTAGCCCCTTTCGGAATTCCCGGGAAAGTTCTCTGTTTACATCCCGTTCCTTTATGTCGGCGCGTTTGTCGTAGAGCTTCTTGCCCTTGCATACGCCTAGCGTTACCTTTACCCGTCCGTTCTTAAGGTAGAAGTCCAGCGGCACAAGAGTGCATCCCTTTTCTTCAACCTTGCGGGTAAGCCTTTTTATTTCGTCTTTGTGAAGCAAAAGCTTTTTCTTGCGGTCAGGATTATGGTTGAACACTGAGGAGTAGGCATAGGGAGATATGTGGAAATTCTGCATCCAGACTTCCCCGTTTTCGATGAGAGCAAAACTATCTGCGAAGGACACGCTACCTTCCTTGACGGATTTTACTTCCGTACCCTCAAGTGCAAGTCCGCATTCAATCGTATCTTCCACCGAGTAGTTGAATCGTGCCTTTCTGTTCTGCGCAATAACCTTGCGCGCCTCGTTAGCCATTACCATACATTGTACACCATAAATTCAAGCCTTGCAAGCGTTAAAACTATGTGCTACTATAGAAACAAGTAAAATTCTCTTAGGGTACAGATTTATGAAGCAAACTGTCTATGAATATGATTTTGAATTACGCAGGGAAAGGAGCAGGCGGATTACCACTGTTACCGTTACAGCAGTCCTTATTGTCCTTGTGCTGACTGCCTTTCTGCATTTTCTGCTCTTCCCAGTCCTTACCCGCTCAGATAGCATGTCACCAGAAATTGACAGAAATTCCGTAATTTTTATTTCTCCCCTAGTAAAAACCCCTTCAAGAGGCGACATAGTCTACATAGACCGTCTAGACGGAAAAAAACTTTCTTGGTGGCAAAATGCCCTTGACGCCCTTACCGCTTTTTTTACTGTCCAGCAGGTGAGACCCTTTGCAAACTCCTCAAGAGTTACGGGAAACAATACCCTTCGCCGTGTTGTGGCTCTGCCCGGAGACCGAATAACCCTTACTGGAGGAATACTTTTTGTTACCCCTAAGGGAGGAAGTCACAGCCTTACCGAATTTGAACTTTCCGAAAAAAAATACAATCCCAAGGTTCCTGTAAGCGCTTCTGACGGATGGGACTTTCTTGGAACAAATGAAGAACTTACGGACTATGTTCTGGGGGAAGACGAATACTTTGTGCTTTCTGACGACAGGGCTTGTGGTACTGATTCCAGACTTTGGGGACCCATAAAATCTTCTCAGATTAAGGGGATGGCGGTTCTTGAGGCATTTCCCTTTAACAGGTTTTCCCTCTTGTAAAAATGCCTGATTCTAAAGACATTTCGCTTTACATTCACATTCCCTTCTGCCTTTCAAAATGCTCCTACTGCGACTTTTTTTCAAGACCTGTAGGTTCCTGCATAGGTGCTTTGGAGTCTTCGTATATTCGTGCCCTTGAAAACGAGTGTGCCTACTGCAAAGAGACTTTTCAGGTTGACTCCTGGCGGACTGTCTACATTGGAGGTGGAACACCCAGTCTGCTTGGTGCTGAATCCTTAAAGCGGCTTTTGAACTTTCTTTTTAGTCAGGGAATTTCTTCTGGTGCGGAAGTAACTGTGGAGGCAAACCCAGAATCCCTTACGGAAGAAAAACTGAATGTCCTTTCTTCTTGCGGTGTAACAAGACTTTCCCTTGGCATACAGAGCATGAAGCAAAATGCCCTTGATGCCGTAGGAAGGCACTGCAGACCAGAGGATTCCCTTAGGACTCTTGGCCTTGTAAAAAAATTGTGGAAAGGTGACTTGAGTTTGGACTGCATAGCAGGTCTTCCCCTACAGTCAGACAGAGATTTTGCAGACTCCCTTAATCACATGCTGGAGTTTTCTCCTGATCATTTTTCCCTCTATACGCTTACGGTGGAGGAAGAAACTCCCCTGTACCGACAGATTGAAAAGGGTGACATTTTCTTTGACGGTGAAGACGCTGACCGCCAGTGGTTTTTGGGCAGGGACATGCTTTTAAAAAACGGCTACAGTCAGTATGAAGTGTCAAACTTTGCAAGACCAGGTCACGAAAGCCGGCATAACGGGGGCTACTGGTCTCAGAAAAGCTATGCTGGTGCTGGAGTTGCAGCCTGCGGAACCCTGTATGGAAAAAATTCCTTTAGAACTCAGAACTGTAATAGTATAGAAGCCTATATTGATTTTTGGAAGGAAAAACATTCCCTCGGCGAAGAAATTCCGCATCTAGTGCAGGAGAGGGAGGAACTGGATCTGGAAACTCTGGAAAGGGAATACCTTATGATGTCCCTGCGTACAGTAACTGGTGCTGACGAGGCTTTTTACAGTCAGCATTACGGTTCTCTGGAAGAAAGGCTTTCACCTTCAAAATGGTGGCAGACTCTCCTTGCAGATGGACGGGCCGTAATAAGGGGCAGTGTTGGTTCCAGATTTTTTTCCCTTACGCCAGATGGCCTTCTTTTGCTGAACCCCCTGCTGCAATCTCTCTTCTGAACCACTTGACACAAATCTAAAAAAAAACGATAATAGCCCCATAGTTTTATCTATAATTTTATATGAAGGAGATCTACTGTGCCTTGTGGAAGAAAGCGTAAGCGCGCAAAGATAGCGACACATAAGCGAAAGAAGAAGCTTAGACGAAATCGGCATAAGAGCAAGTAGGTTATAACCTTATTTGCCTATAACAGGCACTTCTATGCTTTAGGTGTGCCTCGTGCCAAAGGACCGCGGTTTTTTGCCACGGTCTTTTTTTTTGAACTTTTTCTGCGGGAGGGGCTTACAGTGTTGCTCCAGACAATTCATTCTCCTCAGGATTTAAAGGAACTTCCTCAAGAAAAGTTGCCCCAGCTTTCCTCTGAATTGCGTCGTACCATAATTTCCGTGGTTGGTGCAAACGGAGGACATCTTGCTTCTAATCTAGGCGTGGTGGAACTTACCATAGCCCTGCATCGTGTCTTTGACAGCCCTCAGGATGCCATAGTGTGGGATGTAAGCCATCAGAGCTATGCCCACAAACTTCTTACGGGACGCTACGACAGATTTTCAACTCTTAGAAAAAAGGACGGAATCTCAGGCTTTACTCGCACCGAAGAAAGTGAGCACGACTACTTTGACGCAGGACACGCATCCTCCTCAATTTCTTCAGCACTGGGACTCCTTACTGCATGGCAACTTAACGGCAGAGAGGGAAAGGTTGTTGCCGTTATTGGTGATGGAGCTCTTACAGGAGGCATGGCATACGAAGCCCTAAGCCACGCCGGACACCTTGCTCGAAATTTGATTGTAGTGGTAAACGACAACCAAATGTCCATAAGCCGCAACACGGGGGCAGTTTCTCGTTACCTTTCACGCCTTACCATGACCACAGGATACCAGAACTTTCGCTACAAATTTGACCGCATGGTAGACCGCATTCCCTATATAAACCGTCATCTTGGAAAATTCATCTACAGGTTAAAAAGGGGACTTAAAGGACTCCTTCTTACAAACAACCTCTTTGTAGATTTGGGCTTTGAATATGCAGGTCCCCTGAACGGACACAACATACAGCAAATGGAAAAAATATTCCGCAGGGCAAAAAAAATCCATAGACCCATGGTAATCCACATAGTTACCAAAAAAGGCAAGGGATATTCCCCTGCAGAAAATGATCCCTCTTCGTTCCACGGAGTTTCCCCCTTTAGCATAACAGATGGCATGGTGGAAAAAATAGATACCCTCAGTTTTACAGAAGCATTCAGCACATACATGGTTCAGGCTGGTGAAAAAAATCCCAAGCTTGCGGCAATAACAGCAGCCATGTCCAAGGGAACAGGTCTTGACGCCTTTGCAAGAAAGTTTCCCTCACGCTTTTTTGATGTGGGTATTGCAGAAGAACACGCCGTAACTTTTGCAGGAGGACTTGCGGCCGGAGGAATGATTCCCGTTGTTGCAATCTATTCAACATTCATTCAGCGGTCTGTAGATCAGGTAATAGAAGATTTGGCACTTTCCAAGCGGCATGCGATTCTTGTCCTTGACAGAGCAGGTGCTGTTCCCTCTGACGGAGAAACTCATCAAGGTGTCTTTGACATAACCCTATTTAGATCCGTTCCAAACATTTCATTTCTTACCGTGGCAAGTAGGGTAGACTTGGAACTGTGCATGGACTGGGCAATAAAGCAGGCGGATGAAACCGTCATCATTAGGTGGCCAAAAAGTTCCTGTCCTTCAGAACTGGAATCCTTTAAGCATCCTGTGCAGTCGGGAAGAGGACTCCTTGTTAAGGGAGAAGAACTTGCTCCCTCTCCTGCGGTTCGTCTTTTAAGCGAAGAAGAAACTTCCGGAAAAAGGGCAAAGAGCATTCTTATCGTGTGTACTGGCGGAATGTTTTCTGAATGCCAAACGGCCTCCCGTTCGCTAATTCTTTCAGGCTTTAACTGCGACATGTATGTTCTGCGCTTTATAAAACCCTTTGACGAAAGTTACTTTGTTTCAATCGCCTCAAAGTATGATGCAGTCCTTATGGTGGAAGACGGAGTTGCCCTTGGCGGAATTGGCGAACATCTTGCCTTCATTCTCATGGAAAACTCTCATACTTCTTCCGTAAAGACCGACTTTATGGGATTCCCCGACGGATTTTTTGCAAACGCCCAGCGTGACGAAATTCTTGAGCAGGCGGGTCTTTCTTCTTTCCATATTGCACAAAGGGCAAAATCGCTTGTAGAAAACAGGACAAAACGCCATAATAAGAAGGTGAACGATGCCAAGCCTTAACCTTGCCGACAGAACCATAAGCACAAAAAGGTCTGCCTTTGTCATGGGGATTGTAAACTGCACTCCTGACAGTTTTTTTGCAGGCAGCAGGGGATCAGCCTCCCTTGCACTAAGGCTTGCGGACGAGGGTGCCGACATTCTGGACATAGGGGGAGAATCTACCCGCCCCGGATGGAAACCTGTAAGCGCTGAAGAAGAAATAAGGCGCATTGTGCCAGTGATTAGGGCGGTAAGAAAAAAAAGCCCTATTCCCATTTCTGTTGACACAAGAAAAAAGAGTGTCATGGAAGCGGCCTTTAATGAAGGTGCCGATATTGTAAATGATGTTTCTGCCCTAGAGGACGACGAAGAACTTGGACTTTTTGCGGCTCAAAAAAATCTTCCAGTAATCCTCATGCATAGGGGAAACTGTTCATCGGGGAAAAGTGCAGTTTGCGAAGTTGGTAAATACCTTTCTTCCCGTGCGGACTACGCTCTTTCCTGTGGCATAGGGAAAGAAAAAATCATTGTGGATCCTGGCATTGGCTTTGGAAAGGATGATGATGTAAACCGCGCCCTGATTGCTGACTGTGGCTCCTTGTGCGAAGGAACTTATCCTGTGCTTATGGCTCTGTCACGAAAGAGAGTAATAGGAAGCATGACTGGCCGTGATGCGGAAGAAAGGCTTTACGGAACTCTTGCGGCAGACCTTGTTGCGGTTCTTTCGGGAGCCTCGTTTGTAAGGGTACATGATGTTGCGCCCTGTGTAGACAGTCTTGCGGTTCTTTCCGCATTAAGAAATATATAGAGGAGGTTTTGACTTTATAATGAATGCTTTTGTAGAAAGCCTTTTAAAAATATACGATTACATTCGCCCTGTTCTTGATGTGGGAATAATTGCCTTCCTGCTTTACAAGGTGTATGGACTTTTGCGGCGAACAAATGCTGTTCAGATTATAACCGCTGTCTTTATTATAGGACTGGCCTATCTTGCGGCAAACTTTCTTCAGCTTACGACACTCCAGTGGATTCTGAACACTCTTGCACCGGGAGTCTTTATCTGCTTTGCAATAGTTTTTCAGCCTGAACTTAGGAAAATGTTCCTTCGTCTGGGACAGATTGAATGGTTTACATGGGGAAACCGCTCTAAGCATACCTATGTTGATTCAGTACTTATAGCGGCAGAAATTCTTTCTAAGCAGAAGAGGGGAATGCTGGTGGTATTTGTCCGCCACACAAAACTTGACAACATTTTGGACACGGGAACTCGCCTTAACGCAGACCTTTCCTCCAATCTTCTTGTAACGATATTTGGACACAACACTCCCTTCCATGACGGAGCCTGTTTTGTTCAGGGAGGTAAACTTCTTGCTGCAGGATGCCTTCTTCCCCTTAGCGAGCAGAACGACATTAAAAAGACATTCGGTACAAGACACCGTGCGGCCCTTGGCATGAGCGAGGTTAGTGACGCCGTAACTCTTGTAGTAAGCGAGGAAACAGGAGCAATAAGCCTTACATATAATTCTCAGCTTCACTACGATCTTTCAATGGAACAGCTAACTCAGATTCTGGAAACTCAGTTGAACATAACTCCTGAAGAGCAGAAAATAGAGGATACCATCGATGAACAAAAATCACTTTCTTGACAAAATAATAAAGGATTGGAAGGCTATTGTTATCTGCATAGGTATTGCCCTTCTGATTTATCTTGCCTACCAGACCACTACTCTTGATAAAAAGACATTCGTGGTTCCCCTTAAGGTTAACGCAACGGGTACAATGGTTCCCTCCCAGTCCATGGAATCCTACCGCTATGTAAAGGTTTCGGTGCGCGCCCAAAAGGAACAACTTGCGACAATTTCGGAATCAGACTTTACCGCAATCATAGATTTGGACTACATTTCAAAACCTGGTCAGACTTCCATTCCTGTAGTAATTCAGCCTAACGAACGAGTGCTTCTTATGGAGCCTCTTGAAATTCTTGCAAACCCTGAATACATAAACCTTACTGTGGACGAAAGCGTGTTCAGCTATATTGCCATAAAGCCAACTCTTACAGGAACACCAGCATATGGCTACGAGGTGACGGGATTCAGTTGTCGGCCAGAATTTGTAAAAGCTTCGGGCCCTGCTTCTGTTGTAAATGCAGTGGCTTCTGTTCAGACTGAATCAGTTTTAATAGACGGCCTTGACTCTTCTTCTGAATTTGTTACTGCCGTTGACTATGAAAATTCCCTAGTCAAACTGGAAGACGCAGGCGGTGAAGTTCAGGTTTCAGTTACCATAGAGCCAGTTATTTTAGAGAGGGATTTTTCTGGCGTGCCTATTGCAGTTTCAAATCTTGCCGCTGACTTTGAGGCTTCCCTTTCTGTTCCGTCCGTTTCTATAAGCGCTCAGGGAAGGCTTCTTCTTATGGAGACAATGCAGCCCTCCAGCTTTACTTCCAGAGCAGACTGTTCCTTTATTACAGAAGAGGGTACTTACGAAGTGCCAGTTACAGTTATTTCTCCTGTAGGAGTTTCTGTGGTTTCTCAGGACATGAGTACCGTTACAGTTACCGTTACTCGCATACAGGCAGAGGCGGAAGAAGATCTATGATTTGCGGAGTTGGCGTTGACATGGCAAAGGTCTCTCGCTTTGAACGCTGGATAAATGACGGTGGTATGCTAAGGCGCTACTTTAATTCTGCAGAGCATTTGGAAAGCAGAACGGCCTCCATGCAGAGGCGGTGCGAATGGTATGCTGTTCGTTTTGCTGCTAAGGAAGCTTTTTCAAAGGCTCTTGGTACGGGCTTGCATGGTTTTGACTTGTGCGATATATATATTAGTAAGAACGATGACGGAATGCCCACTCTTCAGGTAACAGGCAGAGCAGAGGCTTTGCTTGCGGCAAAGTTTGGTGAAGGGTGCAAAGTGCATGTTTCACTTACCCACGAAAAAGAATATGCGCTTGCATTTGTCGTCATAGAAAAAATTATGGAACGGGGGTAAAAATGGCTCAACCTGTAAAATCTTCCAAAGCTGGTGCTGGGGACAAGAAACCGTCCATCTCCTATTGGGCAAAAGAAAAAATGAACTGCCCCTGCTGCGGAAAGCCCTTTGAGCAGGAAGTAATGCATAAGGGTGGCGGCCGTATGATTGCAGGAAGCCTTACCGACGAACTTCACAGAAACTTTGAGCCTTCAAAAAAATTCGGAAGGGTCTACCCAATGATTTACGATGTGGGTGCCTGTCCCCGATGCCTGTGTGCCCTTTACTGGCGTGACTTTACCGACATAAAGGACAAGAAAGGATTTGAAAGAATTCTTGACAAACAAGAAGAACGCCTTGAAAAAGTCAACACGATTTTTCCTTACTTTGACCTGAAGCACGAACGGACTTTGTATGACGGTGCGGCAATGTACTATCTTGCTCTGCTTACATACGAAGAGGTTGACATATCCTATGCGCCTACTTTTAAACGGGCCATGACTTCTTTGCGACTTGCATGGCTCTGCAAGGATTTGGAAAGGGTCTGTCCTGACCACAACTTTGAAAGCGTGGCTCAGATTTTTTACCGCAAGGCACTTTTCTTTTACCAGCAGACGCTCATAAACGAAACTGGACGAATCGAATCTATAGAATCAGTAATGAACTTTGGTCCCGACACGGATAAGAGCTACGGTTACGATGGAGTTATTTACCTGTGCGGACTTTTGGAATACAAGTATGGTCAGAGGGAAGACGAGACAAAACGCCTCCAGAAACTTGACGAATATAAGCGTTCCATTGCACGAATCTTTGGTCTTGGAAAGTCCAGCAAGAACAAGCCGGGGCCGCTTCTTGAGGTTGCAAAAAATCTTTACGACAAGCTTGCGGCGGAACTTTCTTCTAACAACATTTTCAGTTCTGACGACTAGGCATGAAGAACATTCTTCTTACCGTTTCCTATGACGGTACCGATTTTTGCGGATGGCAAAAGCAGAATGCAGGTAAGGACAAGTCTGATTTCCCTGTAGCCATGCGGACTGTTCAGGAAGAGATTGAAAAAGCTCTAGAAAAAATGCTGGGTGCGGAAGTTTTTTTGCAAGGCTCAGGACGGACTGATTCTGGAGTGCATGCCCGTGCCCAAAAGGCAAATTTTATTTCCCCAGTAGATTCTGTTCCCTGTGAAAACTATGTGCGTGCCTTAAATTCAATTCTTCCCAAGGACATACGCATTAGGGAAAGCCAAGAAGTTCCAGAAGACTTTAGCGCCCGATTTTCTGCAACAAGCAGGACTTACCGTTACTTTATACATACGGGTTCTGTTCCCCTTGCCAGCGACATGCGCTTTGTGTGGCACCTTCCTTGGACGCCAGATATAAATGTTCTTAACGATATGACTTCCTGCCTTAGGGGAGAACTTGACTTTGCAACATTTACAGCTAGCGGAGACCAGAGCCTTTCTACTTTCAGATACATTGATGACGCCCATTTTTATACTCAGGAAGATTTAAAGACTGGAGGAAAGGTTTTTGTTTTTGAAATAACTGCAAACGCCTTTTTGTGGAAGATGGTCCGTTCTCTTACCGGCACCCTTATAGGCATGGAAAAGAAAGGGCTTGGCGGAAAAGACTTTAAGGAGGTACTCTTTTCCAAAGACAGAACAAGGGCAGGCGTAACTGCTCCCCCCACAGGCCTCTTCTTATGGGATGTATCTTTTGACGGAGTTCGCCGTCATGTTTGAGTGTAGCAACATGGAGTTTTGCATCAGTTTTTAGAGAAGATTCTGAGGGTCTACATCAACTTCAATATATACATCTCTAAGTTTCTTCTCGTAGCCTTCGGTAAGAAGCCTTGCCATTTTTTGCAGAGGCTCTATTTTCTGAGCGCGTAGAAGTATTTGCTTTCTGTAACTGGCATTTACTTTTTCAAGGGGGCAGTCAGCTGGCCCCAGTATGTCGCACCCCTGTTCGCAGTGAGACTTTAGTATGGCGTAAGAAGCATCCGCTGCAACCTGAGCCTGTGCCGCATCTGGCGCACGGAAGACTATTCTAAGCAACCTTACAAAAGGCGGAAAGTTCAGCAGCTTTCGCATCTCAAGTTCCCTAGTGTAAAAGCCTTCAATGTCTTCCTTTACAGCGCATGCCACTGCATCACGGTCTGCACTGTAGGTCTGGACTATTACCTTTCCATCTGGAAAAAATCTTCCCGCTCTTCCTGCAACCTGAGTTATAAGCGCAAATGTTTTTTCAGATGCACGAAAGTCGGGCAGGTGAAGGGCTGTGTCTGCCATGACAACACCTACCAACTTAAGGTTTGGAAAGTTAAGTCCCTTTGCAACCATTTGTGTTCCCAGCAGAATGTCGTATTTTCCTGCTTTAAAGTCTGCAAGTTTTTCTTGAAGTTCGCCCTTGTGGCTAAGACTGTCCGTGTCTACCCTTACCACCGAGGCAGAGGGGTAACGGGCCTTAACTTCAGCCTCTATGAATTCAGTTCCAAATCCTGAGTATCCTATGTCCAAGGAACCGCATTCAGGGCATTGTGACGGAGGCGCAACCGAATATCCGCAGTAGTGACATCTTAGCCTTTTTTCGTTCTTGTGATAGGTGAGTGAGACGGAACAGTTCTTGCACTTAAGTTCAAATCCGCAACTAGAACATCTGAAAAAGTGGGTGAATCCCCTTCGGTTAAGAAAGAGTATTGTCTGTCTTTTTTCCTTTAGGGTTTCCCTTATTTCCTCATCAAGTTCCTTTGAAATACAACTTTCTCCATATGCCGATTTGTCTGCCGACGAAGAGCCCAGTTGTACGCATTTTATTTCGGGCATTGCACCACCAGCAAGGCGTCGGGTAAGGGAGTGCCTTTCTATTTTTCCAGTTTGCATTAGGTGCCATGCTTCTACAGAAGGAGTTGCCGATCCCATTACCAGAGGACAGGAAAGTTTTGAGGAGCGGAACATTGCAACCTGTCTGGCGTGGTAGCGAGGGGAGGAGCCTGCTTTGTAGGAAGAGTCGTGTTCTTCGTCAATGATGATTAGTCCCAGATCGGGAACGGGAGCAAACACGGCACTTCTTGCGCCAACAACTACACGGGCTTCCTTTGAAAGAATGCGCTTCCATTCACCTAGTCGCTGGCTAGGAGTAAGTGAGGAATGCAGAACCGCCGCCGTATTTCCAAACCTCTGCATAACGGCTTCTGCAACTTGGGGAGTAAGGGCAATTTCTGGTACCAGATAGATTACTCCCTTTCCCTGTTCAAGAATTTTTTCAGCAGCAGAAAGAAACACTTCCGTCTTGCCGCTTCCAGTCATTCCGTACAAATAGTGATATTTTGTGCTTCCCGTAAGAATTCCCTTAACAGCCTCATTCTGTTCGCCGCTAAGTTCCTTTTTTTTAAAGCTTGATTCGTCTTCGCTGAATGCAAATCCGCCCGCATCAGTTTCCCTTCGTCCAGAGGGAATCATTGCAGTAACAGTTTCGCCAATTGCAGAAAGATAGTAGCGTGACATGAACTTTGCAACATCGTAAAGTTCATGTGTAAGAAGACTAATGCCGTCTTTGTCGGTAAACTTTGTTGCCCTGCGAACTTTTTCTCGAGGAATTCCGCAGTCTTCGGGAAATGCAGTGTGGGTGCCTACGATAAAACCAGTCATGCTCCTGTTTCCAAAGCGTACATCAATGCGGCGACCAAAGAAGTCTGTGTCTTCCGCGCTGGATTCGTCAGGGTGACGGTAGAGGAAGGTCTTGTTTAAAGGTAGGTTAAGGGCGACATCAAAGAAAATTTCTTTTTCCATTTGGGCTAGGCCTTGTTTTGATTTTTAAAGAATTCTGTAGCGTAGTCTGGAATCTCCTGACTAATGCGTGCTCTGAATGTCTTTAGGTCTTCCCATGCTGGCCGTTTAAGGGCTTCGTCCCGTAAGAGTGCGCTGGGGTGATATGTGGCAAGAAGGGGAATGCCCTTGTAGTCAAGAAATTTTCCCCGTAAGGAATTTATTCCCTTATCAGTTTCAAGAAGTGACTGGACTGCAGTTCGACCCATGGCAAGAATGTACCTTGGCTTAAGAACATGAATCTGAGCCTGAAGATAGCCCCTGCATGCGTCTGCTTCGTCCTTCATGGGAGTGCGGTTAAGTGGCGGTCTGCATTTTACAATGTTTGCAATAAAGCAGTTTGAGTCTCGGCTTAAACTTATGGAAGCAAGCATCTTGTCCAAAAGTTGTCCTGCCTTACCAACAAAGGGGCGGCCTGTCCTGTCTTCCTCTTCTCCCGGACCTTCTCCAATTACCATGACATAGGGATGGGAAACTCCTTCTCCCGGAACTGTGTTTGTCCTTTTTTGGCAGAGAATGCAGTTTTTGCATGAAGATATTTTCTGAGTGATTGACTCAAGGGTAACTCCAGATTCTCCCTGTTTTGTGTCAGTCTTTTCTTCTGGAAGTGGAGCGGTGGACTGAGAACTGTAAGTCTGAACCTGTTCCACAACTGACTGGGCTGCTTCTAAAGGTTTTTCTTGGACAGAAGGCGGCATGACATCATCTTCAAAAACAGGAGACTCCTCCAGTTCTTTTGAGACATAGCCTGAACCCCACGCCGATGCAGCCCTTATCAAATTGAAAACGCTTGCTTTTTCTTCTGCCGTCATGCTCCCAGTATAGCCTGTTTTGCGTGTTGCGTAAAGACGAATGTTCTGTTAAAATTAGTTTTGGAGATTTGGTAATGAACATAGCCTTGTTTTCTGACAGTTATTTACCTACGAAAAGTGGTGTTGTTACCGTTGTAATGCAGTTAAAGCGTGCCTTAGAGTATGCAGGGCATCATGTTGTTCTGGTAACGGTGCAGACAGACTCTGAAAATACAGACAGAGAAGAAAATATACTCAGAATACCTGCGTTTCTTTCCCCTGTAGGAGATAATCAGTATGTGGGAAATCCTTTTGAAAAATCCGCAATAGACTTTTGCCGCCAACATAACATTCAAATAATTCATGCTCATACTGAATTTTCGCTCGGACATATTGCTCGTGTGGTGGGAAGAAAACTGAACATTCCTGTCATTGCAACAACACATACTATGTGGGAAGACTATTACAGGTACTATCTTAAAATAGGAATGATTATACCTAAGGCTGTTGTAAGAAGGCTTGTTCATGTCGCTTACAAACATTTTTATGCACTTATAAATGTTTCCCAAAAGGCTCACGACTATTTTAAAGAGCCTTATATTTTGCCGTCAACACCGTCGGCTGTTATTCCTAATGCAATTGATACTGAACGCTTTAAAGAAAGACAAGTTACTCAAAATGACATTCAAAATCTTCGTAGTAAATTTGGACTTTCAGAAAGTGATCGCATTATTTTGTATGTAGGCCGAGTGGTTGAAGAAAAACGCGTAGAAGAATTGCTTACCGTTTTGTGTCGTGTGGTACGCAATACAGAACATGCAAAAGTTTTGTTTGTAGGAGACGGTGCTGCTCTTCAGATATTAAAAGACAGAGTTGTAGAAGAAAAACTTACACAGAAAATTCTTTTTGCAGGCTTTGTTGATTGGGCTTGTCTTGCTCCCTATTATGAAATCTCTTCTGTTTTTGTAACCGCCTCTCTTTCAGAAATGCATTCAATGACAGTGCTTGAAGCAATGTGTATGTCACTTCCTATTGTGTGCCGTCGCGACACCAGTTTTACCGATACGGTCTTTAATGACGAAAATGGCTATCTTTGCGACACTGATGAAGAAATGGACGAAAAACTGTCTCTTCTTCTTGGTGATGATGAAAAATGTCTTGCCATGGGTAAGCGGAGTCTGGAACTTTCAAAAAACTTTACTCTGGAAGTACATACCGCAAGAACTCTTGCCTTTTACAATGCAGTACTCAATTCCTTCCCCAAACCCGTTAGCGATGATGTGCTGAAAGAAGCCGTTGCTTCAGCAATAGTAAATAAATCTGAAATTACGGGGGGGGGTACTAACCTGTAAAAAATTCAGAAGTGAACTGACCCCAAATTTTAGGACAGTTTAAGCAGCAACCTCGCTTGGAGTTT
>ERZ842401.4129-NODE-4129-length-17226-cov-4.103314_pt1 | contig 17226 bp, 19 predicted proteins | sample MGYA00521270_ERZ842401 | MGnify/ENA primary metagenome ERZ842401 (study PRJEB31892, sample SAMEA3878208) | bioreactor metagenome | biome: Moose rumen | place: Sweden | collected 2011-10 | study: EMG produced TPA metagenomics assembly of the PRJEB12797 data set...
CTGGCTGCCGAGGGCATCCGCTGCATCTGCTATAATTTCATGCCTGTGCTCGGACGGTCACCTTATCAATGGATCCATGAGCCCTGTCTTTTCGGATGGAAGCAAAAGGGCAAGCACCAGTGGTACTCGGACAGGAAGCAGACAACAGTCTGGGAGTATGACAAGCCGAAGTCGAGTCCCGACCATCCGACGATGAAGCCGGTAACGCTCATGGCGTACCCCATCAAGAATTCCACCATGACAAACGGCATCGTCCTTGATCCTTTCCTTGGAAGCGGGTCAACGATGATCGCCTGCATGGAGACCGACCGCGTCTGCCGGGGCATAGAGCTTGATCCCAAGTTCGTGGATGTGATAGTGAAGCGTGCCATAGATTGGAATAACGGCAGATACGATGACATTTTCGTCATCCGCGACGGTCAGAAGCTCACCTTCGATGAGGTGGCGACCTTTGAGGCAGAGGAGGCGCAGGATGGGGAGTGATGTGAAATGCGTCCTCATCCATGACAACTTCCAGAACTTCAAGGCCTACAACATCCCGAAGGCGCAGCTGGTCATAGCGGACATCCCCTACAACATCGGTACGGACTTTTACGCAAGCCGTCCCGACTGGTACGTGGAAGGGGACAACCAAAACGGCGAGAGCGATAAGGCGCACAAGGCGGCATTCAACACGGACTTCACATTCAACATTGCGGAGTTTTTTCATTTCTGCAACCGGCTCCTTAAAAAAGAGCCGGGGAAAGGGGAAAAGGATGCACCGTGCATGGTCGTATTCTGCTCATTCCAGCAGATCCCGGAGGTGATCCGTCAGGCGGAGAAGTACGGTTTCAAGAATTATATTCCAATCGTGTGCTGCAAGAACTATAGCCCACAGGTTTTGAAGGCAAACATGAAGATCGTGGGAGCGACCGAGTATGCCCTTGTGCTCTACCGAAACAAGCTCCCCAAGTTCAGGAACAGGGACGAGCAGGGCAAGGGGCATATGATCTTCAACTGGTTTGAATGGAAAAGGGACGGGAGCGAGTACCCGAAGATACATCCTAGCCAGAAGCCGGTGGCGCTGTTAAGGCGTCTCATTGAAATATTCACCGACCCCGGGGACGTGGTCATAGACCCTTGCGCGGGGAGCGGCTCGACACTCCGGGCGGCGAGGGAAATAAACCGAAGCAGCTACGGTTTTGAAGTATCGAGGGATTTTTACAACAAGGCAAAGGAGCTGATGCTCCAAGAAGGAGGATGACATGGAAAGCATTGATACCTATGCGGAGAAGATAAGGACGGAAGTGGAAGAAAAACTGGGCGACGGCCACACGGCATCAATACAGAAGGTGACTAAGAACAATGGGGTAGTCCTTACGGGCCTTGCCGTAAAGAAGGAAGATGAGGCCGTCGCGCCTACCATTTACCTTGACGGCTTTTATGAGGACGGGAGGGAGGATGCGGCAGACGAGATCGTGGGCATCTATGGGAGAACCCCGTCATTTCCGGGCGATGCTGGGAGCATAAGCCGGTTCGAGGACGTGAGTGACAAGATATGCTACAAGCTGATAAACACAGGGAAGAATGAAAAGATGCTTAAGGGCATGCCTCACAGGAACTACATGGACTTGTCAGCGGTGTACTTCATCAGCCTTGACGTGGGCGGCCAGATGGGAAGCATCGCTGTGACAGATGCCATTGCGGATATGTGGGGAAAGACAGAGGAGGAACTGTGGGAACTGGCTTTTAAGAACACTCCGAGGCTGTTCCCTTCAAAAGTCTCTCCGATGCAGGACGTCCTTTCGGGCATGACAGGGCAAGGTACAGAGATCCTGGGAGGAGAGAAGAGGATGCTCGTCATCACAAATGACAAAGGGCTGAACGGAGCGGCAGCTGTCTTCTACGATAGCGTGCTGTCGGAGGCCACGGAGTACCTCGGGGAGAAGGTGTTCCTGATTCCGAGTTCCATACATGAATTTCTGGCAGTGCCTGCGCAGGGAGAACTTACGGCAGACGCCATAAGGGAAATGGTACGGGAGATCAACGCGACGATGCTGGATCCGAAAGAAGTGCTCTCCGATTCCGTGTACCGCTATGAAAAAGGCGGATCAATCGAGATCGCAGGAGGTGGCGAATGAAAGTGGAAATGATCAGCCATACGCCAATGGGAGAAGAAAACTGTGGACTTGCAGCCACCGTGCGGGCATCCAAGGAGCAAAGACGATTGGAGGGATAAGCGATGATCGAAAAGATAAAACAATACAGGAACCTTATATTTCTGGTGCTGATCATAGCGGCAGCAGCGGGAATCATGGCATCGGACCCGCTTGGACACATGGCGCAGAGGCGTTATGAAAGGGCGGCAATCATGAACCGGGCGGCGATCGAAAAAGCTGAGACTGAAAAGAGGGTGGCTATTCTTGAAGCGGAAAAGGAAGCGGAAATAAAACGGATCGAGATGGAAGCATACATGCCCGATGCCATCATCCTCCATGTGGCCAGGGAAGACGACATGATGGGGGAGGGCTTGGCAGACGGCGACACGGATTCAGGGGAAGGGGGAACGACCATATGGCTGATAAGAAACTGACGCTCGGAAGCCTCTTTGACGGCTCCGGAGGCTTTCCTCTTGGAGGGATCCTTGCGGGCATAGAGCCAAAGTGGAGCGCGGAGATTGAGCCTTTTCCCGTGCTCGTCACGCACAAGCGCCTGCCGCAGGTGAAGCATTACGGCGATGTGTCGGTCATAAACGGCGCGGATCTGGAGCCGGTGGACATCATAACATTCGGCTCGCCTTGTCAGGATCTGTCAATCGCGGGGAAAAGAGCGGGGATACAGGAAGGAGAGAGATCGAACCTCTTCTTCCAGGCAATCCGCATCATTAAGGAAATGAGGGAGGCAACGAATGGAAAATATCCAAGATACTGCACCTGGGAAAATGTTCCCGGCGCTTTCAGTTCAAACAAAGGCGAAGACTTTAGGGCTGTCCTCGAAGCAGTTATCGGAGTTAAAGAAGAAGGGGTCGAGGTGCCTGCGCCTGAAAATAAGCGATGGGCAAAATCAGACGTACTACTGGGTAGTGGATGGAGCGTGGCTTACAGAGTTCTTGACGCTCAATACTGGGGTGTCCCCCAACGAAGAGCAAGAATCTACCTTGTCGGAGATTTTGCTGGAGAAAGTGCCGGAGAAATACTATTTAAGTCCGAAGGCCTGTCAGGGTATACTCCGCAGGGCTTCCGCTCGTGGCAAGGAGCTGCCGGAGGTGTTAAGGAAAGCGTTGGAGAGACAGGCGAACGGGCTGACGCTGACGGTGGAGAGGGAAGAACCTACTGCGTGAACACGCAGGGGCAGAGCGGTGTGTCCGTTACTGAGGAATACAGCGGCACGCTGATCGCCCAGGATCATGGAAACCACCCCGCCGTGATGCAGGAGACTCCGAAAGCCGCAGGCTTTTCCACGGAGCATTCAGCACAGAGCCGGAGCATCGGATATGGGGAAGAGGTATCACCCACGCTCCGCACAGGGGCAGTCCCGGCGGCATTAAAGCCGGAGGAGACCATCCCCATCGAGAATCATCCCGCGGACAGCAGGGTGAAGATATCGGAGGATGGCAAGGTGCAGGCCCTTACGGGCAGGATGGGCACCGGGGGAGGCAATGTCCCCCTCGTGGCTGAACCGGAGAAAACCGGGGGTATCGTTTTCGCAAAAGGCACAAGACCGCATTCAGCACAGGAAGCACCGACATACAAGGAATCCGATGTGGCCAATACGCTGAATACTTTTGACGTGGGAGAGTCCAGGGCGAACGAGCTGGCGGTACAGCCCGTGACGCTTAAGATGCGGTCAGGAAAACCCGGAGGCGGCAAGGGACCGCTCACTCAAAATAATAAATCAGCAACGCTCGGAACACATAATGACCAGACCCTGTTCCAGCCGATGGAGAAGCCTGTGGGGTTTGACCGTTACAACGGAGCAGTAACGGGGGATGTGGCGCATACCCTTGACACGGGCGGAGGCAATACGAAGCCTATGGTCTTTGAGCCGGAGCATAAGGCATATGGCATTGCCAAGGAAGCCTTCAACAGCGGCGAGAATGCAAACTTCAATTTCACTGTGACAGAAGAGAAATCACCCACGCTACAGACCAGGATGCCGCATGCGGTGGCAAAGCCTGAGATCAAGGCTTTCGGCGTGTGCAGCTTTTGCAGCCACTCAATGATGTCAGACAACCCCCATAGCGGTTTTTACGAGGCAAAGACCAGCCGTACCCTTGACCGGAGCGGCGGCAACGCGGTGACGTCCAATCAGGGAGGCATCTGCATCGTCGCTCCTGCGGCAGAGGAGCAGGAGACCTACGATGTGAGGTTTACGTCCGATGGCACGAAGAATGCTAGGGGGCACTGCTATAAGACGGATATTTCCAGATGTCTGGATACTTCGGAGCAGAATCCTGACTCCAATCATGGAGGCGTGGCCGTGGTGGCGCTGGAGCCGGGTGCTGCATCAAGGATCGGAGGGCATGTTTATACGGATGGCAAGAGCGGAACCTTAAGAGCCAACGCCGGGGACAACCAGCAGGCCGTGGTCGCCTTTACACAGAACGAGCGCAACGAGGTGAGAGACCTTGGGGAGCATTCAGGGGCGCTTGCGGCTCAGCCGGGAAGCAAACAGCAGACCTATGTGCTGCAGGGCTCCATGATCGGAAGGGATGACAAGAACGGTCCAAGGGGCAGCGGAATAAATGAGGATGTGTCTTTTACGCTTAATACCTCAGACCGCCATGCGGTGGCTTTCGCAGATAAATCGGCAACCCTGTCTGCAAATGACGGACCCAAGGGTCCATCCAGCCAGCAGCTTGGAAATCCCGCAGAGAACTTTGTGGCAGAGAGGGGCGATGGCGAGGCTACCGTGTACCATTCATCGAAGAACAGCCACCATACGAAGTTCACGGATGAGCCAATGACGGATACACTCGTGGCTACGGATTACAAGGATCCCCCGACCGTGTCCGTGTTCCATTCCAACCATGCAAGCGGGATGAACGCCGATTTTTCCGAAACAGAATCCCTGCGCACGCTGGCGGCATCGGACTACAAGGATCCGCCGACGGTCTGCGAGGAGCCTATGTATATAGTACGCAGGCTCACCCCTGTGGAATGCGCGAGGCTGCAGGGCTTCCCGGACTGGTGGTGCGACGGGCTTGCCATCACGGATCCATCCGATGAGGAGATGGCGTTCTGGACGGAGGTCTGGGATACATGGCGCAAGGCCACGAACCCGAACGGCAAGCCAAAGACCGAGAGGCAGATACGGAAGTGGCTGGCAGATCCTTACACGGATGCCGCTGAATATAAATTGTGGGGAAACGGAGTTTCATTGCCCATAGTATACTTCGTTCTTTCAGGAATAGCCTGGGCTGCGGGCAAGGATGCCCCCAAATGATAGGCGCATAACCGCTGCACATAATGTCCTGTCCGGGTGTTATGTGCAGTAATAGCCTTATGCGCCGAAGGAATTGAAAATAGATTGTGCATTACGTAGAAAACAGACATTATTTCGGGAATTTTACAAATAGCCGTGGACTTTCCGGGGCAAAAGAGGGAGTAATTACAGTGCGCCGCAGCCAAAATGGCGCAGCACCTTAAAACCGCTTGGATGCCCATGGGACGGGCAGGAAAGGAGACGGAAGCCATGACGTACAAGATACTCGTTGATGACAGGAAAGAAATCACGCAGCAGATGGAGGCACTGACAGGGGAGAAGCCTTTCTACACGAGGGCACCGCGTTTCGCTTACATCTTAAGGGGAGTCACGGTTGAAAAAAACGGGACGGTGACCACTGACGAGGACGCAGACCTTGAACTGGTCGGGCAGCTCATCGAGGCAGGGCTTATCGAGGCACCGGACGGGATTGAGATTGAGACCCCGGAAGCAGACGCAGAGACTGAGACTGAGACAGAGATTGAGACAGTGACAGAGACAGAGGCTGAATCAGAGTCTGAACGGGCGGAGGAGGCTTCTGAAGAGGAGGCTGAGGCTACAGACAACGATGAAGGAACCGCTGAAGTCAGGAACCCTGATGAAGCAGAAACCGATGTAGCCGTGGGATCCCTGGAAGCAGATGACGGGGATGCGGCGGATGAAGAAGCCGAGGAGCAGGAAGCCTCCGCAGACGCTGACGACTACGGAAGCATGATGGAGCATGAGGCACACAGGGAGCCGGTAAAGCCGACCTTCAGCTTTCCTTTAGGACAGCACAGGACAGAGAGCATCTTAAACCTCGTGTTCACCATCTACTCCAAGGGCGGCCTGATCTCAAAGTCAACGCAGGGTGAGTTTTTTGCATCAGAGGAGCTTGTGGAGACGCTCCAGTCAGGAAGGATACTGAGGATCGAAGAGGCGTTAGAGACTGTCAGGGACGCGGGCGATGGGGCGCTCAAGGGTCTTTCCTTTGAAAAGGACAAGGTCACATTCAACGGCTTCCCTGAAACGGACGACCAGGCGACGATGGACGCATGGCTTGCCCTTGCGACCGCCATCAACAAGACGGCGATCAGGCAGAACCGCATCCGGGCAAAGCTTACGGATGAGACCAACGAGAAGTTCGCATTCCGCACATGGCTCACAAGGCTCGGAATGAACGGCGCGGACATGAAGGAAGAGCGGAACATCCTCTACAGGCACCTAAGTGGACACACTGCCTTCAGGACGCCTGCGGATCAGGAGAAGTGGACCAAAAGGCAGAACGAGAAGAGGGACGCGCTCCGCGCGCTTAAAGAAGCAGCAGAGGAAGAGGCCGCAAACCTCGCAGAAGAGAGCGTGGGATGAGGCCTGCGATCACCGGTTTTCGGGGATGGGCTCCATTGTGTGATCTGCCCGAAGAAAAGGGAAAATGTGCCATACATCTTTGTGAGATCTATTTGGCGAAAGGCCGTGGATATAAAGCCCCAAACGGTTTAATGTACACACTACAAGAACCGCAGAAACCGCTTAAAACAAGGCTTTGAGCCACACGAGGAGGATAAAGATGAAAGAAAAGACCGAACGCCAGATCGAGGGCATGAAAGCACAGACATTCGGAGTTGAGATCGAGGGCAACAACATCACAAGGGAAAAGGCGGCCAGGGTCGCGGCTGAGTTTTTCGGAACAGGCAGGTACGAGAACACAGCCTACCGCGACGGGTACATGACCTGGACGGCATGGGACGACAAAGACCGCGAATGGAAATTCCAAAGGGATGTGAGCATCAAGGGACCGGATTCGGAAAAATGCGAACTGGTCACTCCGGTACTCACCTACGACGACCTTGAAAGCTTTCAGGAGCTACTCAGAAAGCTGCGGAAGGCAGGGATGAAGAGCACGCCTTCAAGAGGATGCGGCGTCCACATCCATGTAGGATTGCAGGGAACAGACGGCAGGGATCACAACGCAAAGACGCTGAGGAACCTCGTGAACATCATGGCCGCGCATGAGCAGCAGATCGGAAGGGCGATAAAGATCGACAACGGCAGGACGGGACATTACTGCAGGACAGTAAACCCCGACTTCCTCAAGAGGGTCAACAGGAGAAAGCCCAAGACCATGGATGCCTTGGCGGATTGCTGGTACGAAGGGAATCACGCCACCTACAGCAGGATGAGCCATTACAACGACAGCCGCTACCATATGCTTAATTTGCACCCCGGGCTGGCATGGAGTCTCGGATCAAGAGACCACGCAAAGCCTACGGTGGAATTTAGGCTCTTCCAATTTTCAGAACCCGCAAACGGAAAGCAGAACGGAATCCATGCGGGCGAGATGAAGGCATACATCCAGCTATGCCTCGCCATGAGCGAGCTTGCCAAGGAAATCGCCTACGCAAGCCCGAAGCCTCAGCAGACCGAGAACGAAGCCTACGCCATGAGGTGCTGGATGCTCCGCCTCGGATTCATCGGGGACGAGTTCAAGACGGCGCGCGAGATCCTCCTTAAGAACATGGAAGGCAACTGCGCATGGAGGCAGGCGACATGCTAAGCCAGGCCGCAGGGAAGGCGGTGAGCGGAATGGATGAGACAAAGATTTACAGGGTCATGATTACTGAGACCAGGCAGAAAGCCGTGTCGGTCGAGGCAAGGTCAGAGCATGAGGCAAGGCGCAGGGCGGAGGACGCATGGAGGAACGCGGAGTGCATTCTTAAGGACGAGGATCTGCAGGGCGTGGAGTGCTACATCATCGGCGAGGGAGAGGATTTCACGGACAAGCCTGAACGGATAGAGCCGAAGGATGCGGCGGAGGACACGGTGAAGGGAGGAGCATATGGGGACGCTTGACGGATTCAAACTCTGGAAGGGAGATGCCTATCCAAACAGGCTCTCCCACAAACCTACGATCTACTACCTTGCCTACGGCTCAAACCTGCTCCCGGAGCGCATCTACGGCAGATGCCCCGACGCGGTATATGCGGGCAGGACGGTGCTAAAAGGCTGGCGGATGCTTTTCAAGAAGTCGAAGTCGGGATGTTACGCCACCGTGGAGCAGGATGCGAACAGGGAAGTCCCCTGCATCGTTTTCAAGATAAGCGAATACGATGAAGCGATGCTCGACAAGTACGAGGGCTACCCGAAGTATTACTACAAGCGGAAGTTCTCGCAGAGGATCCTCTTCAACAGCGGAAAGAAGTCAAAGGAGCCGAGGAAGTGCATCGCCTACATCCTGCACGAGGAGAGGAACCTCGGCACCCCGTCAAAGGAATACATGAGGATCCTCATGGAAGGATACTGCCATTGGGGATTTGACGAACATCCGCTTTGGATGGCGGTATCGGACAGCATCGGGACAGAGGCAGGGACAAGGTTCATGAGGGAGATTTTGGAAGGAGATGAAGGAAAATGAGCAGGAGGCTTTATATCGCATATGGCAGCAACCTGTCGGTGGAGCAGATGCAGGTGCGGTGCCCTGACGCGAAGGTCGTGGGCAGAGCGGTACTGAAAGACTGGAAGCTGTGCTTTAAGGTACATGCGGACATCGAGCCCTGCGTGGGCTGCGAGGTGCCGGTCCTTATCTGGGAAATCGGAGAAAAGGACGAGGGCGCGCTTGACCGTTACGAGGGATACCCGGCCTACTACATCAAAAAGGACGTCGATGTGTCCATGACGGACCTTGATGGAGACAATCCGCGGGAGGCAATGGCAATGGTCTACGTCATGACGAAAGGGCACGGCTTGAGGCTTCCGTGGAGAGGCTACTACGAGGTTCTGGAGGAAGGCTATGAAAGATTCGGATTCGACAAGGGAATCTTAGAGCAGGCATTAAAAGAAGCGAAGGAGGAAGACAGATGAATTTTCCCAAAAAAGAAATCGTTGAAAGAATGAAGAAAGAGTACCCGGCAGGGACGAGGGTCATTTTGCAGAGGATGGAGGACCCGCAAGCGCCTCCTGTCGGGACTATGGGAACCGTCACAGCCGTGGACGACACGGGAAGCCTGATCGTTAGCTGGGACAACGGCTCCGGGCTGAACGTGGTCTACGGTGAGGATCATGCAAAGAAGATGATCATGACGGACAGGGTCTTCAGGCAGCTTTTAGCTGTGAGGGATTCCGGGGTCTGCAATATGCTGTCGATCAACGAGGTGCAGCGGTACGCCTTCGATAATGAATATTTCGACCTCGTGATGTACATCTTATCCTGAATTCAGGATAACAGCCATTATCCTTAAGATGTCGTTATCCTCAACTATCCCTAACATCAAGAGATATCAGGGATAGTCACAAAAGAGTTGAAGATAATTTTTTGTGATCTATCTCAGACCACACTGTCGTGCCATCTCTTCCTCCCTTCCGACCCAAAGAGGCTTTTCTGCTGGATCAGTCGGAACGGGAACACGATTCATCGCCTCGCGCATTTGATCGATTGATGGCAAAGCATAAATCTTTGTAGTTTCAAGCTGTGCATGACCAAGTATTTTTGATATCATTATGGGGTCAACACCATCACGATAAAGGTGTGTTGCCCTCTCAGCACGAAGCAGATGTGGATATACTTTTTTGGGCATATCAGGACATGTTGCCCTTGCTTCATCCGCATATTTTTGCAGGATGCGTTCTACTGTCCCTGTTGATATATGATCCACTTTATGCTTTATTACGGTATAGAACAAATAGCTGTCCTTATCAGATTCATCCGAATGGAACTGACTAATATATCTTGAAAGATGACCTGCTGTTTTATCAGTGATTGCCACAGTTCGTTCTTTGTTGCCTTTGCCCATTACATGTATTGATAAAGACTCAATATTTATGTCACTTAATCGTAAATTAACAAGCTCGCCTACTCTTATTGCTGCATCGTACAAAAGTATCATAATGGTGCGATCTCTTATACCCAACTTGGTTTCCTTGGGCTGATCAAACAATGCTGTCAGTGCCTGTGGAGAAAGAAGTTCCTTCTCTCTTTTGGGTATTTTTAGACCTTTCGTCTTAGAAACCCTTAACGCAACTGATTGCAATGATATATCGTTATCCGATGCATACTGCACATAGCTCTTGATAGCCGCAAGCCTCGCATTACATGTAGCAGGCGAGTTGTCATTATTTTTGAGAAATGTACAAAAATCCAAAAGAAGTTCCTTTGTACAATCCTCAAAATAAAACTTTGCTATGGATATTCCTCGTTCATTAAGCAAATACTTTCTGAAATGAGTTAGAGAATCCTTATAAGCACGCTGTGTTTCTACACTCCTTCCCATACGGTTAGGAAGATAATCTGTCAGAAAGTCAAGCGTATGCGAGAAAAACAGTTCACCCTTGTTTTGTTTAGATTTCATCATATTTCACCTCCGGAATAAGTGAATTTGCTGTCAGATCTTTTGACCTTACAATTTTTAAGGCCTCATCAACCTGATGGTAATAGTAGACTGTTTCATTGATGGTTTTATGTCCTAGAAATTTGCACAAGTACGGGAGCTTTTCCTGTATATTTTCGCCATTCGCAATCCACATATTCAACCGGTCAACCACGAAGGTATGCCGAAATGACTTAATGGTCGGCGGATTGCTTATTCCATTGCACGATGTTTTTGCAAGTGCAATATTGAAGTAATACCTTACAGTATTGCCCCTTATCCTTTTACCGTTTTCCGAACTGGGGAAAACATATATCCCCTTCCGACCACTTTGGGTAATGAAATCTTTATAGTTGCTTAAGTATTCGATTAGATCATTGTTGAGCCACAGTATTCGATCCTTATGACCTTTTGAGTCGAGTATTTTTAACCAGCCTTCATCCAGATTTAAATCATCCCATGTGAGTTCCAGAGGTTCCGAAAGTCTCATACCGAGACAATAGTATAGTCTAAACAGCGTTTGGCACTCCCTAATAGTGACAGCAGCATTTTTTCTGGATGCTTTAAGTGAATCTGCGGACGAAAAAAACTCTTGTAATTCTTGACTGCTGAAAACATGAGCAATTTTTGTTTCCACGGATTGGTATGATTTAGGCACATATGCATCCCGTCCTGTTGAAAGGATGTATAGTGACAACTGCCGAACAAATCTTACCCTGATGTTTCGAGAATTTAGTCCTTCTGTTGCTCTTTGTTCCGCCCACGCATCCGATAGTTCTTTAGTTATGGTATCGCCGTTAAATCCGATGTTCACACAGAACCGGTCGAATTCTTTAAGAACAAAGGAGTGAGCATTATACTTGTAACCAGATGCACGTTTTTCGGCAATCAGGTCCTCTATAAAAGTAGCAAGCGAGCTTTCATAGTTGAAACAGATTTGCTTTTTCATATCATACCACCGCCCTTTCTAAAGGGATACAGCATGATTTAAGTTCCTGATCATCCATTGACAGATAGCGATTTACACTTTCTAAAGAAGAGTGCCCCAGTGTCTCTTTTATCATATCGATAGAAGAGCCGCTTTTTAACAGCATAGTTGCAAATGTCCTTCTCAGGATATGGAAACTGACGTTGCGCTCTGGAAGAACCAAGTTGATGGCAGAATCACATATAGCAACGCCTGCTTTACGATATGGAGCAACAGCTGATAGAAATATATAATCCGTCTTAAAATCAGGTCTCCCTTTCTCCAAGTAGGTGTAGATACTATTTCCTACTGCTATGGGCATAGGAAGGATAAGCGGGCGGTATGTTTTCTGTTGGGTGATAGAAATGGTGTATTTAACCCAATCAATATCGCTAAAACATAGATTTACTATATCCACTTTCCGCAGTCCCATCAAAAGACCAAGAAGAAGTACGGCACTATTACGATATTGAATAGCAGTCTCTGCATTGTCACGGTATTCATATATCCGCGCTATTTCTTCGTCAGACAGGATTTCTACAATTCTTCGTGTTGGGGCAACTCCGGTAGGAACAGCAAGAGATAGATCATTTTTCGTAAGGCCTTCCTCGTGCCATATGTTCAGCAGGTTTTTAATGACATATACCTGATCTCTCCCTTTGCCAACAATACCACCTGATAAATAACGAAAATAATTTTTGACATCCTCAGCTGTCAAACAGCCGATATCAGAAATCTTATTCTCTTGCAAATATAACAAAAAGGATATGACTGCTGTTCTGTTGGTAACGATAGTAGTTTCTTTAAGATTGTCTTTCCGCCGATGAGATAAGAAATCATCAAGCAGATTGCTAAGTTGTGTACACAGAGATGCTGCCTTACTCTTATCATCGCATTGCTGGCAGCAAAGTTCCTCTTTGGTCAATATGCGTTCTCGAACAAACTTGGTACAAAGTTTCAAGGCTCTTTTGGCATTAGGACGGCGACGATAATTATCCCAAAAAGAATCCATAAGAGACAGCCAAAGTTCTTGGCTCTCTTGTGAAATGCACAGATTATTTTCCTCGCAGAAAATATAGTACATCTGGAGATAATCCATATAGTTATGCTTGATACCATTATCGTTATAACCATGTACCGATGTCAGATGCTTGGACAGGGCGACAGCATCGTTCCAAAAGTCAATAGGCTTGGTTCCTTGTGCTTGTACGGCAGGTTGTCGGATACTATAAGCGTTTGCCGCATGTAAATAAGCTTTCCCTTGCAAGGGGGAAGTAATAATTAGTGAATGATGGTAAGGCAATATCCCTTTATCAGACATAAACTCAAGAAAGTATTGTAAAGTCTGATTTTTGATGCACTCTGACCCTTTCAGAGAGAGCTGTACACAGTAATCAGCAATACTTTCTGCTGTTATTGCTCTTGGATTAGTAATCCCTTGGGAGCATTCAGATTCGGCAAATTTAATGCAGTTACTGATGCGCGTTTTTACTGGTTCTCTCGTCATATTATTGCCAAGGAAAGTACGGTAGGATTTAATGATTGCTTTCCATTCCTCTGGCAGAGAATCCAGAGGATCTTTGCAATAATCGATTCTTTTAGGTATTGGTTCATTCACAATTATCAGCTCTAACTCCTTAAGAGCTCGCCGGTAGTGTGTATAAGTTGATTTATGCCACCGCTCCTTGTTTGAATCAAGCCAATGATCCGCAACATCTGGGCTGTAAGGAATGTTATTATCTGAAATATAGCCTTGCAGCCCATTGACCGCTGCAATACGGGAAGAATCATTCTTTCCAATCGAGTCCCAATAATCTTTTGCAGCAATGATACCTTCGGAAAATTTCATGCTCATAGGCGCACCTCCTCAAAATAGTAGAAATGTTATCCTATATATATTTTCGGAATGCGCAGATATTTACTTAATATTTTGAAATCTTAAAGATAACGATATCCTAAGGATAATACATCGAGGAGCATAAAAAGGAGTACTGCCATTTCATAATGACAGGACGGGAGGAATAAGGATGGCGGAGGAGATCAGGGTGCTCGTGGTAGAGCCTTTGGAGAAGCCGAGGCTTGTGACCATGGAGCATACGCTAAAGAACCTGCAGGAGCTTGCAGGCGGCACGATCCAGGCCGTGTACCCATGGCCGGAGGACAGGGTCGCTCTCCTTTGCGACGACGAGGGAAAGTTCAAGGGCTACCCTCCGAACAGGATGCTGGTCGGGGAGGACGGCGAGCCCTATGACATCCTGGTCGGGAGATTCTTTTTAACCGGATTATCCGAGGATAACTTCGCAAGCATAAGCGATGAGCTGGCAGAGAAATACACAGAGCTTTTCTACTGGCCCGAGATGTTCACCCGGACGCTGGACGGGCATGTGATGTGGCTTAAGATCAAGCCGGGGGAAGAGCCGAAGGTGATCGTGTAACGAGGGCGGGCGATCTGTACATATCTGCCAGCACCCTCGCAAAATGATCGTGCAGTATATATCGCCACAGGCCGTGGATATAATGCGCGGATCATTGTAATATGCCCTTACAAGCACAGAAAACAAGCCAAAAGGAGGGCAAACATTATGACAGAGTACACCTTGAAGAAAGCAAAGGAACGCAGGATACCGGAAACAACCACGCCTGAAAACCTCGAGGGAAGGTTCAGCAACATGGACGGCAAGACGGTAACATTCGGAAAAACAACGATTATCGCAGGATACTTTTACAACGGGAAGGGTGAGAACAGCTACTTCTGGGCAGCCTACCTTTTCACAGACAAAAATAAGACTACCTGCGAGGACGAGGTCAGACTGCAGGCAGTCAGCAGCGACTTCTACGAGGATGACGGACACGCAATTGCAGCGGCCTTTGAATGGGCAGCACAGTGGGCATAAAGGAGGCAGGGACATGGCATCACTTAAGGCAAAAAGACACATTGAAAGCCTCATAAGCCACGGGGCAGAGCTCGTAAACGAGACGGAGCGGATGCCGCTCACGATGGACTTTTATGAGAATGCGGTAAAAAGCTTCGGAAAGCTTAAGATAAACGCGGCGACCTTCGAAATCGCGCTTCCGGGGATTGGGGAGCGGATGGGGCTTACCATCTGGAAGGACGGGCATGCGGACAGCGGAAGCATGGAAAGCCTAAGAAGATGCCTTGACGCAAGGTGACAGGCGCACGGGGCAGGCAGACGAAAGAAGCCGGCAAGGGGAGACGGACCAGGAAGCGGCTTTTTTCTTCTGCCGGCCGTGGCAGGGAAAGGAGAAAGATGCATGAACGAGTATGCAAAGCTGGTCATCGCGGAACAGTCCTGTCATACCATAGAGATACGTGAAAGGGCCACGGGCAAGGAGGGAGTGGCGAACAGCTGCCCCGAGGGCGTGGAGCTTTATTACGGCGATGATGACGGGAGCGATGACAAGGTCGTGGACATTGACACCTTCAACCGCGATTTTGAAGTCACGGCGATGGTCAGCGTCTAAGGAGCCTTCCTTCGTGGAGCCGGAACCACGTAAAAAAATAACACACTGGGGATACAATCGGCGGCACCGGAACACCCTGAACCGCAAGGGGCGAGGGACACACCCTCATGGCAGTCATGTGATGACCCCTAACGAATGAAACTGCCATTTTTATATAAGATACACAGACACACAAGGCAACAGGGATCTACGGAGCAATCTGCGGGTCCTTTTTTAGTACGCATTTTTTGATTGGAGGGATGCATATGGCAACGCGCGGAAGGAAGCCTAAGCCCACGGCCTTAAAGGAACTTGAGGGCAATCCGGGCAAGAGACCCATCAATAAGAACGAGCCAAAGCCGGCAAAGAAGGCACCGAGCTGCCCGAAGTGGCTGGACGCAGAGGCGAAGAAGGAATGGAGGAGGCTTGCGCCATCAATGGAGAAGCTGGGAATCCTGACGGAGCCGGACAGGGCGGCGTTCGCATCCTACTGTCAGGCGTATTCCAGATGGAAGGCAGCGGAGGAGTTCATGACAAACAGCGGCACCACCATCTTCAAGACACCGAGCGGATACTGGCAGCAGCTCCCGCAGGTCTCCATAGCGCAGACCTACCTTAAGATCATGAACCGAATCGGGGAGCAGTTCGGGCTCACCCCTGCGGCAAGGAGCAGGATCATCGCGGGAGAGGGCACAGATGACAGCACCGATGAGATGGAGAACCTGTTAGGAGGCAGCTGATGGCAGAGAAGAAAAAAAGGCCGGAAAATTATCCGAAGCTTTGCAATTACGAGCCCACGAAATTCATGCTTCCCACATCCCACTATGACAAGGCGAAAGCCGACAGGGCGGTTAGGTTCGTGGAAATGCTGCCTCATACAAAAGGTGAATGGGAGGGACAGCCGTTCTGGCTTCTTCCATGGCAGGAAAGGATTATCAGGGATATCTTTGGGATTGTTAAAGAGGATGGAATGAGACAGTTCCGCACGGCATACATCGAAATCGCAAAAAAGCAGGGGAAGTCAGAGCTGGCGGCCGCCATTACATTGTATCTGCTCTACGCAGACAATGAGCCCTCTGCGGAGGTGTTTTCAGCAGCGGCTGACCGGGCGCAGGCATCAATCGTATATGACGTGGCAAAGAGGATGGTGGAGATGACGCCTGCCTTGTTGAAAAGGTCGAAGATCATGGCTGCAACAAAAAGGATAGTCAATTACAGGAATGCCGGATATTACCAGGTAGTATCCGCTGATGTGGCAAATAAGCATGGATACAGTATCTCGGGCCTGTGCTTTGACGAAATCCACAATCAGCCTAACAGGCAGCTGTGGGACGTTCTGACAAAGGGCTCCGGTGATGCACGAAGGCAGGCTCTTCATGTGGCCATAACGACTGCAGGAACGGACAGGAATTCCATATGTTATGAGCTTCACTGCAAGGCTCAGGATATTCTTACAGGGCGCAGGATTGACCCTACATTTTATCCGGTTGTTTACAGCCTGCCTGATGACGCGGACTGGACATCTGAGGAGAACTGGAGATCTGTGAACCCATCGCTTGGATATACTGTCCCGATGGAAAGGATGAGGGAGGCTTTCAATCAGGCACAGGAAAACCCGGCAGAGGAGAATGTTTTCAGGCAGCTCAGACTTTGCCAGTGGGTAGGGAGCGCAGTGGCATGGGTGCCGGAACACATTTATGACAAAGGCGATATCCCCGTGGATGAAGAGGCATTAAAGGGCAGGGAGTGCTATGCGGGACTTGATCTTTCGAGTACATCCGATATCACGGCATTTGTCATGGTATTTCCCCCACAGGTGAAGGGAGACAAATACATCATCCTGCCGCATTTCTGGCTTCCAAGGGAAACTCTTGAGTACAGGGTGAAAAGGGACAGGGTTCCTTACGATGTGTGGGAACGCCAGGGACTATTCCATATTACTGAGGGAAATGTGGTTGACTACAACTTTGTCAGGAAGACGATAAATGAGCTTGG
>ERZ842401.4130-NODE-4130-length-17223-cov-3.850070_pt1 | contig 17223 bp, 14 predicted proteins | sample MGYA00521270_ERZ842401 | MGnify/ENA primary metagenome ERZ842401 (study PRJEB31892, sample SAMEA3878208) | bioreactor metagenome | biome: Moose rumen | place: Sweden | collected 2011-10 | study: EMG produced TPA metagenomics assembly of the PRJEB12797 data set...
AAAGGCTTATATAGTTTCATTTAATTGTCTACTTCACCTTTTTTAAAATAAAAAGCAGTTTTAACTGCTTAATGATGTTTTCTTTTATAATTTGCTTTTACAAATTTTTTTGAATGTGAATTATCTTTTTGGATTTCTTCTAATATTTGTTTTCTTATTTCTTTTCTTTCTTTTTTAGAAATACTATGTAATTCTTCAAGTAAAGCATCTAATTCCATTCTTGGATTTTCATATATTAATATTTTATTAACGGCATCTTGGACAACTATTTGTTCACCAGTTAATAATTTTTCTTTACTAACATCATCAAAAACAACTTTTTTTAACCTTTTATTTTTAGTTAATAAAAAGTCTATCATATTGTCGTGTGTTAATTTATCATTCCATTCGTAAATTATACCTACATAGTTATTCATAAATTCATTAATATCAACTATTTGTGTTTCACTTATTTCTACTTTTGCTTTTGCCATAAAACCCTCCAACTTTTGAATATTTTAACATAATAAATATTAATGTCAATACATTCTTCTTCTTTTTACTAATCTTCCTTTATTTTCTTTTAAAATATCTTTATTTACATAATTAGTGTGATAATTCATAACAGCTATTAAATCATCTATTTGTTTTTTGTATTTTTCTATTAATCTTTGTTTTTCTTCTTCACTATTTTTCTTTTCAATAATTATTTCTCTTACAATGTGTTCTAATAAGATTCCAACATAATTACTAGGATTTAATAAATCTAAATCACTATTATCTATTTTTTTAGTATCATAATGAAACTCATCTATTTCACTATCAATAGAACGATATATAGTCATAAAGTCTTCTTTTTTTAATTTAGATAGTAGATAACTTAAATCATTTAATACAACATTAATTTCATTTTCATCTGTTTGCTTTATACCACTGTATGCTATAGGTAAATTATTATCTTCCAAATATTCACTTATTTTTTCATTAAAGACACTTTTTAAATCATTATCTATATCGTTTAAATTTATTTTATTTGTTAGTTCTACATATGATTTTAAACTAGGATCAACTTTTGTACATTTCTTCTTTATTTTTATTTTACTTAAATAAATTCTTTTAAGTTTTTTTGATTCATTAGTTATCTCAAATTCATAAGTAATAGTTGGATAGATTTTTCCTTTTTTCATAGTTATCATACTTATAATAAAAGGATCAATTTCATTACCTGTAATTGTTTGATTATAAATATAGTTTTCTAAATCACTATCTTTAACAATAGCACTAGATAAATCTAAAACATGTATTTTTAATATTTTTTTACCTTTTTGATTAATTATTGAATAAGCATAATAGTTATCATTTAACATTATAATATGTTCTTTTATTAAGTTTTCTCTTTTACCACTTTTACAAATAGCTACCATATTAGAATATATAGCATTCATTTGATTCTCTAGATTAAATTCATTAACATACTTAATAGCTTTTCTTTTGCTCATATAATTATTATTTTCATCATATGAATTATATATTTTATCATACATATTATTTGTATACATATCTTCAATATCATTTATAACAGCTTGTTTTCTCTTAGATGAAGTTATTTCATTATTTACTTCTTTTTTAAAATTATTTAGCTTATTATCTAATATATCTAACTCTTCTTTAGAAATAGATAAGTATGGATTATTTAAAAATAGTAAATAAATACTTTTTAAGTAATCTTTATTTATATATTCAGATTCTTTATTTTTTATAAGTTTAGTATAGTTTTCTATAAAGGTATCTAAGATATGTATTAAGATGTGTTCATTATAATATCTTATATTAATTATTTCAGGGAAATTTTTAACTATTTTTTTTAAATATAAATAATAGTTTTCATTATTTATAAAATATTCAATAATTTCACATAGTGGATCATATTTATTTGTTTCACTTTTAAATTTACAAACTACAATATCAAATAGATTTCTAATTTCTTTTAATTTTTTTCTTCCTTTATTTTCTTTAGGTATTTTTATAATACGATCATTAATAATAGATTTAATCATAAATAAATTATTTATAGTATCTTGATCAGTAATATCTTGCTCAATAGTTTGATAAGCTATATATTTAGCTTGCTTTATTAAATATTCATCAGCCTTCTTATTTTTTAAATTATCTAAAAATATATTTAAGGCTTTAGAATAATAATATTTAGATAAATCTTCTAAAGCTTGTTCTTCTATCTCTTCATAATAATATATTTTTTCTTTTTTCTCTTTTTTCTTTTTTATTTTAGGTAAATCTTTTTTTATTTCGTCTAATTTTTCAACTCTTAAATAGGCTATTATTTTTTTTATACGTTTACACATATCTTTTGCTTGTTTTGATTCTTCATAAGTTTCACTACTTAGTTTATCATTAAGACTTTGATTTAAATATTTTTTAAATAATTTTAATAATTCTTTTTTAGCTTCATCTTTGTCTTCATAATTCCAGTTTTCAAAATTAATTTGAAATTCATATATATTATCATGTTTTTCATATTCAAAAAACTCTATTATTTCAACATCTACTTTTTTTTCTATTTTTTCTTCTTTTATTTTAGGTGCTTTGATTATCTTTTTAATTATTTTATTTTTTTCTTCTTTGTTATTTTTCTTTTTAATTCTTTCTTTTTTTGTTATACCTGATTTAGTTTTGATTTGAATATTTGATTTTTTTACTTTTTCTTTTATTTTAGGTTCTACTTTTTTTTCTAGTAATTTGATTTGTTCTTCTTTTAAAAACATTATAGTATCATTTATACGTGTTAGATCATTTATAATAGCTTCTTTATCAGTTGTTTCTTTTAAATCTTTTACTTTTTTTGATAAATATTTTTTAAACAATTTAGATAGTCTTTTAGAAAAAGCAACTTTATCACTACACTCAAAAGCGTAGTATTTGTCTATAAATACTACTAATTCATCATCTTTTGCATAATTAAAAAACTCATCAATTACTTCTTTATTCATAAAATCCCCCTAAAATAAAGTTTTAATTTCTTAAATTTTTACTTATCATTTTTTCTTCTTTAGTTAATTGTTTAATTCTCTCAATTATTCTTCTTGCTTTTACTCCTCCACCTAAGTGAGTTTCTAATTCTTCTAAACTTAAATTAGATGTAAAGAAAGTTGGTAGATGTTCTTCCATACGATATTGAAGTATAGAACATAATATTTCATCTCTTGACCAAGGTGTCATATTTTCAGCACCTATATCATCTATAAGTAAAAGTGGTGCTTCTTTAATTTTATTAAAGTTATCATTAAATTCAAATGTATTAAATGAACTCTTAAGCATTCTTAAATATTCTGGCCAAAAGATTATAGCTCCTTTAACATCTTTTTTAGCAAGTTCATTAAACATAGCTGATATTAAATAAGTTTTACCACATCCAAAGTTACCATATAAATATAGTCCTTTTTGTTTTTTATCTTTCTGATATTCTTTTATAAAATTACCTATATATTTAATAACATTAAATCTATTTTTATCTGTTTTATAAATATCTTTGATATTAGCTGTTCTAAGTTGTTCTGGAATATCAAATGTGTATATATTATCTAAATACCTATTTTTTTCTTCTATATCTTTTAGATATTTACATATTTGATAAGAAAAAGTAATATTATTATCTTTTACTTTAGGTAAATATGCATGACCTATCATTTTATTTTTACATTCCATAATATTTTTACAATTTTTACAATTATGATATTCAATACTTGATTCTTTTAAAATACTTGTGTACTTACATAATTCTTCATAAGATAGTCCAAGTATATCTACAAATTCTTTAAAATCACTATCTTTTAATTCTTTATTAAAATTAGCTAGTAATTTCGTATTATTGGATTTCATCATGTTTTTTAATTCTTTCATATTTATCACCTATAAGTTAAGGATTTTTTCTATTTCTTCTACTTCTTCTGAATTAGCCAAGTTTTCTTCAATACTTTTATCAAACCAATCTGGTTTTTCTTGTACTTTTTTAACACTTGTTTTTCTTGATTTTTTATATTCATTAAGCGCTATATCCATAGCTTGTTCTACAGTTTCTATTTTACTTTTAGCCCATTGACTAGCTATTTTATCAATATAAGCTTTAGTTAATTTATTATTATTTATCTTTAATACAAAATCTACTAAAACATTGACTACACCAGGATTCAGATTCATATCTATTAGTAAGTATTCTAATATAGCTAGATCACTTTTAGAAGGTTTTATACCATTATATTTACTAGCTAAAAAGTCATATGGTGAAGTTGTTTCAAATTGATAAATTATTTTAGCTTTTTTAGATATATCTCCTACTGGCTTTCTTAAATATTCTGGTTGATTACGATATATTATACTTGGTAATTTACCACTATTTTCAAATTGATATAATTTTCTACTTGATATTCTTAGTTCTTTTTTATCAATCATTTTTTTATCATTTAGAGAGTTTCTTATTATTTCACTCATTGTAGCATCATCATAGTTATATATAAAAGCTATTTTATAGATTAATTCTTTTGTATCTTTTGTTAAACTTCTTATATTTAGCATATCATCTGGTATCATAGAGATAATGTTATCTAAATCTATTTTAGGAGTTAGATTTATTTTATTTGTATTTGTTCTTTGAATATCACTATTAATTAAATCAAATTCATTTATATTTGATTGTTCAAATACATCATCAAAAGAACAAGTTATATCTTGATACTCTTTTGTATTTATTCTAGGTATTTTAAAATATTCTATTATTTTTTCATATTCTAATTTTCCAATATTATTAAATAAAGAAGTTGATAATATTGGATTATTTAAAAATTCATAAGCACTTACAGGTGAATATAATTCATATATAAAATTATTTATATTAGCTTTTTTTATATATGTTTTTATAAGCCCTATAGCTTCTAGTTTTTCTCTTGCTTCTATTATTTCTGACAATCTTAGTTGCATATTAGTCATTAAATGGTGATGAGTATGTTCTAAAGAGTTTATTTGTCTTTTATCTAAATCAGACCATAGAGTTAAATATAGAGATATTGCTTTATAACCTATAATTGGTTGATATAACATTATAAGTAGTTTTCTATCTTCATCATTCAAGATAGTTTTATTAATAACTACATATGTATCTGCTGGTAAAACTTTCTCTTTTATCATGTTCAACACCTTCTATAAATATTTTATCAAAAAAAGAGATTTAAATAAACCTCTTTTAATAAATTGTTTTAATTTTATTGTAAGTTGTAATTAACATTTCAAAATATAACATAATTTAATACGAACTATCTAATTCTGCGCCACAGTAACGTATACCAAGAATCATTTGACATGTACTAGAACTGGAAGTACAAAAACGTGTATGTCAATATATAAAAAATAGTGATTTCTCACTATTTTGATAAAACGGTTCTAAAAGTAATATTTTCTTGGTTTTTACCAGTAAAACTAGTATAGTTATAAATACTTGATTTGCCTTCCATTACTCCACCTCTTATAAAGAATGGATTTTCACCATTAACAAACTTAGAATAACTATCATACCAAGTATCAGTCTCTCCAGTTGCATCTCCTAAAATTCTATTTTTACTTGTAATTCCATCATAATAATCAATAATACTTGGCCATTCAGTACTACCTAAATCTTTAAAGCCTGAATTATCTTCAGTATTTTTACCGGCGTCTTTATTATAATTACCCATAACCATTTCAGATAAATTACCTGCCATACCAAAGACACCTGTTATATTACCTGTTGTAGAATCATTAGGACCTATATTATCATTTTTACCATAAATACTGTTAGCTAAGTATGCTACTGCACCCCACTCTAAATTAGTTAAAACATGAGGTTTAGCTTCTTCATTTAAACCATAAATATTATTTTCCTTAATCATATTTAAAGCATTCAAATGAGCATTACTAATAGAAATATTTGTTATTTTATTCATATTAGCTTTAGAATATAATGATATATCACTCTTATTGCATTCATTAATATCACTGTAACAACTAGATGTTAAAGCTGCACTATTTTGATATTTGCTTATCCAAAAGCCATTTGAATTGTTATATAAGAAAGCAGGATGTGTTATAAAATCACCAACTGTTTTACTTGTCAATATCTCTTGCGTAAAATTAATAGTTATTGATTGTGGATCTTTAATCTTACTATTTACATTAAATAATATATACTTATACTTTGGTATCCAAACATAATGTGCGATGATATCTTCATCATGTACTACTTCACCAATAGAAATATTACTTGAATAATATTCTCTATTTTTACTATTTGGATCATCTGTATTTTTATTTCTTCTTACAAATACAACATTTGCCCATATTTTATTATCATAATCAAAATATATTTTTCTTTCATCAGCTCTAATCCAACTTTGTCTTGATTCATCATATGTAACAGGAATCATTCCATCTAATAATTCTGGATAAGAACCATTTAAAGTTGTATTAATATTATTTGTGTTTATGGTTGCTGATGCAACTATATTACCATCTTTAATAACTCTTGTTAATATATTTTTATTTGTATCAAAATCAAATGTATAACTATTTTCATTTAAAGTTATATCTATCCAATCACCATCTTCTTTATATTGATAAATATAACCTTCACCAATTGGATATGTACATATATAACTTCTATTATATTGAAAAGATTCTTTATTATTTCTTTCATTACATTCAATATATGAAGTATCTAAAGTTGAAAATGTTTTTTCTTCTGAAGTTGCTTTTAAATCAGCTTCATTATAGACTCTTGCTTTAATAATATGAATACCAGGCGTTAAGCCTTCAAATGTATATTCATTTGTTTCAACTTTATCAGTATATTTAGAACCATCAATACTAAAATCATAATATTTTATCTCTGATTCCAGATCTGTACCACTTGCTATAACAGTAATAGAATTATTTGTTGCATTTTTTAAATAAACATATGCTCCTGTTGGTTCTGTTTCATCTAAAGCGCCACAGCCTTCATCAGTTACTTTCATATTTTCAGTTGTTCCGCTTGCACAATAATTATTTCTTTTTAGTTTAACCAATTGAAATTTATCATCAGCTATTTTTTTAATAAGTCCACTATCAAATTTATTGTTTTTAAGTTCAACACCTAAATCACCAATTTCAATACCTTCCTCTGGAAAATTATTAAAATTAGTTGAAGCAACATGTAATTTAATAGCTTCTAATGCACTATATGCACTATTTTTATACGCATTTATTCTAAATTGTTTTAATGCATATAAAATAAGTGGTAGTGCTACAACAGTAACAATAGCTAAAATCATAATTGTTAGAAAAAATTCGAATAGCGTATAACCACTTCTTAATCTATTATTCATATATACCACCTATTATTCTATCTATAGTATATCTTAAATTTTTATTTTTTTCAATAAATACAAAAAAAATACTAATTTTAGTATTTTATTCATTACAGTTTACACTAGTTAATTCAAAATTATCATATTCTTCCAAAGAATTTATTGTTGTTTTAACATATTTAGTTAATGGTATTTCCTTACCTGTTGTAACGTCTTTAATAGGTTTTGTTAAATAACCTTTTTTAACTAATTCATCTAAACTAACACAATATACTTGTCCTTTTTCTAAATTAGTAGCAATATTATAATCATCAAAATATAATTCTGCTTCTGTATATATTAAATTTAAAGTTTGATCACTTATATCTTCTCTTTTTTCATTTACTTGATTAATAATAGCTGGAGCTACCAAAGTAGCAACTAAAGTAAGTAGCACTAAAGCTGCAATTAATTCTATAAGTGTGAAACCTTTTTTATTCATAATCCACCTCATTTACAAAAAACTTTTGTTTTTATATCTTTATATTTATTATATTGATTTAAAAAATAATTATCTGTCATACCAGCTATATAATCAATTACCTTTCGATTATTATTTGTACTATCCAAATATGAATCATCCATATCATTTAAGAAAACCGTATATATATCTTCAGTTAATTCATTATTATTTAATTGTTCTAGATATACTTCAAATAGTTTAGAAAACATTTCTTTATATTCTTTAATTTGCTCTTTACTATTTGCTTTACTATATATATGTTCATAATTAAATTTCTTTAAATCTTTTAAAGCTGTATAAATATTATCTGACATTTTAATATATGACTTATCTTTACTATTTGCAATAATATCTAAAATTATTGTATTAATAATTGTTCTATTATCACTACCTAAAGTATCAACAATATACTCAGGAATATCACTCTTTTTTAAAACATTTAATCTTATTGCATCTTCGATATCTCTTCCAACATAAGCTATGATATCAGATAATCTTACAACGCAACCTTCTAAAGTCATAGGAACTAATTTTTTAACAGCCACCTCATCAATATAACAATCATTATATTGTTTTAAGAAAGTTTCTTTGTCTTTTTCTACTGGACTATATTCTCCCATCAAGAATTCACCATTATGACATAAGATTCCATCTAATGTTTGAACAGACAAATTACTACCTAAACCATTATTTTCAATATTCATAAGTGTTCTAGCACTTTGAACATTATGATTAAAATAAGTATTATCATATTTTAAGGATAATTCATTTAAAATAGCTTCTCCAACATGACCAAAAGGAACATGTCCTATATCATGACCTAAAGCAATAGCTTCAATTAAATCTTCATTTAAATTTAAAGCTCTTCCTATAGTTCTAGCTATTTTACTTACAAATTGAACATGAATCATTCTTTTAGTAATATGATCATTATCTTCTAAACTGAATACTTGTGTTTTATCTATATATCTTGTATATGATAAAGTATGAATAATTCTATCAATATCTCTAAAGTATGTTCCTCTTATATCTTTTTCATAAGGTTTTAGATGCATAGCATCACGATCAAAAGTAGCATATTTAGAATAAGTACTCTCATATTTTAACATCTCATCCATAAATTACTCCAATATAGCTTTTATTCTTCTTACGCCAGCACTACTAGCTTCTTCTTTAGTAATTTTAAAATGTCCTAATACATTTGTATTTTTAACATGAGGTCCACCACATAATTCTTTTGAAACATCACCTACAAAATATACAGTTACTATATCTGGATATTTTTCAATAAACATACATTCAGCTCCACTATTTATAGCTTCTTCCTTAGTCATTGAATCAACTCTTACATCTAAACCTTCTTGAATCCAATTATTAACTATTTCTTCAGCTTTTGCTTTTTCTTCATCAGTTAATTTATGATCACAAGAAAAATCAAAACGCATTCTCTCACTATTAATATTTGATCCTTTTTGATGAACATCAGGTCCAACTACTAATTTTAAAGCTGCATTTAATAAATGTGTAGCTGTATGATATTTAGTTTCAATTTCAGAATTTCCAGCAAGTCCTCCTTTGAATTTACCTTTAGAAGCTGTTCTAGATAACTCTTGATGTTTTTTAAATTTTTCTTTAAAGCCTTCAACATCAACAGTCATTCCTCTATCATTTGCTTCTTCTAGTGTTAACTCAATTGGAAAACCATAAGTATCATATAAGTGGAAAGCAGCATCAGCATCAATATTAGTAGTTTTATTTGCTACTTTTTCAAATTCTCTTAAACCCTTTTCTAAAGTACGATTGAATTTAATCTTTTCATTTTTTAAAACTTCAATAACTACTTCTTTATTTTGATCTAATTCAGAATAATATTTTGAATATAAATCAATTATTTTTAAAGCTATTTGTTCTTCCCAATTAGAATTAATATCAATATTTAATCTTTTAGCATATCTAATAGCTCTTCTTATTAATCTTCTTAAAATATATCCTTGATCAGTATTAGAAGGTTTAATAGAAGCAGGATCTGCTGAAATAAAGACTGCAGTTCTTAAATGATCAGCAATAACACGCATAGCTTTTTCATTTCCTTTATAAGGTAACTTAGATATATCTTCTATTATATTAATAACTGGTGTCCAAATAGAAGATTCATAGTTATCTAATTTTCCTTCTAATATAGCTGTAGTTCTTTCTACACCCATTCCTGTATCAACATTCTTTTTAGGAAGTTCTGTATAAGTTCCATCTTTATGTTTTTCATATTGCATAAAAACATTATTCCAAATTTCAACCCATCTTTCATCTTCAGGATCAAATTTAGAAGGTAGTTCATCATCACTTCTAAAATAGAACATTTCTGTATCTGGACCACATGGTCCTGCTTCACCAGCTATCCAAAAATTATCGTTTTTAGTAGGTGTGATTCTATCTTCTGCTATACCTAATTCTAACCATATATCGTGAGCTTCTTGATCAAAAGGAATATCATCATTACCAGCAAATATTGTTACAGCGAGTCTTTCTTTAGGTATATTTAAAGCTTGGGTTAAAAATTCAAAACTCCAAGTAATAGCTTCACGCTTAAAATAATCACCTAGTGACCAATTTCCTAACATTTCAAAAAAAGTGTGATGATAAGTATCACCAATATTATCTAAATCGTTAGTTCTAACACATTTTTGATAATCACATAATCTTGTCCCATAAGGATGTGCTTGTCCCATTAAATAAGGAATTAATGGTTGCATTCCAGCTGTATTAAATAATACAGAGGGATCATTTTCTGGAACAACAGGAGCACTAGGTATTTGTTTATGTCCTTTTTTAACAAAAAAATCTATATATAAATCTTTAAGATTCATGTTCTACCTCCTTCACTAAATTAATAGCTACTGTATTTAATTCTTCTAATGAAGAATCATTTATAATTTTAAAATTAAATTTTTCATAATCATCTAAATCTACTTCTGTAGGATGTTTCTTTTCTTCTTCTGTTAGACCATTGTCAAAATTAGGTCTATCTATACGAACAGCATACACATTATCAAATACTTCTTTTGGTGTATCTACTTCTATTTTAAATCTTCCATCACTAATTGTTATAACATCAAAGAAGAATGAATAAACATTTATATCTTGAATTAATCTATCAACGAAATAATAACTTCCAAATTTTGTACGAATAATATCAGTACCTAAAACTTGTAACAATTCTCTTGGTTTATTATCCTCACTACCATCCCAACCACTTATTTGTTTAGCGTATTCTTTTATATAATTTGAATATTGTATATTTAAAACTTTCTTTCCTCTTTTTAGATATTCATTTTTAATAAATTTAGCTGTGGTATCTTTTCCTGCTTGAGCTTTACCACATAAGATAAATATTTTAGGATGTTTATTTTCCATTATTAAACATTTTCAAATAAATCAATATCAAATTTTTCTAAGAAGAATACAACTATAGCTTTTATAACTGCAATAAGTGGTGTTGAAATAACCATTCCAATTATACCGAAGAAATGTCCAAATATTAATAATCCTACAATTATAGTAACTGGGTGTAATTTAGTTGTTTTACTCATGATAACTGGTTGTAAGAAATTACCTTCTAAGAATTGAATTAAAGCAACACATATGATTGTTAAAATACCAGATATTGGTCCTTTAGCAAATCCTACAATGGCTGCTGGAATACCACCAATATATGGTCCGGCATAAGGTATAATATTTGTAATACCACAGAATAATCCAAATAATAAAGGTGCTCTAAGGCCAATTATAGCAAATACTATAGATGAAATAACAAAGATGAAGAAGCAATCAATTAAAGCTCCATTTATAAATCTACGTAATGAATCATTTATTTTATATAATAATTCACGTGTATCATTTTGATATTTTTTAGGAAGTAATGTAATCATTAATTCACCAGCATTATCAAATCCCATAAGTAAATAGAATCCTATAATTAAACCTACAACAAATGATATTAATCCTGATGATAATGATTTAATTATACCAACTATTTGACTAGGAATTGTCGTTGTTAAATTAGTCCCTATATTTTCCATACTATCAAATATATTATCTCTTATACCTTCAGCATTTATCTCATCAACATTATTTAATTTACTAGTTAAATCATTTATCCAACCTTTCATACTATCAAAGATAGAAGGTAAGGATTTAATAAAGTCATTTATTTGATCTTTAAGTATTGGTATGATTGCCCAAATAATTAATACCAATAAACCTAAAAAGACAATATATACAATTGTTGTTCCAAGTCCTCTACTTAAACCTTTCTTTTGGAGTTTCTTTACAGCTGGAGCAAATAACCAAGCTATAAACAAACCAATAAAAAGTGGTAATAAAGTTTTTAAAATAACGGCAATAATATGTCCTAATTTAAGTTCTTTAAAAACTCTAATAGCTAAGAAGAAAACTACTATTATAATAAATATATAGGCAATTTTTAAAATCTTGTCTAGTAGTGATATGGCATCATTTATTTTTTCAATATCTAATTTTTCTTTATCTTTTACTTTTTTAAACATTTCAATCACCTATATATATTATAACAAAAAAATCAATCAATATAAACAATTAATTGACTTCTACACTAATATTATTTGATATATTTTGTTTTAAATTTTGATTATTGTTAATACCTCCTACATAAGATATTCCAATAATAAATACCATTGCTAGAATCATTGTTCTACTTTTTACTAAGTCTTTTAATACATATAACATAATATCACCCTTTCATTGTCTTAATTATAATACGAACACTTATTCGTGTCAATAGTTTTTTCGAACAAAAGTTTGACTTTACACTTTTTTTGTGATATTATGTAAATGTAATAAAAAAAAGGAGTGGTTTTTTGGAAAAATTAACTAAGAGACAAGATGACATTTTAAAATTCATAAAGGAATATGTTGTTGAACATGGATTCCCACCAACTATAAGAGAAATTGGTAAAGCTGTCGATTTATCTAGTCCAGCTACAGTGTATGTTCATTTAAGCAATCTAGAGAAAAAAGGATATATTAGAAAAGAAGATTCAAAAAATAGAACTTTGGAATTATTAGTTGAAAATGAATATGCGAATAAAGATGAAAATACAGCTATGGTTCCTCTACTTGGTAAAATTACAGCAGGATCACCTATTGAAGCTATTGAAAATCCAGATGAATATTTTGCTCTTCCTACTAATTTAATTCCTAAAGGAAAAGATGTATTTACATTAAATGTTAGTGGAACAAGTATGATTAATGCTGGTATTCTAGATGGTGATATTGTTATTGTTGAAAGATCAAATACAGCTCGTAATGGTCAAATAGTTGTAGCAATGACTGATGAAAACGAAGTAACTTTAAAAACTTTCTATAAAGAAAGTGATCATTTTAGATTACAACCTGAAAATGATACAATGGCTCCTATAATACTTAAAAATGTATCTATTTTAGGAATTGCTATTGGATTATATAGAAAAATATAGGTAATGACCTATATTTTTTTAAACACTAATATTTTAGTTTCACTATTATATTTTAATTCTTTTCTTCTTGTTAATCTCTTTAAATATTTATTAACATTGTCGTATGATACGTGAAAATAATCAGATAATCTATTTATTTTTTCTTCAGATGAAACATCTTCCATTTCACTATATTTACTAATAAATTGCTCTTTAGGCATTAGAATACCTAGTGTAAACATATCAGCATAATAATTAGATTTTATCTTTCTATTTTGATCTCTGCATATAGCTACATAGTCTTTAGTACCATTATATTCTACTAAATACTTACCTAATAAGTAAAGCATTGCATATTTAATTTCTTCATATGAATAATTACCATTTAAGCATATTTTTCTTGTATCATCACATAAAAGCATCATACCAACGGCATCATCTATTAATATATTATCGCTTATTTGAATTTCAAAGTTACATTTTTTGATAATTTTTTCTATTTTTATTTCACCATCTAAGGAATTCTCTATGGCATATTCATTTAAAGCCATATCAATAGATTGATTTATGAAATCTTCATTTAATCTAGATAAATCAATTTTTTTATTTACTTTTTCTTTTAAGTTCTTCATACCAATTTTTTACTTTTACTTTATTTTCATCATATAATGTTGATACAACATCACTTAAGTCTTGACCAACATCTTTCAAATCGTTACTTGTTGCATCTAGATTATTTAAAGTTTCATCACTCATTTTAGTTTTAGCTTGATTAGCTAGTTTTTTGGATTTATTCTTTAACCATTTTATTGCTTTTGCATAATCATCGGATAATTCATCTTTATATCCAGGATATTCACTTTCAATTATTTGATCTATTTCATAATAGTTCTTTTTAATTTTCTTTCTTGCTGTCTTACTTAAATCTTTATAAGTATAACCATATATTTCACCATCATAAAATATAAAGTCAGTTATTTTAATAAAGCCTTTTATAATAATACTTTTAGCTTTTTTAATCGTTTTACTTTTTTTAATAGATTTTTTTATTTTTATGGTGTCATTATTTGACCAGAAATTATATCTTCGATTATTTATAGATTTTCCTTTCTCTTTTAAATAATTTGAATAATGATTTAAATCTCTATTATCTTTATAATTAAATTTCGATTTAGGCATTCCATTTTCTTTAAAATTATTTAATTTATTATCATAATATTCGACAGTTTTTTGAAAGTCATTATCTCTTCCAAAATATTTACAATTATTTTTTCTATTATTTATTCTGTACGTCAATGATTTAGATAATCGATGATTTTTTCTACAATTATCAACATCCAAATTTGAATTAATAATATTATTACTAATACTATCATCACTTACTTCATAATTAACTAAATTTTTTTCATTATTTAAATTTGTAGAAGTTAAATTATTACTGTTATTATTATAATTAATGAAACTTGTTGTAGTTAAAGAAAAATCATCATCATTATAATTATTAAAATTATAAGGCAAAAATTTTCCATATTTAATTTCATATTTATCCCAAAAATTTTCATCACATTTTATTTCACCTAAAATATCTTTAATACTCGAGGAAATAATTCCAGGTAATCTCCATAAAGATATTTCACCATGTTCTCCCCCAATTATTATATATTTTCCCTCATTATCAAAAACAGCTTTTGACATTGGACTATTTTGAATAATTAAATTTTTAACTTTTGATGTACTTATTTCAATAAGAATCAAATCATTTTTATTTTTAGTTTTATATTTAAAATTATTTTTATTTTTTAATTTTATATCACAAATAACTGCTAAATATAATCCAGAAACATCAATTTGAATATTATATATTTTATCCATCTGCGAACTTAAGTCAATAACAGCATTAATTTTGTTCTCATTAATATTATGTATTAAAATTTGTTTTTTATTATCTAATACAATAATATATTTTTCACTTTTATGCATTGCGATATCTAATATTGAATAATTAAAAATAATATCCATTATTTTTTTCTTTATTATTTGCGAGCCATTTTCGTTTTTGAATAATTTATCATATTCTAATATATTATTATTTTTCAAATATATTAAACAATGTCTGTGATTTTTATTCGAAAAAAAATAACCAAATGATAGTTTTTGATTATTCGTTTTACGAAAGTCTATTTCATCATATGAAAAAAAATGTTCACTTAATTTAAGAACACATTCTAAAGATTTATTCGTTTTATATACTAATTGTTTCCCTGTTTCCAAACCAATAAATAAAAGTACTCCATTAGATGAAAATGATAAATATATTATTCCAAATGAATCAATATTATATTTTTTATATTTATTCTCTGATTCAGGATTTAAATATATTAGATATAAAAAACCTTTGTTATCTCCTGCATATAATTTATGAGAAAATAAGGGATGTAATTGTATTGATGTTATATAATTACTAAAGTTGTTTGTTACTTTGGATAGGGATAATATCGGATTTAAAGCATAATATAAATTTTTTATTTTATCTGTTCCTTGTTCTATATTGTATAATATTAATTTATTATCTTGTGCACATGAATAAAATTTAGTTTCTTTTATTTTATGATTATTTTCATGCAGATAATTAGGAGGCTTTAAACAAATATCAAATATTTTATTTGTATGATTAAATGAAAAAAATGAAGTTGAATTTAATTTTAATGGTTTTATATTATATCTAAATGTTGTATTATCTAATAATTGAGTTATTGATAAAAGAATGAAACTAATATTTTTAAATAAACAAAATAATTGATCGTTGTTTTCATCAACAGAAGCTTGGATAATTAAATTTTCTTCATCCGAGGAATTACTCCTACTATAACCAGGTTTATTTATTAAAGAAAAATTTTTTATATTTATAATATCTTCTCTTTTAAACATATATTTCAATATAAATCCATAAATATTATATACATAAATATTTCCATTATCACAACCGAGACAAAGAGATTTATCGCAAAATTGACAAGAAACGAAAAATTCTTGTCCAATAGGATTAATAGTGAAAATATCGTTTCCATTATTATCATATATTAAACAATTTCCTTTTTCTGTTAAGAAACATAAAAAATTTGTTACTTTGGAAATATCTAGACTATTTTCTTTTAAACTAAAACTAAAATTAACATTTTTTTTCATCACAGTTCGAGTTTTGAATAAATCAAGTGAAAATATTTGTAAATTATATTTCATCAAAAATGCTATATCATTACTTTTATAAAAAGAGCCAAATCCAATTAACTTAGGTAAAATATTTTTTATTTTTCCGAAAAAATAAATTTCGAATTGAATTTCATTTAATATATTTAATACAAATAAATAATGTTCAGGTTCATTTTTATTTGCAATTAATATAACCAAAGAAGAAGAATTAAATTGCTCAATATATATATTTTCATATTCGAAATCGTTATTAATTATTAATTCTTGAGAAAATAAACCTTGAAAAGAAGGCATTTTCCATATGCTTAATATAGGAAAAGGACTATTTTCACTTATAATTATTAATAAATTCAAGTTATCTTGGATATATTTGATTGATGCAATGTTCGTTGTAAAATATTGTAAAAAAGTTTTTGAATCATTTTTGAGATTATATCTAATTATATTAGAACCTAATGTATATATTAAAGATTTATCTTTATGGGAAAAAATTATGTTTTTTGATATATTTCTTTTTGAAGACAATGGAATACCCAAAACATCTAATAACTGAAGATGCTTATCTTCTTCCATTTTTTTTATTTTTTTATTATATAGTTTTTAACTGAAATATCTAAAACAATATATATGATACTTTATTTTTTCATTTTTA
>ERZ842401.4131-NODE-4131-length-17219-cov-4.154160_pt1 | contig 17219 bp, 10 predicted proteins | sample MGYA00521270_ERZ842401 | MGnify/ENA primary metagenome ERZ842401 (study PRJEB31892, sample SAMEA3878208) | bioreactor metagenome | biome: Moose rumen | place: Sweden | collected 2011-10 | study: EMG produced TPA metagenomics assembly of the PRJEB12797 data set...
GCATAAGGATTCTTTCTAGGGTTCAATTTTCCTATTTCATATTCTTCTCTCATTTCATCTTTTTCAATGGACATTATTATGATTGCCATCCTTTCTTGATTTGCTGATAATCTATTGCTTCCTTGCCAGTAAGGTGCTCAATGTCAAAGCGGATGACCAACATACGGGCAAAACCTTTTTCAAGTTCTTTCTGGAAGCCTTCTTCATCGCCTGGATTATATCTTTCAGAAAGCAAACGTGCAGCCTGCATCTTCTCAGCATCATCCTCTACTATATGTATTCTCCCAAAGGCTATCACACTTCGGAAATAGGTAGTATATTCCTTTGGATGGATGTTGTCTTGTTCGATAACGCAGAAAGATGCCTTTTCGCAATTACGGATGGCATCAACCTTGTGACCACTCAAGGCACTATGGAAATAAAGTTTCCCTTCTGCATATACATAGCTGATAGGCACAGCGTATGGATAGCCGTTATCTCCCAACAATGCCAGAGTGCCAGATGTTGCTTTCATCAATATACCAACGCTCTCATCATCAGATAACTGTTGGCGGAATCGTCTCATTGGTCTGAACTGTTCCATAGTCAAATATAATCAATAAAAATAAATAGTTATCAGCATGAAGACTCAATCATAATACTCTATCTGAAGCTCGTCACTCACTAAGATATCTTCGTGATAGCTATCATCGTATGAATATACAATGCCCAGCCCCCGATATACAGAAGGGACTTTCAGGGTATCCAGTAAATGCCATTTGGGAGTGCCGTAATCATATGACGCACGATCAAGCAAGAGGCGGTTGGCGATATAATCAAAGCGATAATAGCCTCCGCCGATGCACTGGTCACCTGGTTGCAGCAGGTCTTTATGAAGATTGACCATACCGAGGCGAAGCACCCCGTCTAATGTTATTATGAATTTAGGTTGTGACATAACATGAAGTCCTATAATTATTACCCTCTATTGAAAAATTATTTAATGCAAAGATACAAAATAATGCACAAAATAATTATCTTGTCATAAGAAACATATAAGTTGAACCCATAAAATAGAATTGTAAAATGAAGAAGATTATCATAATTGATGGAGGGCCAAGAAAGAACTTCAACACAGCGTCGATGCTACAGAAATTTGCTGATGGAGTTGCCTCTGTAAGTAGTGACATTGAAGTAAAGACCATACGTCTTTATGGCATCGATTATAAAGGATGTATGTCGTGTATGGCTTGTAAGGTGAAAGGCAAGGCATCTAACATCTGCAAGTTCAAGGATGCGCTGACCCCTATACTGGAAGATATAGCCAATGCCGATGGTCTGGTATTAGGCTCACCAATATACTTTGGCGATGTGACAGGTCAGATACGTGCATTTCTGGAGCGTCTGACATTTCCCTGGCTCTCTTATAACGACTATAGCATAACTGCCCCGAAGAAGATGCCTGTAGTGTTAGTGGAGACTATGAACGGGACTGCAGAAAGGAACAACAGCCAGGGCTATGGTTCAATGGAATACTGTATCAAAGCTGCTCACGGCGAGCCTGAACGTCTTATTGCCTATAATACCTACCAGGTGAAGAACTACGAACGTTTTGAACTGGCAGGATTCTCAGAAGAAGATAAACGTCAATACCGTGAAGAGCATTGGGAAGAAGATCTGAAAAAGGCATACGATGCGGGAAAGCGAATGGCAGAGAATATATAACCTTGAAAACAATGGCTATGAAAAGATGTGGGCAACGAATAGATACGTTGCCCACATTGTATTAACTAATGGGTAGCTTAGAGATATTGCAAGTCGGCTCCACATGCTTTCCTGCCGATATACGGCGGACGATTGCCTGTCTGATGCTTCCTGCACCAACCAGGACTGAAACTTATTTCTTAGCCATAATTCTCAATAAGGTATTTAACAAACTGAGGATCGCCGAAATTAATATTGCCAGTATCTTGTTGGTTCAACTGGGCAATTTGCGCCAGCTCTTCATCATTCAGAGTAAAATCGAACACATTTAAGTTCTGAACCATACGCTCCTTGTGGCTCGACTTGGGAATGGCCACGATGCCACGTTGGGTAAGCCAACGGAGAGCCACCTGAGCAGCACTCTTGCCATACTTTGCACCAATAGTTGCCAGTTGTTCGCTCTTAACGATACCTTCTACCCCCTGACCTCCCAAGGGTCCCCATGCCATCATGCGGGTACCAAACTCTGCCAATACAGGCTGAATGGCAGTCTGCTGCACAAATGTATTACACTGTAATTGATTCACCATTGGCTTCACATCAACATAATGGGCAAAATCAAAGAAACGACCAGCTTGGAAGTTAGAAACTCCTATGGAACGCACCTTTCCATCACGATAAGCCTTCTCCATAGCTCGCCATGTGCCGAACACATCACCGTATGCCTGATGGATGAGTAGTAAGTCGATATAATCTGTCTTCAACTTTCGCAAGCTTTCATCAATACTCTTGGCAGCTTTCTCCTCTCCCGCATTTGATATCCATACTTTTGTCACTAAGAACAATTCGTCACGCTTTAATCCACTCTTGCGCCAAGCATTGCCAACTCCCTCTTCATTCTGATAAGCCTGAGCTGTGTCAACCAATCGGTAGCCCACACTCAACGCATCACTTACACATCTTTCGCATTCGTTAGGGCTCACCAAGAAAACTCCGTAGCCCAAAGTTGGCATCTCAACGCCATTACTTAATTTGATTGTCTGCATACTCATTAGTATTTAGGTTATAACTGATATTTGACGCAAAATTACTCATTTTCTATTCATACGACTTGTCATAAATGGCGGTTATTTATGCACATTTTTTCAGAAATGTAAAAAAAAGAATGAAGAAGATTCTTTACACATTTGCATAAGTTAAGCGGATAGATTATATTTGCAATAATGAAAGAAAGATAAACGTATGTATAGAATCTTTGTAGTGATATGGGTAAGCCTTATAACTCTCTCTTCATGCACAGACAGGTATAGCACCGCCTCAGAAGAGAACCTACGCTATATGGCGATGGTGGCTGATGCGCTAAACAATAAAGACACCTATCTCAGCGAATTTGAGGGGAGGGTGAATGAAATTAAGCAACAAATAGCGACATCTACCAATGACGAGACAACCTATTTCTACCTACGCCAGCTGACGGAAGCTTTTATGGGATATAATAAAGACAGCGCATTAGCTTACAATGACAAGAATATTGAAATTGCCAACCGTCTTAACCGTTCAGACTGGTTGGCGGAATCATACACAAAGAGATCTCAAATTTATAACTCATCAGGTCTTACCGCAGAAAGCCGGGAAGTTCTTGACAAGGTGAAAAAACTTCCGATGGACGAGGGGAACAAACTGAGATACTGGATGGAGGAGATAAGCTACTGGCGTAACCATAACATACAGTTTGACACGCAAGAGCTGAACACCATGATTACTGCTTATGCGGATTCTATCTTACAGGCAGTGCCAGACCCATCTTCTCCGTATTATGTGTATGCTAGGACTTGGCACACCACTGATGAGGCAGACAGAAAATTCTGGCAACAAGAGCTGATGAGGTATGCTGACTCGATGGACAGCAAGAATCCCTGGTACAAATATATTACTGAGTGTGCAGCTCTGATTTCATGGGCAAATAACGACATTAATAACCGTCTGAAATACTTTGCCCTAAGTATAGTCACAAAAATCAGCCAGATAGATAGGCATGTGCCCTACCTTGGCGACATGGGTACAATTGCGACTGAGTTGGGTGAACTTTCATACGCCGCTCGTTTCTATGACGCAACTATCAGCATCCAGGCAGACCATCCTGAGTATGTTTTCAACGGCGATGGTGCTTTAGGACGTTTGGTGATGCGGTTTCATGATGCGGTGGAAGAGCGAATGGAAAAACAAAATAAACATAATATCACTCTTAACTACCTACTTTCTGGCTTCATCATCCTTACCATTGTACTTCTGTTGGTAACAATGGCTGAGCTACGCAAGGTGAGGTCTCTCCACAAAGAGTTGGCAACTAAGAATGCAGAATTGAGCGTCAGTGAGAGTTCTCTAAGGAAAGCCAATGAGCAACTAAGGGAAGAAAAGAAGAAATTGAGCGACACCAACAACGCACTGACAGAATCCAATTTGGTGAAAGAAGAGTACATCGCACAACTCTTTGCCACATGTTCATCCTATCTTGACAAGATGGACAACCTAAAGAAGAGCATCGGTCGCAAGCTGAAGTCAGGGCAATATGCCGAAGCCATCAAGCAGACGCAGATTATCAGTCAAAAAGACAACGATGACATGCTGGAACTTTGGGCAGAGTTTGATCAAGTGTTCCTGCGCCTATATCCCGATTTCGTTAATCAATTCAACTCCCTTCTCAAAGAAGAGGAACAAATCAGCGTCAAGGATGAAGGTAGGCTGAATACCGACCTACGCATCTTTGCGCTTGTACGTTTAGGTATTGACAGCAGTACTAAAATCAGCAAGATGCTTGGAATATCAGTGCAGACTGTTTATAACGCCCGCACTAAAATGAGAAATAAGGCCACCGACTCTGAAGAGGATTTCGATTTAAGGGTACGGCAGCTGAATTCTACCATTATAAATCAATAGAACACTGATTAGCAAACAAATACTCTTGTAGAAACTTACCAACATACCTTACTTATAAATATATATAAGTCTGTATTAGCCTATCTTTGCTCATAGAATTAATATTAAAGTAAACCATTTGTTTTATGTTAGCAAAAAAACTATTAGCAGCAACTGCTATATTACTATCAGCTATCTCCTGTACTCCACAAAACTCTATTGAGGAGTTGCAAAGTGGTTGGGATAATCCCCCACAAAGTGCCCGCAATCGTGTATGGTGGCACTGGATGAACGGCAACATCACCAAGGAGGGTATCTTAAAAGACCTCCAATGGATGAAAGACACACGCCAGGGAGGCGTACATAACTTTGATGCTGCCCTGGGTACTCCTACCATTGTAAACAAACGTCTCATATACATGGATGAAGGGTGGAAAGACGCTTTTGCCTACGCTGTTCAGGTAGCCGATTCTTTAGGGCTGGAGTTCACTATTGCATCCGCTCCCGGCTGGAGCTCAACGGGCGGCCCTTGGGTAAGTGAGAAGGATGCCATGAAGAAACTAGTATGGAGTGAGACCTTCGCCAATAGCAAAGTGGATATGACGCTGCCAGAGCCACCACATACTACTGGTGCGTTTTTGGATGGTGCTCCTGCAGGACGTGGTGCTGCTGGTACGAACTATGAGTATTATGAAGACATTGCGGTTATCGCTGTCAAACAGCCAGCAGGCCGTCAGACAACCGCTTCATTAGGAGCCAAAGTGACAGCCAGTGGTGGTAACTTCACTTTACAGCAGCTCACAAACGGCAGTATCTCAGATGCAGTGATGCTCCCTCGTGACGACAAGAATGGCTATGCATGGATCCAATATGAATTCCCAACACCTGTCACTATCAAGTCACTGAAGATGGTGGGCGCTAGTGGTACTACCAACACACGACTCGAGGCTAGTGATGATGGTAAGTCTTTCAACCGTGTTTGTTTTATCCATGGTGGCAACGTGGCTCAGGTCACGATGTCTGTTCCTGCCACGACGGCAAAGTATTTCCGCATCAGAGTGGATAATCCTCGTGCCGCAGGAGGCGGTTTCTTCGGCATGGGTGGCGGTCCTTCTGCTCCTCCCGCAGGCACCATGATTGCCGAGCTGGAACTATACCCTTACTCAAGGGTGCATCGTTTTGAAGATAAGGCGGCTTTCTCGTCAGCTACTCTTCTGACATCTGCTCCCACTCCCACTGTGGAGGGCGAGACATTTCCACCTGCAGAAGATGTAATAGATGTAACAGAATTCTATCAAAACGGAAAGCTTTCATGGAATGCACCTGAGGGCAATTGGAGAATTATCCGCTATGGATGGTCGTTAACTGGCAAGCAAAATCACCCTGCCCCATTGGAAGCTACAGGCCTGGAGGTGGACAAGCTGGACCCTGACGCGTGGACAAGGTATTTCCACACATATCTTGATATGTATAAAGATGCCTCAGGCGGATTAATGGGGCGTCAAGGTGTGCAATACGTGCTTACCGACAGCTATGAGGCTGAATGTGAGACATGGACGCCCGCTATGTTCAATGAGTTCCAGACTCGCAGGGGATATGACCTGAAGAAATGGCTTCCGGTATTATCTGGTGAAATCATCGGTTCTCCTCAGCAGAGCGATGCCTTCCTCTTCGACTGGCGTGTGACCATAGGTGAACTGATTGCCGACAACTACACACTTCTTTCCAAGATTGCGAAAGAGGACTATGGAATGTTGGGGCGTTATACAGAAAGTCATGAGGGCGGTCGTGCATTCGTGGGTGATGGTATGGACCTGAAAGCTACAGCCGAAGTACCAATGAGTGCGATGTGGGTAACCGCGCCTTGGGTACCAGTTGGTCCTGACGGACAGCCAGACATGAGTGTATATGACGCGGATGACAAGGAGTCAGCTTCTGTAGCACATATCTACGGACAAAATATTGCTGCTGCAGAGTCAATGACGGCTCCTGGCGGTGGTGGTAAATCCTATTCCTACCATCCAGGCAACCTCAAGTATGTAGCTGACCGTGAGTTATCAAACGGCATCAATCGCTTTGTCATCCATGAGAGTGCTCACCAGCCAGATGATGTGCATGTACCAGGTATGTCATTAGGAGGTATAGGACAATGGTTCAACCGCCATGACAGTTGGGCTCCGATGGCTGGTATCTGGGCCGACTATATGTCACGCAGTTGCTTCATGCTGCAAGCCGGCAAGAATGTAGCCGACATACTTTATTATTATGGCGAGGATGCCAACGTGACCTCCATCTTTTCATTCAGTCCAGCGATACCTCATGGATATCAATGGGATTACCTCAATCCTGACGGTCTGCTGAATCACATTTCTTATAATAAGGGACAATTGGTATCTACTGGTGGAACTGCTTATAAGGTTCTTTGGATGGACCGCAATATGGAAGTCATGTCTATGCCTGTCCTAAGGAAGATTGCATCCCTCGTACAGGCAGGTGCCTGGGTAGGTGGCGTACGTCCATCCAGACCAGCATCACTTACCGACGATGCCGCTGAGTTTGCTACACTTGTGGCTGAAATATGGGACAGCGATAGGAACAATGTGGTGGAAACCAAGGAACTGGCAGACTTGCTGAAAGCTGCTGGCATCTCAGAAGATGTGAATATCCCTGCTGGTTTTAAGTTCTTGCATCGTACCCTCGCTGGTGCAGAGATTTATTGGGTGAATAAACCAGCTAAAGACTATCAAACTATTACCCTCTCTTTCCGCGTGAATAATATGAAGCCTATGCTGTGGCATCCTGACAATGGACTACAAGAAGAAGTTTCTTATACCCAACGTAATGGACGGACGGATGTCACTCTTAACCTTGTCCCTGACGATGCAGTGTTTGTAGTATTCTCTGGCAAGGCTGAAAAAGAATTCATCTCTCCATCAGTAGTAAAGAAGAGCGAGATGCCATTAGAAGGCACATGGGCAGTACAGTTTCAAGAGAAGCGTGGTGCTCCAGCGTCAGCAGAGTTCTCAACTTTGGGTAGTTATACAGATTCCTCTGACACAAGTATCAAGTATTTCTCTGGCATAGCCAGTTATACCAAATCTTTTGAAGCACAACCAGGAGAAAAGACTGTGCTCGACTTGGGTCGTGTTGCCGATTTAGCAGAAGTTTATGTGAATGGCGAATACTGCGGTGCAGCTTGGAAGGAACCATACTTAGTGGATATTTCCAAGGCGGTGAAGTCTGGCAGCAATAGTCTTGAGGTGAAAGTAGCCAATGTGTGGGTGAACCGCCTAATTGGCGACGAGCAACCTAATGCCACACGCATCGGTTGGACTGATGCCCAAGGTTTCAATGGGCAGGAGCCTTTGCTTCCCGCAGGTCTGCTGGGTCCTGTGAAGATAATCAAATATTAAGCGATTCTGACTGTCAAGAGTTATTATCAGCCTGGGGCATAAGCCCTAGGCTGTTTTTTCTTGTTACGGAATGGACGGTGCTATAAGATAAACTTCAAGACACGATAATTAAATCTACTATTCTAAAAATATAATACACTAATAAACAAACAAATACAAAATCCACTAATTACTATATCACTTTACTATCCCCCAAAAAGCATACCAAGTTGATTTATCTTTGCACAGAGATATTTTTTATATAACTAAAATCAATTGGTATGAAAGACATTCGTTTGAAAAGAACAATGAAGCTTTGCGCATTGCCTCTCTTTCTGGCTGTATGCACACCTGTTTCTTTGGTAGCAGCAGAAACTGAGACTACAGGCTTTGAGAGCATCCTGCAGAATGGACGTACTGTAACCGTTCAGGTGAATGATGCATTAGGCGAAGTAATTGGTGCCAACGTGCTGGTGAAAGGTACTACCATTGGTGGCATCACCGACATGAATGGCGAAGTAGTGATTCAAGGAGTTCCTAACGGAGCAACTTTAGTGGTTTCTTACATCGGATACATCACACAGGAAATTGTATTGCAGGATGGACAGACAACACTAAGCGTTACCTTGGCAGAGGATTCTGAGACTTTGGAAGAAGTAGTAGTTGTTGGCTATGGTACTACCAAGCGCAAGAACTTCACTGGCTCTGTAGCCACCATGAACGTGGCTGACGGTGCCGTTGCCAATATGGCACCTACCAGTTCTGTGGATATGTTGCGTGGTTTGATTCCTGGTCTTACTATGAGCCAAACTGGTGTGGCAGGTGACGCTTCAAGCATCCAGATTCGTGGACAGAAGTCAATCAACGGTGGCAGTGACCCTTTGATTGTAGTGAACGGCGTTATATATAAAGGTACAATTAACGACATCGACCCTAACATTGTAGAGAGCATGAGCGTATTAAAAGATGCTACCTCATTGGCTGCATATGGTTCTCAGGCTGCTAACGGTGTGATTATGATTACCACAAAAAAAGGAGCTTTAGGCAAGCCTACAGTGAACTTTCGTGGATCGGTGGCATTAGTGGAGGCAGCTTATAAGCCTTCATTACGTGATGGTAACGCATATATTGAGTTAATCAATGCCCGTCAGGGGCTGCCAGAAGGAAGTACCAACTGGATGACTCACTTGGAGAAAGCAAACTATGATAAAGGTGAACAGACTGACTGGATAGACTATGTATCGCATACAGGTGTTCGCCAAAACTACTCTGTAAGCCTCTCAGGTGCCACAGACAATATAGATTACATGTTTGGTGCTTCATTCTCTGACAACGGTAACTTCATCAAGGGTAACACATATAAGCGTTCAACAGTTAATGCACGTATAAACACCAAGGTGAACAAATATATCAAAGTGGGTATGAACTTTAACTGGGCGAACATGAAGCAAGACGGTATACGTCCGTACTACAGCCGTTATTTCTCTCCCTGGGGCGAAGCATATCTAAACGACGGTAAGACCATGCGCCGCTTCATCACCGAGCATACCGCTGATGACGTGAATCCATTATGGCAGGTAAATGGTGGCGTTGACGCACAGAGCCGTAACAGTAATATTGCCTTGGGTGGTGAAATTGAAATTCAAATTCCGGGTATTGAGGGATTAAGCTACAAACTAACTGGCAATTACAACATCCGTCAGGCACTGACTCGCCGTTTCTATCATGAAAACTACTACATTAACATGGGCGATGGCGACAACTATACAACAGAAGTGTTCGACACTCATTTGAGTGAAGCAAACGGTTACATCAACAATACAAAGACCACTTCTTATGTGATGGACCACATCCTGACCTATACCCGCCAGTTTGGTGAGCACTTTGTCAGTGCGACTGCAGTATATACACGCGATTCTGACAAATTGGACGGCAGTCAGTTCCAGGGTTCAGACTTCGCCGGGTTGGGTAACACCACCTTAGGTTTCTATGGTTTAGGCAATGCTGCTACTCAGCGAGTATCAGAAATCAATTACCGACTGCATAACAATATTGGTTACTTAGGCCGTTTGAACTACTCTTACAAAGACACTTATCACTTCAACGCATCTATCCGACGCGATGGTAGCTCTGTTTTTGGCAACGACAGGAAATGGGGTACTTTCCCTGCTATCGGTCTGGCATGGACCATTTCTAATGAAGAATTCTTCAAACAGGCCATACCTTGGGCTACCAATACCAAGATCAAGGCTTCTTGGGGTAAGAACGGTAACCAGTCTTTGCAGCCTTACCAAACACTTTCACAAATGAATGTTGGTAAGAGTGGTGGTTACACCGCATGGTTCAGCAACCAGCCTCTATTTGCGCAGTCATTGGCAACACTGGGTAATCCATTGCTGGGTTGGGAGACCACTACATCATGGAACTTCGGTTTGGAAACCGACCTGTTGAAAAATGGGCGTATCCATTTTGAGTTGGACACCTATTTCGCCAATACTACAGACCAGATATTCCAACGCACAATTCCAGTTATGGGAGCAGGTATGACACAACAATACGCCACAATGGGTAAAATCAAGAACTGGGGTATTGAAGCTACTTTGCGTACTATGAACATCCGCCAGAAGGATTTCACTTGGAGTACCAACTTCCAGTTCACACTGAGCCGCAGTATTTTGAAAGAGCTTTACGGTGATGGCAATGACGATATTACCAACGAATTGTTCCTGAACGAGTCATTGGGTGCCATCTACGGATATGAGTTCGACCGCGTGGCACAGGTAGAAGATACCCAATACCTGCAAGCAAACGGTGGCAATCCTGGTGATCCTATGTACATTGACCACGATGGTGATGGAGTCATTACCCCTAACGACCGCGTGATTCTTGGATTCAACCGCCCAAGCTTCCAGCTCAACATAGGTAATACAATCACTTGGAAGAACTTCTCACTCTATTTCCTGTTTGCCGGAACTTTCAGTGGTGGCAAGTATGGTGTGGCAGTAAATAACAACGCCTTCGTAAGTTATGAGAATATGGCATATCTGAATGCAGAGAACCACCCATTCTGGACAGAACAGAACCGTGACACAAAACACGTTGGCGCAACTGCCGACCTGTCTAAGTTTACGGGTGTACAGAAATATGGTTTCGTACGCTTGCAGGATGTGAACCTAACTTACACCTTCAAGGGTAGTTGGTTGAATAAGATTGGCTTGGCAGGCTTACAGGCATATGTGTCAGCTCAGAACCTGTTCTTTATCGCTCCTAATTGGGAGTTCAGTGATCCTGAGGTACGCAACAGCCGTGCTTCACAGCTGCCACGCACCTATACTTTCGGTTTAAATGTAAGATTTTAAAAATACAGAACAATATGAAACTCTATAATATCCTAATGGCAGGTCTGGTAACCACAAGTTTACTGAGTTCCTGCAAAGATGATGACTTCTTGAAAGAAGAGCCAAAAACCATCTATACGGTGGAGACAGCATTTGAGAAGAGCAGTCAGGTGGATGCAGCTATCGCTCGTGCCTACATCTCTTTCAACTATATGTTTGGTTGGCACAACCTGTATGTTGAAGGTGCTGCCGCCAGCAACCTGTTAGGCGGTAATGGCTCAGACTGCATTGACAGTGGTTTTGGTGATCCTGCAATGGCAGCCGGATTCTTATCAAACTATATGAACCTTAACTCCAACACAGCAGATTTCAACACTTTGTGGAATGAGCTCTATCAGTTGGCAGCCCAGGCTAACCTTGCCCTCTATGGTTCAGAGTTGGTAAATTGGACTAATGCCAATGACAAGAACTATGCAGTAGCACAAGCGCGTTTCTTCCGTGGATGGGCTTACCTCCGATTGGCAGAATGTTTTGGTGGTGTGCCTATTGTTGAGGAATACAGCGACCAATTGAGATTCGACTATGAACGCAATACCCGACAAGAGACATACGCTTTTGCCATCGCTGACTTGGAAGCAGCCGCAGCTGGTTTGCCAGCTTACCCACTTCAAGACGGTCGTGCCGCTCAAGGCATTGCAAACCACTACTTGGCGGAAGCATATATTGCACAAGGCGTGGAAACAGGCGACAAGTCTTATTATGACAAAGCTATTACATCTGCCCAGAAAGTGATAGCCGCTCATCCTCTGATGACCAATCGCTTCGGAGTTCGCGCTAATCCAGCAGACACTAGTACTAACGGCTACTTAGGAGTTCCTAACTACAAGCCTGAGGGTAATGTTTATTATGACCTCTTTCAAATGGGGAACTACGACTATAGCGAGGGTAACACAGAAAGCCTAATGGCAGTTCAAGGACCTACCTATGACCAATGGGCCAATGATGGCGGAAATGTATATATGTATGGTGTAACCGTGGGTGCCGTTTATCGCGACCTTATTTGGAACACCGCCGAAGGACAGCCAGATTCAGCAGGTCCGTGGCATGACAATCCTAACATTGATATGAACGAGTGGGTTGGCGGCAACTCAGGAGCTTACTTAGGAGGTACATCTTGGGGACTGATTGGTACTACAGACTATTCTGACGAGGTAGTATGGGAAGGTCAGTTTGACGATGACATGCGTAACTCACAGATTGTTCGTTGCAACCCAATCGTTCTGGAAAAGACATCAAAGCACTATGGAGAGATTTGCAAAAAGGAATGGCTGAACATCCCTTCACGCTTGATGCGCGTATCGTGCAAGATTGCCATGCAAGATGGATGGGGCTGGGATGTTCACCACGCTTTTGCAGGCGTACAGACATTTGCCTATCAGTACGGTCGTGATATGTATGTGGCACGCTCTGCAGAGACTTATCTGTTGTTGGCGGAGGCATACATGCGCAACGGTGATATGAATAACGCCGTAGCAGCACTGAATACAGTCCGCCAGCGAGCACAAGCTTCATACATGTATTCTACCATTACCATGCGTGATATATTAGACGAACGCGCCCGCGAGCTGGCTTTTGAGGAGCACCGCTGGCCTACCCTGCTGCGTCTTGACAGTTCTACTGGCACCAATGAGGATATGAAATTCCAATTGTCACACTATACCATGTACACCAATGACTGTGGTCTTGATGGTATAACTCCACAATGGACACTTTTCCCTATTCCGTTAACAGTCATCAACCTGAATTCAGAAGTAACACTACAGCAGAATCCTGGTTGGAATTAATGTCATTCTTTCATGTCAAAGGGTTCCTAATATTAAAGGAACCCTTTGTTTTTGGCACAATAAACTTGATAATATAGGTATAAATCCATATCTTTGTAGAGATAAGATGTAAATGAAATAAAGCTATATATATGAAAACAGGAAGAAGAAACGTACTGAAGATGATGGGTATGGGAGCTGCAGGGTTGGCTTTCGCACCCTTTGTAAAGGCTGCCGACGTATTGGATGAAGCGACCATGAGCAGATTGACCAACTTGCCACAGGCACCACAGGGAATGCCACAACCAAAGTATAACGAGCCAGTGGTATATGAAGGACCGGATGTTATTATCCGCCAGATTGACGAGCATACTTGGGAGGGCAACGGTCACTTGATGGCAAATGAGACTATCTATATCATTGAGGGTAATGAACGCACCATTCTACTGGATGCCGGCACGAAAATTGACGGACTGAAAAAGATTGTGGAAGGCATCACCAAGAAACCAATTACGCTGATTGCTACCCACGTCCATCCAGACCATACGGGCAGTGCTATTCATGATTTCGGTGAGATTTGGATCAATGCTGGCGATGAGGTGAATGTGCCTATGTTTATGGCCGACTATAAAGGCAAGGTAAACTTTTTAGAAGACGGACAGGTATTCGACCTTGGGGGGCGTAGGATAGAAGTTATATTCACCCCTGGCCATACCCCTGGCAGTGCCACCTTCTTTGAGATGGATGGCAGGAAATGGGGCTATAGTGGCGATGCCTTTGGTTCAGGCTTTCTGTTGCTTACTACCAACTTCTCTACCCTCTTGGCCACCACTACCCGCATTGAGAGCTATATGAAGAGACACAATATCGAGAAGATGTATCCAGGCCACTACATGGGCAGTAACCCAGAGACGCAACAGCGCATCAGTGACTTGAAGAAAATGTCGGAAGAGATGATTGAAGGCAAACGTGAGGGTAATATGTTAGACCAAGCGATGCTCGGACTGAATGCTCGCATTCGCGACTTTGGCGTAAACATCAGCTATCGCTATCCTGATGGAGTGAAATAAAACAAAAGGTATATGAAAAAGATATTAACTGCAACTTGCATGGCTTTGATTGCCATGAGTTTGAATGCCCAGCTGCTGCATACCACTGTGGCACAGGGTGAAGTGGAAGGTGTTGAACAAAATGGTTTGGCCCATTATAAGGGCATTCCTTTCGCCACTCCTCCTGTAGGCGACTTGCGTTGGAAAGCTCCTCTGCCTGCTCAGAAATGGCAAGGTGTTTACAAGGCTGATTCTTTTAAGGACAAGCCTTATCAACAGAGCCAAGGTCCTGCACGCCCTGGGCAACCCGGTGTGAGTGAAGATTGTCTCTACCTGAATGTACTTACTCCTGCCAAGAAAGCTGGCGAAGGATTGCCTGTGCTGGTGTGGATTCACGGAGGTGGCTTCAATACGGGTGCTTCGTGGGAAAACAACGGTGAGAAGTTTGCGAAGGCAGGCATTGTCTATGCTGCTATCACCTATCGTACCAACGTATTTGGCTTCCTCTCATTGCCTGAGTTAAGTCAGGAGAGCCAGAAAGAGAATGGGCGTGCCATTAGTGGCAACTACGGACTAATGGACCAGATTATGGCACTTCAGTGGATTCACGACAATATTGCTGCTTTCGGTGGCGATCCTGAGAAAGTGACCATCATGGGTGAGAGCGCTGGCGCTATCTCTGTGGCTATGCTCTGCCAGAGTCCATTGACCAAAGGCCTGTTCCGTGGAGCTATCTCTGAGAGTGGCGGCAACATGGCACCAGAGGATAATGTGCGCATTGACAACAACTCTATCCGCAACATGGTAGGTAGCGAGAAATATGGCAAAGATTTCATCAACCGCATCGGAATGGGCAAACTAAAGCTGAAAGACTTACGCAAGGTAGATCCCGAGAAATTCATGGGTGACCCTATCGCCTTTGGGGCTGGAGGTGCGCTGTGGCCTGTCTATGACGGCTATGTACTGAAGGGCGACCCCTATCCTATGTACCAGCAAGGTGACTATAATGATGTAAACATCCTAATGGGCACCAACAGTGATGAGGGTTCTATGTTCACTGGTTTCCTGGGTGGATACAAGCCTGAGCAGTATGAGCAGGAGATAAAGGAAAGCTTCCCTGATGCAAATTGGCAGCAGAAGTTCCGTGAGATGTATCCTGGCAAGACCGACCAGGAGGCTTTCGATGCACACAGTGACATTTTCCGTGAGGCCGCTTTTGCATGGCCTACCTATGCTTGGGGTAACCTGCAGAGCAAAAACACAGCAGATGGCAAGGGTAAAGGCAAGGTGTATATGTTCTTCTTTAATCACGCCAAACAGAACTTTTTCCGCAACGGCCAGAAGACAGACCGTCAGTATGTGACGATGCATGCCGGCGAACTGGGACTGTCTTTCGGACAATTGGGTGGATTCGGTGGTCCTGCCAGTCCTTCTGATGAGGCGTTGTCTAGCTTGGTGATGCAATATTGGATTAACTTTATCAAGACAGGAGACCCCAACGGTGGTTATCTACCTTTGTGGCCTATATATGCCGAGGGAACTGAATGTGTGATAAACTTCCGCGACGGTGCCTTCCTTACAGGCATCCACAACCTGCCCCAACTGCAACTGTGGGAAGAATATATGAAGTGGCGTAGAGCACACAAAACGACCATCAAAAAATAGATAATATATGAGAAAAGGTTTATTGACTTTGATTGTTATGGTTGCCTCTATGCTGTCAGCATCAGCACAGTATCCACTTCAGTATGTGAAGATGCTGTTGAAAGACCGCACCACATTCAACATGAAAACTGACTTGTGGGAGGCCGCATGGATTGAAGTTCCTGGGGCACAACCCAAGGATTATGGTGTTTACTATTTTCGCAAGGATGTAAACCTGACTAGCAAGCCTCACGAATTTGTGGTATATGTCAGTGGTGACACCCGCTACAAACTATATGTCAACGGACAGTTGGCCTCATTAGGCCCAGCGCGCAGTGATTCAAGGCACTGGAACTATGAAACCATTGACTTGGCTCCTTATCTCAAGGCTGGCAAGAATGTACTGGCTGCACAAGTTTGGAACGAGGGCAGCTTTACCCCAGTGCCTAATGCTACCGTGCACACAGGTTTCCTGATGATGGGCGAAGGTGATGCCAAGGTGGTGAATACCGACGAGACGTGGAAAGCTATTCAAGACCCTTCTTATACCCCCATCCGTCAGCAGGTTTCTGGCTATTACGCCTTAGGCGCGGGCGAAGCTATTGATTTCAGCAAAGCTATCATAGACTGGAAGGATAGTGATGCCGACCTGAGCCTGTGGAAAGATGCCAAGCCATTCGAGATGGGTGCTCCTCACGACAATAGTTTTGGTACAGGAGGGCTGTTTGACCACATGTTGGTGCCCAGCACCTTGCCTCAAGTGGAGCGCTTTGAAAAGCGCATCAGCAAGGTACGACTGGATGGTGGCGTGAAGTTGCCAAAGGGATGGCCTGCACAAGTTGTCAAGGCCACCATTCCTGCTAACCAGAAAGTGGAAATATTGCTTGACCAGGAAGAACTGACAAACGGTTTCTTCCACCTGAATTTTAGTAAAGGAACAGGAGCAGAAATCAATATTGGTTATGCCGAAGCTCTTTATACCGACCGTGGTTCAAAGAAGGGCAACCGCAACGATGTGGAAGGATTGTATTTCAGAGGCAGAAATGATAAGCTGATATCCAGCGGCAAAGATAATCAGCAGTTTACATCGCTTGACTGGCGCACTTTCCGCTATATAAAGCTGACCATTACTACCAAAGATGATGCTTTAGAAATCAATAATATAAGTAGCACATTCACTGGATTCCCATTTAAACTGAATGCCCAACTTAACACCGACAGGCAGGAACTGCTGAAGATGATGGAGATTGGCTGGCGAACCGCACGTCTGTGTGCCATTGAAACTTATACCGACTGTCCATACTACGAGCAGTTGCAATATTTGGGCGACACACGCATTCAAGCTTTAGTATCTATCTATAATAGTGGTGATGA
>ERZ842401.4132-NODE-4132-length-17216-cov-5.322650_pt1 | contig 17216 bp, 13 predicted proteins | sample MGYA00521270_ERZ842401 | MGnify/ENA primary metagenome ERZ842401 (study PRJEB31892, sample SAMEA3878208) | bioreactor metagenome | biome: Moose rumen | place: Sweden | collected 2011-10 | study: EMG produced TPA metagenomics assembly of the PRJEB12797 data set...
GAGCACGCATCTGCGGCTCGATGGCCGCTCCGCCATAGACGGCCTCCACGTGGATGCCATCCATGTACTTGGCAAAGTCGCGCAGGTCGTCGGTAATCTGCAGGCACAGCTCGCGCGTGGGGCTGAGCACCAGCGCCTGCGGATAGGGGTGCTTGGCGCTTGGTGAAGGGTGAAGGGCGCCTTCACCTGCTATCCTTTGCAACAGCGGAATGCCGAAGGCTGCCGTCTTGCCCGTGCCCGTCTGGGCCAGGGCTATCACGTCGTTCTCACTTCCCAGCAGATAGGGGATTACCGCTTCCTGAACGGGCATCGGACTCACGAATCCCAGTTCCTCAATGGCGCGTCGTATGGCCTCGCTCACGCCCAGCTCTTCAAATGTTTTCATATCGGTTACAAAGATAATGAAAAAAAACGAGTTATAGTGAACAATAAGAAGAAAAATTACCTTTTCCTTTGCTTTTCGCATGTTTTTCCGTACCTTTGCAGTCCCTAATCACAAAAAATCATGAACACTAAACTGTCAGGACTTAAACCTTTGCTCTCAGCAACAGCGTTGCTGACCCTGTCCCTGCCCTTGCAGGCACAGCAAGATACCCTCTCATTGGAAGAGATTGTAGTGACGGGCACACGCAATGCTGTCGATGTGCGCCATCTGCCGATGACGGTGACCGTCATCGGCCGCCAGCAGCTTGCTGAGCAGCAGCTGACCAATATCCTGCCCGCCGTAAGCCAGCAAGTGCCCTCGCTCTTCGTCACCAGCCGCAGCATGATGGGCTATGGTGTCAGTGGCGGTGCTGCCGGCGGCATCAACCTGCGCGGCACCAGCGGCGGCGCCGGCCAGATGCTGGTGCTCATCGACGGGCATCCGCAGTATCAAGGCATCTATGGCCACCCCATCAGCGACAGCTACCAGACGCTGATGACCGACCGCGTGGAGGTGCTGCGCGGCCCTGCCTCCGTGCTCTATGGCTCTAACGCCATGGGGGGCGTGATGAACATTGTGACCCGCTCCATGTACCAAGACGGGGCCAAGACCAGTGTCAACCTGGGCGCGGGCAGCTATGGAACGGTGCAGGCCGAGGCTTCCAACCAGGTTCGCTGCGGCCGTTTCAGCTCTACCGTTGCTGGGCAGTATGGCCGCACGGACAATCATCGTCCACGCATGGGCTTCGAGCAGTACGGCGGATATCTGAAGGTGGGCTACGACCTGAGTGCGCACTGGAATGCCTACGCCAATGCCGACATCACCCACTTCAATGCCAGCTATCCCGGGGCAGCGACCTCGCCGCTGTTCGATGCCGACCAGTGGATCACCCGTGGCATGGTCACCGCAGCCATAGAGAACCACTACAGCAACACCAGCGGCGCACTGAGCGTCTATTCAAACTTCGGACGCCACAAGATTGACGACGGCACGGCCGATGCCGCCAATCCCACACATCGCTATTTCCGCTCGAAGGATGCGCTGACGGGCGTCTCCTGGTATCAGAGCATGCAGTTGTTCAGTGGCAACCGGCTCACCGTGGGTGCCGATTATCAGCACATCTATGGCAACGCCTATTACACGTCGAAGCAGACGGGCGAGGTGCTCGACACCCCCAACAAGCAAAGTGGCAAGAGCTATCGCAACGAAATTGCAGGCTACGCGGACATCCGTCAGGACATCGCCGACTGGCTGACCGTCGATGCCGGCCTCCGCGTGGACCACCATAGCATCAGCGGCACCGAGCTGGTTCCACAGGCAGGAATAGTAGTCCGCCCCGCAGCCACTGGCGAAGTAAAGGCCATGGTGAGCAAAGGCTTCCGCAATCCCTCCATGCGAGAGATGTACCTCTACCCCCCTTCAAATACCGACCTGAAGCCAGAACGCCTGTGGAACTATGAGCTGTCGTGGCGCCACCGCCTAGGCGACCTCCGCTACGGGGCAAACCTCTATTACATCAAGGGCGACAACATGATTCAGACCGTGCCCATTGACGGCAAGCCCCGCAATGTGAACACAGGCGAGATTGAGAACTATGGCGCGGAGCTGGAGGCTGACTACTGCCTCAGCCCCAAGCTGGCACTCACCACCAACCACTCGCTGCTACACATGGAGAACAAGGTGGTGGCAGCTCCTACATATAAAGGTTTCTTCGGTGCAAGCTACAGTTTCCACAAGTGGAACGTGGTGGCCGGTCTTCAATACTTGGGCGGCCTCTACACTGCCGTGGGCACCAACGAACAGAAAGAGGACTTCCTTTTGCTTAATGCCACCGTCAACTATGCCCTCAACAACAATGTGAGCCTGTGGGGCAGGGGCGAAAACCTGTTGGCCCAGCGCTACGAAATCAACCTGGGCTACCCCATGCCCCGTGCCACGTTCATGGGCGGAGTGAATCTTTCTTTCTAAGACGCTCTTCATGAAAAGAATAGTATGATCAGATACACGAAGTAAATGAAGATATGTATTTTTTGTTCTGCCAACTGGCAGATTGACCACGACTTCTTCGCGCTGACGGAGGAGCTGGGGCGGTGGGCTGCCGAGCAAGGGCACACCATCGTGTTCGGAGGCGTGAACCAGGGACTGATGGAGTGCTTGGCCAAGGCGACCCACGAGGCGGGCGGCCGGACGATTGGCGTGGTGCCGCAGATCGTGGAGAAGAATGGGCGTCAGTCGGGGTATGTCGACGTGGAGATTCCCTGCGACAACCTGAACGACCGCAAGCAGCTGATGCAGGACCAGAGCGACGTGTTCATCGCCCTGCCCGGCGGCATCGGCACGCTCGACGAAATCTTCACCATTGCCGCCTCGGCCACCATCGGATACCACCAGAAGCCCGTCATCCTTTACAACATGAAAGGTTTCTGGGATTCGCTCATCCAGATGCTCGACGACCTGCACACCAAAGGCGTCACCCGCAAGCAGTGGCGCACGTATATTAAAGTTGTGAACTCGCTCGGCGAGCTGCAACAGCTCCTGGAGACCCTTCTACTCCGCTAGGCGCTCGGCCATGGCGCGTCCCAGGGCTTCGCACTGTGCGGTGGTCTCGGGCGTGAGGCTCTGGCGAATTTCCACGGGGTCGCCCACCTGCTCGAAGTGCAATTTCTCCCCATTCCATCGTGAAATCTCGCTGACGGCCTTCGAGGCCCATCCGTAGCTGCCGAAGAAGCCGAAGAGGCGGCCCTTGATGTCTTTCTGCGACAGTTCGTCGAGCAGGACGTTCATCTCGTGGTAGAGGCCGGTGTTGTAGGTGGGGGCACCGACGATGAGACCGCGATAGCGGAAGACGTCGCGGATGATGTAGCTGTGGTGGGTCTTCGACACGTTGTGCATCACAATGTTCTTCACGCCGGCCTCGGCGGCAGCGGTGGCAATCACCTCGGCGGCACGCTCGGTGTTGCCGTACATGGTGCCGTAGCAGATGACCAATCCGGGCTCTGCCTCGTACTTCGACAGGCGGTCGTAGATGGCGATGACTTTCTGCACGTGCTCGTGCCACACAGGGCCGTGTGTGGCGCAGATATAGTCCACCTGCACGCCGGCAAGCTTCTTCAGCGCCATCTGTACGGGTGTGCCATATTTGCCCACGATGTTCGAGTAGTAGCGCTCCATCTCGGCCCAGAAGTCGTCGCAGTTCATCTGCTCGTCCACCACGGCGCCGTTCAGGGCTCCGAAGCATCCGAAGGCATCGCCGCTGAAGAGAAATGTAGAGTTGAGAGTGTAGAGTGTAGAGTTTGCTACCGCATCGGTATCTGTCGCGGTAGCAAACTCTACACTCTCAACTCTACACTCTACACTCTTACAGAGGGTCATCATCGTCTCAGGCCAGTGCACCATGGGGGTGAGGACGAAGCTCAGCTTATGGGTGCCAAGGTCGATGGAATCGCCGTTTTTTACCTCTTTTAGGCCGTCGGTGAGGTGATAGAAACCGCTCATCATGTCGAAGGTCTTCTTGTTGCCGACAATTTGCACGTCCGGATAGTACTTGCGCAGCAAGGTCAGCGAGCCGCTGTGGTCTGGCTCCATGTGGTTCACCACGACGTAGTCCAGCTGCCGGTCGCCCAGCACTTGGCGGATGTTCTCGATGAAAGGCATGAAGAAGTCCACCTCCACGGTGTCGATGAGGCAGGTCTTCTCGTCGTTGATGAGGTAGGCATTGTAGCTCACGCCGGCGGGCAGGGGCCAGAGACCCTCGAACAGCGACTTGTTGCGGTCGTTCACGCCGACGTAGTAGATGTTGTCTGTAATCTTTTTCATTTTTAATGAGTAATTAGTAATGTGTAATTAGTAATTCTTCTGCCAGCTTGCGGCCGAATTCGGGGTCGATGCTGTTGTTGATGCTCTGGCAGACGTTGGCCGAGAACTGGAGGGCGCAGCCGACGACCAGGTCCCATTGCTGCTCGGTGAGGCCGCGCTCGATGTGTTGGCGGGTGATGCCAGACTTGATGAGGCCGTAGGCGAAGCCGGCGTTGAAGTTGTCGCCGGCGCCGATGGTGCTCACGATGTTGTCCATCGGCTTCACGGTGTACTGCTTCTTCAGTCCGCCGTCGGCCCGCAGCTCCACAGGATTGGCCCCTTGGGTGTAGATGAAGTTGTGTGTGTAGAAAGCAATCTGCGAGCGGTAGATGGCGTCGGGGTCGCTCTTGCGGAACATCACCTCGAAGTCTTCCGTCGAGCCGCGCACGATGTCGGCATACTCCAAGTTTTCCAGGATGTTCGACGTGAGCTTGATGACCTCATTGCGGTGGGAAGCCCGGTAGTTGACGTCGTAGTAGAGGATGGCGCCGTGCTGGCGGGCATAGTCGAGAAAGCCCACCACCTGTGGCCGGATGACGGGGTTGACGGCGTAGTAGGAGCCGAAGATGACGATGTCGTCTGGCTGAATGTCGGGGAAGGTGAACTCCAGCCGGTCGTGGGGATGATCTTTGTAAAAGATGTATTCGGCATCGTTCTGCTCGTTGAGAAAGGCGAGCGAGATGGGCGACTTGGAGTCGGGATAGACGTAGACGCAGGAGGCGTCGACGCCGTTCTGCTGTAGGAAGCTGACGATGGTGCGGCCGATGCGGTCGTTGCCCGTCTCGCTGATGAACGAGGCCTTGACGCCTGCACGCCCCAGCGAGATGAGGGCGTTGAACACCGACCCGCCCGGCACGGCGGCCGTGGGCTGGTCGTTCTTGAAAATGATGTCGAGGACGGTCTCCCCGATGCCGATGACTTTGCGCATGATGCAGTGCTTTTTTTGTTTCCGCCTGCAAAATTAGCAAAAAAAGTCGAAAGGAGTGAGTGTTTTTCCCATTATTTTTGCTACTTTTGCAGGCAGTATGGAGAATCAGTATGTGAAGCAGTACCCCGATTTGCTGAAGGGGAAGAAACTATTGTATGTGCACGGCTTCGGCAGCAGTGGCCAGTCGGGCACGGTCGGCCGTCTGCGCACGGTGTTCCCTAATGCCAAGGTCATCGCCCCCGATCTGCCCGTTCACCCCGAGGAGGCCATGGCGCTGTTGCGCCGCATCTGCGACGCGGAGCGGCCCGACATCATCCTGGGCACGTCGATGGGCGGTATGTACACGGAGCAGCTGCGTGGCTTCGACCGCATCTGCACCAATCCTGCCCTGTGCATCGCCGACACCATGCACGAGCACGGCATGACGGGTACGCAGCAGTTCCAGAATCCCCGCCTGGACGGCGTGCAGCAGTTCTACGTTGACAAAGCCCTGGTAAAGGAATATCGCACCGTGTCGGAGCGGCGCTTCGAGGGACTGGACGACGAGGACAGAAAGCGGGTCTTCGGTCTCTTTGGCGATGAAGACGAAGTGGTGCACACCTTCGACCTCTTCCACGAACACTATCCGCAGGCCATCCGCTTCCATGGCGAGCACCGCATGGACGACCGCTCGTTCATGCACTCCGTCCTGCCCGTCATCCGCTGGATTGATGACCGTCAGGAGCACCGCGAGCGCCCCATCGTCTACATCGGAGTGGAGACGCTGGTGGATGCTTGGCAGAAGCCGGCAAGCAGCTGTCAGAAGGCAGTGCGCCGCCTTATCGAAGGCTACCAGGTCTACTTTGTGGCTCCGGCCCTGTCGTCCGACGCTCAGGACTATGCCGCCACGTCGGCCTGGTTGGAGCAATATATCAATGTGCCGGCCTGGGGGCACACCGTGTTCACCAACCAGCGTCGCCTGCTCTACGGCGACTACCTCGTCGAAAGTGCTGAGACACGCGACGCCATGGCCACCCCCGTCGTCTTCGGCAGCGACACCTTCAAGACCTGGGACGACATCATCGAATACTTCGACCGCCTTGGCGGACAATAGACTTTATAGCGGATCGACGTCGTAATAGAGTTGGAGGCCGGAGTATCGCTTGTCTTGCAGCATTTGTTGTTGGGCCAGGCGCAGGTATTGGCGCACCTTCTTCATGTCGATGCCCAGCTCCAGCTTCAGCACCAGCTTGCGTATGCTGAGCGTTTTCACGCGTGCCACAGCAGGCTTGTCGGGGCCGAGGACACGCCCTCCGAACCATTGGCGCAGGCGTGAACCCAGGTCTATGCCTGCCGTCTCCACAAGGGTGTCCTTCTGGTGCTTCAGGTAGACATAGATGATGCGGTAGTAGGGCGGGTAGTGGAACGCCTGCCGCTCGGCTATCAGGTTGCGGTAGAAAGCCTTGTAGTCGTTGCGCACGATGTAGTCGATGAGGGGCAGGTCGGGCTGGCGCGTCTGCAGAACCACCAGTCCGCGTTTGCCCTTGCGCCCGGCGCGGCCGCTCACCTGCGCCATCATCATGAAGGCGTGTTCATAGGCGCGGAAGTCGGGGTAGTTCAGCATGCTGTCGGCATGTAGTATGCCCACCACCGAAACCTTGTCGAAGTCGAGCCCTTTGCTGACCATCTGTGTGCCGATGAGCAGGTTGGACCTGCCGGCCGAGAAGTCGCTGATGATGCGTTCGTAGGCATGGCGGGTACGGGTGGTGTCGAGGTCCATGCGTGCGATGCGTGCCATGGGAAATATTTCACGAATCTGGTCTTCCACCTTCTCCGTTCCGTAACCACGTCCTTGCAGCTCCTTGCTGCCGCAGGCCGGGCACTCCGTAGGCACCCGATAGGTATAGCCGCAGTAGTGGCACGTCAGCTGGTTCATCGAGCGGTGCAGCGTCAGTGACACGTCGCAGTGCTCGCAGCGGGGCACCCAGCCGCACTGTCGGCACTCCACCATCGGTGCCCAGCCGCGGCGGTTCTGGAAGAGGATGGCCTGTTCGCCGCGTTCCAGTGCCTCTCGCACGCATGCTAATAAGAGGGGTGAGAACGGGCCGCGCATCATCTTCCTCCGCTGCAACTCACGTGTGTCAACCACCTGAATCTCAGGCAGCTCTATGCCCTGGTAGCGTTCCGTCAGCTCCACTAGCCCGTATTTACCAGGAGCCGTGGCGTTGTGATATGTCTCCAGCGAAGGCGTGGCTGTGCCAAGGAGGACGGGAGCGCCCAGCATGATGGCCACGCTGCGTGCATGATAGCGTGGGGCGGGGTCTTGTTGCTTGAAGCTGGTCTCGTGCTCCTCGTCGACGATGACCAGTCCTAGCCTTTGGAAGGGCAGGAATACGGCTGAGCGGGCGCCGAGGATGACGTCGTAGGGATGGCGCGAGAGCTGCTTCTGCCATATTTCCACACGTTCAGCGTCGCTGTATTTAGAGTGGTAGATGCCCAGGCGGTTGCCGAAGGCACGGTGCAGACGCTCCATGATTTGCACCGTCAGTGCTATTTCGGGCAGCAGGTAGAGCACCTGGCGGTGCCGGTCTATCTCGCGCTGTATCAGGTGGATGTATATTTCGGTCTTGCCGCTGCTGGTGACGCCATGCAGCAGCGTCACCCGTTTCTTCATGAAGGAGAAGAGGATCTGGTTGTAGGCATCCTGCTGCGCCTTGCTCATCTTCTTGACAAGTTCGGGGTGCGGCTCGCCGCTTTGGTTCAGCCGGCTCACCTCCACCTCGTATGTCTCCAGAATGCCGCGCCTCACCAGCTGGTTCAGCGTGGGCAGTGTGGCACCGCTAGTGTTCATCAGCTCCTCACGGGTAATCTCCAGCACCGGCTCGCGGGTCTCGTTCCCCTCGATGGTGTCCCAGCGCGACATCGACAGGTAGGCAATGAACGCCTCCTGCTGTTTCGCGGCCCGTGCCAGCATGTTCAGCGCCACGTGCAGCGTCGGCTCGTTGCGGTAGGGCTCCGTCAGTCGGATGTACGTCTCAGTGCGGGGCCTGTAGCCCTCCTCTGCCTTTAGTCCTGCGGGCAGAGCCGCCTTCATCACGTCGCCGATGGGCGCCATGTAGTAGTCGCTCACCCACTCCCACTGTCTCAGCTGGCTCTCCAGCAGGATGGGCTGCCCGTCCATCAGCTGTGCCAGCGGCTTCACGGTGTAGCCTTCGGGCTGCGTGCTGTGCAGCCTGGCCACGATGCCCACATAGCTCTTGCTGCGGCCGAAGGGCACCAGCACGCGCATGCCCGGCTGCACCCGCCCCTCCATTTGCTGTGGAACGGAATAGGTGAATGTGCCGTCAAGCGGCACCGGGAGGATGACGTCTGCGTAGGTCATGGTGCTGCAAAGGTACAAATATTTTCTCTAAACACAAGAAAATCCCGGTCAGAATTGTGCATCTGACCGGGAAAGTTTATATTGATTTTCAGGGGAGCGTACTTTTATACACCTTGCATCTTTGGCCTTTTCCTCTTCGGTCTTGTCTTTCTGAGTTTCCTGATAGGCGGTGTACTGTTCTGACAGCGGGTCTGCAAGTTTGATGCGGATGCATTTGTAGTATTGCAGCGTTCCATGCTCTCAGAAAGCTGGTTGTCGAACACAAAGCTGAACTCAATGATTTGTCCCTGTTTGTTCATCAGGACGCTGGCCTCCTGGTAAGTCCCGTTGTTGAAACCTGCCTCTTGGGGATTGATAATCAGGGGAATCTGTCGCAGCATATAACCTTCGCGCAGGGGCCACAGGCGGTCGACCACTTCTTCGTCGTCGCGGTTGTAGATGACGAGTACATACTTCTCCGGCTCACCCAGATGCTTGAACTTTGCATAGTGACCAATCTTTTTCTCAGTTTGTAACTGAGGGAGATTTGTCTCCAGTTCGCTGAAAACCTTCAGACCGAGTAACTTGCTGACGGTCTGCTCCTTTACGTTCAGAGCCACAACAGAATGGGCGGAGCGTAGTTTTTTGGTATTGCTGACGTATTCGTCTATCTCGTCTTGCAGGTAGTGACGGGCTTTAGTGAGGGCTACATCCTCCTGCGAGTCGATGACTTCTACGTAGATATACTGCGAGAAATTTTTCTTCACGCGGTTTATCTCTTTCTTCTGCTCGTCTATGCTCTGAGCCGAAAGCGAGAGTCCCACGAACAGCAGTAAAGTCAAGGTACAGATTCTTCTCATGCTTTTCGATTGTTTAGTTGTTTTTGAAATATTTGTCAGTTACGTTGTGCAGTGGAATGTAGAGGTAGAGTCGCCCTTCTACCATTGGCTCCATGTTACTTTCCAGAGCCTGTCTCGGAACTGCAATGCTCAGCAGGTGGGCGTATCCGCCTGTGGGATTTGCCAGGATGACAGTTCCCTCATAGTAGGTCTCCACGTTGTTCACCTTGAGCAGGGTGAGCATGGTCTTGACCTCGGTGAGCAGTTTCACAGCGTAGGCGAAGCCCTCTATCTGTGTCCTTAGCGTTAGTTGTTCGCGCTTAGCGTCGACAAAGCGTCCGAACGTCTTGGCCGAGGCGTTGGTGACGGCATCGCGCAGCCAGCCGATGTGGTTCCAGTCGTTGCGGATGTCCTTGATGGACTGTTCCAGCTCGTCGGTCAGGTAGGCGTTGCGCTTGCCAATCTTGGTGTTGAAGCTGGCAATGCGCTCTTCGATGCTGGCGATGAGCACGGTGATGTACTTGCGTATTTCGATGATGGACATTTCACCGTTCTTCCACTTGGCCACGAGGTTGTTCTCAATCTTGCGGCAAATCTCCTCGGCAAAGCCGGCCAGCTCGCCTTCGTAGTCGCTGTAGAACTTCTTCACGCCCGAACCACGGTACATCGAGGAGTAGAACTTCTCGCAAAGCTGGTTGAACTCCTCCAACCACTCTTCTTTCTTGTGTTCGGCCTGCACGTCCTGCTTGTAGCGGTCGGTGTAGAACTCCCAGCCCTTGTCCCAGTTGCTGACGTGCTTCTCGATGGAGGGCAGGGGTGTGCTCAGGGTGATGAAGGGGTCGCTCAGCAGGTTGTACTCCTGCTCTTTGGGCTTTGCCACGTCTTGCTTATAGGATTTTCCCACCATGTCGTCGGTGCACTCGTCGAGGAAGCCGCGGGCGTCGTCCCATAGGCCGTTCAGCATCTGTAGCGAGGCCTGGCGGGCGAAGTAGTAGGCACCGTACTCCACCACCTCGGTCTCCGGGTATTCATTGCGCTTCACGCCAAAGGTCATGAACTTGCGGCTGTGCACGGGCTCGCCCACCTCGTTGACTTCGGGCAGCAAGCCGTTGTTCTCGTTGTTCTCCAGACGGGCCATCCTGCCGCCGTTGGTCATCGACGAGGCCACAATCTTCTGGAAGAGGAAGTCGCCCACAATGTTAGGCAGCACCTTTTGCAGGTGCACCTCCTTGCCGGCCTCGTTGACGTTGGTGAAGAGGTAGGCCATGTCGAAGGCATCCTGCCCCTTCAGCAGGCGGCGCACGTCGCCGTTCTCGTCGGTGTTACCCCTGACGTCGGTGGGGAAGTAGCGGCCCACCGACATGGCGTTCAGTTCGAGCAGGGCGGCGTAGCCGTTGGGCTGGTAGTAGCGGTTGCTCTCCTCGCCGCCGGGAATCTGGATGATTTTCTCGGGCACGTACAGGTAGAGCTGTATTTTGAAGTTGCTGCGGTTGTCGCCCGTGCGCTGGAACTCGTTGCGCACCTGGGTGACGGCATCGATGATGGAACCCGAGCCTGTGCCGCCGCCCAGGCCGGCGCAGATGTGGAATGTAACGTCTTCCACGTCTTCCTTCTTCTTCAGCTCTCTGACGCGCGAGTGTACCTGTCCCACGAAGGTGTTCTGCGGCAGTCCGCACATGTTGTTGGCCATCAGCATGCGTCCGAAGCGGCGGCGCTGTCCGCCGATGCCCTCGCTGATGATGGCGCCAATGCCGTCGCGCAGCATCGACTGGTCTTTGCGGTTGATGAACGAGTTGATGCCGGGATAGTTCTCGAGGTTATCGAGCACGCCGGCGCCGATGCCGTTGATGGAGAGGCGCTGGGCGGGCTTCAGCTGGACTGACACGCCCAGCGTCTGCCATAGCTCCTCGTTATTCAGATCTGTCAGGCTGGAGTCTACATAGAGATACTCAATGTTCGACGTTCCCTGAGGATCCAGCGAGCGGAACTCTTCATAGATTCGTTTGCGCAGAGCACGGATGATGGAGCCACCAGTGCCGCCTAAGCCGATGATGAGATGATTTGCCATGATGTTTATAGTTTTTTAGAGTTATTAGTCATCGTAGAACTTGGTTCTGGCATGAGCTGTAGTGTGGCGTCTTGCCGACTTGGCCCCCTCCATGGTCTTGATGACAATGAAGGCGCCCAGCAGGACGAAGAAGAGTGACCACAGCAAGTGTTTCAGAATGTATTCGTTCATGTAGCTTTGCATTGTGTCGTTCATGGCCTTGGCCAGGGTGTCGGGCGTGTGCCCGCTGAAGTCGGCCATGTTTGCATAGTGCCCCACCAGCGGCAGGTCGCGGCCCAACTGCTCTATGATTTGCTGGCTGTCTTGCTGCGTGAACTCGGTGTCGGGGCTGGCGTTGGCTATATAGTGGTTCACCAGGCTTTCCACCTGGCCTCCATAGCTCTTGATGGTGACGGCCCCGCAGATGATGATGGCGTGATAGGCCAGCAAGAGGAAGAGAATGCCGCCCACGATGATGCTCAAGGGCGTAAAGGCCCGGTTTTTATACCAGGATTTGATGATGAAAAACATAAGTCCAGTTCCCACTACAGTGATAACGATACCCAGAAAGAGGCTGCCGATGCTGTGTGAGATAATGTTGAACAATGCTCCCATAGTTTCAGCTTTTTATTTTCATTTTAAGCTGCAAAGTTAACAATTTTCCCAATGAGCCATGCTACCCCCCCCATTTTTAGAGATATATATAAAAGTTTTGCGTTTGTTAACGGTCTGTTTTGGAAAAAATCCCGACCCCGTTTGAGAAAAATCCGAACGGGATTTATTTCAAACGGGGCCGAGATTTATAGTCCGTGCGCAGGCCGTGTGGGGCCTACGGCCTCCCGCCCTGTGGAGCCAGGGGCCGTACGTACTTAGAAGTAGATGGCGGCAGAAATCTGGAAGGTGTTGCTCTTCACGTCGTACTTCTTCTGCAAGTCTTGGGCGGCGGTTACCACGCTGCCCTCGATGTCTGCAGTGTTGCCCAGAGGGATGTTGTAGACGGCTCCCACTTCGAGGTGCTTGAAGAGATAGACGCCGGCACCGATGTTGATGCCGAAGGTGGACTTCTTCAGCTGGAACTTGTCTTTAACCTGCTGCTGGGTGTCGCCCAGGTACATCACGTCGAACTCTGTGTCGCCGATGTTGAAGCCTACCTGCGGACCGGCAGCGATGTAGATGCCTCCGAGGCCTCCGAGGCCGATGTTGTAGCGCAGGTTCAGGGGCACGTAGACGTACTGCTGCTTCACTTTCTCGCCTTCCACTTCCGACTTGCGCTGGTCGTAGAATGCGGCAATGTCAACTCCAAGTCCGGCAACGAGCGAGGCTTTCAGCGTGGGGCCGATGTACCAGCCGTTCTTGTTCTCCTTTGCCATGTCCTTCAGGCTGGAGAAGGTGGAGTTCTTGTCGATGTCCATGCTGGTGATGTTGTAACCGCCTTTGACACCGAACTTCACGCTCTGTGCGCTAGCGGGCGCAGCTGCGGTCAGGGCTGCTGCCACGAGCATCATACTGAATAGTTTTTTCATAAAACGTTTATGTTGAAGGGTTAGACATTAATGGCGTTCACGGCGCACGCTGACCCGTGCCGGGGCGGAGCTGCCGGAAGGGCTGCCGGAGCGCTCGCGCTTGGTGCGGGCACGGGCAGCCTTCTCTTTCGGTTCGCGTGTGGCCTTGCCCGCCTTGGCGGCTCTGACGGCTTTCGGGTCGGCATTGGCCAGGCTGTCGAGGGAGTCTTTCTTGGCCTTGTCGCCAAAGAGGTTCTGTCGGAAGGCTTCCAGCTCGGCCTCTATGCGTTTCTGCTCGTCGCTGTACTTGGTGCTGTCGCCGCCGGCCACCTGTGCCAGCGTGCGGCCCAGGCGGTTGGCCGTCTTATAGATTTTCCCTTTGTACTTGTTCAGTGTGAAGTAGTCGTCGAGGTTCATCTGGGCGGCGTCGTTCACGTCGCTGGTCTTGATGGTCTGTCGGCTCAGGTAGGGCTCCACCTCGCTGTACTTCACCCAGAACAGGGGGTACTTGGCGGCCTCGCCGCCGAAGTCGTCCTCGCGCAGCATGACGGGGCAGAAGGCGATGGGCTTGATGTGGAACGTCGACGTGGCCTGGTTGTAGTAGGCGCACTCCTTCAGGTAGTACATCTTCACCTCGGCAGAGGGGATGTCGCTGTTGTCCACCTTCACCTTGCCCTGCTGTTCCTCGTACATGATGTGGTAGTTGTCGAGCAGCGTCTTCATGTCGACCTTGGCCGATGCCTCCAGCACCTCGTTGCCGTCGAGGTTATATTCGTAGACGGGGATATATCCGTTCAGGGCGAGCTTGAAGACGTAGGTGAACAGGTTGAGGCGCTTGCCCTGCGGCTCCACGGGGTCGTAGAGTCCGGCGTTCTCCTCGTCGTCCAGGTTGATCTCGCGGTAGATGTCGCGGCGCCATACCACGTCCTCGGGCATGTCGAGCGCCGTGGGGTATTGCAGGCGCATGCGCTGTGTCATGCCTCCCTGCTGGGTGGCGTTCTGCTGCCCTTGCCGGCTCTGTTGCTGGCTCTGTTGCTGCTGGGTCTGCTGGGTGCGGCGCTGCTTGGGCTGAGCCTGCACCACGCCGGAGAACAGTGAGCAGTGAACAGCGAGAACTATTCCCAGCACAAGCCAGCGTCTGGCCGATATTTGATGCCTTCTTTTCATGTCTTTATAATGGTGTATGTTTAAACTCTTAACTCTTAACTTTTAACTCTTAACTCTTCACTCTTAACTCTTCACTCTTAACTCACAAGCTACTGCACTTTTATTTCCATGGCTGCGGGCAGGGTGCGCTCGATGCCGTCGGGGCCGATGGCGGTGACGCCAGAGATGTAGAAGCGGCGCCCGCGTGAGAGCTTTCGGAACTGGTCTTTCTGGGCGGCGGAGAAGTTGGCCCCGTCGCTGTTGATGGGCTTGGCGTTGCCCATGTTGTCGAAGAACACGGTCTGGAACGAGAGCACGCGGAAGCCGATGTCGAGGATGCCGTCGTCGATGGCTGCGCCGATGGTCTCGGCGGCCAGCAGGCTGGCCTTGTACATGTTGCCGCCCTTGAAGCGCGAGGGGTTGCCCTGGTCGTCCTTGATGTCGATGTATGGGGTGGGGTCGGGCAGCTTGCGTACTCGGAACGAGAAGGTGCCCATGGTCTGCGGACGGCCCGTGTTGGTCGAGGTGACGGTGATGACGGCGTCCTGTCCTATCTTCGCAGGCTTGGCAATGTACTTGCCGGCGCCGTTCGGCGTCAGGGTGCCGTTGGTCATCGAGGCCGAGATTTTGTTCAGGGGCACGCCGGGCACGGAGACGCTGACGGGGTTGTTGTAGCCGGCGTAGAGCATGCGGGTGAGGTCGGCCGAGACGGTTGCCGAGGGCTCCACCACGGTGTATTTCTGCTCGAAGTCGCGGCGGATGGGGTCTCCGTTGCCGTTGATGGTCTGGATATAGCCAGAGAGGGTGAAGTCGCCGGTGCGCGACGTCGTCGTCTCATAGATGTTGCCGGGCAGGTCTGCCTTCTTTCCGCCGATGTATATCTCCGGCACCTGCGTGGTGTCGATGGCGGCCATGACGATGTGTGCCGAGAAGCGGTCGCCCTGCACGATGGTTTGCGAGTTAGGGATGACGAAGGCGTCGAGGGCGTTCACGCGGATGTCCTTCACGTCGATGTTCTGCACCAGCGTGTGCAGCACCTCCTTCTCAGCGTTGCGCACGTCGTTCTGTAGTTTGGTGAGCATGGTCACGGCAGCCACGGCGGGCATGGCCTCGAACATGTACTCCTGCCAGTTCTTTCCCAGGATTCCGTTGGGCACGGTGGTGGTGAGGTCGCTGGCGATGTGCTCGCGCTTCACGGAGTCGGCCACCATGGCGAGGATGCCTTCGCGGTAGTCGTCGACGGCCTTTTTCAGCTCTGCGCCGCGCCCCTTGCCAGGGGCCAGCATCACCTGGTTGGCAGCCTCCAGGTCTTCCTTGTTCTGTAGCTCGTCGGGGTTGGCGTCGTTGCCGTCGGCCTCCTGGGCGATGGCCAGCTTCAGTTCAGAGGCCAGGCCATAGAGGTGCTGGCTCATTTCCTTCACCTGCATGGCCTTGTCGTACCACTCTTTCACCTTCTGCGGGTTGGCAGCCATCTGCTGCTCAAAGTCGTCGTATATGACCTGGTTCTCCTGTGTGGCGTTCTCCGTCGTGCGGTTCAGGCTCTCCTGCACGATGGCAAAGCCATTGAGCACCTCGTTCGAGACGTTCAGCGCCAGCATAGCCATCAACACCACGTACATGAGGTTGATCATCTTCTGGCGGGGAGATACGGGTCGTTTTCTGATTGCCATTGTCTGATGGGTTTAATGGACTTTATGGGGTTGTGTGGCTATTGGGCCGCATTACTGGGCAGCGGAGCCTTCGGCATGTTCACGGTCATGGCTTCAATCATGCGGGTGTATATCTTGTTCAGCTCGGCTATCTGTTCGGCCATGCGCTTCGACTGCTCGTTAATCTGGTCGATGGTGCCAATCTGCTGGCTGGCGCCCTTCAGCTGCATCTCGTAGACCTTGCAGATGCCGGTGAGCGTGCGGTTGAGGTTCTCCATCTCCTCGCTGTCGCGGGTCAGGCGTTCGCTCTGCTCCGACACCTTCTTCAGCGTCTCGGTCAGTGCCTTGAGCTGCTCCACGTAGCCTTGCGTGGCCTCCTCCATCTCCTCGGGGTCGATGTCGGGCAGTTCGGGCTGACTGACGGCTCCGATGACGCCGCCGACGCCGCCGATGACGGCCGGTCCGGTGCCTTCTGCCGAGGTGATGGGCGCCGTGGTGTCACCAGGCTCGCCTGATGCCGGGCCGCTGCCGCCACCAATGATGATGGTGCCGCCACCGCCTCCGATGACTCCAGCGGGAGAGCCGCCGGACACTACGGCAGGAGAGCCGCCGGTTGCAGCGGCCACATTGGCCTCCACCTCTTCGTCGATGACGTGTGTGGGCAGCTCCTTGCCGTCCTCCGTCTTGTCGAAGGGACGGTCGAAGCCGGCGATGAAGAACACCAGCACCTCAGTTCCCATGCCGAGGAAGAGCCAGAAGTTGGCACCCGGCAGGTGGGTCAGCTTGAAGAGTGCACCCATGATGACGATGGAGGCGCCCCAGCTGTATGCGTAGTTCATGAACGTCTGTCCGGGCACGCTGTCGAGCCATTTCTGCAGGCGATAGATGGGGTTGAATTTGCTGTATTTGGTCATTTCTTTTGGTAGGTTTTGGTAGGGGGTAGGTTTGGGTAGGGAGTGGCAAGTGGGCGATTAGCGGCGTTGCTTCTTCGTAGAAGCCTTGGCGGGCTTGGCCTTCTCGCTGGTGGTGTTGGCCAGCGAGCGGACGCAGCGGAAGCCGATGTAGGAGCGTGGCTGGTTCTGGTATTCGCTGCTGCGCCATGCCGAGCGGATGAAGCTCTCGGGGTCTTTCCACGAGCCGCCGCGCACGCTCTTCTTCTTCAGCCGGTAGGGGTCTTCCTTGGCGGCGTTGTACTTCAGCTGCGGGTTGAGGTCGCTCATGGCGTCCACGCCGGCCTCGGTGTAGATGGTCGAAGTCCACTCGGCCACGTTGCCGGCCATGTCGAAGAGGCCGTTGGAGTTGGCGCTGTAGATGCCCGCCTTCGAGGTGATGAGGTTACCATCCTTCGTGTAGTTGCCGTCGTCGGGTTTGAAGTTGGCGAAGAAGCATCCCTTGCCGCTGGCCACGTCCTCGTTCTCCCAGGGGAACTCGTTCTGGTTCTTTCCTCGGGCGGCGAACTCCCACTCAGCCTCTGTCGGCAGACGGT
>ERZ842401.4133-NODE-4133-length-17209-cov-6.150344_pt1 | contig 17209 bp, 15 predicted proteins | sample MGYA00521270_ERZ842401 | MGnify/ENA primary metagenome ERZ842401 (study PRJEB31892, sample SAMEA3878208) | bioreactor metagenome | biome: Moose rumen | place: Sweden | collected 2011-10 | study: EMG produced TPA metagenomics assembly of the PRJEB12797 data set...
CATTGAAGGCTCCAATGATGCTGACCACTGCGGCAATCACATAGAGAAGGTTTCGTACTGGGTCGATGTAACCCTTGAAGGTACCTACGGCACCTGTGATGGCACTCGATCCGGCATCGGCCATGGCATAGCCCGTGCTCATCATCAACATCAACGCCAAGCTGGCGAATCTCAAACCTTGGTAAGACAGCTTCGTCTTACATGACTTCAAAAGGGAGCAGAGCTTGCTCCAGTTTTTCTGCATAGTGTGTTTTTCATTGTTTTACTTGTTTTTTTGAAAATCTTTAAGTGGGATTGTGTGTTTTTCATCCGTAAGGTTTAAGTCTATTCGTAAAGCTTCATCACATCTTTCAGGGCTGTGCTGCCTGGATTGTCATGCTCCTCTCTGAGGGCATTGTGCAGCTCATCAATGGTGTAGCCACCGCACATCTGAGTCAGTCCGTCATCCTGAGAGGTTTCCTCCTTAGTGGATGTCTTTGTCAGTGGAATGTCTTCCCTGCTGACCTTGACAGGCTGGTATTTTTCAACCTCGCCTGTGATGTCCACCTCTTCCTCTATGTGCAGCTCATCAGACAACACGCCCTTGGTAAAGAACAGGTCGTGAATAATCTGATAGGCGTAATAGATGACATAGCCCATAATGATAATTGTCAATAGTGTTGTGAATTTCATAGTATTCTCTTTTTCGTTTGCTTCGTTGTTTTCCTGAATTCGACTGCAAAATTATAGATAATATTTCAATCGCAATGCCTTTTTATCTGCTTTATATACTTTTCATTCCCTCCTTTGCATCTAGGCACAAAAAACGCTGACCCTCACGAGCCAGCGTCCTTACCTTTTTATTATAAACAAATCGTATGATTCTCACTCCTCACAGCAGTTTCTGTCACAGCATGGTCTGACAGAGCAATTCTTAGTGAGTAGCAACCAGATAAAGTAGAGTCCTTTGTAAGTCCACTGCTTTTCTGGCATTCCGTCAACATCCATCTTTTCTATAATCAGATCTGAATCCTTTAATGCCTCTGCCAGTTCCCATCCTGCATCGTCATCGTTAACAATGATGACGTCGTTCTGCTTCAGTGTACACAGCAGTCCTTCTTCTGGCATACCATAAGCTGCGGCAACTGACGCAGTGCCCACTGAAAAACCTGACTCCTGCAGGAACTTGTCAAAGCAAGTCTTAGCATACAGGTCACCACAACTGGTCATATGTCCATCACGATGGGGAACAAAACACTTTGACTGGAAGTCATTGACAGGAATCTGCACAACTCTCATCTTACCATTTTCCTTCTTTTCACATCTGGTATTAAAGCGTACCGGGATGTCAAAGAGGGCCATCTGCTGTCTGTATGTTGTATTACAGAAACAGGCAAGTAGCTCCAGCGTCTTATCCTGCATCACTACATGCTGGGTAAAGCCGTGCAAACTGAGAAGGTAGTCATCGTCTTCAGGCTTCTCCTGATAGGAGTAGCCCTCAACACCGTTTTCTTGAAGCTCATTCACTGCCTCGTCCCATGAGTTAAACACTAGGTGGTATGTTCCTCGCAAACTGTATGGAAACATTTCACCATGTAAAATGCTTTTAAAAGCATCTAGACAAAAGTCTTCAAATTCCTTTTCGGAACATAATAGATTAATTGTCATGTTTTTGCTATTATTAATTTGGTAAATATTCATCATGCTGCTTCTTTGTGTGGTTTTGACAGGAAATTGGCTGTCACATGAATGCTTACCATTCTCGCCAACTCATCAAGAAAGGTTGGTTGCACACGGAAGTCATTAGGTATAAAGCCATCGATATAGTCTTTTGGCCATGATTTCAGCGATAGTCGCTCACAGGCGAAGTCCTCATTGAACGGCAGCTTACAACGCTTGCTCTGGATATAACCGATAAGGATGTTTCTGAGCACATCCTCATAGTTCTTGTTCTCCACTCTCACAGGTCTTCTATCGTTCTCTACCTGACGGACTATCATTGTTCGTCTGTTATCGCTCAACTCGCCTAACAGGAAGGCAGCATTGAGCTTCGTTCCTTTCACCTTTCGTACTATGTGGGTATTGCCCACTTCAACATCGTAGGTTAATAGCTCCAGTTTTTCCAGTCGGAGCTTCTTTTCTGGACTAAGTTCTTTCATAATATAGTTTTATTTGTTATTTTCTTATAGTTGTACACCTTATTCATCATTCATTTTTCATTCGTTGCTTTTCACACTTAGTTTTTCGCTTCTGGATGGTGACTGTACCACGCCATCTTGCGGAAGTCCTCATTCTCGAAGTGGATATAATAAGCCATCTCGTTCATTCTGGACACAATCCTCAGTCCAAGATGTTCTCTCAATTGGTCACTGTCGAGATTGGTACTCACCACCATGGGAAGGCGTAATTTATAACGCTCTGTGATAAGTTCTCGTACCGGATAGAGGGGATTGCCCCATCTCAGTATCTCTGCAGGCTCACAGCCCAGGTCTTCAATACCGAGGTACGACGGCCAGCTTAACAATTCGTTCCAATCTCTGCTGGAGTCCATCAATGTGCAGATTTTGGTAGCATCAAGGATTCTCAATCCGACATCATCTGACACCAGCCTGTGGTCTGTCAGCCAGCGCAAGGCTTGTCGCATAGCAGTCATCAGTGTGGTCTTACCGGTGGCGGTACTGCCGTCCAGTACAATCATAAAACGGTTGTCACTTCTGTCTGTCAGAATATGAGCAAGCTTTTTAATGGCCCCACTGGTCAGGTTGTTGGGAACATATGCAACTCTGCGCATGGCAACCTGCTTGCGGTAGGCCATCTCCAACAGTGATGTCAAGCTTTGTTCATCCACGCCTAACTTAGAGTGGTCTGTCATACCCGGAAGCATAAGAGCTCGTCCTTGACGCTTCAACACCTCTACGAGGGTCTTGATATCCATCGGTTGTCCCATACTGTACTTGTTGTGTTACTGGTTTGTTGCGGTAGTTGTTCTCCAATACCTTCTGAAAGTTCTGCGGCATCATCATCCAGTCGAAGCTGGCCACCCATCCCTTTGGTCCTTTTCCGTTCAGGAAGTCACTCTCAGCGGCATTCTTGATGGCTTGCTTCAGCGTGTCCTTGTTCACGCCCGTCTGCGACATCAGACGTTCAAAGGCTTGTCTGCGCTCTGACGTGATAATAGCTACTTGCTGAATGCCTTTACCTTTCATCTGTTCATTGAAGAAGGCTACTATTTCATCGAAGGAATTCTTATCTTTATCCTTCAGACATCTTACTTCTTCCATCTCACATCTATTAGCCACCTCCTCCTCGCGCGTACGCGCTCCTCCACTGGCTATAATATTTTTCTCTTTATTATTAATAATAGGTGGTAAAGGTTGGCGGTAACTTTGGTGGTCAACATCGTGGTCAACTTTTACCACTGGTGTTACCTCTGACTTTACCTCTGAATCAGCCCATCCCAATGGGGTAATGGTGATGATTGTCTTACGGCTATCGGTCTGTCGCTCAATGAGTTTTTCGTTTTCCAATCTCTGCAGGAAGTGTATCACGGTTGGCTTGCTTACCTGCCACTGCTTTACCAGCGAATTGACCGTTACGATGACCTGTCTTGCTTGGAGGTAAACCTGTTGATGGTTATACCAGACGGTCTTGCCCGTCCAAGAGGCTTCTCGCCTAAGCTGAGTCCACCATTTCAGGTACTGGGCATTCTGCCCTACCCAGCCATCCAGCACTGCTAATGGCAATGTGATGTACCCAGCCGTTCGTTGTTCTGTTTCTTCACTACTCATAATTATCAATTTTCAATTAGAGTAAGTCTTTGCATCTTACGGCAGCGAACGCTGCTTCTATCTGACACTTGGAATAATAAAAAGGTGAGTTCTGGCTGGTTCCTTTCTTGAAGCCCTTGATCATTCCTTTCCTGACCATGGCATCAAACTTACGACTCATCTTACTGTCGTTTCCCAACCAGGTTCTCACCTCTGACGCTTTCAGCTCATCCTTAACCGGATCAAGCCGCTTCACCGCTGACATCGCACCAAGCGTAGCGGCATTCGTTAGCATCGCTTGCAATGTTGTTACCGGAATATCCATCTTTTTACATTCTTTTGTATTATAATTATACTAATTTATAAAATATAACTGTTTTTTCTTGCATATTTCGGAGATAATACTTATCTTTGCACCCGAATAGCAGTTAAAACGGCTGCAAAATTACAGATATTTATAATTTTAAGCAAGAGATTTATAATTTTCATTCCCGATAAACGTCGGATTTTAGCAAAATTTAAACATTATGACTCAAATCAATGAACAAGAAGTCATGCAAGGTGTAGCAGAGAGATTTGCAAAAGCTGCTGAAGAACTGCGCCTCTCAGGAGCACAACTCTACCGCGAAGGTATCGTCACCAACGACCAGGTACTGAGCAAAATCAAGAATGGCTGGCAGAAGCCTACCAAGAAGGCCATTGATCTCTTCTGTCAGAAATATGATGTGAGTGCTGCATGGCTATATACTGGTGAAGGAAATATGTTCCTTGGCAGAAACAAGCCTTTTGGACCTCGCATAGAGTCAGCTGATGAAAAGCTACTGTACAACACGGATTTTGATTCGTGCCTGGATAGCAACGGACAACCTATATCTACTGGCAAAGAAACACCTGTATCTTTTCCTATGGCAGGAGATTTCGATTTCATGTGCATCAATACCGACAAGTCCCTTGCGCCATTCATCATGCCTGCTGACATCATTGCACTGAAGCGTCTGAGTTCATGGAAGGAATATATTCCTGGTGGTTTCATCTGTGTCGTTGTTACCAGCGAGTATAAAGTTCTCCGCAAGGTGTCTGTCACACAGCCAAACGAGCAGAGCATCAACTTCACACAGATGGTCGATGGCACTCCCGTAGAGTCCAGCATCCCCAAGGACATCATCGTAGAGATCTACAAGGTCGTCGGCAACTACCGCCGCCAGTGAACTGGCCCGACCAAACGCAACATCCCCCGACCCAGCTCACGAAAAGCTGAATCGGGGGATGCCTGTATATATGCCGCTATAATGCGAAGCCGTTCATCTACGACTCCACATCTTCCATCTTACTTCTTACTTATCACATCTATTCAGCTCTTCCATCACCAATTCAACGGACACACGCCTCCCATATCCCAGAAAACCTCCGAACCCAAAGTCCATGAGGTAAGCCGGAATCCCCGTATAGTTTGATGTATAGAGCCCTCTTCTCATTTTATTATCTCTCTTGTTTTTTATCTTGTGCTGGTCGTTTTTCCAAACGGAAAGCCACCATTCCAATTTTTCAAAACATAGTCTTAATGAAACGAATAAAAGCCGTAAGAATCCTTATAAAATAGCAATCAGCTCATTATACACATCCTCCAAATCATCGTGTTCCAAAGGATCTTCTTCTCCAATTCTTCCACTATGCATACCTCCTGAAGACAAAATAACATATTGCTCTTGCAATTTTTGATTTACTTCATCAGGAACTTCTTTCAACCCCAATAAGTTTGCCCATAATATTCCCTGTGCACCATATCGATATTTGCATGGTTCTAGATTCAAAAATATCTTTTCATCCACCAACAACTCTATAGCCTTACGTAGCATCTGTGCAGCTCCCTCTGCTTCTTTTATATCAAAGGGTGTTGTATCTATAAATTCCTTCGCCGCTTCTAAATAATACTTGGGGTTGTCTTTGTCATAATTCCTAAGGATTCCTGTTGTATTACCTTTCCGGCTTACCATATAGGCCATTACATGCTTATTGGTGCCTGTCCTTGTAGCTGGCAGCGAATTAATCTTATAGATATTTACTTGTTTGCTTTTATAGATGGCATTTGTCAGCCAAATGTTATGCGTAAATAAGATAACCTGGTTATCAAGTTTAATCAGTCTTTCTGCAAACTTTCGAATGATATTGTTGTCCAGACTATTTACTGGGTCATCCAGGACAATTGGATTCTTATTTTGTTTCAGTTCCAAATCAGATATAAGCAATGCTAGAGCCACAGCTTTTATTTCACCTTCGCTCAATACATTCTCCACTTCAAATGGTGAATTCAACTTGACCGCCAAGTAAGGACTTCCCGCTTCAAAGATCCTTTCTACAGAGATTCCACGGTTTTTACCAAGAAGTTTCTTTATCTCTACGTCTAGTTTTGCCTGCAATGTCGATAGATACTTATCGTAAACGCCTTCCAAATCAATTACATATAACTCAGGCACATGCAATTCCGCCTCTTTTTCTGGGCACTTCTCCATCACCATGGCTACGAGTTTCTCTACATTCTTCTGGAAATCAGCAAAATCAAAGAAGCCATGTGTATTCAACAGATAAGAATCTGGCTCATGCCTTTTAACTAAATAGCTCGTATATTTTGAATCAAACACGGTTATCTTGTCAAACGGTGCCATTCCTTTTGTGGTACCGGTATTGTCCCAATCAAAAACGGGTTTATCAACACCATCCAATTTATAGGATATTTTACACGATGGATTCGCAGGATGTTCCTCATATATATTCTGCAAAACTGGTTGTGCCAACTTACCTCCCGCTAAATGATCCAGCACACGATAATAGCCACTCTTTCCACTGCCATTCTGCCCATACACGAGCGTAATACCTTCATCGCAAAAAGCCATCTCGCTCCCCGCCTTTAAGGCATTAACGCCCCCTTCATGAACCAACTTCGTTATCCTCAATTCTTGCTCTGGTGTTTCAGCTGGCTCAGCTGAGACAGCGGCACCATGGGATACAAACAGATCGTACACAACCTGAACACCAGCAGCATTAATCACGCCATTTGTCAGAGTCCTATAACACAGTTCTTTCACCCACCCAAACGTAGATAATTGGGCTAACTCCAACAGAAAATTGTTTTTATGTATAAAACCTGCCATATCTACTAACTTAAACCTGATTTAATCATGGATGCGTACGACGAACCATTTGTCATCATAAAGTCTAGTACGGTAATCAATCTTTTCCTTAGTATATCATCCGTCTTTATCTTATCATTCAAGTTGGGGAGTTCTCGGCGCAAGATGGCTTCAATATTTGTCATCGTATCCTGACTATAGTCTTTCAATGCAAAACTGGGATTATTTTCAATAATTACATTGAAAATCTCCAGAGAATCCATAAAATAGTTCTTTGCCAAGGTCCTACTCACGTGTGTTATGTTTCTTAACACAATAGGTAAATGTCCCAAGTCAACGGCTATTCTACGGAAGAAATCCATATCCTTTTCTTCAATGCGGAACCAGTCATCGCCCCAGTGCGAGAACTGTACAGGGTTAAACATATAATTGTTTAGCATCTCACTGTGGAAGTGGTTGTCACGCTGATGTATAATAGTATCATATAGTGCATACCATACAATCCAGAATCTATCGTAATCATTAGTTATCAATGTACGGTAGATGAATGACATCAGAAGTGTATCATGCACGTCGGTATTCAAGTAGCGGGTAAAGTATGTAAGCAGGCGGGGAATCTCTTCATTGGATGCACTGAGCAGAATGCGAGCCACCATGTATGAACACGAATGTCTCTGTCCTATATATAGGTTCTTTCGCTTATCGTTTAAATCCCAAATATGAGATACGCGCTCCAAAGAAACATCCGCAATGTGTTTCAACTTCTCTGATTTCGGATAGACCGACAACAGGCATAACAGCGATTCGGCATCTTCATAGAGCAATGCTTCTATTTCACCACTTTTCGCTTTGTTCTCAATATATTCCCATACCAGAGCATACATTACAGCTTCGTGCTTATCCCATAGTTTTTGGTTGGCTATAACCTCAGCCACTACGTCGCAAGCCCGTTTCCCTGCTACCTCTTGTGATATCGAAGCGTATATGTATAGAATATGTTTACATCTGTCCACATACTGGGGTCTTCTATTCATGATAATCCCCACTACTTGTAGACAAATATCATATTCCGACAGACTATTACCCACCATGTGATTAACATCCTCTAATGCATTGACCACAATGCCAACACAGTAGTCAAAATCATTAGCCGTTAATTGGTCTTCGAAATCACGAATAAGAACAGAACAAACTGTTGATGGAACGAATTCATCCCCAGGCAGCAGGAACAACCCTCCTTCACGGGTCTCTAATTGCTTCAGAATGTCCCTGCACACATCAAGTGATTTCAGTGGATTATCCTCATATTGATTTCCCTTTATCTTCTCAAATTCACCTTTAGCACGATATGTGGCCCACATCCTTAGCAACGAACCTGCCATCATAGCATTTGAGTTCTTTACCGTATCATCACTCATGACTTTCTGCTCTTCGTCCAGATGCGGGGTGAACAATGTTCCCTTTGCGCCGTTGAAATCAACTGCCTCTTGTTTCATTGATCGGATATCGCATCTGGAAATAATGAATTTCGTCAGGGGCTTCACATCCTCTGGCTCCAATTCAAGTTGTTCTTTCAACGAATCAACATTCTTATAAGCGCGTTCCAGTCGTTCTTGCCCTTCGGTATTTATCGCACCAATGTATGTTGCCTGAATATTGAATAGAAGGGTCTCAAGATGCTGCTTTCGGTGTTTCAGAGCATTGGAGTTCTTTCGTTCCGTCAGCATATTCTGATTTCCATGGAATGCAAATTCTATCATGCCCGAATGAACCTCGCTGGTATATCGTGTGAGGTCGTATTTCAACAGCTGCAAATTGGAAGTCATAATGATTGCCTCATCAAAGAATTCGTCTGGATATGCGACGACCAGACTGGCAACAATGGATAATAATGATAAACTTTGTGAGTGGGTTATTATTTCCTGCAAATACTTCTTTACCTCGTCTGTACGTTTTTCTTTTACTGATTGAAGCAGATATCCTTCCAAGGCCATGTGGATACTTTCAAGTAAATGCGGTGCAGACATCCCAGAAGTACCACGATACAGGTTCCAAAGGGTCTGATTGCCTAACTTGGTAACGGTTGCCCCATCTGGCAGTATTAAATCAAGAGGCTCTACAATATCGCCATGCCATCGGGCTTTGGCATATTGGTTCACACATTTATCCACAAATTGGATAATGAAATTAAGTGTAATCTGAGGATGGAAGACAAGCATACTGCCAATACATGTTTGCAGCCCGCTGGCGGGAAAATAGGTGAGCATCAACCGTCGGTCACTCAACCCCCAAGCTTCTTCAGAATCGATATGGCTCGACCTGTTGCCCCATGGTTCATCCTTTTTATCCTCTTCCTGCTCACACCAGAACAAATCCATCAGAGCAAGCACTTCTTGAGGATATAATATATAGAGCGGTAATCCAGTATCACCTTCAGCCTTTACAATAAAAGAACAGAGTTCATAATAAGGGTCCAAGTGGCTTACCCACTTATTGATGATGACCTCATCTAGAATATTTTTGATTTCAGCAGGAATATATGAAAAATACTGTGCGGTGAGTTTACATGCCCTCTCTTTCTTTTCGAAAAAGCAATCATCACCTTTCTTACGTATTTCAGCAACTTCCACATGTGGCTGCAAAGCAAGCAGTCCAGCTTTATGTAGAGTCTGCTTGTCACCATTTTGTATCCATGGGTAGTCAGTCAATATAGTATTGATAGCCCTCCCTTCTTGGGTGGCCAACACATCATGGTAAGTATAGATAAAGTCAACAACACAGTTCCATCCCGAGCCAATTGGTCGCATAACAGGATATTGCGCGCCCTGATAGGTAACGTATGTCAGTATCTCCTTGCAGTTAACAGGAAGTATTTTCAATAAGTATTTTCCCCATTGAAAATCATTAGCTGTCAGCGCTTCTTGATAATTATTAAAGAATGTATTAGCAAACGTTTTAGAGCGCAGTATCTCCGCAAAAACAGCAGTTAGCCACTTTTCACCCGTAAGCGTTCCATTAAAAACGGCATTAATAAATAGTGGCGCGCATTCCGGATCTTCATCTATCAGTTTTCCATACCATCGTTTGAAGGCATTTACCGATGAAAGACTCTCTCCTAAAGCTTGAGTAAATGCTTCAACATCCTTCTTCTCTTCCCAAATAGCACCAACTTGGTAATCTAACGCCCATTCCTGATAGATATCATGAGCAAAATAATAGCCCTTCCTATTATCATAGCAAACTATATCATCAAGCATTAAGGCAGCTATCGCATCTGTATCAAGGTCAGCCTTCTTAATATAGAATCCCTCGGTACTGAGTTTGCGCCTTGCCATTTCTAACAAGCACTGCTCCCTTTTTTCTTGTTGAGAGAAAGAATAGTTTGCTTCCCCCCGTATTTTAGTTTCCCATACCCTGTTTCGGAATGCATCCAGCGTCAGATTACTACCAGCCACTACCTCCGTATATCTCGCCAAATAGAAGAGATTATGGATTCGGCTATATAAGTTTTTATCTTGGGGTTTAGCAAGACTATTCCCTGCTAGGAAGTTTTCCAAAGACTCATCCGAAAGAAGCGGTACGTCAACGGATATAGTATTTAGCTCCAACGATGTTGTCAGCAGCTTAGAGAGCCTTCCAACGCTTGATTTTCTTGCAGTAAAAACCATCTGCCACCTGTCTTGCTGCATAGAGCCAATAAACAGGGTCAGTGGCATCTTGTTTCGTAAGTCCAGCAGCTTCTCAGCTGAGTCTATGACCACTATCTTTTTAGTTATGTCAGCGTAGTACTGTCGAACTTGTCCCAATGAAAAAGTTTTTTCAAGATGGAACAATGTATTTACATCATCTGTATCAAATTGAGAGGCACTTAGCCATATAACTGGCACTTCTGGATGATGGTTAATATATGATTTGATGACAGCCGACTTGCCACATCCTCCTTCCCCTTGCAATATTACATGCTTTTCCTGAATGAGTAACCCTTCTAACTGGCTCTTTATGTCTTCCCGTTCTATGGTCAGTTCTTTGCCACCGTAATTAATTGAATCTTTAATGGTTTTTGAGTAGAGCAGGTTAGCATTTTTGATATATTCATCCAAGTGAATCAGGTCAACTTCAAGATCAAAAAACAGGTTATATATCAGCTCGTCTTGTGCAACGACATCCAATATATTGGCATCCATTATCCACTCAATGATCATGGAATTGGCTTTTGCCGTATCTTCCACATCCTTTTGTCGTGCTGTTTTCTCCTTCCCTTCAGGTGGGTTCCCGAACAAAAGATTGGTATAGACTATAATCTTGTTCTGCTTTGGATAGTGAGCATGTGCCCTCTCTATGGAGTGCTTTATCTGTCTTGTATGACTATCATCCAGTGTTTCGCCAGAAAAATACTTTGCCTGGAATCCAACAATCTCACTACCTTTTTCAATGGGGACGGTTTCATTTCCCGCATTATTGTAATAATAAGGCAATGATTCCTCGATTCCGTATCTTCTACGGAACAACATCCTGCATAGCGATTCGAAAGCTCCTTGCGGGTTTTCCGAATATTTTGCTTCAAAATTTTTCCATGTAGGGTATCTCATTCCTTAAAATTTTAGACCGTTACGACCAACTCTTTCCCTTCCCAATCCACCAGATAAGTAATCGCTGGTGAATGCATTCGTCCTACCATTTGCAGAAAGGTATCTTTTCTAAACTTGTACATCAGTTGGCGGCACTCTTCAATTTCATTCAAGTTAAATCCCAATACGGCTTGTGCAAACAATGCAACAGGCAGTTTCCTTATTCCAAGCCCTTTATAGAGTCCTTTCATTGCCACTTTTAATGCCCTCGTCCTCAAAAGCATATTGCAGACCTCGACATTGTGTTCTGCATAGACTTTATCCAATGCCAAGAACCCGTTATAACCCTTCTTTAAATCCTTGTTATCATACCCTACCATTACATGACATGACTCAGCCGTATATGTATCTGGAGTTTTAATCTGATAAATGAACCTTATCCTTTTATCATCAAACTCAAATGGATGCATCAAATGCACAACCTGTCGTTTTGTATCATCCAGCGGGTCATTATCCACTTTGCAAGGAGCCAGATTACACTGCGTACAGCAAGGTATTAAATTGAAAAAGTTCATTCCCAAGAAAGGATAATCGCATTTAGGCAGGAAATGGTCCAACTGCGGTTTTACAGTAACCTCACCTTTTTTACCCTGTTTCACCACACGATAGATATAAGCCCTTCCACAGTACGGACAGATTCTAATTCCCAACTTCTTAACAAAGTCATCTTTATCTAGCGGTTCTGCAAATATTGGTTTATCTCCATTGAAAGACCTCTTCACAAAAATTTCATGAATGATGGTGTTGAAGTCATCAACCACCATTCCATTTTTATACTTCAGCCGTTTCGCCTTTTCAACGGTAAGTCTATTAAAATGTTCCTTACTATCTTTAAGCACACGTTGGATTATAGCAATCTGTGCCTGCACATCTCCAATCAGAAGTTCATCCAGCAAAGGTTTCTTGGGATCACAGCATTCTTCAAGGAACTGACAAGTAAAACTCTTCGGGCTTGAACAGACTTTGAGCGTAAATGTCTTCATAGTTTTCGTTCCAACAGAACGCTTGAAAACGAACCCATCAGTACCATCCAAGAAACCCTTTATCTCCTCTCGCAATTTCTTCTTATATTTCTTCAGGTAATTGCTGGTCAGAGTATCTTTCTGACTATCATCAATCTTAATCTTGTACATGGTAACCAGAAAGTAGATAATTCACAATCAAAGGGTCACCTATCATACTCTGCACTTCTTCAGCGCCAAGAGTTTCCACAGACTCCCCTTTTTCGTTTTTTCCTGTCAACCATTCCTTGATACGTTGTGTAGCTACACCACCCAGTGCCGTATCTTCAAAAAAGAAGCTGTCATGAAGCATATCATAATAGTTAGCCCCAAATGTTTGGTTATCCACCACTCTTGGATTCCCCTTATCAAGATATAGCGTGTTCTGCGTCAATATATCCGTAAGAACAAAAGGAGAGTGTGTAGCAATAATAATGTTGATGCTCTTGATGATGTTGTTATCTAGATGACACCTTGAGATATAGTCTATCAGGTTCTTTACAAACTGCTTCTGATAGTCAGGATGGTAATACAACTCTGCCTCGTCAAAAACCAAATTGATATAGTTATATTGATGACAATTATTCGATGTTTTTACACTCTGAATATTTTTCAGATGGTAAAGGACATAGCTCATCGTGTATAACATCTGTCTCTCGCCGCTACTCATAGTCGATATGGTCATTGGCACTACTTGATTATCGCCCACAGAGTTTTTTTCTTTTTCCAGAACCAAGTCTATGTTGTAGAAAGCTGGAGGCAGCAATAATACTGCATCATCAAATGTCTCAACCCTTTTCCCTTTTACCAATGTGACTATATCAAATTCATCTTCATCCTTGTCATACACCAAATTTTCTGCATAGTTCATGCATTGCCGTATTTTCAGGTTGATATGAGAATCATATTCGGGATTGAGCAACCTATTCACAACCTCAGAAAAATTCTTTTTCCTTCTTTGAATCCATTCACCAATGAACTGTGAAAAGAATCCGTCATTATACTCCTTTAGGCTCTGCCTTAAAACCTCATCAATTCCCAACAGATCATAATAATCATCATATGTCATGCATATTTTGAAACTTTTGTATGACAAATACAACAAGACAAGGTCTTCCTTTGTCGTCGGTTTGAAGTTTCCCCTCTTATCGATAATCTCTTTCAAAGCATTAGTTTTCTCATGAAGTTTTTGTTTCCATACATTCGCAAATTCTTCGATTATTCTATCAAAATATGATTTCTTTATCTTTTCTTCCCAACTTTCATTATATTTGGCATCGATTTTCCTTTTGTAATTCCTGTTAATTTTATATCTGATAGCTTTCACACGATAGTCATCCAATATGGACGGTTCATTATGTGCCGTTCCTAGGACAGCTATGGCCGCTATTCTTTGTAATGCCAGTCCATTTTCTTTCTCAATATTTATACTACCTGCCTCTCTGAACGGGGTTATCACAATGGGTGATAGATAACCATCATTCTTATGGAACAGCCCTTCCACCCAGTTCCCATTGATTCTCACCTCCTTTTCTACTCCGTCTACCACTACAGTCGTTTTCTCCTTGTATTCCTTTTCATTCAGAGAATACAGACTGTAGTTATTGCTAATGGTATAGAAGAAATGGTCAAATCCAGCCAAATCACCTTTGCTTGATAATTTATTAGTAAAGAGTCCTTGCTTGTCCTGCTCGTAAAGGTATGTTTCATTTCCTCTGCATTTTACTTTATAGAGTTTTCCTCCAAGTTCATAGTACAGGTCAGCATTTAGGCCGTCGGCATATCTCAGGTGTCGTCCGTGCTTATTATCCATCTTTCCACCTAACACCGTTACAGAGTAATTGTTTATGAGTCTATAAAGAATATCCAGCAGGGTTGATTTACCTGCGCCATTCATTCCTACAAGACAACTAATCTCGATGTGCGGGTTTTTGTCATACAGGTCATATAATCTCTCTACTATTTCAGACCGAATTGGTAGTGTATATGGTTCATCCTCCTTTGGTTCAGAATAGTTCCCAAATGGATACCATCCTGCTTTAAGGTTTTTGTTAACGATTCGCCATTGAGTTTCATGCAACATGACACCTATAATCCTGAAGGATTTGTTATTTCTCAGTTCTTCCAACATATGTTTATCTATTTCTTTTATAGGATCAGGCTCATTTGCCATTATTTCCTCAATATGGTCATCCAAATAATCCGACATTCTTTTCATCTTAGATTTTAGACGTATTGATTCTTCCTCTTATACCGCTCCGACAATGCAAGCAGTTCCTTGAACATCCCAAGCCTTGGTTCTTTCAATTCTCCTGCATTCATCAGCTTACGTCCACGTTTCAGAAAATGGACGAGCAACTTTTCTTCTAGGGCATACTTGGATGGATTCCGATGATTAGTCTCAATGAAACCAACCACCTCCTTATATCTTGTCATCCATCGTTCTTCCTGTGTCATCGTTTCTCGTCACTATTCCCTGTGGTTTTCCGCAGGGCTTATTGTCCAGTATGTTGCGATACCATCGCAACCATCTCCCCCTCCACCATCTTCATCAGCTTTGGCATTATCAACTCTATCTGTCGACACTTCACCTTATTAAAATTGTAGTCGATATCATCTAGAAGAATATTAGCCAAATCTTCAGGCATATCCCCACCAAAACCAGCAGCTACAACAGAAATAGCAGCAAGTTTACGGGAATCTTTTTCTTCTCTTAAATACGACGACATCAGTATCGTTGGCATTATCTCATACATCAAGGTACAATAATGCAGAAGGTCTGAGAAATAATCATCATCCTGGAGGAAGGCATCAAGCATTTCCTCTTGGTATTGCCGGAGTAGGAGGAAGAATTTCTCTTTCCTGATCTTGCTCTTAAAGTTCTGAGGTAGTGTCATTGTCCAAAACAAAGCATGAGATAGCACAATTCTGTCCTCAGAGGAATGATGATAGAATAGGCGATCCTTCTCATTCGGATGTATCTCCTTCAGTTGTTGCTCCATTAGGGCAAACTTCTTCTTTCGAATCTCTCTCAACTCTTTCTTGTCTATTATAGGCATATTAATATCTCCTATCATTAAAACTCCACCAACGTAGCATAACTAAATCCAAATGCATCATCAAAAGCCAGAGCATGATTGCCATCCCAAAAGGTATGGTGTCCAAGTGTTACTTTTATATCATCCCCTGTCACCTTGACGATTCTTTCAAAATACGGCATGTCTATATCCGAATAAGATACACCCAGCACTATCATTTCTTCGATTCCGGCCAAGGCATCAAAGTCGCTTCCATGTTTCTCTATGATCTCAGCAACAGGCTTTCTGAAAACGTCAGCAAACTCTTGCGACATCTTTATATGAACCAGATCTTTATACAAATCCGCATCCATGTGCGTTCTACGAGCCTCCTTCAGTTCCTCATCAGACACCGCATCACCAGTACTGTCATGACCAAATATCAAATTGCCGTTGTCCACACTACCATGAAGATGCACTATTCTGTCTTCATCAATGCCATAGAAATCCTCCAATGTTCTTGTATAGTTGAAAGTAAAGAACACGGCGTTCCTGTCAATATTGTCAATAGCAGTTTTCGGTTCTGGCATCCCAATCGCCTTAACCCACGCCAACAATGACTCATTTAGCCCAGCTTTTAATTGCATCAAGCCATCTCTTGTCACATTATCAGGATAATCGTCCAGATTGAAACCACGAAGGCTGTTTTCGAAGTCACTCCAATTATTTCCGCTGCAATCACCATATATTCGGTTAAGGTCGTTATACACCTCATGCCTATTCCCCTGCAACCATGCTATAAAATCGACATAGCCACAAGGCATGCCGTGATGCAAGTCAAAGCCATTGCCTATCACATATAACTTAAGTGGTCTGGAAATACAGTTCATCTTTGAATTTATCTTTCAGACTATCAAACCGACTCTCTCAAACATCCTCCTAAACGCCTTATTCGGATTCTCCTTCAATATCTCCTCCGCAACCTCTCTCGCAATCTTTTCACACTCAGGCGAAGAGTTGTAAAGCCTCCTTATCCAACCAGCGAAATGGTCATAGTCATCACCGCGCTTGCATTCAGGAGCACGTCGCTTCATCCGCTCAATAACATCCTGCGCCACCAGCCTTTGGTCGGTCTCAGACATATACTTTGCATATTTCTCCAAATTCTCCTCCGCATTATATGAGGTATGCATGCAGAACTTCACCAAGTGGTCATACATCTTCCGCTCCATGTAGATATGTGCCTCCACATGATCATAGTCATGCACAAACACCTCATCTGCATCACGGATGGTATCATCAATGAAAGCATCCCATTCCTCCTTCGTCATTTCATTTTGGAGTCTGTCGAAGTACACCTGCTTTCTGTCAGTCTTCTTAAATTGAGCCTTACATACCTCAATGGTCTTATCACGGTCGTTTATCAGATCAAGAATTGCAAGAATCTTTCCCGAATAGCCGTAGAGACCAGCATGAGTAAGATTATCGATGTCAGCAACTTTCAGAGCTTCGTCATACATCTTCCACTCAGTCAGCACATCCACATAGAGTAGTCTCAGTTCATCGTTCTTATCTTTATTGGCTTCCATCGCAGCGATTGCTTCATCCCGTTTACCCATCTTATCCAGGAACCGAGCCATCTTCTCCAGATACGGTTTGCGGAAGAAACCACCTCGTGTGTTATCCACC
>ERZ842401.4134-NODE-4134-length-17208-cov-21.178569_pt1 | contig 17208 bp, 18 predicted proteins | sample MGYA00521270_ERZ842401 | MGnify/ENA primary metagenome ERZ842401 (study PRJEB31892, sample SAMEA3878208) | bioreactor metagenome | biome: Moose rumen | place: Sweden | collected 2011-10 | study: EMG produced TPA metagenomics assembly of the PRJEB12797 data set...
GTCAGCCAGTCGGCCACGCGGTCGTAGCCCGGCAGCCATTGAGCGCGGTCGCCGAGCAGGTCGCGCATGCAGTCGTTCAGCCGTCGCCGGGCATCTGGGATGCGGATATGATACGAATCCTTGCGCGAGTCGTATGCGCTGTACTGCTGCAGGTATGCGGACACCTCGGCAAAGGTCGGCTCCTTTAAAATGAAATACTGCAACTCCACATCACACTTGAACACCTCCTTGATGGCCCAGCTGATGTCAGCTGCTCCGTACATTTCCAGATATTCATAGACGTACTTCGACGGAACCTGCACCGCCAACGTGTGCTTGTCGGGGTCGTATTGCTTGCAGCGAACGTCGCCGTACCACACATCGAACCAATGCTGGTATTTCTTGCCGTACTTCTCGCGGATCATCGCGAGGCACTGCTGCCATTGAGTTTGATAGTTGTTACTTGTCATGTCGTTATTCCGTTATTTCGGGATGTCGTTATCGGAAACAGCCATCACCAAAGCTCTACCCCACCCTGCTGCTTCTCGTCGGCGGGTTCCTTGATTTCCTCGGCGGTGGTGAAACCGTTTCTCATTTCTGGCAGTTCCTTATTGTAGAACTCGTTCAGGCAGTGGCAGGCCCAGTGCTGCACGTCGTCGCGAGGGGTGCGCATGTTGATGTCAATCAGATGCCGCAGCTTTTCGAGTAACAAATCGTGGTCGCCAGGCTGAATACGACGGATGAATCCGTTGATCTGTTCAGCGGTGAGCGCCAGCCGCTCTTTCATCAGGCGGCGGGCCTCTATCTCCTTAGATGATATTTCCTTGTTCTCGTAGAGTTCACGTCCAAGGTCAAAGATGGTCAGCGTGAACTCCACCTTCATGGGCACCTTCCCCTTCTTACGCCCGTCAGCAAAGATGGCGCGGTAGTCGAAGGTAAAGTCGGCTATCTCACGACTGGAGAGGTCGTCGAGTTCCTTCTTGGCCTGAGCCAGATAGCGCTTGGCGAACTCGGAGTAGTAGGCATACTTCTCTGCGGCACGCTGCCGAGCCTGCTCGACGTACTGCTTCTGTTCCTGCTTGGTGAGACGGTCCCATTGTCGTCCATCCTTCTTCGCAGTAGCGATGGCCAGTGCCTCGATGTTCTCGCCGTTGACAATCTTACCGTCTTGCGAGTTGAACAGGCCGCACACGCTGCGCACCTCCATATAGTCGGCTGCGAAAACAATTCGGCCTATGGTCCGCTCTGTACCGTCTGGCTGCTGCTCGACAACTTCTTCCATCTGGTCCTTCTTGATGCCACGCCACTTAGAGAGCCACTTGTATATTCTGTTGGCAGTGGCTGTCTTGGTGTGACGGGTGGTCGGGAAATAGAACTGGGTATATCCTGCATCGGTCAGGAAGAACTTGTTCTGAAGGATTTCCTTGCGGATGCGTATCTTCACTTCGTTGCGTTTCAGGTTGTTTGACTTCACCACCATCTTCTCGCCCGTCTTGGGATTGACGGTCTCGTGGGTCTCATACTCCGCAATGATGTCGATGAAGTTGGTGTAAAGCACGCCGTCCTCTGTATGCACCTCTGCGTCTATTTTCTTCATGCTCGTGAGCACCTGGCGCAATTCGGCGTAATGTCTGGGCGTGATGCCAGGCAAGTCACGGAAGCGAATGGTGGCAATAAAGGAACCTTCGGTTTCCAGTGAGTTGGCACGATCCGAAGTGACTATGTAAGCATCGTCGTTGTTAAACGGGAGCATGAGCTGCGTGCCATCCTTCTGTCTGTTGTAGCTGCGCTTGGCGGCGGCATAGAATGGCTGCAGAGCCCATACCAGTTCATCCATCGCCCGCTCAGTGTAGAGCGTCGGCACCATGTGCAGGTCGGTAATCTGGTTCGGCTGCGTAGAAAGGGCTTTCCCGTCTTTGTCGAAAACAATGTCAGCCGTTTTGTTTTTCGGTTTCCTTCCCATGTTGATATGATTTAATTCGTTGTAGCTGCGTGCAAAGGTAAACAATATTTTTATAATCTCCAAACTTTTTTGAAAATATTTTATCTTTGAATATCAATTGCTTACAAAACATAACGTTCACTTCTGTCGAAAGTAATGTTCAGATTTGCCGATTCTAACGTTCGGTTTTGTCGAAATTTTACAGTGCAATAAACTTGCAGATTTGTCGAAAATCCCCTATTTATGAGCGCTTCCCAAATTTGTCGAAAACGGATTCTATCGAATATCAGTATCTGGCAGAAGCAGTTTCCCGAGTTTGTCGAAAAATACTTGATAATTCTCCCGTCGTTGTCGAAAATGCGGTAATGATGTACCCGTAACTGTCGAAGAACTTCCCCAGATTTGTCGAAAAGTGTCCCATCGCTGTCGAAAGCATTACCCGAAAATGTCGAAAGTTTCCCCATATCTGTCGAAAACTTTTTTTGTATTTTATTGGTGTTTAGTTTGTTACGCGAATACTCAACGCCCTTTATTCTATTATCTGTAGTCTTTTTTTTATATCCACATTATTTATATACTAAGTTGTAAACTTATCTAAGAATCAGAAAGCAGTCTTTTTATTTTTTTAAAAGATTATTAAATTGCCGTGAAATAAAAACCAGCTGATTATCAACGGTTTATAGCATTGTTGGATTTCCCGTGCAAATAAAGAGGTTTTTTGTTTTCGACAAATCGGGGAGTTGTCTACCATTGTAATTTTCGACAAATGCGCATGTTTACGCAGTCGCGTATGGGCTTGTGATTTTCGACAAATCTGGGAGTTTTGAAAAGTATTTGGAATTTTAGGTCGCCCTACCCTACCCTATAAGAATACCGCCAGGCGGTTTGCTGTCGTCTGGCGGTTGGGAAATCTGCAATGTTAGTCGTAAGGTTCTACTGTTACCGTCCAGTCTGATGTGGAGCCTGAGAAGAGCGGTCCGGTAAGAACCGTCTTGCAGTTGCGCCGTATCGAGCATTTCGGCAGTTGGGTGGTAGGGATGCTTTTTCCATCTCGGTCTTTGACATCCGCTGAGAGTTGGATGTTGTCGAGTCCGTTCAGTGGGCATAATACATTGACATCTGAAACATAGACACTGGCTACATCGTATTTTATTTCATCAAAATATTTACTATAACGGACTTGAGCCCATAACGTGAAATTAAGATTTTTTTCGACCTTGCTATCGTTTTTCACGAGCGAGACCATTCGTACATACGGATATCCGTCTATTGTTCCTGCAGGCTGTGAATACAAGAGGTCTTCCACTTCATGTACGGGTATTTGCTCTTGGATTTTAATATTCTGAACGGCATCGGTGATTATAACCTGAATGCTGCTGGTTGCCGTTTTGTTAAACATCACCTGCTGGGCAGGGAGCAGGTAAGGCGGCACCTCGAAATCCTGCTCGCAATATAAGATGTCGGTAGCGCTGCTTTCTTCGTAATTGGTCAGAGTTTTCTCAACGGGGTCGAAATGGATCCCGTCGTTATACTTTTCTGTGTAGTCTGGATATTGGAACCAATCCCGCCTCACTCTTTCGTGGCTCACTCCATAGAACCAGATAATATGGTGCTTGCCCTGTCGAAGGTTGGTTGTACATGAGCTTTTGGAATAAACCGAGTCGGAACCAATGTAACTACTGCCTGCATAATCGAACATTGTATATTGGTTACCATACGCTTCTCCCAATATCTGGAACTCTACTGGCGTTGTTTCAGTAGAGAGAATATCGTCTGCTGATGGTTCGTTGTCGCTGCTGTGGCAAGCGCTGAAGGTGAATACCGAGGCTGTGGCAAGTGCCAGGACAACGAGGCTGCTTGCGAGGAAAGTTGATTTTGCCTTCATGTCTCTTGTTTATTTAATTGTTTATACATTTGTTTATTTGTTCTTTTGAGTTTTTGTATTCTTGCGCAGGCCGCGTGGTGGGCGACTGGTAATCTCTGTGCGGCGGGCGTTGAACTCGTCGTCGGGCAGTAGTCCGTCGCGGTTCAGCTTCTCGATGATGGCCAGTTCCATCCAGTCCATGCGGGTCATGTTATCGAAGGTGTTACAGTAGTTGCTGGCAAGGTTATACTCGCGCATGGAGATCCAAGGGTTAGGTAAGTGGGTGAGCCTTTCACCTGAGACGCGTGATGGTTGCGTGGTTGCTTGTGGTTGCTGCGTGAGGTTGTCACCGTTTTGTAGTGATGGTGAGTTGTTCTGCTGCTCGATGGCGGCCACTGTGGTTGCAGCCTGTACGAGGGTTTCGGTGAACGAGCGTGCTCCCCCACCCTGCTGCATCTGTGCGAATTTGTCTTTCTTAGCCATAATGTATAATTGTTTATTTGTTTATATGAATATTTGTATTTATAAACATATATTTATATGTACGAATATTTTCTTGTTTATTTGTTTATTTAAATAATTGTTTATATGTATATTAAAACTTTTGTTTATTAATATTTATGTTTAAATGAATATCTGTACAAATGTTTATCTATGCAAATTTCTTCAGGTACTCTTTCGCGAGGGCTGTGTAGTCTTCGGCGGCACGACCGCCACCGTAAGAGGTGAACACGTCTTCTCGCAGGGCCTGGCTTTCGATGATGTCTTTTGATCGTCGGATGGCCGTATGGAATGTCTCGCGGAACGATTGGCGAATCTGCGGCTCATAGAGTTTGGCGGAGCGCAGCTTGGCATCGAGCTTGGTGATCAGGATGCCGTGGATAGCGAGGTGGTCTGTATCATTGCCGACCTTGCTGGCTGCTACGGCAATGTTGGCCATACCCTTCACGCTGGCTTCCTCCAGTTCAGTGGGGATAATGTATCCGTCGGCAGCGTAGAAGGCGTTGTATGTCATGCGTGACATAGCCGGCTGTGTATCAATAAAGATAAAGTCGAAACTCTTGGCGACAGAGTCGCCGAGCATGTTGCCGTCGGTGCGGTTGTCGATAGGACGCTGCAGCACTTCAGCCAGAGCCTTGCTGGGGTTGGGTCGCAGGGAGAGGATGGCGTCGATGCCGTTCAGGTTGACCGATGCCGGTGTGAAGTACAGACCGTTGTCGGCGTGATAGACAGGCAGTCCCTGCTGCTCGTTGCACAAGGCGGTGTAGAGGGTAGGGGAGCCTTCCAGTTCACGGCGGTCATCCCAACCGAGGAAATAGGAGAGGTTACGCTGCGGGTCGCAGTCGATGACGAGTACACGATAACCTTCAATACGGCGAGCAATGGCCGACGCGAGGTTCAGAACAGTGCTGGTCTTGCCAGCACCTCCCTTGTTGTTGGACACGGCCACGATATGACGCAGCTCGTGCTGTCTGACTTTTTTTGCCATAGTTGTGTAGCTTTTAAAATGAAAATATGTCGTTGAACTTTGTTCGAGGATTTCTCACTTCGGCATAGCCGCAAGCGAGCTTTCGTCTCTGCACTCAGTTTACGAAATCGTTGTAGCTGAGTGCAAAGATATGAACTTTTATTCAAATAAACAAATAAACAAATGAACATTTATATTATTTTAAGGATTACCGGTGGCAAAGTTAGCGGTTAGTGTTGCCCTTGCTTTTGAATTTGTCGTATGGTATCTTGCGAAAAAACAAAAACGGCGATAACGTTATGATGATTAGGAAGATTAAACCGGACGAGTACCTGAAGGAGTACGGCTCTATGAGCGAAGATGAGCGCAAGGGCTACTGGCATAAGGTAAGGGAGTGGTTGCACGACGGTGGTAAGAAACTGTTGGAAACTACAGACCGACCGATGGCGAAGGCTCAGAACATCGTGCAGCTGTCTATGCGGTGGAAGGAACCGGAGGTAAGGATGTTCACTGATGGAGTTCGTCTGCTGAGTGCGCTTGTCAATGTAGCTGACACGTGGCTGCCTTCGCAGCTGTATGCAAAGGCGGCATACAGAGCGATAAGGCAGATGTGTACGCTATTGGGAACAGACCCTTATGCCAAAGTTCAGGAATCTAAAGTGCATAGAGGCAATACCATCGCCTCGCAAAAGACGAAGAACAATACGACCACCCCTGCGGCAAAAACGCAGGGCACAGTAAAGGCGGACACAGGTGTGCAGCCACCTCTCACCTCTCACCTCTCACCTCTCACTTTTGGAGCGGGTGTGCCTGTCCGTCCGCGTCATATTGACCAGTATGTTCATCTACTGCCGGAGAAGACTCAGGAAAGGGCGGCGAAATACGGGCCGTTGATGCGGGAGATGGGCGAGGCGCGGGAGAATCTGCGGCTGCTGTTGGATGACCCGGGAGCAAGTAGTGCCAGCAGGGAATCGTGGGCGAAAAAGATCACGAAGATTGACAGGGAAGTGAAGGCGATACGCGAGGAACTGGACCGTGAGTGGACAAAGCTCGTGGAGCAGGGTAGGGTAGTGGTGGATGACCTGGGGAACGCGAGAGTAAGCCCCACCACAACCATCCCTGAAGGAGAGGGTGGCTCTGACGGAAAACCATCGGGCACAGCGGCTGACGGCAACGATGCTCCCAACCAGCGCAAGGCGGCACTGTTACGGAAGTGGCTCATCGACACGCGCTATGGCAATGGTAAAAAGCGTGAGGAGTATCAGATGAAGTGGCAGGAGAAGTACCGCGAGATGGTGCGGCTCGGCGGGCCTGAGACTGTGACGGACAAGGTTCGCGCTGCTGCAGAGCATTATGGAATTGACATCAAGACGATTGACGCAAAATGAAGGTATTAGAACTATTCAGCGGCACGGAGTGTCTGAGCGATGCTTTCAGGGCGCGGGGGCATGAGTGCTTCACCGTGGACTGGGACTTGCGGTTTCCATCGTCGATGCACATTGACATTATGGAGCTGACGGCGGACATGGTGCGCAAGCGGTTCGGACAGCCGGACGTGGTGTGGGCAGGTTGCGACTGTACGACGTATAGCGTGGCGGCAATAGGTTTCCACCGCATGAAGGACCCGGTGACGGGTTCGCTGCTGCCGAAGACGGAGAAGGCGCGACGGGCCGACGAGGTGAACAAACACACGCTGGAGCTGATACGCGAGCTGTGGCCACGGCTGTGGTTCATCGAGAACCCGATGGGTGGGCTGCGGAAGATGGACTATATGCAGGGCCTGCCGCGATACATAGTGACCTATTGCCAGTACGGTTTCCCCTACCGCAAGGCGACGGACATCTGGACGAACCACCCCGACCCGCAGTTCCTGCCGCCATGCAAGAACGGCGACCCCTGTCACCAGCGGGCGCCACGCGGCACGAAGCTCGGGCTGCAGGCCATACAGGACAGGGCACTCAGGGCAAAATACCCCCCCCGATTGTGCGAGCACATCGTGGATATCTGCGAGAGGGAGATGGCTGCCGTGATACGGCAGCAGACGGAACATTAACAACACAAACGACATAGAGATATGACTTTTCATAGTATAGTGAGGGAGTGGTGCCGGACGTACAGGTCGATGCTTGACTCGGTTACGAATGAAAACAGGCGGTTTTATCTGGCCGACAACTCGGAAGAGGTGAGGGCGATGCCGAAGAGTATTGCCACGACATTCTCGCCGTGCGTGGTAATGGAGAACGGTGTAGAGGGTGCTATCGACGGGGGGCTGCTGACACGGAACTACCCCGTGTACTTCTTTGTCAGGGCTGACAGGCAGGTGGATAACGATGCGCAGATGGTGGCATACGAGGAAGCGCTGTATCATGCCATGCAGTTTTATACCTGGCTGAAGGCGCGGCACGAGAATGACCCGACGGAAACTGGGGAGTATAGCCGGATTAACTTCGAGGACGGGCTGTATGTGCAACCGGCAGGACCGCTTGAAGACGGCTGGGTGGCGGTGCTCATTCAGTTTGAGCGGATGGAGCAGATAGACCTTTGCGTCAATCCGGATATGTACGTCAGCGACGAGAGTGGGGAGGACGAGCCATGAGTGGCTGCGATACTATCACAGCATACAAGAACAACAACGGAATGACTATGAGCGACGAACAGGAGAAAGCACCGAGGAAGGTGACGGACATTGACGCGGCGAGCGATAACATCATGAACGCCGTGGGCGCTTTTGCGGAGCGGTGGCTGTCGATGCCGGAGTTCAGAATCGGCGTCGAGGTGATGGACCAGCGGCAGCTGCGCGACGCGATGGGACTCAGAGCAACGGTGGACATCGGCGACCCGTGGCCGAAGGCAGAGCAGCAGCTGCTACAGGCCGGCTTCCGCTGGCACTGGCTGGGCTGTCAGCGCGTGATGTTCCTCAAGGAGCGCGACGGCTGGGTGCCTGACACGGGGTGGGAAGAAGCGGAGGAAGTGGAAGATTAACGACAACGAATAAAAAGTAATGAAATACGGACTACCATACAAAGGCTCGAAGAACAAACTGGCAGAGAGGATTGTGGACTTCCTGCCGGAGGGCGAGCATCTGATTGACCTCTTCTGCGGCGGATGCGCTGTGACGCATCGTGCGCTGCTGACGGGCAAGTACCCTCACGTGCATATCAACGACATCGACTGGCGACCCGTGCGGCTCTTTGAGGACGCGCTGGCGGGACGCTACAACGACGAGGACCGCTGGATAAGCCGCGAGGACTTCTTCCGGCTGAAGGACACCGACCCATACGTGGCGGTGGTGTGGTCGTTCGGAAACAACATGCGCGACTATCTCTACTCGCGGCAGATTGAACCGCTGAAGCGTGCCATCCACTATGCCATGTTCTACTCGGACTATGAGCCGGGCCGACTGCTCGGACACGACCTCTCGTTCATCGACGGTATCGGGGGTATGCAGGAGCGATACCTGGCGGTGAAGCAGTATTTCCGCCGTCTGGGTCACTTCCAGCAGCAGTCGTTTGAGGGGGGCAGAATTGGGCTGCTCGCCTCGAACATGCAGAGAGGCGAACTTCAGTCGCTGGAACGGGGGGGTATTATCCCGCCTCGGACAGTCAAACGTCCTTCAGAACTACAGCATTGGGAAGCCCGACAGCGGATGCCCAATTCAAAAAAAAAAGAACCAGAGCGATTGCAGAGCCACGAGCAGCGACGCGACCTGCTACAGATTGCAGTACCGCGAACGGCACCGCTCTCTGCCCGAAATGGGGGGGGGGAGAAATTGCCTCTCACATCGTCGGTGGGCGACTATCGCAACGTGGCGATACCAGAAGGCTCAGTCATCTACTGCGACATCCCCTACAAGGGAACGGACGTGTACGACAAGTCAGTGCAGTTCGACTACGACGGCTTCTACGACTGGTGTTCACGTCAGACGCAACCGACGTTCATCAGCAGCTACCAGATGCCAGCCGACCGCTTCGTCTGCGTTCAGGAGTTCGCCCATCGCAGCACGCTATCGGCATCGGCTAACAATCGGGTGACGGAGCGGCTGTTCGCACCAAGACATCAAGCATAACAATCAACCGGGCTTCGGCCCACATTATTAACATTTTAACCAACACAACAACAATGAAAAGAATGATTCTTTTTCTGGGCCTGGTGCTGACGATGGTCTGCGCCGTGGCAGTGAGCAGCTGCAAGGGCTGCGCAAAGAGTGAGAAGCAGGACGTGCAGCCTGTTTCGCTTTACCATGACTACGACGGGGTGGTGCAGGACTTCACTGCCGGCACGGCGCACATCCAGGCGATGCACCGTCAGACGATATACCAGCTCGTAGAGGGTGGGGAGTATGAGTGGCGCAACAGCCGCGTCGTCTTCAACGAGGCCGTGACCTATGAGAATATCGACCATCTGCACGTCACCGATGTCAACGACGTTTTCTGCTACTGGAACGAGCAGGGACCGTGGGTGCAGATGATTAACTCTAACGTCAAGAAAGGCTTACAGATTGCGTGGCCTATTCAGGATGTATGGATTGAGGATGATAACCTGAGCGACCAGCCAATTAAACTGAGTTGTGAGGATGCGCTGCAGCGACTGAAGGAATGGAATGGTGTGCTGCCCAAGGACTGTAATTTTATTACACTACGACTGCCTGTAGGTCCGAAGGAATGTAACCCACAGTGGACGTTTGGAGATACATACGACGTGCTGTTTATTGATGCCGTGACGGGCGAGGTGAAGGATAGCAACCCGGCGTTTGGGAAGCCTACTATTGAGAAGCCGCTGGGAGAGTGGTCCTGATGGGGCTGCGATGCTATCGCAGCATACGGAACAAAAGGAAGATGGGAAATCCTTTCAAGGTTTCCCATTCTTTCCAATGTTGAAAGAACTGGAAAGAATTTGAAACTTTGCAAGAATTAGCAAGAAATGGCACGAGACTGGAAAGGCGGCAGCGCATCGACGTTCAAGACCATCGGGGCATCGAACCACTGCGAGCATGAGCGGGCAGACAAGGACTACTATGCTACGGAACCTGCGGCGACAGACTGGCTCGTGAGGATTGAGCCGTTCCGTGGGCCGATACTGGAGCCGTCGTGCGGCGAGGGACATATCTCGCGGCAGTTGGAGAAGGCGGGCTACACGGTGGTGAGCCGCGACCTGGCCGACCGTGGCTACGGCGAGGTGGCCGACTTCCTGGCTCCCGACAACACATGGTGGGACGGCGACATCGTGACCAACCCGCCGTATGCCTTCGCGCAGGAGTTCGTGGAGAAGGCGCTGGCGATTATCCCAGAGGGGCGTAAGGTGGCGATGTTCCTGAAGCTGACCTTCCTCGAAGGCAAGCGGCGGGCACAGCTATTCCAGGACTACCCCCCCCGAAGGGTGTGGGTGAGCCATGCCAGATTGAAGTGTGCCATAAACGGCGACTTCGAGAACACCGGCGGTTCGGCCACGGCCTACGCCTGGTTCGTCTGGGAGAAAGGGTGGAAGGGAGTGCCGGAGGTGCATTGGTTTAACTGAACGGGCTGCAATGGTATTGCAGCATACAGGAATAACACAGAAACGACAATGGCAAAGACATACAGACTTGGGAGCAGGGGCGAGGGTGTGAAGATGCTGCAGCGGCTGCTGCGCGATCGGGGCTACGAGGTGACGGTTGACGGCGACTTCGGGCCAAAGACGAGTGCGGCGCTGGTGACCTACCAGAAAGCCGCCGGGCTGACCGCCGACGGCATAGCGGGAGCGAAGACTCTGGCACGCATCACGGGCATAGGCATCACGGAGGTGCCCATCACGATGCACGTCACGCGGTCGTCGCAGCGGCAGGTGCGCTACATCGCCGTACACTATACAGCTGGGGGCAGCAGCAGGAAGGGACAGGCACTGCAGAACCGACAGGTGTTCCTGCAGCGACAGGCCAGTGCCGACTTCGTGGTGGACGATGAAACCATCGTACAGATAAACCCCGACCTGCTCAACTACTACTGCTGGGCCGTGGGCGACGCGAAGAACAAGTGGACGGGCGGCGGACGGCTCTACGGCATAGCCACGAACAAGAACACCGTGAGCATAGAAATGTGCTCGACGCTGCGCAAGGGTACGTCGGCAGCCGTACCCAACCACGAGGGCTGGAGCCTTACGCCCGCCGTAGTGGAGCAGACGCGCCACCTGGTGCGCTACCTCATGCTGATGTACGACATCCCACGGGAGCGCGTGGTGCGGCATTACGACATCACGGGGAAGCTATGCCCCGGTGTGCCGGGCTGGAACGACGGGCCGCTGTATGACAGCAGTGGCAAGGCCCTGAGCGGGAAGAAGAGCGGGAGCGGGGAGTGGCAGCGGTTCCTTTCCTCGTTATAGCCCTCGCGGAAAACCGCGAGGCACACTGGTAATGACAACACAAAAACAAAAACGACAATGATATGGCACAGGAATCACTTATACCCCAGCAGCTGATGACGGGCGCACTGCTCCACTTCGAGAGCGGAGTGCCCATCTGCGACCTCGACGTGCGCAGCGAGCATAAGGAGCGCATGTCCCGCGTTGACCATGTTTGGTGGCTCTGGAAGAAAAATCCGTTTCTTGATACTTTCAGTATGTTTAAACAGCTCGTCAAACAGGGTACCAAGCAGTATGCCGACGTGCAGTCGGCATGGCGGGCGGCACAGAAGGACCAGCGGCTCTTCGAGTTCGTGCGCGACCATGTGGCACCACCCTCACGCCGTGACAGTGAGGCCAAGGTGCGCCTGGCCGCCGAGCAGGCCATCCGCATCGGCCTGGAAACAGACAACCCCGTGGCCCTCACCAAGGGCGGCAAGCTGCTGTCAGACGTAGCCGGACTGGACAAGCCGGAGAGCGAGCAGATGGATATGTCAAAGATTATGTTCATTCCTCCTGTAGTTACAACCAACGTAACGGACGTTGACCCGACGAAGGAGAATGTGGACGATGAGCAGGCCCGGCTCATCATGCAGAAATACGGAGCAGCCATCGATAACAAGCGCACGCTGATGGACGATAAGGTTGCGCTGATGATGGCCCGAAGGGGAAATCTCGCCCCAGACCCCTCTCCCAATGGCGAGGGGGAGTGAATACCTTGCTGGTGACGAATAATGTTCAATATTCAATGTTCAATGTCAAGATTAGGCGCCAACCCAAACCTGAGCAGCGACCAGTTTGAAAGCAAGATGCTGCCCAACATCGAGGAACCGCAAATGGATCAGGGAGGCTACGTTGACCTGATGGGCGACGGCCGGCACAAGATGTACCTGCACCGTGCGCAGCTGGAGATATATAACTGGCAGTCGAATGTGACGCGCATCTGTGCGGCGCGTGGCTTTGGAAAGACATCGCTCCTGGCCGTGTGGCTGGCGAAGTGCTTCCTCGGTCTACGTCGACAGATGGGCGGTTTCGTGGGTGCCAGTGCCAAACAGATATACACCCGCACGATGCCAAACGTGCTGAAGGTGCTCAACACGCTGGGCTTCGAGGAGGGCGTGTTCTATTTTCGTGGGCAGGCTCCTGCGAAGTTGCGGTGGGACATGCCGCTGGCCAAGCCGAGGGTGTGGGAAAACATTATCCACTTCTGTACAGGCTACTGCGAAATCTTGCTGTCAATGGCTGTACGAGGATCTGGAAATGGCCTGAACCTGGCATCGGTGAAGGGCGACGAGACCAAGTATCTGCCGTGGCCACGGGTGAAGGAGGAAATCATACCCACGCTGCGCGGCGACTTCATGCCGCCGTCGGCACGCAAGACCGAGAAGAAGCAGTACGGCTACGGAACCACTCCACAGACCAACCCGTTCTGGCTTTCGCAGTTCTGGATCAGCGACCGTGGGCTGACGCAACGTGAACGGCTCTGGGAGAAGGAGAAGGACTTCGAGACCACCGAGGTGAACAACCAGATAGCCGACATGCTGGCCGAACTGAAATACCTCGAAAAGACCAACCCACGACTGGCTGTGCAGCTGGCACAGAACGAGGTATTCCTGAAGAAACTCCACCTGCTGCGCTCGCAGTCGGAGACCTTCTGGAACTTCTCGTCATTAGAGAACCTGAGCCTCCTGGGAGGCGAGGCATTCGTGAGACGCATGATGCGCGAAATGCCCGAACTGGAGTTTGGCCTGCAGATACTGGGTCAGGAACCCAAGACTTCACGCGACGGCTTCTACTCAAATTTCGACCAGGAGATTCACACCTACATACCGGCAGACATCACCGACACCCTCTACAACCGCTTCACCGTGAAGCAGCAGGGCAAGGCGCTCGACGTGCAGAAATGGCCGACGGCCTACGAGCGAGAAACGCTGCAAATGGACGAGGTACAGCGGGCGGGTGAGACATCGGAACTCGACCTCGATCTTGACCCGACGGCTCCGCTGCGTATGGGCTTCGACACCAATGCCAACATGAACATCGCAGTAGTCTCGCAGACTCGACAAGTACAAGGAAAGGAGGCGGCCTTGATACTGCGCACGTTCTACACCCTTAACGAGAAGAAACTCATCGCACTCTGCACCGAGCTTGGCCGCTACTACCGCCCCTTCATCCGCAGTGGCTGCGGCGAGGTGATCGTGTATTTCACCAGCACCATCAAGCAGGGGGGTGCCACGGCATACGCCGTAGAGGGAGCCATCGACAACCGCTTTGACAAGGTGATTGAGCGTGAACTCCACAGGCAGGGCTTCAAGGTGACTATGGTTGACATGGGCAACGGATTCTCGCATGAGTCGAAGCATCGTGTATTGAACGAGATGTTTGCCGGGCAGACCGCCCCGTTTGTCATGATTTCGCGGGAACCAGGCTACAACGACCACCTTATCTGCGCCATCGAGAACGCCGGTGTGCTGCCCAACTTCAAGAAGGACAAGAGCCGGGAGAAGTACGGTCAGGGCAGCGGCGGCCACCGCTCCGACTATGACGGTGTGGCAGGGAATCCTAAAGAGCGCACCGACGTGACTGACGCTATGGACGACGTGCTGCTGGGCATCAAGTATTTTGGCAACGGCCGGCCGAAGATTGGTGGCGGGCTGCGCGGACGGTTCAGTAATCTGGCAGGCATACCGAGAAGTTAAAGTGGTCAAATTCGACCATTTTGAATAATGCACTGCCCTTGATTCAAGGGCTGTTATACCGTAATATCGGCATATTACAACGACACAGATAATAAACGACAATATGGTAAAGAAGAACAAAGGCAGCATGATAGTCCACCAGCCAAAGACCTTCTCGGAATACCAGAAGCTCGACCGCTCGCTGCGGCAGAATAGATTCATCGCTCTCGACCTGCTGAAAGGCAATGTACGCTCGCTCTCGCTCGGTGATAAAGACCCGTCGGCAGCAGGGGCACAGTCGATGGCCGCTGGCATGGGCTGCGGCAGCCTCTCCATCGGGCCGCTCTCACAGGTGGCATGGTCGTTCGACAGCAGCGACCCCACGCCCACGCTCGTCACCGACAAGGACGGCAAGTCCTTGGGACGCGGCTACATCAAGTGGGGACCGAAGGACAACCTGCCCGGCGTCATCTACTCGCTGGCCAAGGCATCACCCTACACCGCCGCACCGCTACGCTACCTGACCGACCTGGCCACGGGGTTGGGCGTGAGGATGATGTACCACTTCGAGGATGACACCTACTGCGAATACAAGCACGCAGGCTACAATCTGCGGCTTCGCTACCAGCAGGCACGCGACGGCAAGCAGCAGGACGAGTATGGCGGCGACATGGCCATCGACCCTGATGCCGACCCGCTGGAAGACCCGCTGAAGCCCATCAGAGAGATAGCCCCTGAGAACCGCCCCCGTCCACGTCTGCAGGGCATAGGCCCAGACTACTGGGAACAGGCTTACCGCGAATGGGAGCGCACTTGGAAGGGCTACGACGTGCCGGGAGCCGACCGACACGTGCCTGGGCTGAAGCAGTTCTTAGAGGAAAACAACCTCGACCTGCACCTCTCGCAGTGCATGCTCGACTGCATGATGTACGACCTCTACTTCCCCACCGTCGGCTTCGAGCGCGGAAGGCGCGGCCAGTGGGACCCACGCATCGTCAAGCTGGGCCAGCTGAAAATCATCGACGGCATCCGCTACGAGACCATGTCCGAATACCGCCACATCCAGCACGTTTATTTCGGTGAACGGTTCCGGGCGAAGGGCATTGGCGAACACCTCACTATAGGAGCCAATGACGACAAGGTGACGATGTACCCCGTCTGCGAGGCCACCGCCCGTGTCAGCGACATGCGCTATCTTGTCAGCTCCAATCAGCGCACCCGCATTGCCGCCCGCCCAACCTGGGCCGTCTGCCCCGTCTACTACGGCAACAAAAACTACTATCAGCAGCCCGACTGGTGGAGCATCTTTACATCCAAGGCTTACGATTTCTCCAGCACCATCCTTTACGACAAGGCCAAGCAGCGCGAGAACAACACCACTTGGTCGAGGGTGCTCTATATCTCGTTGGACTACCTTGATATGATCTTCGCCGATGAAGGCATTGCCGGCGATAAGGAGAAGCAGCAAGAGTTCATCGACCAACTCGACCAGAACGTGGAGCAGTTCCTTCAGCAGCGCGAGAACAACGGCAAGATGATGCGCCAGTTCATGTGGACTGGTCAGGACGGCAAAGAACACCACAATGTAGAAGTGGTTGACATCAAGCAGGCCACCAACGATGCCGTGAAGGCCGGCAAGGAGGAACTGGAACTTTCCACCTCCCCCATCTTCCTCGCCTTCGGAGTTGATCCCCGCGACATCGGCGTGCCAATGGTCAGTGCCAGCAACGGTGGCACGGCCCTGCGCGAGATACGTCTGATGAAGCAGCAGTTGCTCAATGTGCGGCAGCGTATGTACCTCCGTTTTTTAGAGGACGTAAGGGATTTCAATAAGTGGGATTCTCATGTAAAACCACTCATTAAGCAAATGACTTTTACCACGCTCGACGCCAGCAAGACAGGCACAAAAGAAACCATTGCAGGGGAAGGGGCGTGAAGCACACAAAAGAATTGACAAATAGCATCCTCTCCCAAACCATGCAGCAAGGGAGAGGATGTTATACTTTTTCGTAATCATCTTCATGGCAGAAGCACAGGAAGTTAGCTACATTCTCACACTTGTAGCCGTATGGTGTTACGCCAATCACATGATATGTTGAGTTCCCACGACGGATAGTGTCGCCTTTTTTAAACTTACGCCTTTTTTCATACCTTTCCATTATGATACAGTCGAGTTTTGTTTGTTCCTTTAGGATATTTTCTTGAGGCATAGTATACATTTAATTCAGGAAAAGGCAAATATCCAGCCACCACTTGACACCGGGTATGTTCCAACCACCTTCGCCATAGGTCTTAGGTGTGTAGTGTTCGACATCTCCTGTTGCAATGCTTTTGCCTTCCCAACCTTCAGGGTTTGGCCTGTGTGCGAAGCATACTTCATAACCAAACAGAGATTTAGTTGTCACATCTCCAGCAATGCCTATTAAAACAATGACATCCTTATCTATTTCCGGAAGGTCGTCACCATCGGCAGGCTTCCAAAGGTTCTTCTTACATTTCAGATAGCCAAGAAGAAAGGCATCTTGCATATCGTTATAGTGATAAAGACCTTTTTTGTTGAGGTTTGTTTCCGTAAATTCATCTACGGCTCTTAATACTTCTTTTGTCATACAATGATAGCAAGCTGAATGATTTCTTTTAGTTCCTCATTCTCCATGCCTTTACCTTTGAAGGAATTGGCATATTCTACTATTTGTTCTTCTCTTGTCATAGCGAGTTGATTTTATCAATTACTAATCCTAATGCGTAAAATAAATGCACATCTTTACTTTCAGCGGTTACTGGCTCATTCTGTGTTTTCAATTGCTTTTGAATAACAGACTGTTTTTCTTTCGCCCACTCCAGCAGAGCGTCCTTGCGGATGTATTCTATATTACACGATGAAAATATAGGCTGTTCACAAGCT